>Ga0163150_10000224_pt1 | contig 104772 bp, 87 predicted proteins | sample OliLakLV19P2IB_FD_148628 | JGI IMG/M metagenome (GOLD analysis project Ga0163150, IMG submission 148628) | Freshwater microbial mat bacterial communities from Lake Vanda, McMurdo Dry Valleys, Antarctica - Oligotrophic Lake LV.19.P2.IB | ecosystem: Environmental > Aquatic > Freshwater > Lake >...
CCCTATCCCCTATCCCCTATCCCCTATCCCCTATCGATCCTCTTCCGCCTGTTTCCTGATCAGTTCCGCAAAAGCGCGGGCGGGCAGGGGGACGCTGAAGTAGTAGCCCTGGTAGACGTCGCAGCCCGCGTTGCGAAGGAATTCGAGCTGGTCGCGGGTTTCGACGCCCTCGGCGGTAACTTCCAGTCCGAGGTTGTGCGACATGGCGATCATGGCGCTGACAATCGCTGCATCGTCCCGGTCCACTGTCAGGTCGCGCACGAAAGAGCGGTCAATCTTGAGCTGGTGCACCGGAAACTGCTTGAGGTAGGCCAGGCTTGAGTAGCCGGTTCCGAAGTCGTCGATGGACAGGTGCACACCGAGTTCCGCCAGCCGGTTGAGCGTGGCGATGGTCTCCGACGAGCGGTCCATGATGGTGCTCTCGGTGATTTCCAGTTCCAGGTGATCCGGCGCCAGCCCGGTTGCACGCAGTATCTCGCTGATGGTGCCGAGCAGATTCTCCTGGCGGAACTGCAGCGGCGAAAGATTGACCGCCAGGCGCAGTGGCGGCAGGCCTTCGCGCTGCCAGATCCGGGCCTGGGTACAGGCCGCGTGCAACACCCATTTGCCGATGTCGAGAATCAGGCCTGATTCTTCCGCCAGGGGGATGAAATCCGAGGGCGGGATCATGCCTTCCGCGCTTTGCCAATGGATCAGCGCTTCCATACCCGTGACGCGGCCGGACTTTACATCGACCTTGGGCTGGTAGTGCAGCACGAACTCGCGGTTCTCGATGGCGTCCTTGAGCCGGGCTTCCATTTTCAGGCGCCCTGCCGCCAGGGGCGCCATACCCTGAGCACCCGGTCGCCGGCAGCATGGCCGAGACTGTCGTTGATCTGCTTGAAGCGGTCGAGGTCCAGGAACAGCAGGCCGACCATGTTTTGCTCGCGCTTTGCACGGACGATCGCCTGGCGCAGGCGGTCATAGAACAGTGCGCGATTCGGCAGTCCGGTCAGCACGTCGTATTGGGCGAGGAATGCGAGCCGCTCCTCGGAACGTTTGCGGTCCGTGATGTCGTCGACGATGCCTTCGAGCATCACCACGTTTCTGGAATCGTCGCGGATGGCCTGCGACTTTTCCGAGATCCATTTGACCTCGCCGTCGGCGCAGACGATCTGGTACTCGAGGATGGAGCGCTCTCCGCTCTTGAGGGCGTCGTGGATTTCGCTGCTGACCCATCCGCGATCCGCGGGGTGGACCAGGTCGCTGAAGGACAGCAACCGGTTGCCGACCAGGTCGGCAGGCCGGTAGCCGGTAAGTTGCAGACAGCCTTCACTGGCAAACTCGAGGGTGCGGCGATCGTCGGCGCGGCAGCGATAGGCCATGCCCGGCAGGTTGCCGAGCAGTGTCGACAGGGCCCTTTCGTTCTCACGCAGTGCCGACTCGGCGGCGTGCCGCTGCATGTCGTGCTCGATGGTGTCGAGCCCGAACGAGAGATTGAGCGCCATTTCGTCCAGCAGGCCGATCACCACTTCGTCGAATACCTCCGTGTCCGAGGAGTACACGGCAAGTGCGCCAACGAGCTTGTCCGCGCGCCGCAGCGGAAAGGCGCCACCCGAGCGGAAGTCGGCGTCGCGCGCCAGGTCACGCCAGTACGCCGCGCTGGGGTCGGCGAAGAAATCGTTTGAAATGCAATGCGATCCCTGGCGTACGGCGGCGGCTACCGGAGCCATTGCCGGCGGACCGTCGCTGTGGATCTCCATGCTGAGGCCGAGAAAATGGGCCTGATGCTCGCCGTGGGCGGCCACGAATCGTCCGCTGCGTCCGTCTTCGCCGACTTCCATCACGGCCGCAAGCCTGAACCTGCCCTGATCGACGGCAATCCGGCAAACCTCGCGGAACAAGGCGTGGGGGGTCGACAGCCGGGCAATGGCCTTGTGGGTCTGGCTCAGCGCCGCGTAGGTGTTGGACAGCCTGACGATCTTCTGTTCGTCACGCTTGTGCGCAGTGATGTCGCGGAAAATGCTCTGGATCGCGGGCTTGCCCGCATAGACGAAGTAGCGCGACGTAAGCTCCACGTCAATGATCTCACCGTCGATCCGCACGAACTTGAATTCGACGCCAGGTATTTCGCCGCGGCCTTCGTACAGTTTCTTTACCTGTTCCCGGGAAAACTGTGCGTAGTCGGGATGCAGGATGAAAAAAACATCCTTGCCAAGTATCTGCGAAACATCGCCGGCGCCCAGAATCCGCAGGGCTGCGCGGTTGGCGAATACGTAGCGGCCCTCGCAGTGCACCAGGATGGCATCCGGTGAAAGCTGCACGAGGTCGTGGTAGCGCTCCTCCGCCTGGCGGCGGACCACGAATTCTCCTGCGAAAACGCCGACGCTGGCGGCCGTCATCCGCAGGCGCTTGTCCCAGCGCCGGGGCTCGCGGCTGAAGAACTCGAGTGCGCCCAGTACCTGGCCACCCGCAACCAGCGGAAACGCGAGGGCGGAACGCAGTCGCGCGCGTGTGGCAGCTTCACCGCGCCCCAGGCCCGGAGCCTCGGAGATGTTCTCCACCAGCATCGGCTCGCGCGTCCTCAGCGTTGTGCGGATGAGCCCGCCAGGTGACGGCATGAACGTCGCGCTGCGGCTCATTTCGATAAATGCGGTGTTGGCGAGGAAGGGCGCGTGCCAGCATTGCGCGCACGCAATCTGGTGGGTCTGTTCGTCCTCGCGCCAATGCGCGCCGTAGTCGAACTGCAGCTCTGAGCAGAACACCGCGATAATTTTCTCGAGGGTCTGGGGCACGGTCAGGTCGGAGGCGATGGCCTGGCCGGCTGCATGCAGCAGCGCCAGGTAGATGTCCGGCACATTGTGCGGCGGAGCCTGGCCTTCCATGGGTGTCGGGGAAATGGCGGGACGATCCATATCGCGAGTCCGTTGGTTCCTGGGTCCGGAAGGAATGCCGGTGCATGACCCGGAAGGTGGATCATCCGGGCGGCCCGGCCATGCCGAACCGCCTGAGCGTGGAATGATGCGGGAAACATTATGCGGGAAACCTGGTGCTCGCGTGGGGATGAGTCGCTGCCGCGCGGCAGCCGCAAAACTGCTAAATTCCCGCAGTGATTGAATCCGCGCCGCATGGTCTGCGCCAATGGTCTGCCTCCTGGTCTACCTTCATGGTCCGCCCCTGAGCCGATGAAATCCCTGACCGAACAACTTGTTGCATTGCGCGTCATCCCGGTACTGAGGCTGGCATCGCGAGCCAGCGCGGAAACGGCGATCGACTGCCTGGTCGAAGCCGGCTTCCGGACGGTCGAACTGACCCTGACCACGCCGGATGCGATGGGTCTGATCGGCGACTTGCGGGCCAGGATGGACAAGGGTTTCCTGATCGGTGCCGGTACCGTGCTTGACCTCGAGAATGCCAAAGCCTGTCTCGACGCCGGTGCCGACTACCTTGTGTCCCCATGCCTGGTGCCCGGTATGAGCAAACTGGCGGCCGATCGCGGCGCGGCCGCGCTGGCCGGCGCCTTTACGCCCGGGGAAGTGCTGGCCGCCTGGCGCGAAGGCGCGGCAATCGTCAAAGTGTTTCCCGCGTCCAGCGGCGGGCCTGCGCACCTCGGCGCGCTGCACGCGGTGTTCCCCGACATCCCGCTGTGCCCGACCGGCGGCGTCTCGACCGCCAACATGCTGGATTACTTCAAGTCCGGCGCCGCGGTCGTGGGCATTGGCAACAACGTCATCGATCAGAAGGCGCTGGCGGCGGGCGATCGCGCAAAGGTGATGGAGCATGCGTTCGGATTTCTCGAACTGGCCGCGCAGGTGCGTGCCGGATGAAGGCTTTCGACGTCGTCTCGCTGGGCGAGCCGATGTACGAGTTCAGCCAGATCCCGGGCGAGGGCAGCCGTTACCTGCAGGGATTCGGGGGCGACACCATGAACTGCGCGATCGCCGCCGCGCGGCAGGGCGCGCGCGTCGCTTATGTCACCCGTCTGGGCGACGATGAATTCGGTCGCCAGTTCCTGGAACTGTGGAAAAGGGAAGGCGTGGATGCGTCGGCGGTCAGCGTCGACGCACAGGCACATACCGCCGTGTACTTCATCACCCACGGCCCCGGCGGACATGTCTTCAGTTACCTGCGCAAGGATTCGGCGGCAAGCCGCATGCAACCCGGGGACCTGCCGCTGGAACTGATCGCATCGGCGAAATTCTTTCACGTGTCGGGAATCAGCCAGGCCATCAGTGAAAGCGCGTGCGACTGCGTTTTCGCCGCCATTGCCGCCGCGCGCAAAGGAGGCGCGCAGGTGGTCTACGACTGCAACCTGAGGCCGCGCTTGTGGCCTGCGGCGCGCGCAGCCGCGGTGATCCGGGCCACCATTGCGCAGGCAGATTATTTCTTGCTGAGCATGGAGGATGCGCAGGCCTTGTGCGCGGCGCAAGACCCCGACGCAATTCTCGATTGGTGCCACGGCGCGGGAGCAACAATCGTTGCGCTCAAGCTTGGCGCCGACGGCGTCATCGCCAGCGACTCCAAGCGGCGCGCGCGCCTGCCGGGAATCAAGGTCAACTGCGTGGATGCGACAGGAGCGGGCGACTGTTTTGCCGGGGCGCTGATGGCGCGTCTGGCGGCGGGCGAGGAATTCTGGGAGGCGTTGCGCTACGCCAACGCGGCGGCGGCATTGACGACGACGGGCTACGGGGCGGTGAATCCGCTACCGCGGCCTGAAGCGGTGAAAGCACTGCTCGCAGGCGGAATTGCCGCCTGACGGGTAACGATGCTGAAACTGCGGTTCAGCGTTTCTTGCGGGCGATGATCAGGACCACCAGAATCAGGACGCCTATGCCCAGCGAAATATCCAGAACCGACATCTAGGGTCTCCCTTGATTGCGAAGTTCGGCTGCGAAGTTCGGCTGCGAATTTTCCGGCTGCCCACCCTCTTTCCCGGAAACCGGACTCCAGCCTATACGCGGTGATTGTAACTGTTTTTTATGGCAAAACTGAGTTGTGAAAGAACCGGGGTTTGAGGACTTTTCCTCGAAAGCGGCGGACTGGCCTTATTGGCCGTTGTCATTTACGTATTCGTATTCGACGACGTTCTTGTCCCTGACGTAAGGTGCCGAGGCAGCGTTGAATTCAGCGAAATGCTTCGACCTCAGGTGGAAATCGAATGCCGCCCGGTTCTTGTAGATTTCGTAGAGCAGGATGTGATCGGGCATGCCCCTCTGTACCAGCACGTCGAACCGGTCGCATTCGGGTTCGTCGGCCAGCGACTTGCGGGCGTTCTCCCGGATCAGGTTGAGGAAGGGGTCGAGCGCCCCGGGGTGTAGGTAGAAATCGACGGTGATGATGTAGCGAGACATGGCGATCAGCGACTGGGTTGTTGTGAAATGTGATTGCCGGAATATCCTGCCAGCATGGGAGGCGGGGGTAAAGAAAAATTAATGCGCGAGGCGTCAGAAAGCAGGCGCTAGGCGCTAGGCACGAGGCGCAAGGCACGAGGTCCGAAGTTCGATACCTGGTACTGCCTGGCGCCTGGCGCCAGCTGCCTCGCGACCCTCATCGCCCCGCGACGAGGGTCGCGTTCGCTTGTGTCTTGATCCCTGCGGTGAGCAGGAAACGCAGCGCTTCCTCGCGGGACATGTCCACGGGATGCAGCAGCTTGCGCGGAAGCAGCAAGGTGTAGCCGCCGACCTGGTAGCTCATCGGCAGGTAGACTGCGACTTCTCCCTCCTTGCCCACGCCCGCGGGCAGATCGCTGAAGTCGCTGCGGGTAATGAAGCCGAGCAAGCGCATTTCGCTGCCGGGCAGTTGCACCGAGACCACCTGCAGCAGGTCGGTGTTGCTGTCGTTCGAGAACAGGCCGAAGAAGTCCTTCAACGCCTTGTACACGCCCTTGACCAGCGGAACGTGCATCAGCAGTTCCTCGCCGCCCCTGACGATCTGACGGAACAGCCACGCCCGCATCAGCAGGCCAGTCACGAACACCAGGACGATGCCGGCAACCAGGCCCATCCCGGCGTGGTAGGAATCGTCGGGGAGCAGGAACAGCAGCGGCCGGCCGAGGAAGCGCTCGATCGTGGACAGCAGCCAGATCACCAGGTAGACCGTTGCCAGAACGGGCAACACGGTAAAGATGCCGGTCAGAAAGATCTTGCCGATCGATTTCATGTTCACTCCCAGGGGCACGGAAACCGGGAAGTTACCAGACGGCGGCTGCCGTGTGTCGTTCGTGCGAGGCCGTATCATCAGCCCGGCTTACGGCACAACCGGCACCGGCATGCAGGGAAAGGCATGGTTGAAGGCGGCAAAGACCAGGAGATGCGCGCGCTGGATGCGCCGGTGTTCCTTTTCCCTGAGGTATTTCACCAGCGCCGGCACGCCTTCACGTGCGCTGAAACCCTCGGGCGGACAGTAGAACATGTCGGACCGTTCTCGCCACGCCGACCAGGCATGGCCCCAGATGAATCCGTCGACGAATGCGATGCGGGAAACCGCGGCCTCGCGTTGTGCGGGAGCGAGGTCCGCCGCACCCCCGGTCACGATGATCTGCAGCGCCGGCTCGCAGCGGGCGAGCAGTTCGTCGCCGCTCTCGCGTCCGATGGACGCGAGCGGGGAGGCGGCGGTGGCGATCGGGAAGAGCAGCAAGAGGATGAGGAGTCTGATCATGGCGACAATGGTAGCTCGTGAATATCGTAAGTGCCGTGAATGTCGTGAATGCGTGAATGTCGTGAATGCCGTGGCTTCGCCGATATGTAGGATTTAGAGCAGGTACGACATTCACGACATTCACGGATTCACTTGATAGCGTTCCATGAACTTCCGATCGATCCAGTCCTTCCATTTCCACACCCAGTCGCCCTCGAATGCCAGCTTATCGCGCGACGCAACCGCATGGCGGTCGCCGGTGCTGATCAGGGCCAGGGCGTGGGGTTGCGGTTTCCAGTCGAGCAGCGGTTGACCGAGCAAGGCGCGGCGCAGGTTTTCCGCCAGCGGCGGGCCGGCGCGCACGGCGTAAACGCCGGACTTCGGCCGCGGATGGTCGCGCAGGGTGGCAATGTCGCCGCCGGCAAAAACGTTCGGATGGGAAACCGACTGGAGACAATCGTTCACCAGGATGAAGCCGCGGCCATCGGTAGCGAGTCCCGCCGATCGCGGCCAGAGAGGGGCGGACGCGCCGGTCGCCCACACGATCAACCCGGCTTCGATCGTGCTGCCGTTGCGCAACCGGATCGCGCCGGCTTCCACCCGCTGCACCGGCACGCCGAGATGCAGTTCCACGCCGCGCTCCGCGAGCACGCGCCGGAAAATTCTCCGGGCCTGCTCATTCTGGGTGGGCAGGGTGTCCGGCTGATCCCCCGCCAGCAGGAACTGCACGGATGCGGACGGTGCGATCATCTTCAGCCGATGCTGCATCGCCAGCAGGACTTCGGTCCCGGCTGCCCCCGCGCCGACGATCGCAATGCGATCCGGTCCGCGGCCCGAAACCAGGGTGCGGCAGGCTTCTTCCCATTTGCGGACGAACTGTTCCACGGGCCTCACCGCCACTGCATGCTCGATCGCCCCTTCGACTTCGAAGGCCGGAGATCGGCTGCCGATGTCCACGGAGACCTGGTCGAACCCGAGGTGCTCGCCGTTCTCGCAGAACACGAGCCCGGCCTGGGGATTGATGCCGTTGCAGACTGTGCGCAGGAACCTGCAGCCGGCGAATCGCGCCAGTGCCGCCAGGTCAATGTGGCAGTCCTCGCGTGTGTAATGTCCCGCAATCCAGCCGGGCAGCATGCCCGAGTAAGGCGCATCCGCATGCGGGCTGACGAGTACGAGTTCGGTTCCGGCCACGGGAGCCTTGCCGAAACGGCGCAGGACTTCGACATGGCTGTGGCCGCCGCCTATCAACACCAGGCGCTTCATTTCGGCGCGGCGCGGAAGCTGATGTCGCCGAACATTGCGGTGGCGGATTCACCTGTGTTGTCGGTATCACTGACGATGGCTACGCCGGAAACCTCTGGCGGATCCTCGCCGAACGCGGCACGAAAATCAGCGACCACGTCGCGCTCCTCGCTGCGCCAGCGATCCAGGTTGCCGCTGCCGCCTTCCACCACGATCATCCGCACGCGGTCGCTGTACGCGCTCCAGGCTGAGGTGCCGGCGGCCGCTTTCCCGTCCCAGACATAGCAAAGCGCGGCCGTCGGGACGTCGGCACCATAGCGCTTGCGGGCAATGGCCAGTTTCATGCGCTGAATGACCGGCAGCTTGCTGGTGTCGTAGTCGAACAGCACGTAAACCCGTGCTGGAAAGTCATCGCCCGCCTTTGTACGGATGTCGGCATTGCGCAGGACGTTGGAGATTTTCCAGCGCCAGGAGACGATGGGGAACCGCCCTGCATCGAGTTTAAGCGGATGCACGATGCTGGCCATCGAGGCTGCCGCATCCGCGCGCAGGACAACACTCTGGCCGTCGTTTACGAGCGTGTAGCGGGTGTGGTTCTTGATGCCGGGCAGCGTCGCGAACCGCCAGGGCGGGGGCAGCGCCGGACCCGGAGCGGCCGTGGAAAACGGCGTGACCAGCATCGCGTCCCCGGCAGCCGCGAATGGCATGCCGGCCTGGGCAAGCAGGAACAGTATGCGGAAAAACTTCAAAGTGCGCGGTTCGGCCCCGGCGCCGGTTCGCCCTGCCAGAGGGAAAACCCCATTTGCCGCCGGCCCAGGTCCGTGAGGTCCGCGACCGTCGCCCGCCCTTCATAGGCGACTTCGTAATTCTCGGCTGCGAAGTCGGGCGAGCTCTCGCCTTTCAGGAATGCCTGCTTCTGTTTCTCGAGATAGGCTGCGTTCTTCGCGCAGTACGGCGCTGCGCCGATGTACATAACATTGCTGTAGCCCCTGCCGCGATGCTGGTCCTCGACGGAATGGACCAGATCGGGATGCCACCAGACGGTGTCGCCGGGCTCGACGCGGGGAATGCTGACCAGGCCCGGCAGCAGGGTGCCGTGCCATTGTCCATTCGCGGAAAGTGCGCGCCCCGGTTCGGCGCCGCAGAGCTCTGCTTCCGGGACATCGTCCTGCAACGCCCGCAGCAGCATGTAAACGATGCCGATCGTGACGGGAATCAGCTTGAGGGTGCCATCGTCCGGACCCTGCGGTGTCAGGGCAGTCCAGCCCTGGTAGGTGCGGAACATGCTGCATACCGCGGGCGACGGGATTTCCTTCACCTGCGTACGGCCGGCGCCATCGAAGGGGTCGTAGTCGCGCCAGTTGCCGGAGAACACGTGGCGATAAACCTTGCGGTAGGCGGGATCGAGCCAGCGCTCCATCGAGCCTGCATCCATGTGCGGCGAAAGTCCCAGCGTTGAATCGCCGGGCTCGCGCCGGCGGATGCGGTCCGCGTAGCTGCATTCGCGCGCCGGATCGAAATGCGCTTCGCCGCCGGTGCCGCTTTTCCAGAGACTATTGAGGAAGGCGCGCGTTTTCGCCATGCTGTCCGCCTGCCGGGCCAGCACCTGCGGGCGCGACCAGTAGATGCCGAAGATTTGCGGGCGGCCGGACTTCAGCACGCTGAAATATTGGTCGAGTGTGGGATCGACTCGGGTTTCGTAGTAGCCGTTGGCAGTGATGTAATCGCCGAGTTCGGCATTCCACTCCTCGACCTGCGCCCGCGGGAATACCTGGCGGACGACTGCGGCGCCTCGGCGGCGGATGGCCTGAACGGCTGCCGCATCCACCCGGCCCGAGGCAATGTCCCGATAGTCGATCTGGGGGACGACGGATTCGCCGCGCGCCGTGCGCTCGCGGATGTCGTCGACCTCACGGCGCACATGCGCTTCGACTTCGGCGAAAACAGGGGCGTACCGCGGCAACTGCCCGCGCAGCTGGATCTTTGCGGCTACGATGGATTCCGCGAGTCTCGCAGTATCGATGTGCATGGCGGTCCGCCGGAAAATTCGAACGGCAATCTTAACCCGTCTCAAGCATTGACAGGATGAACAGGATTGTCAGGATGAATTGCGAAACCGTTACGACCGGGTTTGAATTCATTCTGTACATCATGTAAATCTTTTGTCTCGCCCTTGTTTACGTTCTTCCGATCGGAATCGGCGCTGCCATGAGGCCTTCGCGCACGAGCCGCAGATAGTCTTCCGGCCGATCGACGTCCCAGCCTTCCGCAAGTTCGTGCCAGCGCCAGCCAAGGTTATGCAGCCGCTGGCGCGTTTCCGCCATGACCGTATCGGTGCCCCAGGGCATGGCTTCGAACAATGCCGGCATGGCATGCGAAAGCCCGACCAGGATGTAGCCGCCGTCCTCGGCTGGGCAGAAGACCGCATCGCGCCCCTCGCGCAGCGCGCGTGCTGCGGCCCTCAGTTCGGCGGCGGTCAGCGACGGACAGTCGCTCCCTACCAGCAGCACCTGGCGCGAGCGCTCGAGGCCGTCTTCGAGCGCGTCCAGCATTTTCGCGCCGAGGTCGCCGCCGCACTGGCGATGCAACGTCACCCCGAAGCGTTCGCGGCAGGCTCTGAAAAAACCGTCATCGGTATCCGGCGTGCACCACAGCTCGACCTGTCCGAGTCCCGACTCGCGCGCGACGCCCAGGGAATGTTCGACCAGGCTGCGGTGCAGCGCCGCAGCGCCATGATCGCCGAGCAGGGGGATCAGCCGCGTCTTGACGCTGCCCGCGACCGGCGCCCTGGCGAAAACCTGCAAACTTGTTTCATTTCGTGCTGCCATGGTAGATCTCCGCCAACCGGCCGGGCCTGGCGCCCAGGAAGTACGCAAGCCGCAGGCGCCACATGAGCATTATGGTGCGCCAGATTCCCTGCTTTTCCCAGCGGCGTGACGAAGCGGTGATTTTTTCCGAAAGACACAGGGGTGCGGAATGCCGCTTCAGCGCCCGCGAAATGGCGATGTCTTCCATGAGAGGGAGCGGCGGAAACGCGCCGATGCTCTCGAACAGCGGACGTTCGACGAAAATGCCCTGGTCACCGGTGCATATGCCGGTAATGCGCGAGCGCCAGTTCATCATCGTCTCGACCGTGCGCAGCAGCCGGGCCGCTCCGGAGAGGCGCACGTCGAAGCGGCCCCAGTGATGGTCCGAGCCCGGCAACGCGATGGCGATCAGCAGGTCGGCATCGGCGGGAAGCGAGCAATCCGCATGCAGGAACAGCAGGACATCACCACGGGCTATTGCTGCGCCGGCGTTCATCTGCAGAGATCGCCCGCGCGGGCAGGATATCAAGCGGTCTACCAGCGGTGTTGCCAGCGACACCGTCGCGTCGAGGCTGCCGCCGTCGGCGACTATCAGTTCGACGCCGCGTTCGCGCAGCGGTTGCAGGGTTTGCAGGAACTCTGCGAAGCCCTCTGCTTCGTTCAGCGTTGGAACGACGATGGACAGGGATGAGGGAAGGACCGGGGGCGAGGGACGAGGGACGCCCCTCATCCCTATCTCTTGTCGTTCAATGTCCAGTCGTAATCCAGGAAATCAAGCCTGGCCTTCTTGTCCCGGATGAGTTGCTGTTGTTTCGGGTCGCCGGTAAGTTTGTCCGCGTATCTGGCGAGCCAGCCTTCGACGGACCCCGTCCGTGCCACGAAGTCCTTGCCGTACCAGTCGAAAATTCTGGAGACCTCCAGTTTTTCCGACTGGGCGTTGTAGCGGTTGCGCGTGGGGTCCGACAGGAACCGCGCGACGCTGTCGTCGAGTTGTGCGTCGAGCTTGTCCCCGGTGTAGGCGTCGTTGCGCAGTGCCGGACAGCCTACGGACGCACAGTTCGCCGCCATGTGGATGCGCGGCTCGTCGAAGGCGCCCGGTGCGCGGATCATGCCGTGCTCGACGTCGTCGAGGCTGCGCTGCCTGCCAAGCAGGGGGAAGAATTTCTTCTTCCAGGGACTGGTGATGAACGAACCCAGATCCTTGATCGATTTCAGGTCCGGATACCCGGTGAGGATCAGGTCGACGGTGAACGCGTTGTAGGCGTTCAGCAGGTAAGCGAGTTTCTGCTGTTTGTTCCAGGCGTCATATTCCGTCTGCGGTACTGCGGAGAGGCCATCCAGATAGCCCTTCAGCATTGCACGGTCGGCCTGGAAGCCCTTGTAGTCGACCTGGGACGCGTGGCCGCCAGGCAGCCACGTCACATGTTTCTTCGTCAGCGCGTCCCACTGCGCATGCGAATGGTCGAAAGCCGAAAAGGCGGGGAGGGGCAGGGTAGCAATCAGAAACGCAAGCAGGTATTTGTACATAGTTAGTATGTGACCCAGAAAAAACGGGCCGGGGTACACCCTTCCGGGTATTCCGGACTATCGCCCATCACGCAGGGGCCGCGGTTCGCGTAAGGGCACAATGCCTGAAGCGTTCTTGAATTTCACGCGGCCCGCGGCTCTTGTACCGCGGCCTTGCATTTCAACCTCTGCGCCAGGCGTGGTACTTCTCCACCCACTTCAAGACCCCCTGCGGCGCGTGGGCCTTCTTCCAGTTGCCGGCCACGTACTTGTTGGCTTCGGCCATGGTCGGATAGATATGAATGGTGCCGAGGATCTTGTTCAGGCCGATGCCGTGGCGCATAGCGCTGACGTACTCGGCGATCAGGTCTCCCGCATGTTCTCCAGCGATGGTGACGCCAAGGATCTTGTCCTTCCCCGGCACCGTCAGCACCTTCAACAGGCCATGCGCTTCCGAATCGGCGATGGCGCGGTCGAGGTCGTCGATGCCGTAGGTCGTGACTTCGTACGCAATTTTCTTCTCCTTCGCCTCGGATTCGTTCAGGCCGACGCGGGCGACTTCCGGCTCGGTGAACGTGGCCCAGGGAATGACGGAGTAGTCGGCACGGAATTTCTTCATTGCGCCGAACAGCGCGTTCACCGCCGCGTACCAGGCCTGGTGTGCGGCGGTATGGGTGAACTGGTACGGGCCCGCCACGTCGCCGCAGGCGTAGATGTTCGGATAAATCGTCTGCAGGAACTCGTTGGTTTCGACCGTGCGGCTCTTCGTCGTTGGGATGCCCAGGGTTTCGAGTCCGTAGCCTTCGGTGTTGGCGATGCGTCCCACCGCGACGAGCACCTTGTCGAAGGCAATGCGGACTTCTCGTCCATCGTGCGCGCAGACCAGGATATGTTCCCCGTTCTCGACCAGGAAGCGCGCCGCCTTGTGTCCAAGGCGCACGTCCATTCCCTCGGCCTTGAACCGGGCCAGCAGCATTTCCGAGAATTCGGGATCCTCGCGCATCAGCAGACGGGGCGCCATCTCGACTTGCGTAACCCTGGCGCCGCAACGCGCGAAACCTTGCGCCAGCTCGCAGCCTATGGGGCCGCCGCCGAGAACCAGCAGGCGCGCCGGCAGTTCCCGCAGATTCCACAGCGTCTCCGAAGTCAGATAGCCAGTCTGGTCGATGCCGGGGATAGGGGGAATGAAGGGCCGGGCACCGGTGGCTATGACGATCGAGCGCGTGGTCAGGGTTTGTCCGTTGACCTCGACCGCCCATGGGGAAACGATCCTTGCCTCGCCCGCAATGCATTCCACTCCAAGCTGCGTGTAGCGTTCGACGGAGTCGTGCGGTTCTATCGCCGCGATCACTTTTTGCACGCGCTCCATGACATCGCCGAAGTGGAACTCCACCGTGGTTTCGCGGATTCCAAACTCTGCCGACCGTCGGGCGTGGGACAGGAACTTCGCCGTGCGCAGCAGTGCTTTCGATGGCACGCATCCGGTGTTGAGGCAGTCGCCACCCATGCGGTCCTTCTCGATCAGCGTCACCTTGGCTTTGACCGCGGCGGCGATGTAAGCGGAGACCAGGCCCGCCGATCCTGCGCCGATGACGACCACATTGCGGTCGAAACGGCGCGGACGGGTAAACCGGCGGTAGACCTTGCGCGCCTTGACCATATCGAGAATCTTCTTGGCGACGAGCGGGAACAAGCCGAGCAGCGTGAAGGAGGCCAGCAGCGTCGGCGAGAGAATGCCGCGCAGCGAATCGATTTTCGCGATCTGGGTACCGGCATTCACGTAGACCACGGTTCCCGCCAGCATGCCGAGCTGGCTAACCCAGTAATAGGTCCAGGCCCGGATGAGCGTCAGGCCCATGGCCAGGTTGATGACGAAAAACGGGATCGCGGGGACCAGGCGCAGGGTGAAAAGGTAAAAGGCGCCGTCTTTCTCGACACCCGCGTTGAGGGTCTTGAGCCTGTCGCCGAATCGGGCCTGGATCGAATCCCGCAATACGAAGCGCGAGGCCAGGAAGGCGAGCGTCGCGCCGATTGTGGAAGCAAACGAAACGATCACGGTGCCCCAGAGCACCCCGAACACGGCGCCGGCCGCCAGCGTCATCACCGTGGCCCAAGGCAGGGACAATGCGGTCACCGTGACATAGGCGATGAAAAAGACCGCAACGGTAAGGACCGCGTTCTCCCGGTAATATCTGTCGATGACGGCCTGCTGGGACTTGAGATAGGCGAGGCTGAAGTACTGACCGAGTTCGAAGATGAAGAATGCGGCGACAAGCACGGCGATCACCGCCAGGACCAGCAGAATTCTGGATTTTCTCAACGCCATGTCTCCCTCGTATTCCACCAGTTGCCGTCGGCCGCCAGGTTCGTCGGCCTGCAATTCGCAGGCCTCCGGCCGGCGCGGCTGATTGTACACGCCGCTTATTTCCTCAAATGATGAACGCTTGTCCACCGACACCCGTTTCATGCGAAGCCTGCATCGAACGCGATACCTGTCCGCCTGACCGGGCCTCTGCAGGTTGCCCGCGACTTATGGACTTTACGCAGCGTTTAGCCGATTGGATTCAGACACTGCGGCAGTGGCACACTGCGGGAAGTGATGACGGCGGTCAAGCCGGGCGGGGCATGGTCGTGGACCGGCCTCTGGCGCGAGGGCTGAATCCTCCTGCGCTGCATGATGCGGCCGCTTGCGGGCGGGCTGTAGCAGAAATTGGTGATTCGAGCCTGGAAACAGGAGGGCAGGAGGTGGTTACGGTCTTGGGAAAGAATTCTTCACTGCCCGTCCTGGCGGCGCTATTGGCGTTATTTGCGGGCGGCAGCAATGCCGCCAGCGATTTTTCCGTGAAGACGGAAAAACGCGGCGACGAGGTGCATGTGGAAGCGCGGGCAACGCTTGCTGTGCCGCTTGCGGTCATCTGGCAGACGCTCACCGACTACAACCGGCTGTCGGAATTCATTTCAGGAATCAGCAGGAGCCGGCTGATCGAATACCGGGGCAATGCGGCGATCGTGGAACAGTTCGGAGAGGCGGGTTTCCTGTTTTTCAGGGTACCGATCGACGTGACGGTAGAATCGCTGGAGCTTCCGCCGCACCTGATCCAGGTGCGGGTACTGAAGGGCAACCTGAAGAAACTGGACGGCCGCTACGAGATCGAGGAAGGGGCGGCCCCGGGCGCCCCGATCGTGCTTCGCTGGCTGGGGGTCATCGAGCCGGAACAACCCTTGCCCGCGTTGTTCGGGGAACTGATTCTGCGTAACAACGTGACTCACCAGTTTCGCGACATGGTCAATGAAATCGAACGCCGGGGCGGACAGGACGGGCAGCAAAAATGAGCCAACGGCGGTCGGCGTGGCCCTATAATCGACGCAAAATGGCGCGGAGCATGGTCGCAAGATGAGCAAACTGGAACGCCTGTTCTAGCGCGCACTGTGGAATAGCCGCTTCATCGCCGTCGTGGCCAGCATGGCGGCCGCGATCGCCGTATTCTGGATCACCACGGTGGATGTCTGGTACGCCGTGACCCATATCCTGCACTATGCCGATCCGACACTGTCGGCCGAGGCGCGCAAGGGCCTGCATGACGACACCGTGACCCATGTGGTCGAGGTGGTGGACGGTTACCTGCTTGCCACGGTGATGCTGATCTTCGCACTGGGCATGTACGAGCTCTTTGGCAGCGACATCGACGATGCCCGAGGTTCGCGCACTTCCAGCAAGATCCTGCTGATCGAAACCCTTGACGACCTCAAGAACCGGCTCGCCAAGGTCATCCTCATGATACTTATCGTGTCGCTGTTTGAGCACGCGGTGAAAATGGAGATGGAAACCCCGCTTGACCTGCTTGCCTTCGGCGGCGCGATCGCCCTGGTCGGGCTGGCCTTGTACCTGACGCACGCTTCCGAGACCGGTCACGAGGAAAAGGTCTCTGTAAAGGGGGCCGGATCCGGCGAACATCGGGACTGACGGATTGTTCCGGCGCGGATTGAACGCCGTGCCGCGCCCGTGGTCAGCATTTAGTGGGCGCGTGGCGGCCGATGAATCTCGGTAACATCATCTCCGATCCGGTCGTCTACCTGAAGCCGGCATCCGCCGATATCGCGCCAGTCTTCGAAGGGATCACCCATGAGCCGTGCCTTCGTCAAGGAGGACAGCGAGGATATGCTTGGCGAAGAACTGCCGGAACGTCCGGTCAGTTCGGAGCCCAACTATGTCACCGCGTCCGGAATGGAACAATTGCGCGGCAAGGTGGAAGCCTTGCAGGCGGAGCACTCGCAACTCAAGGCAGCCGAAGAGTCTTTTGACCGGCCTCGCCTGATCCAGATCGAGCGCGACCTGCGTTACTTCCAGGCACAGATCGAGGGCGCGATCGTGGTCGACATTGCCGCCCAGCCGCAGGATGCGGTGCATTTCGGCGCCAGTGTCAAAGCAGAAGAGGAAACCGGCAAGGCGCACACTTTCACGATCGTCGGCGACGACGAGGCCGATGTCGCCGAAGGGCGGGTGAGCTGGCAATCGCCGCTGGCAAAGGCATTGATGGGTGCCAGGGCGGGAGATACCGTTACATGGAACCGGCCTGCCGGTTCGACCACGCTGGAAGTGCTGGAAATCCGTTATCCGCCCCGGCGCATCTGATCAGCGGAGTATCCTGTCCCCTGCGCGATCCGGCAACGAACCGGGGCGATAAAAAAAAGGGAGGGGCAGATGCACGACTTCATCATCGACAACGCCACGATCTATGACGGGACCGGCGGCGCGCCGCGGCACGGAAGCGTGGCGGTCAGGGACGGCCGCATCGCGGCCGTCGGCACGGCCCAAGGCGAGGTCGGTCAGCGCATCGATGCCGTCGGGCTGGCGCTGATGCCCGGCATCATCGACACCCACACCCACTACGACGCCCAAATCACCTGGGACCCGTTCGCGAACCCGTCGCCGGCCTTGGGCGTGACCACGGTGGTGATGGGAAATTGCGGGTTCACCATTGCACCCTGCCGACCCGCCGACCGCGACCTGGTGATGCGCAACCTGACCCACGTGGAAGGCATGTCCATCGAGGCGTTGCGCACCGGCATCGACTGGGGTTTCGAGTCGTTCCCGCAGTATCTCGACATGCTGGAGAAGAATGGCGTCGGCCCCAACGTTGCCTGCTTCGTTGGCCATTCCGGCGTACGCACGTTCGTCATGCGCGGCGATGCACCGAAGCGCGTGGCTTCGGTGGACGAAGTGAAGCAGATGCGCGCCATCGTCGCCGAAGCGATGGAAGCGGGCGCCTGTGGTTTTTCCACGACGCGCTCCGGGCAGCACAACGGCGAGGCCGGCATTCCGATGCCCTCGCGCCTGGCCGACGAGCACGAGATGAAAACCCTCTCGGCCGTCTTGCGCGATTATGGCAAGGGCCTGCTGATGATGACCAAGGGTGCCGATACGCCGGTGCCCTGGATCGAGGAGTTGTGCGCGGCCGCGGACCGGCCTTACCTGATTGCGGCGCTGCTGCATTCCAACCTGACCCCTGAAGCGACCTTCGATGATCTGGCTCATATCGGCGCTGCGCAAAAGCGCGGACGGCGGATGTACGGCGCAGTTTCGGCGTGTCCGCTGAACTTCGAATTCACCTTGCATGAGCCTTATGTCTTCGAAGGCCTGCGCGCCTGGCAACCGCTGATGCGCATGGACCAGAAGGAGTTTTCAGCGGCCATCGCCAATCCGAAGCTGCGCGCCAGCCTCAAGTCCGAACTGACCGAGCGCAGCCGCCGCATGTTTACGGGTGAGTGGGAAAAGGCCTTCGTGGCGCAGGTCGCTGATCCAGCCCATGCCGCTTACGAAGGCAAGTCCATCGGTGCGCTGGCGAAGTCGCAAGGCAAGCACCCGGTTGATTTCATCCTCGACCTGGCGCTGTCGGAGGATCTGGACACCCTGTTCACCGCGACCCTGCTGAATTCGGACGAGGAGGCGGTCGGCCGCATGATGCAGGATGAGAATGCCATTGTTTCCCTGTCCGATGCGGGCGCGCATCTCACCTTCCTGTGCGATGCCGGGTTCGGATTGCATGTGCTCGGACACTGGGTGCGCGACCGCAAGCTGATGCCCATGGAGCAGGCGGTGCGCAAGCTCACGGCCGAAGCGGCCGAACTGTTCGGCATCAGGCAGCGCGGCAGTATTGCCCCCGGCATGCATGCCGACCTGCTGCTGTTCGATCCGAAAACCGTCGGCCGCGGCCCGTCGAAGCGGGTATTCGACCTGCCGGCCGGCGCATCCCGGTTGACGACGCCGGCGACCGGCGTCCACGGCGTCTGGGTCAACGGCAAACTGTTGGCGGATGCAGGGGGCCTCCGCGCCGATGCGCCGAAGGCCGGCAAGGTGCTGCGCGAGTTCGCGGCATGATGTCCGGCACGCTTTCGATCGGCCGGCTCGCGTCTTTGCACCTGCAGCGCTGAGCGGCAGCCATGCGTGATTCCCGCATCGTGGCCTTCGGCTTGCGATGGAGCCACCTGCTGGCCCTGGTGGGGCTGGTTATCGTCGCCAGCGTGCTGTCGCCGTACTTCCTCGAGTTTCGCAACATCATGAACGTGCTGCGCGGCGCCAGCGTGCTTTGCATCGTCGCCGTGGGCATGACGCTCGTGATCCTGAGCCGCGGTGTTGACCTTTCGGTGGGTTCCATCCTCGGCCTTTCCGGCGCGACCTTCGCGCTCCTTGCCGCCACCGATGTGCGATTGGCCATCGTGGCTGCGCTCGCGGTGGGCGTCGCGGTCGGCCTGGTCAACGGCCTGCTTGTCGCGTGGCTTGGCTTGCAGCCTTTCATTGCGACGGTGGCCACCCTGATTGCAGCGCGCGGCCTGGTCTACATCGTCAGCGACGGTGCCAACATCATCGTTCGCGATCCCCCGTCCTGGTTCGAGGCGATTGGCTCCGGACACCTGGGGCCGGTGCCCGTGCCGATTTTCATTGCAGCCGCCGTGGTGCTGGCGCTTTGGTTTCTGCTCGCTCACACGGCCTTCGGCCGCCACGTCTACGCGGTCGGAGCCAACGAGGAGGCGGCGCGCCTGTACGGCGTCAAGGTCCGCCTCATCAAGGTGCTGGTCTACTGCATCAGCGGGCTGCTTGCGGCGCTGGCGAGTATCATCCAGGTGAGCCGCCTGACGGTGGCGGAGCCCAATGCCGGGCAGTTGATCGAACTCGATGCGATCGCGGCGACGCTGATCGGCGGGACGACCTTCGACGGAGGTATCGGTGGCGTGCCCGGTACGGTCCTGGGCGTGCTGATCCTCGCGGTGCTGGGGAACCTGCTCAACCTGAAGGGCGTATCGCCCTTCGTGCAAATGGTCCTGCAAGGCGGCATCATCGTCATTGCCGTCGTCGTGAGCGAACTCAGGCAGCGCCGGCGCTAGCCGGCGACATAAAACGAGGAGGGGAGCGATGTCCGATACCAGCAACGGGTTTTCACGGCGCGACGCGCTCAAGGCGGGTGCGGTACTGGCCGCGCCGTTCATCGCCCGCTTTTCGCGGGCCGCCGGTCCGATGGCGGGCAAGCGCATGGGCTACTCCATGAGTTTCGCGACCATCGAGTGGCTGGTCACCCAGCGCCGCGGCGTCGAGGATTCCGCCAGGACGGCGGGATTCGACCTTGTGTTCGCCGATGCGCGCGACAATCCTGCGAAGCAGGTGCGCGACCTCGAAGACATGATCACCCAGAAGTGCGACGTGATCCTGATCTCCACTTATTATGCCGAGGCGATCACGCCCGCCGTGAAGATGATCAACGAGGCCGGCATACCGATCGTCGTGCTCAGCTCGACGCTCAAGGGCGACATCAGTTGGACCTGCCACCTCTCGACCGACACGCTGGGAACCGCGCGCAGCGCCGGAGAGTATTTTGTGAAGACCCTCGGCGGCAAGGGCCGGGTGGTACAGATCGAAGGCAAGCCTGGATCGGTGGTGAACCAGTTGCGCGGCAGCGGCTGGAACGAGGTCATTGCAAAGAATCCCGGCATTGAAGTGGTCAAGCATGTGGTGGCCAACTACGAGCGCATGCAGGCCCTGCGACACATGGAAGACATCCTGCGCTCCACGCAGGGCATCTCGGCGGTCTACTGCCACAACGACGAGATGGCGCTCGGTGCGATCAAGGCGGTGAGGGAGGCGGGGCGCTCGAAAGAACTCTGGCTTTCCGGCTACGACGGCATCCAGGCCGATGCCTTGCAGGCGGTGTACGCAGGCGACCTGCGCGCCACCTGGCAGTACCTGCCGTTCGGGGCCGAGGCGGTCGATGCCGCGGTGAAGATCCTGCAGGGCGCGAAAGTGCCGAAGGAAATCGTCTTTCCCTCGCCGCTCATCACCCGGGACAACGTGGCTGAGTACTACGACGCCAAAGAGCGCAAGGTCAGGCCGTTCAAATCTCAGATCAAGGCGTAGCGATCCCTTGGACGCCCGCCTGCTGCGCCTGCGCCCCGCTGACGATCATGTGCACGATCCGGTCATGGCTGGATTCCGCGGTTTTCACCACGCCGACGATGCGCCCGTTTTTCATGACGCAGATGCGGTCGGCCACCGAGAACACGTGTTCCAGGTTGTGACTGATGATCAGTACGGCCAGGCCACGGGTGCGCAGCTCCGAAATGAGCTCGAGCACCTTGCGGCCTTCGTCCACGCCGAGCGCGGCCATGGGTTCGTCCATGATCAGCAGGCGCACGTCGTTCAGCAGCAGGCGGGCGATGGCCACGGCCTGGCGCTGCCCGCCGGACATGGCGCGCACCGGCCTGTCGATTTCGGGCAGGTTCGCCCCGATGCGCTGCAGCAGCTCGACCGTGCGGCTGCGCATGGCCGTCTTGTCGAGGACCGGGACGATGCCGAGATGGCGTCGGGTCAACTCGCGTCCGAGAAAAATGTTTTCCGGGACATTGAACACGTCGACCAGGGCGAGGTTCTGGTGCAGGGTTTCGATGCCGGCCTTGCGGGCGTGCGCGGGCGAGCCGAATCGCACTTCGTTGCCGTTCACCGAGAGGGTGCCTGCATCCGGCGCGATCACGCCCGACAGCATCTTGACGAAGGTGGACTTGCCGGCGCCGTTGTCGCCCACGAGCGCGACCACTTCGCCCGGATAAAGGTCGAGGCTCGCTTCGCTGACGGCGCGCAGGCCGCCGTAGCTCTTGCTCATCGCCCGGGCGCCGAGCAGGACTTCGCGGGAGCGCGAGCCCGGTGTGGATTCAACAGCGGGCGTCATCGGATGCGGATGCCGGTGAACTGTAAAGGAGTCATCGCAAACATCGTACACACATTGCCGGGGATCGTGCATGGCGGAAGTCAAAGCTGCCGCTGAAAGGGGACGAGCGGCCGTAGCGGGCGCGCTGCAAGGCGTTCGCGTCGTGGACCTGTCGCGTTTCATCGCCGGACCGTATTGCGCCATGCTGCTCGGAGACATGGGCGCGGACGTGATCAAGGTCGAACCACCCGGCCGCGGGGAGAACAGCCGGGGCTTCGGCCCGTTCGTGGAAGGCGAGAGCCTTTACACGATGGTGTTCAACCGCAACAAGCGCAGCCTCACGTTGGACTTGCGCTCCGAACGGGGCAAGGAAATCCTGCGCGACATGCTGCGCACCGCGGACGTGCTGGTCGAGAACTTCGTGCCCGGCACCCTGGAGAAAATGGGTTTCCCCTGGGAGGCGCTGCAGGCGCTCAATCCGCGGCTGGTCGTGACCCGGATCTCCGGCTTCGGCCAGAGCGGGCCGCTGTCGCGCAACCCGTGCTTCGATGTCATCGCGCAATCCATGAGCGGCCTGATGGACATCACGGGCGATCCGGACGGGCGTCCCACCATGTCCGGCACCTATGTGGTGGACTATTCGACGGGTCTGTACGCCACCATCGGCACGCTGGGTGCGTTGCAGGCCCGCAACCGCACCGGCGCCGGCCAGGTGGTCGACGTGGCGCTGCTGGATTCCGCGCTGTCGATGCTGATGACGGCCATTCCGGAACAGATGTTGCTCGGCCGCACCATGACGCGCAGGGGCAATCGCGATCGTTATGGTGCGCCTGCCAATACTTTCCCGACCCGCGACGGGGCATGGGTGCACCTGGCGAGCGCCGGCGAACCCATGTTCCGCGCACTGGCGACGTCGATGGGTCGACCGGAAATCGCAAGCGATCCGCGATTCAGCGACAACTCCGCAAGGATGGAAAATGTCGACGCGCTGGAGGCCCTGATCACGGAGTGGACGCGCACGCTCACGGCGGCGGAACTGCTGGCCGCGTTGCAGGCGATCGGCATTCCTTCAGCGAAGGTCGCTACCGTTTCGGAACTGGTCGAGCATCCCCACCTGGAGCATCGAGAGCAGTTGCTGAGGATGGAACATCCGAAGGCCGGCACCGTGCCCATGCAGGGATTCTCGGTTCGCTTCGGCGACTCGCCGATGCAGTTGCGCCACCCGCCCCCCATGCTGGGCGAGCACACCGGCGTCGTATTGCAGGAATGGCTCGCCATGAGTGCGGACGAAGTCGCCGCGCTGCGGACCCGCGGCATCGTCTGACGAAAACCCTTACAACAGAAACGAAGCCATGCCATTGAAGAATCTGCTGATCGCCAATCGGGGCGAGATCGCCATCCGCATCGCCCGCACTGCCGCAGAAGCCGGCATTTGCGCGCATGCGGTGTACTCGGAAGACGACGAGCAATCGGACCACGTCAGGAAGGCGGAAGCAGCCCATCGCCTCACTGGAAAGGGACCGGCGGCTTACCTGGATGCTGCGCAGGTCATCCGCGTTGCACTTGAAGCGGGTTGCGATGCGATCCATCCCGGTTACGGCTTCCTCAGCGAGAACGCCGGGTTTGCGCAAGGCTGCGAAGCGGCGGGCCTGCGTTTCGTCGGCCCCACGCCGCAGGTACTGGACCTGTTCGGGGACAAGGGCAAGGCGCGCAGCCTTGCCGTGAAATGCAAGGTTCCGGTGCTGGCGGGAACCGATCGCGCCACATCAATTGACGAAGCACGCCGTTTCATCCAGGCCAACGGCGCAATCATGGTCAAGGCCATAGCGGGGGGCGGCGGTCGCGGAGTGCGGCCCGTGCACAACGCTATCGAACTCGAGTCTGCCTTTGAGCGCTGCCGCTCCGAGGCCTTGCAGGCTTTCGGAAACGGCGATGTCTATGTGGAGAAGCTCCTCGCCGATGCCCGGCACATCGAAATCCAGGTCGCTGGGGACGGAACCGGTGAGGTCATCCATCTGTGGGAGCGCGAGTGCAGCCTGCAGCGCAATCGCCAGAAGCTGGTCGAGATTGCCCCGGCGCCGGATTTGCCGGCCGCGGTGCGTGACCGGCTGATCGAAGCGGCGCTGGCTATGGCGCGGGCCGCGAGGCTCCGCAGCCTGGCCACGTTCGAGTTCCTCGTCGGCCGGGATGCGGCGGAACCCGCTTTCGTTTTCATCGAGGCCAATGCACGGCTGCAGGTGGAGCACACCGTGACCGAAGAGGTCACGGGGGTCGACCTCGTGCGTCTGCAGCTCGACGTGGCGGACGGTCGCACGCTAAAGGCGCTCGGCCTGGCCGCCGATGCGATGCCGCGGCCCCGTGGCATGGCCATGCAGTTGCGCATCAATGCGGAGACGATGGTTGCGGACGGCACAGTTCGCCCCGCGGTCGGCGTGGTCGAGGCCTTCGATCCACCGTCCGGCCCCGGCGTGCGCGTGGACACGGGAGCTCACGGCGGCTTCCGGGTCAATCCGCGGTTCGATTCGCTGCTCGCGAAAGTCATCGTGTATGCGGCGTCCGGGAACCTGGACGCAGTCATGGCCAAAGCGCGCCGCGCGCTTTCGGAGTTTCGAATCGAGGGCGTTGCGAGCAATCGCGATTTCCTGCTGAACCTGCTGGCGTTCCCGCAGGTGGCGGAGGGCCGGTGGACCACGAGCCTTATTGAACAGAACCTGGCGGCGCTGTGCGCGCCGGGCCGGCATGCGCGCCGCCATGTCGAAAGCGGCGGCGCGGCTGCACCTTCGGCACGGGTGGATACCGTTGACCCGCTGGCGATCCTCAGCCACGGCAAGCGCGACATGGGCGTGACGATAGCCGTCGACGAGGACATGCCGGAAGGCATGCAGGCCATTCGCGCCGTGATCTCGGGCACGGTCGTCAGCGTCGACGCCAAAGCCGGGGATTCCATCCGGCGCGGCCAGGCCGTTGCCGTCCTCGAAGCCATGAAAATGGAGCATGTCGTCTCATCCGACTTTGCAGGCGTGGTACGGGAAGTGCGCGCGGAGGCGAACCAGACGTTGCCGGAAGGTGCCGTCCTGATCGTCATCGATGCTGTCGGCGACCAGTCGGGCGGTGCTGTATCGGCAGGCATCATGGATCCGGACCATATCCGGGCCGACCTGGAGGAGCTGCGGCGGCGAAGGGCACTGACCCTTGATGCGGCCCGCCCGGAAGCCATCGACAAGCGCCACAAGCTGGGGTTGCGTACCGCCCGGGAAAACATCGCCGAGCTTTGCGATCCGGACAGTTTCCACGAGTACGGCGCGTTCACCGTGGCAGCCCAGCGCAGCCGGCGCATGATGGAAGACCTGATCGCCCGCACACCGGCCGACGGCCTGGTGATGGGCATCGGTCGCGTCAACGGCACGCTGTTTCCGGATGTGGACGCGCGCTGTATCGCCATGTCGTACGACTACACCGTGCTCGCGGGGACGCAGGGCGCCAAGAACCATGCGAAGAAGGACCGCATGTTCGAACTGGCGGCCGAATGGAAGTTGCCGGTGGTGATATTCGCGGAAGGCGGGGGCGGGCGGCCGGGCGATGTCGATGCCATCGTGGCGGGCTGGCTGAACATCAAGGCATTCACCTTGCTGGCCAAGCTGAGCGGGATGGTGCCGCTGGTGGGTGTGGTGTCGGGACGCTGCTTCGCCGGTAACGCAGTGGTCGCCGGTTGCTGCGACGTGATCATTGCCACCGAGAAGACTTCGCTCGGCATGGGCGGTCCGGCGATGATCGAGGGTGGCGGATTGGGCGTCTTCCATCCAGACGAAGTCGGTCCTACGTCCGTGCAAAGGCGCAACGGCGTCATTGACATCGTGGTCAGGGACGAAGCCGAGGCGGTCCAGGTTGCGAAAAAGTACCTGTCGTACTTCCAGGGTCCGATCACGCAATGGAAGTGCGCCGACCAGCGCGAGCTGCGCCAGGTGATTCCGGAAAACCGGCTGCGTGTGTACGAGGTGCGCCGGGTGATCGACCTGATCGCGGACCAGGATTCGGTGCTGGAACTGCGGCGCGACTTCGGCACCAATATGATCACCGCTTTCGTTCGCGTGGAAGGCCGGCCGCTGGGATTGCTGGCGAACAATCCGATGGTGCTCGGCGGTGCGATCGACGCCGACGCGGCCGACAAGGCGGCGCGCTTCCTGCAGTTGTGCGACGCCTTCGACATCCCGGTGCTGTCGCTTTGCGACACGCCGGGCAACATGGTGGGGCCGGAAGCCGAGCGTACGGCGCTGGTCCGCCATTGCTGCCGGCTTTATGTCGTGGGCGCGAACATGACCATTCCCATTTTCTCCGTGGTGTTGCGCAAAGCCTATGGCCTCGGCTCGCAGGGCATGGTGGGAGGCAGCTTCCACCTGCCGATGTTCTCCGTGGCCTGGCCGACGGGGGAATTCGGGCCGATGAACCTGGAAGGCTCGGTCAAGCTCGGCTTTCGCAAGGAGCTGGAAGCCATCGCCGACCCCGCGGAACGCAAGCACCGGTTCGACGAAATGGTGGCCGAAGCCTACGAACGCGGCAAGGCGCTCAGCACTGCGACCCTGTTCGAGATCGACGACGTCATCGATCCGGCGGACACCCGCTCGTGGATCATGGCCGGCCTGCGCTCACTGCCGCCTCCCAAGCCCCGCACGGGCAAGAAGCGGGCTTTTGTGGATACCTGGTGAAATTACTTCGTTACGGCGTTGACACGAAGGACACGAAAGAGCAGCAGGAGCGCACGAAGCAAAGCAAACACCAGCCACATGGAAATCAAGCACAGTCATTCCGTGACTACATGGCGGGCAGATATTTCTCCTGCACTCACAATTTTCTTGCGGTTTCCTTCGTGTGCCTTTGACTTTCCTCCGTGTGCTTCGTGATGACGATCTGGATCATTCGCCCTGGGGTTTTTCAGCCAGCAGCGCTTCGATCTGCTTGACCACCTCGGCGCTCTCCGGCTGGGTGCGGGCGGAAAAGCTGAAAGCGCGCTTGCCGTCGCGCGAGAGCAGGTACTTGTGAAAATTCCACTCCGGCGCATCCCCGGTCATTTTCGTGAGTCCGGCGAATACCGGGTTGGCCTTGCCGGGGACCACGCTGGATTTCTCCACCATCGGGAATTTCACGCCGTAGGTCAGTTCGCAGAATTCCTTGATCTCCTTCGCCGTGCCGGGTTCCTGCGCGCCGAAGTCGTTGGCCGGAAAGCCGACGACGACCAGCCCCTTGTCCTTGTACTTGCCGTACAGCGCTTCCAGTCCCTTGTACTGGGGCGTGTTGCCGCAGTAGCTGGCGGTGTTCACGGCCAGCACCACCTTGCCGGCGAATTCGCACAGGTCGACGGGCTTGCCGTCGAGGTTGTTCATCTTGTGGTTCAGAATTTCGGGACAAGCCATGGCAACCTCGCTGGCAAGTAGCACGGAAAGCAGTGAAACAATCAGGGCAAGCAAACGCTTCATGGTATCGATTCCCGTATTTTAAGGATTTTGCAGATAATGGCGGTACCGGTCCCGGAGCCGCCGCGATTTTGACCCTTCACACATTCACACATTCACGCCTTCACTCATTCACTCATTCACTCATTCACTCATTCACCCATTCACCCAGCCAAATAGTTCATGGGGCCTCTATCGGACGTCAAAGTTCTCGAACTCGGCACATTGATCGCCGGGCCGTTCTGTTCGCGCATTCTCGCCGAATTCGGCGCGCAGGTGATCAAGGTCGAATCCCCGGACGGCGGCGATCCGCTGCGGCAATGGCGCAAGTTGCATCAGGATACTTCGCTTTGGTGGTACGTGCAGGCCCGCAACAAGAAGTCGGTGACCGTCAACATGCGGGAACCGGAAGGCCAGGAGATCGTGCGCCGCCTGGCTGCCGAAGCCGACATCGTGGTCGAGAACTTCCGCCCCGGCACCCTGGAAAAATGGGGACTGGGATGGGATGCGCTGTCGCAGCGCAATCCCGGGCTGGTGATGGTGCGCCTGTCCGGCTACGGTCAGGACGGGCCTTACAGCGACCGCGCCGGTTTCGGCGCGATCGGCGAGGCGATGGGCGGCCTGCGCTACATGACCGGGCACCCCGACCGGCCGCCGGTGCGGGTGGGCATCAGCCTGGGCGATGCCATCGCGTCGCTATACGGGGTGATGGGCGCACTGATGGCTTTGCGGCATCGTGAAGTGAACGGCGGTAAGGGCCAGGTGGTGGATGTGGCCTTGTACGAGTCGGTTTTCAGCCTCATGGAAAGCCTGCTGCCTGAATATGACGTCGCCGGTTTCGTGCGCGAACGCAGCGGCGCTTCGCTGCCAGGCATCGTGCCGTCGAATACCTACACCACGCGCGACGGCAAGTACGTCGTTATCGGCGCCAACGGCGATTCTATTTTCAAGCGCATGATGGCGGCCATCGGGCGCGACGACCTTGGCGGCGACCCCGGCCTGGCCCGCAATGACGGACGGGTAGCGCGCACCGCGGAACTGGACCAGGCGATCGGCAACTGGTGCGCCGCGCACGACCTCGATCACGTTCTCAAAGTGCTGGCGGACGCGCAGGTGCCATCGGGCAAGATCTACGACATTGCCGACATCGTCAACGACCTCCACTACCGCGCGCGGGGGATGATCGAGCAGGCGGCGCTGCCCGACGGCACACCCATGAAAGTCCCGGGCGTCGTGCCGAAAATGACCGCAACGCCGGGAGGCACGCGCTGGCTCGGGCCCGGCCTGGGCGAGCATACGGATGAAGTACTCGCCGAACTCGGTTACGATGCCGAAAAGATGCGGGACCTGAAGGCCCGGGGCGTCATTTAGCAGCCGGCCAAACCACTGGAGGGGATGCATGCTGGTCAAGGACATACTCAAGATCAAGGGCAGCCAGATTTACAGCATCGCGCCCGAGGCGCTGTTGCCCCAGGCCGTCAACCTGATGGTCGAGCATGACATCGGCTCGCTGCTGGTGATGGAAAAGAGCCGCATGACCGGCATCCTCACCTTCCGCGAAGTCCTGGCGTCGGTGCATCGCCATCGCGGCGACATCCACGAGGTGAAAGTCGCCGAGGTCATGGTGCGCGATCCGGTCTGCGGCGACATGGAAGATTCAGTGGATACCATGCGCGGCGTGATGACCGACAAGCACGTCCGTTACCTGCCGATCATGGACAAGAGCGTGCTGGTCGGCGTGCTGTCCTTCCATGACGTTGCCAAGGCGGCGCTGCGCGCGGCCAGCTTCGAGAACAAGCTCCTCAAGCAGTACATCAAGAACTGGCCGGGGGAGGACAAAGCCTGAAGGGCTCACGGCCGCGGGATCGTGCTCGGCTGGTGGCCAGGAATTCTGCCTGGTCTACGCAGCCGCCACCGCTTCAATCTCCAGTTTCCATTCCGGTACCAGCAAGGTCGCGCAGACCACGGTAATCCCTACCTCGTGGTCGCCGAGGTGCTTCTTGCGGATTCTCCTGTTCTCTTCCCGGTACTCCGGACTGGCGAGGTAGGTTCTCAGGAACACGAGGTTCGGTACGCCCATCCCGGCGGAAGCCAGGATCACCTTGAGATGCCGCCAGATCAGTTCGCTTTGCGCCTCGAACGAATCCGGCAGGGTCTTTCCGTCCACCTCATAGCCATTCAAGCCGCTGATGTGCAGGGTGCGTGCGCCGCCCGCCACTTCGACGGCATGGGCCTGGCCCACGTATTGCGGATACATCTCGCGGGGATTGTGATTCTTCGTGTTCATGGTTTCCTTTCCTGATAGTCGTCATGCGGGAGTCTGTACACTGTGGATTCCGATGCACCCGGCGCGGAACGAAACCATGATAAGGCAGATGCAAGCGCGTTTCGAAATCCCGGTGGGGCGATTCCTTTGAGCGCCACTTCTTCCCGGAATCTTGCACCTGATGTCCGCCCCCGCGAAGTCTGGGGCTGGATGATGTTCGACTTCGCCAACTCCGGCTATACCACGGTGGTGATCACCGCCGTTTTCAATGCGTATTTCGTTGCGGTCGTCGCCGGCGGAGAGGTCTGGGCGACATTTGCCTGGACGGCGGCCCTGTCCGTTTCCTACGCGCTTATCGTCCTGACGGCGCCGCTGATCGGCGCCTATGCCGATGCGCATGCCGCCAAGAAGCGCCTGCTGGTGGTGACGACCATAGGCTGCGTCGCCGCCACCGCCGCGCTGGCGCTGGTCGGCCCGGGCGATCTCGTCCTCGGGATTCTGCTGCTTGTCGTTTCCAATTTTTTCTTCGGTACCGGCGAGAACCTGGTTGCCGCTTTCCTGCCGGAGCTTGCGAAGGGGCGTGCGCTGGGCAAGGTGTCGGGCTGGGGCTGGTCGCTGGGTTACATCGGTGGTTTGCTGAGCCTCGGGCTGTCGCTGGGCTATGTGATGCATTCACAGGCCCAGGGCGAGACTTCCGCCCAGTTCGTGCCGGTGGCCATGCTGATCACGGCGGCACTGTTCGCCATCGCCTCGTTGCCGACCTTCCTGCTGCTGAAGGAGCGGGCGGTTCCGCAGAAGCTGCCGTCCGGAGCGTATGTGGATACCCTGACCCGCATCTGGGAAACTATCAGGCAGGCCGCTCACTACCGCGACCTGTTTCGATTCCTGGTCTGCATCCTGTTCTATCAGGCCGGCGTGCAGGCCGTGATCACGCTGGCCGCGATCTATGCCGAGCAGGCGATGAAGTTCTCCACGCAGCAGACCATCATGCTCATCCTGGTGGTGAATCTCACGGCCAGCATCGGCGCCTTCGCTTTCGGCCAGTTGCAGGACAAGCTGGGCCATGTGTGTACGCTGGCGCTGACGCTGGTCGGCTGGTGCCTGACCGTGGTGCTGGCCTGGATGGCCACCAGCCCGGCAATGTTCTGGGCCGCCGCCAATCTTGCCGGCATCTGCCTCGGCGCCAGCCAGTCCGCGGGTCGCGCTCTCGTGGGTTACCTGAGTCCGGCCGACCGCCGCGCCGAGTTCTTCGGTCTCTGGGGGCTGGCGGTCAAACTGTCTTCCATACTGGGGCCGCTCACCTATGGCCTCGTCTCCTGGCTGTCGGATGGCGACCATCGTCTCGCCATTCTCATTACAGGCAGCTATTTCGTGGTTGGTCTGGCGCTGCTGGCGGGCGTGAATGCGCGCCGGGGGCGCCGCGCTACGCGCCGCAGGGGCGGGGGAAGAGGGACGAGGGAAGAGGGAACAGCAGTCCAGGGATTCTAGGGCAGACGGTCGGTATTCCGGGTTTTCCATGGTCTTTGACTTTCCCTCGCCCCTCGCCCCTCGTCCCTCATCCATCCCTCGCCCCTTAGTCTCCTCTGCGAGGAGACGCAAGGCGCCGCGCTATAATCCCGGCCGTTGGGCATTTTCGGCGGGTCTCCGGGAGGAAAAATGCTGGGCTGGATGAAGGGGACGCAATCGGACCATCCGCTTGCGGACGACAAGGCTGCACGCGAATTGATCGCCGAGCTTCCGGCGAACGATTCCATCAAGGCGCTCGAGGAACTGGCCTTCTGGTTGGACTCGCTCAAGACGGCCGACGACCTCAAGGTCGGCCGCATGGTGGAGATCGTGGACCTGATCGACACCGCGGCGAAGAATCAACAGCGCAAGCTTTCCCAGGAATACCTGACGGGCCGCGAGCGGCTGCAGAAGTTTCAGGAGAACCGCATCTGGACCACCGTATTCCGGTTCTGGAAGCAGCTTGCGCTGGCCTACGAACACTGCCTGAAGCGCTACCAGGCCGGTGCCAGCGGCTGGGGCGCGGTGAAGTCGAAGGTGCCGATGATCGTGTCGCGCGGCCTGCGCGCCGGTTCGCTGCAACTGAAGTGGCACCTGCTGCGCTATGGCCCGGTCGAACCCGGCCTGTGGGGCGATCTTTGCAAGCTCTATGCGTATGCCGACGAAAAGGGCTTTGCCAACAGCAAGGTCAAGGTCTATCCCGACCCGTTCGGCGAGTCCACGCCGCAGCGCGAGTTCCTCAAGTCGATGATGCTGTCGATTTCCGCAACCGACAGCCTGTTGCCGGCGAAGCTGGAGATTGCCGAACGTGTCGTGGCCCAGTTCTCGGAATTCTTTGTCATGCAGCGCCAGCCTGCCAAGGGTGCGCACTATTTCGTCGATCTCGAGGCGAGCAAGTCACCGGCGCGCATGATCCAGCGCCTCGACATGAAACCGGGGCTGCGGTTTTTCGGTCCGGGCACGGCGGCCGCGGAACTCGAGAAGCTCATCGTCACGGTGCGCGCCGATGGTGTGGTGCCGTCCTACATCAATCTCGGCGGCAACTACGAGCCGGACCAGGTGAAGGAAGTTCTCAAGCACCTGGCACGCTACTGGTCGCCGGTGCCGCCGGCCCGTGGCGAAGAGCGCCGCAGCTCGGTGAACAAGATCAGCGTGGTCCATGATTTCGACGAGATCGTTTCCACCATTTCCGGCAACAGCGAGGACCTCAGCTTCGAGACCATCGCGGAAACCTGGGCGGTGGAGAATGAAAGCGACGGCGGGTACGGCGCAATCCTGCCGCACGCCAGGAGCGAATGGCTCAAGGTCGGCACTCTGCTCGGCGTCAAGGTCGAAGACGGTGCGGCATGGGGCGTGGGCATCGTGCGCAGGCTCTCGTCGATGGACGAAAAGCAGCGCTATGTCGGCATTCAGGTGCTGGCCAAGGGTGCGGCGGTCGTGGAACTCGCGCCGGTGAGTTCAGCCGAAAGCCGCCAGAATGCCGTGCTCCTGCCTTCGAACCTTACAGAAACCACCGGCACCGGCGAAATGAACCTGCTGCTGCGGATGGGCAGCTACTCTCCGCAGAGAAGTTTCGAGATGCGGGCCTATGAGCGCACCTACCTGCTGGTGCCGCGCAAGCTGCTGGAAGGCGGCCACGACTTCGACATGGTCCGTTATCGCATCATGCAGCGCGCCGCCTGACCCCGCTCGCGGATCTGCCCCCATGATCACCGGTGAAAGCATCAAGCTGCTCGCCGAGTTCGGCACCAGACTCGATGCGGTGCATAGCCAGGCCGAAGCGAAGCTGGCGATCCAGATCGAGTTGGTCGACCGGGCGGACCGCGCTGCCCGTGAGCTTGTCGCCGAACTGGAGGCGCGTTATTTTGCCATCGACGGCAGCGCCGCCGCGGAGGAGCAGGCGCGCATCTGGGGCGCGATTTCGCTTTATTGTGCGCAACTCGAAGCCGCGTATACCTACCTCGTCCGCCAATTCCAGACTTACAGCATGGGCTGGGCCGAAGTCGGTGAAAAAATTCCGCTGGTGGTGGCGCGCGCCATGCGTGCGACCTCCATGCGCCTGAAATGGCAGCTCATGCGCTACCTGCCGGTTGAGAAGGACATCTGGCAGACGCTGGCGCAGATGTGGACCTTCGTCGAGGACAAGGGCATGACCGGCGCCCGCGTTATCGTTTATGAAGACAAATCCACGCTTCCGCGCGAATTCCTCAAGCCGATGATGATGGCCATATCGGCCGCCGACAGCCTGCCTGCGCTGGAAGTGGAAATCGCCTACCGCGTCATCGATCATCTGTCCGACCGCTTCGAGCTGCAGCGGCATCCGGCCAAGGCCTGCAATTTTTACATCGACATCGACCGCTGGACGCCGCCGGTGCGCTATACGGCCGCCTCCGTGGTGCGGTCGGGATCGAGATTTTTCGGCGCGGGCCGCGTCATCGCCCAGCTCGACCAGTTGACGCTCCGGCTCGCGGCCGGCGACATCGTGCCGCGGGAAATGAATCTCGAGGGCATCAGCGACATGGGCGCTGTGGTGCACGTGCTGGAGCACTTCGGCCGCCACTGGTGGGAACGCCGGCCGGAGCGCCGGGCTGAACGGCGGCGGTCGCTGGCGCAGATCGGCGTGGTCTACGGTTTCGATGAAATCATGATCCGGTTCGCGGACGAGCTCGCGGATCAGATGCGTGCCCCCACCGATACCTGGGGGGTGGAGAATGAAAGCGATGGCGGCTACGGTGCCGTGCTGCCGATGGGCAGCGGCGAATGGCTCCAGGTCGGTAAAATTCTGGCTATCAAACCCGAGGACAGCCGGATCTGGGGGGTGGGCGTCGTGCGCCGGCTGGCGGCGCAGGATGGTGGGCAGCGCCATGTCGGGATCGAACTGCTGGCACGCGGCGCGCGGCAGGTCACCCTGCGCCAGAGAACGGACGGCCAGCAGTTCTGCCATGCGCTGCTGTTGCCGTCGAATTCCGGCGGCGGTGCGAGCCAGGGCGAGGTGATCCTGCTGTTGCCGGCGGGGAGTTTTACCTCCGAGTCGAATCTGCAGCTCGAGGTTTACAGCACCCGTTACATCCTCGAACCCCGCATCCTCCTGGAAGGCGGCAGCGAGTTCGAAATGGCACGCTACCGGATCGTGTCCCGGGCCGCATGAACGAGGGCGGCCGAATTATGTTGCCGGCCGGAGATTTATGCGTATACTTCGCTTCGCTGCGGCCCGGAGAGTCACCGGCTGCTCCTGATTTTCAGATTGCGCGAAAACCAGAACAAGAAGAACAAGAATAATAATATGATGGCTCTATATGAAGCCGGCAGCGATGCCGGCTTTTTCTTTTGGCTTCAGCGATTGAACATCCCTTAGAGCAGCGTGCGCTGGAACCACGCGCCGATGTCGGCGATCTCGTCCGGGTGCACGGAATGAGGCATCGGATACTGATGCCATTCCGGCTTGTAGCCCAGCTTCGTCAGCGCATCCCGCGCGCCCAGCCCCCGCTGCAGCGGCACGATGTCGTCCGCGGTGCCGTGGCCGATGAAAACCGGCACGTCCTGGTTGGCTGCGCTGCGTTCCTGTTCCAGAGTCGCTGAAAGAGGCAGGTAGCAGGACAGCGCCAGCAGCCCGGCGAGGCGCTTCGGGTATCTCAACCCCGTCTGCAGCGTGATCACGCCACCTTGGGAAAAGCCCGCCAGCACGATGCGATTGGCGGGAATGCCGCGAGCGATTTCCTTGTCGATCAATTGCCCGACCAGATCCTGGGATTCGCGGATGCCGCGCTCGTCCTCCTGGCCTACGAGGTCCTGCACGACGATGTCGTACCAGGCCCGCATCACGAAGCCGCCGTTGATGGTTACCGGCCGCATCGGCGCATCCGGGAAAATGAAGCGGATGCCCAGCGGCGGCAGCTTCAGCTCACGCACGATGGGCACGAAGTCGCTGCCGTCCGCCCCCAGCCCGTGCATCCAGATCACCGCGTGGCTTGGATTGGGCCGGGTCTCGAGTTCGATTGCTTTGAGTGGTTCAGTCATGGAAGGTCAAGGTAGTGGGACACAGAGTTCACAGAGAAAAATATGAGAACACAGACAAACAGAAATATTCGTTGTCGAGGTCAATTTTTTCGGCAGCTCAGGTGTAGTAGTCGGGACTCGGTCGGGCAGCAACTGTCCGTCCGAACCCAACTCTCACCGCAGAGGACGCAGATACCCTACGTGCGTAGCACGTCGGAGTACCCTTTTAGGACGCGGAGGAAAGAACGCGGAGGAAAGAACGCGGAGAGAGAACCGATGTGCGATGCCGTTTTGGATAGTCAATTACTCATTGTGCCCAGTCGCATCGCCCACGCTAGACCAGTCGCCACAAAATCCAACCCACAATTCCGCTTTTCTCTGGGTGCATCCTCTGCGTCCTCCGCGATGAGTGCTTGTCTTGGACGTTTAAATCTGACAGTTTCCGTCAGGTCAAATCGCAACTAGTACAGCTCAGGCACCTTGTCCGCTAACTGGTTGCAATTTCACTCAGTCATCCTTTTCTCTGTGCCCTCTGTGTCTTCTGTGCCTCTGTGTTGGGTGGAGGGTCTATGCTTCGGGCCGGATGGCGGATTTGGGGCGGAAAGCTTTGACAATCGATTCGTCGGTCTCGATGTAAGGCCCGCCGATCAGGTCGATGCAATAAGGTACCGCCGCGAAGATGCCATGGACTTTCTGCCTGCCATCGGCGTCCTTCAGCCCTTCGAGGGTTTCCCGGATCGACTTCGGCTGGCCGGGCAGGTTGATGATCAGCGTCTTGCCGCGGATTGCGCCCACCTGGCGTGACAGGATCGCCGTCGGCACGAAATTCAGGCTGATCTGCCGCATCTGCTCGCCGAAACCGGGCATTTCCCTCTCGGCCACTGCCAGCGTGGCTTCGGGTGTGACATCGCGCACCGCAGGTCCGGTGCCGCCGGTGGTCAGCACCAGGTGGCAGCCTTCGTGGTCGCAAAGCTGTTTGAGGGTGCGCTCGATGTCCGGCTGCTCGTCCGGGATCAGCCTGTCGATGATGCGGCAGGGATTTGCGATGACCTTGCCCAGCCAGTCTTTCAGCGCCGGGATGCCTTCATCCTTGTAGACGCCTTTCGACGCGCGGTCGCTGACCGACACCAGCCCGATTACAACTTGTTCGTTTTCAGTCATGATTTCGGTCTCAATCTCAACGCAGAGGCGCAGAGGGGCGCAGAGGAAAGGAATCGCTTGGGAACATCAGTCGGCCGCCCGGTTATTGTCGATGCCGAAATAAATAAATATATCGAACGGTTTCATGAATTCCTCCGCGCACTCTCTTGTTTTTCCTCTGCGTCCTCCGCGTCGACGATTTTGGGTGAGCCGGAATTCAGGATCTCGCGAAGCGCCTGGAACAGCTCGCGGTAGCTTTTCGGCGGCTTTTTGGCTTCGGTTTCGCGCTGGGTATTGCGGATCAGCGTGCGCAGCCGCTGGATATCGGCGCGCGGATGGGCGGCGGCCAGCTCACCGATAGCCTGATCGTCGCTCAGGAGGCGGGTGCGCCAGCGCTCAAGCTGGTGCAGTTTCGCGATTTCGCCTGCCGACTGGCCTTTCCAGCCATCGAGCCGCTCGCGGATGGGGTCGGCATCAAGATCGCGCATCAGGCGGCCAAGGTACTGCATCTGCCGGCGCAGCGCGCCGAACTTGGAGATGCGTTTGGCGGCCAGCACCGCGTCGAGCAGGTTCTGGGGCAGGTCGAGCTGTTCCAGCCGCTCCATGCTCAGGGCCACCAGTTCTTCACCGATGTCCTGCAGGGAATGGCTTTCGCGCTTGCGCTGGGTCTTGCTGATCTGGACTTCGTCTTCCATCGGGAGTCTGGGCCGTTGCAACTGGTATCATAGCGAAAATTCTGCGGCGTGCCTTCGCGAACGGGCGCGCCGCTTCATATTGGGGACCCCAAAACCGTGGCCGGCAACGAATTCACCCACCAGTTATCCACCCTCAGGCAGATGGCCCGCGACGTCCTCGCTCACGCACGCGAACGGGGCGCCACCGCGGCCGAGGTCGAAGCCAGCGAAGGCTTTGGCCAGAATGTGACCGTGCGCCGCGGCGAAGTCGAGACCATCGAATACAATCGCGACAAGGGCGTCGGCGTATCGGTCTACATCGGCAAGCAGCGCGGCCATGCCAGCACTTCGGATTTCTCTCCGCAGGCGCTGCGGGATACCGTGGATGCCGCGTTGTCCATCGCCCGCCTGACCGCGAGCGACGAATATTCCGGACTGGCCGATGCCGATCTGCTGGCAACGGAATTCCCCGACCTGGACCTTCACCATTCGTGGCCCATCACGGTGGAGCAGGCCATCGAACTCGCCCGCATCTGCGAAGAGGCGGCATTTTCGGCCGATCCGCTGATCAGCAATTCCGAAGGTGCGTCGGTATCGGTGCAGCAATCGCACTTCGCCTACGGCAATTCGGAAGGGTTTCTGGCCGGGTATCCCAGTTCGCGACACAGCGTTGCCTGCGCAGTGATCGCCGGCAAGGACGAGCTGATGCAACGCGACGACTGGTACTCAACCGCGCGTTCGGCGGACGATCTGGAATCCGCTGCGGAGGTCGGAGCGAAAGCCGGACACCGCGCGGCCCGCCGGGTGGGATCCCGAAAACTCGCGACCACGCGAGTTCCGGTGTTGTTCGAGGCACCGATTGCATCGGGACTGCTGGGGCATTTCGTTTCCGCCGTGAGCGGCGGCAGCTTGTACCGCAAGTCCTCGTTCCTGCTCGACAGCCTGGGCAAGCCCGTATTCTCGTCCAACATCCATATCCGCGATCTGCCGTACCTGAAGCGCGGGCTGGCGAGCGCCAGTTTCGACGACGAAGGGGTGGTCACCCGCGAGCGCGACATCGTCAACGCCGGGGTTCTGCAGGGCTATTTCCTCGGCAGCTATTCGGCGCGCAAGCTGGGCATGCGCTCCACCGGCAATGCCGGCGGCAATCACAATCTCGTCATGGATTCGACCGGCGAGGACTTTCGCACGCTGCTGAAGAAAATGGGCAACGGCCTGCTGGTAACCGAACTGATGGGGCAGGGCATCAACATGGTTACGGGGGATTACTCCCGTGGCGCCGCCGGATTCTGGATCGAAAATGGCGAGATCGCCTACCCGGTCAATGAAATCACCGTGGCCGGCAACCTCAGGGACATGTTCAAGAACATCGTCGCCATCGGCAACGACCGGTTGGCGCTCGGTTCGCGCCAGTGCGGATCGATACTGGTCGAGGGACTCACCGTGGCCGGTGAGTAAAACGAGTGCTGAGTAAAGGAAAAACAGGAAAGGCAGTTCTGAGTGCTGCCTGCTGAGTGCTGGGTAAAAGTCAAAGACGAACAGGGCATGAAGCTTTTCTCTCAGCACACAGCACGCAGCACTCAGCACTTCGCGGCAGCATTGCTGACGCTCGCGCTCGCCGCCTGCGGCGACCCTGTGCCGAAGCTGCCGAGGCTTGGACCCACGGACGTCGTGCTTGCCTTCGGTGACAGCCTGACCTACGGAACCGGCGCCCGGGAATCGGAAAGCTATCCCGTCGTGCTGTCGCAACTGATCGGAAGGCAGGTCGTGGCCGCAGGGTTCCCGGGCGAAGTGACAGCCGGCGGCCTGGAGCGCCTGCCGGACGTGCTTGACGAAGTGAAGCCGCGCATCCTGCTGCTTTGCATGGGGGGCAATGACATGCTGCGGGGTGCCGGCCATGCGACCGCGGACGCCAACCTGCGTGCCATGGTGCAATTGGCAAAGGAGCGCGGAATATCGGTGGTACTGATCGCGGTGCCCCAGCCTGCGCTGTTCAGCGGCAACGCACCTTTCTATGAAGTCATCGCCCGCGACCACCGCCTGCCTCTGGAAGGCTCGGTGCTGGAGGGCCTGATGTACGACAATGACTACAAGTCCGACCCGATCCACCCGAACGCGAAGGGCTACAGGAAAATGGCGGAAGCCATCGCCGAGTTGCTGCGCGACGCTGGGGCGGTGTAGCGGACGGGGAGGCGACCATGCGGTTCGGCATCATTGCAGTGCTCGTCCTGGCGCTTGCGGGCTGCGCGCGGAGCAAGACGGAGCAGATGGCTTATGTGGATGTGTCGATTTCCGAGCTGGGTTTCGGGCAGGCCAGCGTCCTCGAACAGACCTGGAACCTGACGCTGCGCATCCAGAATCCGAACAACTACGATATTCCCGCCGACGGCATGAAGTACCGGATCGACGTCAACGGCAAGCCATTCGCGCGAGGAGTCAACAACCAGTCGGTCATGGTGCCCCGCCTAGGCGAAGCCATGATCCAGGTCCAGGCCATCAGCGATCTGCCCAGCGTCATCCAGCAGATCGGCGATTTGCGGCGTCTCGGCCAGACCGGCATCGACTACTACATGACCGGCATGCTTTATTCCGGGGAGTGGCGCTACCCGTTCGAGTACAGCGGCGCGATCACGCCGCTGCCGTAAGGCAGGGTCGAGGGGCGAGGGACGAGAAAATGCCTATTGCTTTGGATCCCTCGCCCCCCGTCCCTCGCCCCTCGTCCCTCGAGTTGACCGGGGTCACCTGCCGCTTCCCCTCCCGCCTCGCCCGCGCCGCGCCGTACACCGCGATATCCGATGTCGACCTGCGGGTCGGTGAAGGCGAGTTCGTCGCCGTTGTCGGGCCCACCGGTTGCGGAAAATCCACGCTCCTGAACGTTGCGGCCGGGCTGCTGCGGCCTTCGGCGGGCAGGGTCGTCGCATTCGGTGACGCGCTGGAAGCAATCAACACCCACGCCGGTTACATGTTCCAGAGCGACGCGCTGATGCCCTGGCGGACGGCGCTTGCCAATGTCGCCGTGGGGCTTGAATTCAGGGGTGTCGCTGGGGATGAGGCGAATCGGCGCGCCGGCGATTGGCTGCGCCGCGTCGGTCTTTCGGCGCATGTCCACAAGTATCCGCACGAGCTGTCGGGCGGCATGCGCAAGCGGGTCGCCCTGGCGCAGATGCTCATCCTAGATCCGAAACTGCTTTTGATGGACGAGCCGTTCTCGGCGCTCGACGTGCAGACCCGGAGCCTGATGGAGAACGAGCTCCTGAACCTGTGGTCGCAGGACCGCAAGTCCGTTGTATTCGTCACCCACGACCTGGAGGAGGCGATCTCGCTGTCCGACCGCGTCGTGCTGATGTCGGCTGGCCCCGCCAGCCACCCCATTGGCGAATTCGCAATCGACCTGCCACGGCCGCGTGACGTTGCCGAGATTCGCATGACGCCGCGCTTCGTCGAGATCCACAAGCTGATCTGGAACGCCTTGCGCGACGAAGTGCAGAAGGCTCACGCCCAGTCTTTGACCTAAGCTCCAATTCTAAATCCTGGACCACGGAGAGCACGGAGGGCACGGAGAAATGCAAGAGAGAAAAACTGGCTATGTGATGTGGCTGAACGTCGCGTGGCGGAAATATCGGCTTATGGAAGATTATCGGCAACCTATCATCCAGCCGCTGTTTTCCTCCGTGAACTCCGTGCCCTAAAAGGGTACTCCACGCTACGCGAGGGTATCCGTGGTTCAAGACTGAGATGAAGCGAAGCATATTGGCCGTCTGCCAGATCGCAATTCTGCTCGCGTTGTTCGCGCTCTGGCATGTGCTGACCGCAACGGAGGTGCTGCCGAAGTTTTTCTTTGGCGAGCCGCTGGTGGTGCTGTCGCGGATCTACGACTGGTTTGCAAGCGGGAAGATTTTTCCGCATCTTGGCGTCACCCTGCTGGAAACCCTGCTTGCGTTTGCCATCGGTACCTTGCTCGGTCTGGTCATGGGTCTGTGGCTGGCGCTTTCGCGCACCGCATCGACACTGTTCGATCCTTACATCACGGCGCTCAATTCCATGCCCCGCGTGATCCTGGCGCCTATATTCGCGGTCTGGTTCGGACTGGGCATCTGGTCGAAGGTGCTGCTCGGCGTGACCCTGGTGTTCTTTATTGTCTTTTTCAGCGTCTATAACGGCGTGCGCGAAGTCAGCCCAACCATTCTTTCCAATGCCCGCATGCTCGGCGCGTCCCGCCGCCAACTGCTGCGCCATGTCTACCTGCCCAGCGCGACCGCCTGGGTGTTTTCCAGCCTGCATGCCTCGGTGGGCATGGCCTTCGTCGGTGCAGTGGTCGGCGAATACCTGGGATCCGCCAAGGGCGTGGGCTACCTTATCCTGCAGGCTGAAGGGGTCTTCGACATCAACACCGTCTTCGCAGGTGTCCTCGTTCTGACCGCCTGCGCGCTGGTCCTCGATTTCCTTGTCACCCTCGCCGAGCGCCGCCTTCTGCGCTGGCGGCCGGGCAGCGCTTCCTGACCAGGGAAAGGCAAGGTCTTTCACCACGGAGAACACGGAGAAATGCAAGAGAGAATAATGGGCTATGTGATGTGTCTGAACGTGGCGTCGCGGAAGCATCCAATAATGCATGATCATGGGCAATCCATTTTCCAGCCACAGTCTTCTCCTTGTTTTCCTCCGTGTTCTCCATGCCCTCCCTGCCCTCCGTGCCCTAAAAGGGTACTCCACGCTACGCGAGGGTATCCGTGGTTCAAGAACTAGCCGTTTTATGGCTCTTGTCTTGAGTAAAACGACCGGTCCATGCTAGAAACAGGCTCCGGCCACACAACGAGAATACGCACTTGGAATTTTCCAACCATGCCGTCCTGATCGGCGCGCTGCTGGTGCTGCTGAGCATCCTCGCCAGCACGCTTTCCACGCGTACCGGCGCACCCCTGCTGCTGGTGTTCCTGGCCATCGGCATGCTGGCCGGGGAGGAGGGGCCCGGCCAAATCCAGTTCGGCGACTATCAGGCCGCTTATCTGGTCGGCACGGTGGCGCTGGCCGTCATCCTTTTCGATGGCGGCATGCGCACCCATACCAATACGTTCCGCATCGGGCTCTGGCCGGCCGTGTCGCTGGCGACCATCGGCGTGGTGGTCACGGCCTGCATCGTCGGCGCCGCCGCGGCAAATTTCCTCGGGCTGGACCTGATGCACGGGCTGCTGATCGGCGCCATCATCGGTTCGACCGATGCGGCCGCCGTGTTCTCGCTGCTGCATTCGACCGGCATGCGGCTGAAGGAGCGCGTTGGCGTTACGCTGGAGATCGAATCCGGCTGCAACGACCCAATGGCCGTGTTCCTGACGCTGATGCTGGTCGAGACCGTGCGCGATGACCGGCCTCTGGGTTGGCATTTCCTGGGCGAGTTCGTCCTCCAGTTCGGGCTTGGCGGCATCATGGGGGTGGCGGGCGGCTGGCTGCTGGTCCTGCTGATCAACCGGATCAGCCTGGCGAGCGGTCTTTACCCGTTGCTGGCGATGGCCGGCGGCATGGCAATCTACGGCGCCACAGTAGTGCTCGACGGCAGTGGCTTCCTGGCGATTTACCTTGCGGGCGTGATCCTCGGCAACAGCCGCATGCGTGCCTCCGGCAACATCATGCGCGTACACGACGGGCTGGCCTGGCTTTCGCAGATCCTGCTGTTCCTGATGCTGGGCCTGCTGGTCACGCCCTCGGCCCTGATTCCGGTGGCGAAAGACGGATTCCTCATCGCGGCGGTGCTGATATTCATCGCGCGGCCGATCGCGGTATGGCTGTCGCTGCTGCCGTTCTCCTTTCCCCGCAACGAACAATTCTTCATCTCCTGGGTGGGATTGCGCGGCGCGGTGCCCATCGTGCTGGCGCTGTTTCCCTGGCTGGCCGGGCTGCCGCAATCGTCGGTCTACTTCAACATCGCCTTCTTCGTCGTGCTCACTTCCCTGCTGGTACAGGGCTGGACGGTCGCGCCCCTGGCCAACTGGCTCAAGCTCAAGCTGCCCAAGGAACATGCGCCTTACTATTCGGAGTTCGTCGAAGTGCCGGGGCAGGCCGGACTCAGGCTGCTGGGTTATCGGGTGAGTCCGCTCAGCGATGCGGTCGGACACAGGGTCGGCGAACTGAAGCTGCCGCCCGACGTGCGCATCGTCGCGGTGTTTCGCGACGGCAAGCGGGTCGAGGCCGTCGGTGGAACGGAAATCGCACCGGGGGACCTCATTTATATTTTCACCGCCGAAGATCACATGGCCGAGCTCGATCATCTGTTCGTGCCGGCCGACGAGATCGAAGAGTCGGAACAGCAGCGCGTGTTCGGGAGTTTCGCTCTGAGCGGCGATGCGCCTCTTGCGGAAGTTGCGGAGATCTACGGCCTGGCGATCCCGGAGTACGCGCGTTCCGGCTCGGTTGCGGAATACATCGATCGGCAATTCCACCGACGCCCGGTGGTAGGCGACATCGTCGGGGTCGGCGGCATGAAGCTGGTGGTGCGGGAACTGAAGAATGGACGCGTTTCCCAGGTCGGCGTTCTGGTCAGCGATCGCCGCGTGGGAAAATCCAGGCGGTTTCTCCGCCGGAAGGCTGCGGACCGCAGGACGGATTCCGCCCCCGGCACGCCCGACGCAAACTAGTGCCGGCCCCGCCGGCAGGGAGGGAATGATGAAACGGACATTTGCCGCGATTGCCTGCATTGCCGCCATCCTGCCGGCGGGGATTTGTCCTGCCGCGGAGACGGCCTACCCTTTCCAGACCGTGCGCATCATATTTCCCGGGTCGGCCGGCAGCACCGGTGACGCCAGGACGCGCGTGCTCGCGGAGCGGTTGTCGGCGCGCCTCGGCCAACGTTTTGTCGTGGAAAACAAACCCGGCGCCGGCACAACGATTGGAACGGTTGCGGTGATGGGTGCGAAGCCCGACGGCTATACGCTGCTCGCGACGTTCACCCCGGCTTTCCCGGTCGGGCCGCTTCTTTACAAGGGCGCATCCTATGATCCGGTCAAGTCCTTCACGCCCATCGCCACATTCAGCAGCGGAGCACCGTTCCTCGTGGTCAATCCTTCGGTGCCGGCCGCAAACCTGAAGGAATTCGTACAGCTTGCGAAAGACAAGCCCGGTGCCGTCGCCATGGGTCATGGCGGCATTGGCGGCGCGAACCACCTTCCTGCCGAATTGTTCCGGCGCGAAGCGGGGCTCGATTTCCTGTTCGTGCCCTACAAGGGGGAACCGCAGGCGATGGTTGACGTGATCGGCGGCCAGATCACCGGCATGTTCGCCTATACCGCACTGGCGGTGCCGATGATCCAGGCTGGCAAGGTGCGGGCGCTGGCGGTTGCCGACCTGACGCGCAATCCGTCGCTGCCGCAGGTGCCCACGGTGGCGGAGTCCGGTTACCCCGGCTTTGAATTTTACGGTGTCATGCTCCTGCTGGGGCCTGCGGGGATGCCCCGCGAAGTCGTCAACCTCCTGAACCGGCAGGTCCGGGAGATCCTGCAGGAGCCGGAAGTCCGTGCCATCTACGAATCCACCGGCTCTGACCCGGTGTCCGGCACCCCGGAAGACGCGGCCGCGTTGATCAAGAAGGAACTCGACGTCAACGGCGGCATCGTCAGGAAATTCGGCCTCACTCTGGATTAGTGACGCGTACGGAGACCAAGCCATGCGCAATGCGAACGAAGCCAACCTGACCGACGCAGTGCTCGCCAGGCTCGAAGGCGCGAAGGATCCGCGCTTCAAGAAGATCATGATCAGCCTGATCACGCACCTGCATGCCGTCATCCGCGAAACGGAACTGACGGAGAAGGAGTGGTTTAGCGCGATCCAGTTCCTGACTTCGACCGGCAAGCAATGCGATCATCGGCGGCAGGAATACATCCTGTTGTCTGACACCCTCGGTGTGTCGATGCTGGTGGATGCGATCAACCATCGCAAGCCCGACGGTGCCACTGAAACCACTGTACTGGGGCCGTTCTATGTTTCCGGCGCGAAGGACATGCCGATGTGGGCTGACATCGGCGGCGGCGCGCCCGGCGAGCCGGCCTATGTATCGGGCCGCGTACTGGATGTGACGGGCAAGCCGATCCCGGGGGCGGTGCTCGACGTCTGGCAGACTGATGGCGAAGGTTTCTATGATGTGCAGCGCGACGGTGGCCACGAACAGTACGCCCGTGGCAGATTCACGACTGGCGCGGATGGCCGGTACGGCTTCAGGACGGTGAAGCCCGTGAGCTACCCGGTTCCCACCGACGGTCCAGTAGGCAAGATGCTGCTCGGCATGGGCCGGCATCCGTATCGTCCCGCCCACGTGCACGCGATCGTCACTGCGCCCGACTGCGAGCGCGTGGCCACGCATCTGTTCGTCGAGGGCGACGAGTACCTGGACTCCGACGCGGTATTCGGCGTCAAGCATTCCCTGGTGGTGGAATTCAAGGCGCATCCGGCCGGCCCCGCTCCCGACGGCGGGCACTCCGGCGTACCGTTCTTTGCCGCCGAATACGACTTCAGGCTGGTTCGGTATCCCGCTCAATTACGAGCCGGATGAGTTCCACGTGCTCGATGACGACGTGATGATGTGCGCGCACCACGGCGCGATGTTCCAAATCGCGACCGGAGAGTGTTTCGACGGGCCTTGCAAGCGGTCAAGTCTGACTTCCATTCCCGTCATAGTCCACGATGAACTTGTCGTGGTCACATAGAACCCGGATTCCATCAGGCCGCGGGACGGCGTCCTGCCACACTCCACATGACTGGCGAGGGGGTCATGAAATCGGGCTGATCGAGCCGGGCCAGATCCTGTTCGAACTCAAGCGGTGTAACGGCACCAGACGCCAGAATATCTTCCCGAAGCTGTTCGAGATTCGCTCTGATCAGGCGCGTCCCGGGCGATCCGCCCCGATACATTAGTAGGCGCCCTTCCGCAGTGACGTCTTCCATTCCCCGAATGCAGAGGTGGCCGGCGAGAGACCTCCCGAACCCGGCATCGACCCCCCGGGCTATCATGATCTCGCGAAACGACAGCGCCGATTTCAAGCCGACTTCCTGCGGATAATGTTCCGGTGCCGCGAAAGCGAAAACAGAATCGAATTCTTCCGTCAACAACCATCCTCCCGGCTTCAGGGCCGCGATCATCCGGTTGAGCACGTTTTCGCGCTCGGGCAGATGCACCAGCACGAGCCTGGCATGGATCAGGTCGAAACTCTGATCGGGCAGAGGATCCGAGACGATGTCGTGACGGCGTGTGGTGAACTTCGCCTGCAGGTCTTTAAGAAACCGAATGTCGATGTCGGTCGCCAGTACCGACCCGGACGGCCCGACCCGGTCCGCCAGCCATTTTGCGATCGAACCGGGTCCGGCGCCGATTTCCCAGCATGTCCATCCCCGATCGACGCCGATGCGTTCCAGATGGCCGATCGTGGTCCCGTCGTAAAGGTCGGCAAGTGCCGAAAATCTTGCCAGCGTTTGCGGTGCGGCGTTGTCCAGCACGTATGGGCACCGTTGTGGCGGGTGGCCGGAGGCAGATTCTGCGTTTTGCATGGTCGTTTCCCTGGAAAACCAGCGGTTGTGAACCGAGGCAATCGGGCGGTCTAGTCCGCCTTGATGCCAGCTTCGCGAATGAGTTTGCCCCAGCGCACGTGTTCGGCGCGGATGAAAGTGGCGAATTCCTCAGGCGTCTCGATCACGATCTCGCCGCCTTGCGCGGCGAGCCAGTCCCGCGCCTCCTGCGTCCGGAGAATTTTCGATATCTCCGTATTCAACCGGCGGATGATGTCGTTCGGCGTGGCGGCCGGCGCGCATATGCCCATCCAGGCCAGGTACTCGTAGCCTGGCAGGCCCGATTCCGCGACCGTTGGAACATCAGGCAGCGTTGGCAGGCGCTTAGTACTCGTGACTGCCAATGCTCGAAGTGCGCCCGCACGGACGTGGGGCAACTGGCTGACGACACCGTCGAACGTGAAGGTCAGGCGGCCACCCATCAAGTCGACTTGCGCGGCCGGGGCAGTCTTGTAGGGTATGTGCATGACATCGATGTGCGCGAGTCGACTGAACAGCGCGGCCGCCATGTGAGGGGGTGTTCCCACGCCGGGAGAACCGAAGTTCAATTGCCCTGGTTTTTCCCTGGCGAGCTTGATCAGATCAGAAACCGAATGGGCGGGAACATCGGGATGCACGGCGAGCATCATGGGGCTGACGACCAACCGGCTGACCGGTGCGAGATCCTTGAGCGGGTTGTACGGCAGGTCGGGATAGAGATGCGGATTGAGGGCCATAACGCCCTGATGCGACATCAACAGCGTGTAGCCGTCGGCCGGGCTCTGGATCGCCGCCATGGTTCCGATAATGCTCGCCCCACCTGGTTTGTTGTCGACAATGATTGACTGGCCTAGAGTGGCGTGCAGTTTTTCAGCCAGCCACCGTCCCCGTATGTCGGGAGGACTGCCGGGCCCGGATGGCACGATCAGCCGTATCGGTTTGGACGGATAGGCTTGCGCGAAGCAGGCGCCCGCCATGGTAACGGCCAGCAAAACAACGGGAATTATTCCTGCCACATTGAGTTTCATCGCATTCCTCCTGACGATTTGCAGGATAGGTCGGCGCGGCGGGAAGGTCGAGACTCCGGCGGGCACTTCACTGTTGAATTAGTTTCATGAATAATCGAAGCCCGCAATGTCATTCAAGGTGACGCCATGGATCGAATTCGCCGGATCGAACTGATGGTGCGTGCCGCCGAAGCCGGCAGCTTCGCAAGGGCCGCGAGGTCACTGGATCTGACACCCTCCGCGGTAAGCCATGCAATTTCCGATCTTGAGAAGGGGCTTGGTCTCTCCTTGTTCCACCGCACCACCCGGCACTTGCGGCTTACAGAGGAAGGCCAGGAAGTCTACGAACGCGGGTGTGAACTTTTGCGGCAGATGGCCGAACTCGAGAGCAGTGCGCGAAAAACGCCCGAGCGGCTTGAAGGAACTTTGCGTGTCGGCCTCGCCGTGCCCTTGAGCCGCAATGTGATCATGCCGCTGCTGCCGGCATTCCTGCGGCGCCATCCGCATTTGCGGCTCGAGTTCCACATTCAGTCGCAGCCCAAGGATATGCATGCGGAAGGCGTCGACGTGCTAATACGGATCAGCGAACCGCCTGTAACAAACCTGATCGCGCGCAAGATCGGACAAATCCGGCATGCTGTGTATGCCTCGCCACAGTACCTCAAGGTGGCGGGAGTACCCAGGAGCCCCGAAGAGCTTCTGAATCACATATGCCTTGTCATAAAGGCGATGGGTATGAGCCGGCCGCTCGACAAATGGGAATTTCAGCGCGGCGCCGAAAGGAAAGTCATCCAGCTTGCACCAAGGGTGGTTACGCATGACCGCGAGGGATTGATAGCCGCAGTCCTTGCAGGGGCGGGGCTGATGCGTCTGGGCTGCTTCGACCCCTATCTCATTTCATCCGGCCAGTTGCACAGGGTGCTTCCTGACTGGGCGTGCCCGCCCGGCTTCCCTATTTTCGCCATGTATCGCAAGACGGCGAGCATGCCACCGAAGGTGGCGGCATTTCTGAAGTTCGTCGAAGACGCTTTCACGGACTTTGACCCTGAAGAGATTACGCTGTTTCATCGTCACCACGACGGCATTGCGAAGCGTCCGGGAACAAGGGCACCCATATCCAAACGGGCTAGAAGGCCTTCTCCCAGGGCAGACTGAGTTTGACCGCGGAGTTGATCAACCCGACCATGCTGTAGGTCTGCACGAAATTTCCCCACAGCTCGCCGGTCTTCGGATCGATGTGTTCCGACAGCAGCCCATGCGGGTTGCGGCGGGCGATCATGGCGCTGAACAGGTCGCGGGCTTCTTCCTTGCGACCCGTCGCCGCGAGCGCATCGATGTACCAGAACGTGCAGACGAGGAAAGCATTCTGCGGCACCCCGAAATCGTCCTTCTCGCTGTAGCGGAAGATGTAGTCGCCCTGTTTCAGTTCCTTTTCCACCATCGCCATGGTCGAGCGGAAGCGCGGATCGTCGGCCGAGAGGAAATGCAGTTCGGGCAACAGCAGCAGGCTCGCGTCCATGCCTTCGCCGCCGAACGACGCGCCGATTACGCCGTACTTTTCATTCCACGCCCGCTCCAGGATTTCCTTGCGCATGTGGTCGGCGTGGCCGCGCCAGTAGGTCGCGCGGTCGGGCAGTCCGATCTGCACGGCGATCCGTGCCAGCCGGTCGCAGGCCACCCAGCACATGACGCTTGAGAACGTGTGGACGCGCGCGGTGCCGCGCAGCTCCCACAGACCCGCGTCGGGTTCGTTGTAAACGCGCGTGGCCATTTCACCGAGGTTCTCGAGCCGGCGAAACAGATTCTCCAAGCCGGGCCGATGCATGCGCCGATCGAAAAATACATGCGCGGCCGCAAGAATCGCCGAGCCGTACACGTCGTTCTGTATCTGCAGGTAGGCCAGGTTGCCGAGTCGCACCGGGCCCATGCCGCGGTAGCCCGTCAGCGTCGTCACCGATTCTTCCACCAGCGCGGGATGGCCGTCTATGCGGTACACCGGCTGCAGGCGGCCGTCCGGCGCGCCGGCGGCGACATTGATGATGTAGCCGAGGTAGCGCTCCATGGTTTGGGTGGTGCTCAGCCGGTTCAGGGCGTTGACTGTGAAGTAAGCGTCGCGCAGCCAGCAGTAGCGATAGTCCCAGTTGCGGCTGCTGTTGGCCGCCTCCGGGATGGAGGTGGTCATTGCCGCGATGATGGCGCCGGTGTCTTCGAACGCGTTCTGCTTGAGGCTGATGGCGGCGCGGATCACCGCTTCCTGCCATTCAAAGGGTATGGCAAGGTTGCGTACCCAGTTGCGCCAGTACGCACGGGTTTCGTCCTCGAAACGGCGGCCGAGGTCACGTATGGCGTCCGGAACGGTTTCGTCCGGACCGAGCACTAGTGTTATTTCCTCTTCCAGGAAGAAAGGCGTTTCCTGCAACACCGCCGTGATCGATGCATCAGTGGTCAGGCGCAGTACCACCTTCGGCGTGATGTAGCGGATATGGTTGCTGCCATAAGTGACGGGCGCGCGGTGGGCGCCCCAGTCGGCGGCGGGCCGCAATCGAACCCGAATGCGCGGGCTGCCGGCGATGCGCTTCACCCGGCGCACGATCAACATCGGGCAGAAGATTCGGCCGTGCTGCTGGAAGCGCGGCGCGAAGTCTGTCAGTTCGATGCAGCCGCCATCCTGATCGTACAGGCGCGTAACGAGGACCGGTGTATCGGGTATGTATTGCTGTTCGACGCGTACCTGGTCGAGCAGGTCGATCGCCCAGATTCCGGGATCGTCGGCCTGGCGCTTGCCTTGCAGCAATGCGCAAAACAGAGCGTCGCCGTCGAAGCGCGGAAAACACCCCCACACGATCTCGCCGTTGGCATTGATCAGTGCGCCGATGCTGCAATTGCCGATCAGCGCGAGATTCAGGTCATTCATGCGAACGCTCCGTTTCCAGAAAGGAGGCATAGGCCTGCAGCCACCGGCGAACGCTTTGCGCATCGTCAAGGTGCCAGCGGGCAAGCGAGCTGCCGTCACCCACCTTGATTGAATGTCCGCCGGCGATGTTGACCACCGCAAAGCCATCCTCGTCCGTCACGTCGTCGCCGATGAACACGGGCAGGCGGCCCGAGAACGGCGGTTCGGACATGAAATCGGCGATGGCCGTGCCCTTGTCGCGGCCCCCGGGTTTAAGTTCGAGGACCATTTTCCCCTCCACCAACTGGAACGCCGGTCCGAGGCCGATGAGCAGGGCGTTCATCGTCAGGTCGGCCCATTCGCGCAGCTCCGGCGCATTGCGGTAGTGCAATGCCAGGCTCAGGCCCTTGTGTTCGACGACAATGCCCTGATGCCCGCGCGCCTGCAGAGCGAGAAGTTGCGCCGCACGATTGATGCGATCGATGGTGTCGATCGAGCAGCTCACGGTTCCGGCAGTGTCGCGGCGTTCCAGTCCGTGCTGGCCTGCGGCCGGATAGAGAATGGGTGCGAACAGCAAATCGAGGTCGGCCAGGCTGCGCCCGCTGATAAGCGCTACCGCGCCGTTGCTGAGCTGATGGGCGCGCCGCAGGACTTCGTGCAACTCCGGCGAAACGGTCACCGCATCGGGACGGCGTGCAATGTCGAGCAATGTCCCGTCGACGTCGAGGAACAGCGCCCAGCGTCCTGCGAACGGCGGCATAGGGCTCTGATCGCCCAGGGTTTGCCGGTCGTTCATGTCGTGACTTCCCTTGCTCCTCGCAGGAGGCGCTTGCCAAAGGAAACGTCCGCGCCGTGACGCAGGACCCGAGTGCGCCGGCGCATCACGGAAGCGTCCAGCAGCATGCGGCCCGCCCAGCGGTACACGTTGAACTCCTGGATCAGCGACCGCATGCTGCGCATCCGGTCGCGTTGTTCGCCGGGCGGCATGATGAGGGCGATGCGAAGCGCCGCGGCGAACTGGTCCATGTTGTAGGGATTGATGATCAGCGCCTCCACCAGTTCGCGGGATGCACCGGTGAACTCGCTGAGAATGAGCACGCCCTGCTCGTCGTCGCGCGCGGCGACGAATTCCTTTGCCACCAGGTTCATGCCGTCGTGCAGGCTGCTGACGATGCAGACGTCCGCACCGCGATAGTAGCGGTACACCTCGAGGGAACCGACGTTCTCCAGGCGCAGGATGATGGGCTGGTAGCCGTCGCTGCCGAATCTCGCGTTGATCCGTAAGGCCTCGGACTCGACTTTTTCCACGAAGTGCCGGTATTCGGGAATGCTGGAGCGGCTTGGGGCGCCGATCTGCAGCAGGGTGAGCTTGCCTGTCCACCCTGCTTCCAGTTCGAGCAGGTGTTCCAGCGCCAGGAAGCGTTCGAGGATTCCCTTGGTGTAGTCGAGCCGGTCGACGCCGACCGCGATGCGCGCGTCGGCGGCCAGTGAATGGCGCTCTTGCAGCCATTTTCGGCAATCCTTCACCGCGGGCAGTTGATCGAGCCCGGCAAGCGGCCAGTCTATCGAGATCGGATAGCGCTTGACCGAAGTTCGGGTTCCGAGGTGGGTGACGCCGTTGGTCTCGCGGTCGACGCGCGCCTCGAGATAGCGGTCAACGGTATCGAGAAAATTGTTGCAATGGAAGCGGGTGTGAAAGCCGAGGATGCTGCTGCCAAGCATGCCGGTGAGGATCTGGTCGGCCCAGGGGCAGATGCCGAAGGCTTCGGGATTGGGCCAGGGGATGTGCCAGAACGTGATGATGGTGGCATCGGGCAGGCGCTCGCGGATCATCGCCGGCAGCAACGCGAAGTGATAGTCCTGGACCAGTACCACCGGGTCTTCGGTCTTTGCTTCCTCGATGATGGCACGGGCGAACTTGCGGTTGACGGAGACGTAATGCTCCCAGTCCGGCGGACGGAACACGGGCCGGGTGTGTGCGATATGGCAAAGCGGCCACAAGCCTTCGTTCGAGAAGCCGAAATAGTAGCCGTTCTCCTCGGCTTCGCTCAGCCATACCCGGCGGATCCGGTAACGCTCTTTGCCGGGCGGCACGGAAACGTGATCATGCTTGTCCACCACATCGCGGTCCGCCGTGCCGCTGCCATGCGCGATCCAGGTTCCGGAGCAGGCGAGCATGACCGGCTCCAGCGCCGTGATCAGGCCGCTTGCGGGACGTTGCACTTCGATGGGTTTACCCTCCCTGCGCATGTGGATGTAAGGTTCGCGGTTGGAGACGATCAGGAATTCGTCTCCACGCAGGTCTTCTCGCAGGATGGTGCGCAGCGCTTCCGGATTCCAGCTCATCTGGCTTTCATCGCGCACCCGCTTGTCGCGTTCGAGATCGTGGATCAGCGCCTGCAGGTCGCGCGCCACCGGGCGCAGCTCGGCCGGGCCCGCATTGGGCTTTGCCAGCCATTCGCCGGACAGCATGATGCGCATGCCGCGCACCCATCCCCACCAACTGATCTGCGCGATTGCCACGGTGACGATCGAAATCACCAGACCGAGCCCTGCAAACAGATAGAACACGTAGCGGCGGGTATCGGCGCTGCGATGCTCGATGAAGCCCATGTCGTGGAGTAAAACCAGGCGGCCGAGGGACTCACCGCCCGGCCCGAGCACCGGCGAGACGGAGGCGTGCAGCGAGCCTTGCGGCAGCCGCAGGACACTGCCGGAACCCGGGGACACTTCTTCCACTGTCCGGCAGGTCACACTGCCCGGGAACGTGAAAGTCTTGTAGGACAGCTCGTTTCGAGGATTGCAGAAGCCGATCGCCAGCAGGCGTTCGTCCAGGACCATGTGCTCGAACAGTCCGACGATGCGCTTGCCCTGGCCGGTCGGAATCAGATCGCGCAGCGATTCATCCACGGCCTTCGCCACCACCACGGTGCGCGTGTCCAGATCGCGCACGAACCAGCGCAAGGTCAGTTTGTCGGCAACCACCGTTACGCCATAGGCGACTGCAGCGAGGACCAGCAAGAGGGGCAGAACGAAGCGCAGCGAGAGTCTCATCGAGGGTACCGGCGTCGCGTGCTGCAGACGCTTATGGGAAGACGGGTTCAAGTATAAGCGCATGAGGGACCGCGTGAATACCCGGCAAGTTCCGCATCAGCAGCAGGCCGTCATCAAAGTTGGTGTATGCATAGTCCGGGATGGTGGCAGCGACATGCCGGTGTTCGGCACCCGACTCCGGTCCTTGGAACGAGGGTTCCGCGCTTCGCGGACTTTGCTGAATCCGCCGATGCGCTTGCGCTGATTCCACGTTTGGGGGCCTGCTGAAGCTGTAGTAACATCGCGGCCTTTTGCTCACTCCTTCCCGCTGCATATGCCATCCATTCAGATAGACGAGGACGAAGGCGTCCGCTACCTCCAGTTCGGCGCGCACTGGATCCAGGGCGCGATGCGCATCAACCGTCCCTGGGCGCTGGAGCTCGAATACTCCAGGGACATGATGTTTGCGCTGCTCCTGCGTGGCGGCGGGTGGCCGCGCAGCATCCTGCAGATCGGGCTTGGTGCGGGATCGATCGCGAAGTTCCTTTTTCGCTACCGGCCCAAGGCCAGGATAGAGGTGGTGGAAATCGATCCCGAAGTGATCATGACGGCATGGCAGTACTTCAAGCTGCCCGAAGAATCCCGCCGGTTCCGGATCGAGATCGGCGACGGTTACCGGTATGTGGCGGACTGCCGGAAGCGCTTCGACCTGATCCTGCTCGATGGCTTCGATGCGAAGGCCGAGGCGGGACGGATGGATTCGCCAGCGTTCTACCGCTACTGCCGGGCGCGACTTGCGCCGAACGGCATTCTGGTCGCCAATCTGATCGGCAAGCGGCGGCGCCCGGTCGAGAGCATCGAGCGCATCCGCAAGGTCTTCGGCGGTCGTGTGCTCGCACTGCCGCCGAACGAGGCGAACACCATTGCGATCGCGCCGTTGGGTTCTGTAGTCCGGGTGGGTCTGGATGGGTTGCAGCCACGCGCCCAAAAGCTCAAGGTCGATACGGGCCTCGACCTGATGCCGACCCTCACGCGATTGCTCCAGACGCGGGCGGCGTCACAGGCTAGCTGACCCAGGGTGGCGCCGGACCCGCTGCGGTACGGGCTTTACCGCCGTCGGGGCGTTCGATAATTGGCGGGACTGTGGAATTGGTGGGACTTTGGCTGGGTAGTCCAGTGTGTCAGTGTCGAAAAAAGCCGTTTGAGGTCGCAATTGCAAGCATCCACTCAAACCGCTCTTCACCGTAATGCGCGCAGTAGCTCGACCTTGCCCGGGAAATCTCAGCGGGCAATTCATCACACCGCTCGCAATCGGCGCGAGGGCGGCCCTTCTTGTAGGCCTTACGGCCCATGGTGACGATCCTGGAGTCACCAACAGCGTAAAACCCGGCGCAGGCACAATCGGCACCAATGCCAAAACCATGCATGAAGGTCCCGATCGCAAGCGATTGAACCGTCCCTGATGGATGGGCACTCTTTGAGGATTGACTCAGATGCGAACCGAACAAGCATTGACAGGAGCGAAGGGGCAGGTGCTCGATGTGTCGTCCTGGGTCCTGGCGACTCAGCGGCTCGGCGCGGCCATTCTCGGATGCACTATCATCGGTTGTCAGGGTTCATCGTCCGGCGAGCCTGGCCAGTCAGGTCAGGCCGGCCCGGCGCCTGCCGTGGCATATGTTTGCGCCAACGATTTCGATCTGCAGAATTCCGGCCCCACCGCGCTTACCGTGCAGTTTGCAGTGGCCGGCACTTCGGAGCGGGGCGAGCTACTCCTTCCGGCGCGGTCTGCCGTGAACACCCCAAGCACAACCCGCCTGACCACGCTGTCGCCGGGAGCATTGCAGGTCTCGTATTCCAACGCGGCGATCTCGCCAGTCGCCAACAAAAGCGATGCCTGCCCACAGAGTCCCCGGCAGGAACCTCAGGCCTCCTCGGGGGAGTGGGCCGCTCCGATTGATTGGCCGGTGGTAGCGGCGCATCTTCACCAGCTTCCGTCTGGCCAGGTGCTCTCCTGGGGGCGGATCGGGGACCCCTGGATCTGGGATCCGGCGACCGGTGTGTTCACGGCGATTCCCGTCCCGACCAACGTGTTCTGTAGCGGACACACATTCCTGCCCGACGGTCGCCTCCTCGTCGCCGGCGGGCACATCACCGATCACCATGGGCTGCCGGACGCAAACCTTTTCGATGCGGCAACTCGGACGTGGACCGCAGTGGCACCGATGGGCAAGGGACGTTGGTACCCCACCACCACCACATTGGCTAACGGCGAGGTTGTTGCCGTGGCCGGGGGTGATCAAAACGGCATCGAAGCCACCATTCCCGAGGTGTGGAATGGCAGCGCTTGGCGCGCGCTCTCCGGTATCAATCGGGCGTTTGGGGATTATCCCCGCCTGTTCGTCGCCCCGAACGGGTTGGTGTTTTTAGCCGGGCAACTCTCTGAGTCCTTCTACCTCGATACCTCAGGCTCCGGTTCATTGACGCCGGTCGCGACGGCAAATTATGGCCAACGTGAGTACGGGACTGCTGCGATGTATCGACCGGGCAAAGTGTTGATCGTGGGCGGGAGCGATCCGGCCTCGGGCCCCCCCACAAGTACGGCCGAGGTGATCGATCTCAGCCAGGCCGTTCCGGCGTGGCAATACACTGGGTCGATGGCGCAGGCGCGACGCCAACTCAATGCGACGCTTTTGCCGGACGGCCGCGTACTCGCCACAGGCGGAACCAGCAGTCCCGGATTCACTGATCCAGCCGGAGGCGTACGCGCCGCGGAGGTATGGGATCCCGACAGCGGAAACTGGACCACCTGGGCCAGCAATCGGGTGACGCGGGTATATCACTCGGCCACGCTCCTGTTGCCCGACGCGCGGATTCTGCACGCAGGCAGCGGGGATGATGGTGGCACCCTTCCCCGGGAGCTGAACGTCGAGATCTTCTCGCCCCCTTATCTCTTTCGTGGCGCCAGGCCTTCGATCACCAGTGCGCCCGGCTTGGTCGGCTACGGCCAGCAGTTTTTCGTGGCGACTCCTGATGCTGGACAGGTCGTTCGGGCCACCCTCGTCCGGCCATCTTCGGTCACCCACGGTTTCGACCAGAACCAGCGGTTCGTCGAGCTTTCGCTGGTGAGGGTCGCCGGTGGGCTCGAACTCGCGGCCCCGGCAAACGGAAATCTTGCGCCTCCGGGAGATTACATGCTGTTCATCATGAACAACGCGGGGGTTCCTTCCGTCTCCCGGATCGTGCGATTGAGCCGTCCAGGTTAGCTCCTGCAGCCCGCCTCAATATTGTTCGTTTAGTCAGTACCAAGCCACGCCTTGCGGGAGCGGGAGAGGCGCGCGTCGTCCACGATACTGAGCGTCCATGCATCCGGCCTGGCCGCGGCAAGTGTCAAAGGCATGACGTGCAGCTCGTCCCGCCGGAAAACATGCAGCGGCACGGTTTCTCCGGGCCGATAGCGCTTGAGATGAGCATCGATATTGTCGGACGACACGCGCAGCCCGTCGATGGCGATGACGATGTCGCCCGCCGCGAGGCCCGCCTGCTGTGCCGCCCCACCGTCGAAGACCTGGTTGATCTTCAGGTCTCCGCCATCGCTGCCTGAGCGCACGCCCAGGCTCACGCCACGCTGCGCCAGTTTTTCCTTTTTCGATTTCGGGTCGCGCCTGTCGGCGCCGGAACGGGCAGGGCGCTGCTGCATGTCCACGCCGACGGTGGCGAGCAGTTTTTCCAGTGGCAGGTCGGCGGTGGAGCGCACGGCCTTGTCGAAGAAGTTTTTCAGCTTCAGGCCGGTCGCCTGTTCGGCCGCCTGCTCGATGCCATCCTCGGGCACGCCAATTCCCCGGGCGCCGTATTGCTTCCAGAGCGCGCGCATTACGTGATCGAGCGATCGGCGATTGTTCGTTTGCGCGCGGATCAGCAGGTCGAGCGAGAGGCCGATCAGGCTGCCTTTGAGGTAATAGCTGACCCCGGCGTTGGGCGTGTTCTCGTCGCCCCGGTAGTACTTGATCCAGGCGTCGAAGCTGGACTCGGCCACGGTCTGCTTCCTGCCGCCGGCGACGCGCAGCAGGGTGGTGATATTGCGGCCCAGCGTTTCCAGGTAGGTGTTGCCAGGGATCAATCCGGCGCGGACCAGCAGCAGGTCGTCGTAATACGAGGTCAGGCCCTCGAAGGCCCACAGTAAAGTGGTGTAGTTCTCCTGGTTCAGATCGTAAGGCGTGAATGCGGCGGGCCTGATGCGTTTCACGTTCCAGGCGTGGAAGTATTCGTGGCTCGCGAGCCCGAGGAAAGTGCGGTAGCCGCTGGTGGCCTTGCCCATGCCTTCCTGCGGCAAGTCATTGCGCGAGCAGATCAGCGCAGTGGAGGCGCGATGCTCCAGCCCGCCGTAGCCGTCACCAATCGCAGTGATCAGGAAGACGTAGCGGTCCATCGGCGCCGTGCCACCGAAGAATTCAATCTGGGTTTCACACAGGGTCTTCAGGTCCTTCGCCAGCCGCCGCATGTCGGTGCGGTGCCGGCCGGTGATGGCGATGTCGTGCTGGACCCCGGCTGCCTTGAAAGTCGCGAGCTCGAAGCTGCCCATCTCGACCGGATGGTCGATCAGCTCGTCGTAGGTTGCGGCCTCATAGGTGCCGAACAGATACGGGCTGGCGCCTTTGCGCCGCATCGAAGTCGCCACGCCCCAGTTTCGGTACCTCGTACCTTTCGGCGGCAGGATCTCGACCTCGACCGGTTCGTCTTCGCAGCCCTCGACCTTCAGGAACATGGAAGTCCCATTGAAGAAGGCATGCGTCGTATCCAGGTGCGCGCCGCGTACGGACAGGTCCCACGCATAGACTTCCATCGTCACCGTGACCGGGCCGTCGTGCGGCGCGACCTGCCAGGTATTCTTGTCCAGCTTCACGATCGGCAGTTGCTTGCGACCAGCCTGCGCGCGGATGCGGACGACGTGCTTGGCGAATTCGCGGATCATATAGCTGCCCGGAATCCAGGCAGGGAGGGAAAACTTCTGTCCCCAGGGATCGGGGTTATTCACGGTGCAGCGGACTTCGAACAGGTGGGCTTCGGGGTTGCTGGGGAGAATGGAGTAGTGGATCAGCGGGTTCTTCATTATTTTTTAGAGCCTTAGGAACAAGGTTGTTACGTGTTTATGACCGCGGCGGCGCGAATAGTCAAGAACCCCGATGTGAACAGACGGCGCATGCGCCCAGTTGATTGGCGATCTCCAGTACGAGGTAAAAATGGAAATAACGTGCGGATTGCATTCGAGGGGAGGGGTCCACGTGGACATGCGTTGCATGCGATGATTCCGGTATCCGCTATGCGCACATCTCGCCAAGGGAAGCCGGATAGTCCAGGCCGGATAGTCCAGGAGGATGCATGAAGGGTTTTTCGGGAAAATTTTTTTCTGCCGGGTCAGCGAGCAGCTTCGTATTGACCGTACCCAATGGGGTATGAACCACGGAACGGAAAAACACGGAACGGAAAAAAATGAGCGACGAGGTCGAGATCGCGGTGGGACTGATGTTCGGGCGATGGGAAGAAACGGAATTTGATCGGGCGCGTAAATACGCTCCGCCTGCAGTGCCGATAAAAAAGGCCCGGAACGCAGGGGGGCGTTCCAGGCCGGGGAGGGTGAGTTCACCGAGACCGGTGAACGGGCACCCGCGAACATCCTTCACCTTTCGCGCGGCGGATTCTGTGCGATAGCGAACATAGGCAGGATGATCCGCGGCGGACCAGCACAAGGCATTGATGTAATGAAGTTTCGGAACAAGGTTTAATCAGCGTTTCTTCCATGAAGCCGGACAAATTTAGCGGCGGGCTGGTGTTTTCCACCGACGGTGGCCGGATGTGTCCGGCATGCCGCAATCCGATCGAGCGGTGTTTCTGCAGTCGGAAGAATCCTGGGCTGGTATCGGACGGCGTGATCCGGGTTTCCAGGGAGACCAAGGGTCGCAACGGAAAAAACGTCACCGTTATCCGGGGACTTGTCCTGAATGACGCCGCTTTGAAGCTGCTCGGCAAGGAAATCAAGACCGCGTGCGGATCCGGCGGTACCGTGAAAGACGGCGTGATCGAGTTGCAGGGCGATCACTGCGACCGGGTGATCGAGATCCTCAAGCCGCGGTTCGGGAACGTCAAGCGTGCGGGCGGCTGACAGCAGAGTCCGGGGTCGAGCCGAAGCAGTGTTCGTCCCGGCGCCACCGATGGGGCTGCCGGCACCTCGATGACAAGCGCTCATCGCGGAGAGCAATTGACTATCCAAAACGGCATCGCACATCGGTACTCTCTCCGCGTTCTTTCCTCCGCGTCCTAAAAGGGTACTCCGACGTGCTACGCACGTAGGGTATCTGCGTCCTCCGCGGTGAGAGTTGGGTTCGGACGGACAGTTGCTGTCCGATCAAGTCCCGACTACTACAGATCAGCAAGGAAATCGTGGAGCGGGAACTGACGAAATTCATCGGCGAGATTTCCAACTGGTAGTCCCGACGCTTTCCACGCTGCGTTAGCAGTACCTCCGGTTTACCGCAAGCCTTCGCGTCAATCCATTTCCTGTTTGTCGACAACCTGATCCTATTCGCTGTTTAGTTCCGCCGTCGTGAACATGGCGCGCGGCGCGCTGACACAGCCGGGAGCAGACAGATTCTCCGTATCGATCCTCGGCACGACATCCACCGCACCTTGTGTGCGCCAGCGAACATAGCCTCGTCATCGGCTCGCGGATAAGTGCGCTAGGGAACATTTTCTTTCCGGATATGTGCGCGACCGCACAGAACCGCAATGAACTGCGGCAGATAGTCGCCATCACGACGCTCGGGGCCAAAACCTCGGTGCCGTGCGCGGGCATCAGCGGCCAACCGGCCGTATACCGATGCCTTTCGGCATCCCATGATCAGGAGATACTCATGAACAGATTCGGAAATATTTTCAAACCACTCACGTGGTTGATGGCAATACTGCTGGCCGCCTTCGTGGCCGGATGCGGTGGTGGTGGTGGTGATGGCGGTAGCAGTGCGGCCCCTCCAGCGGCGCCGGCAGCGCCGATTGGCGACATCGCTGGGGTGTGGACGATTACCGAAACGGCTGTAACCTCCGCTGCTCCGGAATGCCAGGCACCTGGCAACCCGGAGGCCATCTACCAGGTGACCGTCACGCAGCCTGCTAGCGGCGGCGATCTCTCCGTATTGGACGCGGCCAACCCCGATATTCCGACGACTTTCCCGGGCACGATCAAGGGCGACCAGGTCACCTGGACTGGAAGCTTCCCGGAGCGTGGCGGTGTAACGACCTTGAATTCGGTGAATGTTACCGTCGCTGCGGACTGCAACAGTGCTACGGGTACTTCGACCTGGACTTACGTTCAGGATGCCCCTGCCGTCTTCTCGTGCACGGGTACCACCACCTTCACCGGAACGGCGAATGTTGCGGATGGATGCACGTTACCGCCGGCATCTGCATCGTAAGACATGCGGTTTCGAGGCGAACGCTGAGAAACCACATGGCAGCACGGTAAGAACCCTTGCCGCGGAAATTGAAAAAGGACCCGATTCGGGTCCTTTTTCTTGCTTGCTCCTACGCACGCGTGCCAAGGCGTTCGTCGGGAAAATCAGCGGCCGGCTCTACGCAGCCGCGTGAATATTGATCAGGGCGGCCGGCTGGCTGCTCGTTTGCATATCAGGCGCTCCTTTCGCAAAGCAGATCAGGCGCAGACGGAGTATCTTTTCCAGCGCGCCCACTGCATTTGCACAGGGGCGGATGAATCGACCACGGGACGGGAGCGCACATGGAGACTGGAAAGGCCGACATACTGATGGTCGACGACGAGCCCAGGAACCTGCTGGCTCTCGAGGCCTTGCTGGAGCCGCTCGGGCAGAACCTGCTGCGCGCACAGTCCGGCGAAGAGGCCTTGAGGGTGGTGCTCAAGAACGACCTGGCCGTGATCCTTCTCGACGTGCGGATGCCGGGAATGGATGGCTTCGAAACCGCCCGCATGATCCGCACGCGCGACCGGTCCCGGCACACGCCCATCATTTTTCTGACCGGTGTGTCCCCGGAAATGGAATCGGCCTTCCGTGGCTACGAAGTCGGCGCGGTGGACTACCTGGTGAAGCCCCTGGTGCCGGCGGTACTGCAGTCGAAAGTTTCGGTATTCGTGGAACTGCACAAGAAGAACGCGGCGCTGTCCCGGGAAATCAGGGAGAGGCGGGTCGCAGAAGTTCAGTTGCGTGAATCGGAAGTGCAGTTGCGGGCACTGGCCGCGCGACTTGTTTCCATACGCGAAGAAGAGCGTGCCCGGATTGCGCGCGAAATCCACGACGAACTGGGTCAGGTGCTGACTGGCCTCAAGATGGATGTGACCTGGCTGGCCAGGCAGCTTTCCGGCACCGATGAACTGATTGTGGAGAAGGCCGAAGCCATGTGCCGCCTCCTCGATTCCACCGTGCAGCTCATTCGCCGGATTTCGACCGGCCTGAGGCCGCAGATCCTCGATGAAATGGGGCTGGTGGCGGCGTTCGAGTGGCAGGCCAAGGAATTTCAGAAGCGCATGGGAATGCGTTGCCGGCTCAGGCTTCCGGAGGCCCAGGTGGACCTGGACAAGGAAGTATCGACCGCCGTGTTCCGGATATTCCAGGAAATCCTGACCAATATCGCACGTCATGCCAGGGCGAGCGGCGTCGAGGTGGACCTCAGCATTTCCGGTGATCTGCTCAAGCTCAGAGTGGTGGACGACGGCGTCGGAATATCCGAAAGCCAGATTCGCGGCCGCGAATCGCTTGGCTTGCTGGGCATGCAGGAACGTGCCCAACTCTTCGGGGGCGAGGTTAGCATCGAGGGTGTCGCCGGACGCGGTACCACCGTGTCCGTATCGATCCCGATACCGCTTCCCGCAGCCTAGCCGGGAAACGCGGCCTGGCCGGGAAACAAGGATCCGGCCAGACGCAATCGTACTGCGTGCAAGCCGAGGGGCCAGTGGCCAGAGGTCATCGCGAGATGGCCTCTTATCTTTCCGGGCTATGTGCGCAAGCGCACGGAATCGTGCAAAGCGCGGTGGGATAGTTGCTTCGTACGCAGGGATCCGCGGCCCGAATCCATCGGCCGCATACGGATGCCTTGGATCCCACGATCAAGGAGAAGTTAATGTACGGCTCCATTCTCGTAGTCGAAGAGGAGGTATCCGCCCGGCAACTGCTTGCCGCCAATCTTCAGAACTCCGGATACAAGGTTCGTTGCGCCGGCGATGTTGCCCAGGCCGAAACACTGGTGCGCGAAGTCCGGCCCGACCTGGTCGTGCTCGACTGGGTGTTGCCGGGAATTCCGGGCCTTCCGTTCACGCGCCGCCTGCGCAGCGATCAGCGTACCCGGGACATATCGATTGTTCTAATCAGCGAGCGTGCGGAAGAGCAGGACAAAGTCGCGGCGCTGGAGGGCGGAGCGGACGACTATCTGACCAAGCCGTATTCGGGGCGCGAGCTGCTTGCGCGAATCAAGGCGGTAATGCGCCGGCGTACGCCACAACTCGCCGATGACGTGGTCGAGATCTCGGGGCTTCAACTGGATCCGGCGGCGCGCCGGGTCACCGCCGGAGACCACGACATCGATTTGTGGACCACCGAATTCCGCCTGCTGCACTTCTTCATGACCCATGTCGGCCGCATCTTCAGCCGCGCCAAACTTCTCGATGAGATCTGGGGCCATGACGCGTTCGTTGAAGAGCGCACCGTCGACGTCCACATCCGCAGGCTGCGCCAGGGGCTGGCGCCGACCGGCCACGACAAGGCCATCGAAACGGTGCGCGGACTGGGCTATCGCTACCGGGCGGACATCGCCTGAGATCCGCTCAATGGGCATTCTGCCTTCCCAGCACGACGACGATCGTTCTCAGAACGATTGTCAGGTCGAGCAGCAACGACCAGTTCCGCAGGTACGCAAGGTCGTACTCGATGCGCATCTGCATCTTGTCGAGGGAACTGGTTTCGCCGCGCAGGCCGTTGACCTGCGCCAGACCGGTGATGCCGGGCTTCACCTTGTGCCGGATCATGTAGCCGCGAATGACTTTGCGGTACATCTCGTTGTGCGCTATCGCATGGGGACGCGGCCCGACGACGCTCATCCGGCCTTGCAGAACATTGATGAACTGCGGCAATTCGTCGAGCGAGGAGGCCCGCAGGAAAGCACCGAAACGTGTCACGCGCGGATCTCCGGGGGAGGCCTGCCTGATGAGGTCTCCGTCCTCAATTACGTTCATCGAGCGGAACTTGTAGACCACGATCTGCCTGCCGTCCAGCCCGTAACGGCGCTGTTTGAACAGTGCCGGGCCTGGCGAACTCAGTTTCACGCCAATTGCGATGGCGAGCATCAACGGCGCGATCAGGACCAGGATCGCGGACGCAAGGACGATATCGCTGGCGCGTTTTATCAGGCCGTCGGCTCCGTAGAAAGGCGACTCCCGCACGGCGACCACCGGCAAGCCGCCGATGGTGTCGATACGTGCCTGGACGAGGTCGAAAAAGCAGACGTCCGGAGCGAAGTAGATCGACGCCGTCGTATCGTGCAGTTCCTCGATCAACTGGAGGATTCGCGGCTGCGAAGCCATTGGCAGGGCGATGTATATGAGGTCGACGTGATGGGCTTTCACATAATCCGAAAGTTCATGCAGTGAGCCGAGACTGGGAGTGCGACCAGCATGGTTCATCCGGTCGGTGCCGCGATCGTCAAAAAAGCCTGCGACGCGGGTGCCGAGCGAGGGATTTTCCGCGATGCGCTCCGCAAGCCTGCAGCCGGTCTCGTTTGCTCCCGCAATGACGGCCGTCCGTTGCAGGCCTTCGGCGGCGAGAAGACGCGGCAGGAGAGCCGGAATCAGGCGATGAGCCGCGAACAGGGCAAATGGAGTGACGACGAACCATGCAAGGAGGGCGCGCTGGTCGAATGCATCAAGGGTTCCGGATGCCCACCCGACGAGGACCAACAGCAGCATCATCGCCAGCCAGCCGGTGACGACGTTGCGCATCAATGCGCCGGGACCGGTCGCGTTTTGCGCAAGGCTGGTGGGATAGGTCATCGAGAATACGAGAAGCGCGAGAATCAGGCAGGCCCCATCAAACCGGCCTTCGAACCAGAGGACGCAAACCGCCAGAGCTCCGATCGCCACCACCGGATCGATCGCTGCGCGCAGCAGGGCGGATACGCCGAGTTTCCCGGGTGACAGGCGCGGCCGGGTTTCGGGGAAGGCGGGGAAATTTGGAATCGAAGACATGAGTGGTGAAACGTTAAGGATAAGGATGGGTCTCAATGTGTTGCAGCTTAGAACATGCAGTATTCAACGTTGATGCGGCGCATGCGCAACCGCGATAGGCCCAATGGACTACAAGGAGTCACGACGCATCCTGGCGCTCAGGGCCGAGCATTTGCACGGGACGCCCCGCCCCGATCTTGTGTCATACGTGCGTAATACGCGGGCCACTACATTGGCCGCAATTCTTCTGATGGTATAAGCCCGATGCGACTTGGAACACCAGAACTGACTCAGCTCCTTCATCCTGAAGCCGTGCTATCGACCGAGCACGGCGTGGAGGCGGACGCCGCGACTGGGACTCCCGGTACTCCCGGGACACTGGACAACGTCGAGCAGCAGGGACTGATACTCAACCTGGACGCCTCCCTGAGGGTGCATACGCGGCCGCACTTCTTCAGTTGGACCCAGGGCATGCTGCAAAGTCTGATCAGGCATGAAGTGCTGATCTGCGCGCTGCGAAGCGGCGAACCGCTGTCACTTTCCGTCGACAGCTTTGCGGTGAACGTCGCGGACCCTTCCGCTTTCAGCGACGCCTTCCTGCGGGATGCGCCGGTTGCACCGGCTCTCGTGAAAGTGTGGGAGGAGCGCCGGTTCCGTCCGCTGGTGTGTGAGGTGGGCGACCTGAAGGCGCTGGCCGGCGGGACATTCGCCGGGAAACTGGAGCGGATCCGGGCAACGCGCCTCATTGCGCATGGGACCCACAATTCCGAGGGACTGATGGAGAGTTTTTTCACTTTCGCCTGCATACCCGAAGGCGACGTGCACAGGCAGGCCTACTTCGCGCAACTGCTGGTGCCGTTCCTGCACGCGGCGTGGGTACGCACCCGCATGAATGTGCGCGCCAAGGGAAATGACGCTCCAAAATCCGTGAAAAGAAGCGCAATCACGACGAGGGAACAGGAAATTCTGCGGTGGATTTATCTCGGCAAGAGTAATTTTGAAATCGGCACCATCCTCAACATCAGTCCGCTGACCGTCAAGAACCACGTCCAGAAAATATTGCGCAAACTGAATGTGGTCAACCGCGCCCAGGCAGTGGGCAAGGCTCTCGACCTGCGACTGCTGAGCCCATGAGGACTGCTGAGCCATGAGGAATGCTGAGCCCTTGAGACCGGAAGCAGCCGTGCGCGCACGCGTTTACCACCGGTCTGGAACTTTCGCAGGAGCAAGCATGAATCTGCTGCTGAAGCTTCTGGCAACGGTCGCCGCGGCAGGCGTCATGGGAATCGCCGGGGCCGAAACGCGCGAGCCGGGCGAAACTATGGACACCCTCGCGCCAACCGCCACAGATCTCCACTTCGCCTCCTCCATTCTGGGTTCCTATCCGTTCGCGGAAATTGCCGATCTGCCGGCGGGAGCGGAACGCCTCCTGCTGGAAGGCGATAGTGTGGGCGGCGCGCTTGCGGGGGCATGGCTCGAAGTTTCCAGTGTCGACTTGCCGGCGCCAGCGTCGCTCGCGGGGGCGAACACCGGCGGCTCTTTTGTGAGCGTGGTTTCAAATCGGAACGACGCCTTCGACGATCCGTCCGCAGGCGAGGTTCCAGCCGCCTATCCCTCCGGACCGGGGACGGCCGGCTGGAACTCCGGCGCGGTGTTCCCGTTCCCGATCGATGAAATTCCCGAGCCCTCCTCCTGGATGCTGCTGCTTTGCGGGCTGGCGGCTGCGGCGTTCATGGCGCGGCGCAAGCGTGGGCCGTTCGCGGACTGAGGCCGGCTCGATTCGCATGCGCCGCGAAATCCGGAACCGATTCCGGAGGGCGGATGAAGCGGTTGTGCATGGTCCGTTCGGACCATGTACGAAGGTCACCGATAAACATCGCGTATCTCATAGTGAGTCTCGAGCGAGGCACGGCGGCCACTCGAACCCGTAGATGCAGATTCAACGACCGCCCGAACCCCAAGACATGCATGCATGACAGTGAAGTCGCCAGCCATGATCAGGAAAATACTTCTCGTTTCAATATGGGCCGCCGCGGTGGTGGTTCTGTGTTCCTGCGGAAAGCCCGATGTACGCAAGACGTCCGGATCGCTCGCCGTTCCAGCCGGCGGGGGGGCCTTGAGGCATCAGGTCGATGGCGTTAACGCGCGCACCGGCAGTACTGACGCGAAACAGTTGACGGCAAAACAGGCGACGGCGAAACAGGCCGCTTTGCCTGGTGTACCGGTACGGGAACGGGGGGTCGATCAGGAACTCCTCGAGCAGGCGGCACTTGAGGTCGAGCTGGATCGTGATTCGCAGGTCGCGCAGGCGATCGAGCGCGCGAGGCGGCAGATCCTGGCGCAAGCCTATATCGAAAGAGCCATGATCTCCGCGCCACCAGCGAGCCCGCAGGAAATCAGGAAATTCTACGCGGAGAATCCGGCGTTATTCGAGCAGCGGCGCAGTTATCGCATCGTCGAGCTGATGGTGGCCATGCCGAAAGGGCAGTTTGGCACCCTGCAGGATGTGGTGGCGGGGGCAAAGAATCTCGCCAGCGTCGCGCGCTGGCTCGAATCCCGCAAGCTGTCTTTCGAAACTGCGACACGGAGCTTAGATGCGGAACACATCCCGGCGAATACCCTGCGCCGGCTTTTTGAAATGCGCGACGGGCAGATCGCCGTATTGAAAACCTCTTACGGTGCTTCCGTGTTACGGCTCGAAGAGTCCGTGGAAGCTCCGTTGAGCGAGAAGCAGGCGGCGCCCGCAATCGCACGCTATCTGCATAACCGCAAGCGGATCGAACTCGCGCAAGCGGAAGTCGCGAAGCTGCGCGAAAGGGCGAAGATCGAGAACAACGGTATCAAGCGTGTTCGCAAGGCGACCGTAGCGCATAACACCGCAGCGCATAACACCGCAGCGCAAACCGGCGGGCCGCCACGGCCACCGGCAGCAAGACCACTGATGGTACGCAACACAACCGATCTCCTCGGGCTGAAGTAGGCCGGGATGGAAGGAACCAGACATGACCAAGTTACAAGTTCACAGACCTGACACAGCAATGCGGACTCCCATGTTGGCCGCTTTGACGACGGCATCGCGATGGCTCGCCATGCTGGCCGCCATCGCACTGTTTTTTCCCGCGATTCACGCCGCTGCCGCTTCGCGCGAGACCCTCGGAGCGGGTGACACCATACGCGTGACGGTATTCCAGAATCCGGACCTGACCGTCGAAGTGCGCATCTCGGAGCGGGGAACCATCGTATTTCCGCTGATCGGGGAGATCGTTCTCGGCGGACAGACTCCGGCAGGGGCAGGCAGCCGGATCGCAGCGCAACTGAAACAAGAGCGCGTGATGAAGGATCCCCAGGTCAGCGTTTCCGTGGTCCAGGTGCGCAGCCGGCAGGTATCGGTGCTCGGCAATGTCGTGCGCCCCGGGCGCTATGCTCTGGACGATACCAACCTGACGCTCACCGATATCCTGGCCCTCGCCGGCGGCATCAGCCCGGGCGGTGCCGATACCGTCACCGTGGTGAATAGCGGTAACGGCACGGAGAAAAAGCGGGAGATCAACGTACCGGAGATGATCGCAAGGGGCGACATGTCCGCCAACTTCGAGATCCAGAACGGAGACACCATTTTCGTCCAGCGCGCACCTGTTTTCTATATATATGGAGAAGTCCAGCGCGCGGGCGCCTACCGGCTGGAGCCCGACATGGTGGTCATGCATGCGCTGTCCCTGGGCGGCGGGATGACACCGCGCGGCAGCGATCGCGGACTCTTGATCCACCGCCGGATGCCCAACGGGGCGGTGCGCAAGATTGAAGCGAAGCTGTTTGAATCGGTACGGCCCGACGATGTTATTTATGTGAAAGAAAGCCTGTTCTGAAGATGCCCCGCATGCCACAGCCACCAAAGGAAATCCGGTAATCACATGAACCTCTACCAGTTTCTCTCGGCGTTGCGCGCGCGTGCCAGCCTGTTTGCCTTCCTGCTGCTGGTCACCGTCCTGGTCGCCACGCTGGTCAGCTTGCTGCTGCCCAAGATCTATACCGCGACGGTGTCGCTGTTGCTGGATGCCAAGGAAGAACAATCCTTGAGCACGGCCCTGCGCCCACTCGTGTCTTCACAGGAAAGGGCCAGCTACCTGCAGACGCAACTGGACATCATCACCAGCGAGAAGGTGGCGCGCAAGGTGGTGGACGACCTGAAGCTGGCGCAGCGTGCGGTCTCCGCGAACGCGCTGGAGGACGTTGCGAAGCATGGCGGGTCAATCGAAGACAAACTGGTGGAGGTCCTGCTGCAGGATCTCAAAGTCGACACTTCCCAGAGCAGCGTCATCCGGCTCAGCGTTTCATCCCGGGAGGCGCGTTACTCGGCGGAGGTCGCCAATGCCTTTGCCAAGGCCTACATCGATACGATGCTCGAATTGCGCGTGGAGCCTGCGCAGAAGGCGGCGGCCTGGTTCGACGAACAGTTGAAGAGCCTGCGGGCCAACCTGGAAGACGCCCAGGCGAAGCTGACCGACTATCACCAGCGGCGGGGGATCGTTGCCGCGGATGAACGCCTCGATGTCGAGAACACCCGCCTGGCCGGCCTGTCGGACCAGGTGGTGAGAGCGCAGGAACAGACCTTCGAGTGGAAAAGCCGGGAGGACCAGGCGCGCGAATCCCTCGGCCAGGGCGGGTCGCCGGCCAATCTGCCGGAGGTCATGGACAACCCGTTCATCCAGAGGCTCAAGGAGGATGTGCTGCACGGGGAAACGAAACTGCGGGAACTGAGCACGCATTACGGACCCAACTATCCGCAATACCAGCGTCAGGTCGAGGAGAACGAGAGCCTGCGCGAGAAACTCGACGCCGAGATGAAGACATTCGTGGCGGGAATCCAAAGCTCGGCGCGCCAGAGCCGGCAGCGGGAAGCGGGGTCCCGCAGGGCAATGGCGGCGCAGAGCGCGCGCGTCCTCGGGTTGAAGGAAAATCGCAATGAGCTCACGGTGCTCAGGCGCAACGTGGAGTCCGCCGAGCGGGCCTACGATACGGCGATGCAGCGCTCCGTCGTCAGCCTGGTCGACAGCCGCGCCAACCAGACCAACGTCATGATACTCAACCCGGCAGGCGTGCCGCGCAAGCACTCCAGCCCGAAGATCCCGCTCAATATCGCGCTGTCAGTGGTCGTCGGAACGATCCTTGGAATCGTGATGGTGATGCTGCTGGAAGCGCTCGACCGCCGGGTGCGTTCACGCAGCGACCTGGAACTCGATGTGCCGCTGCTTGCCGTGCTCAACCAGCCCCGGCCCGCGGGACGACGTCCCGGTTTGCCGGACCGTAGCAGGCGCGCTTTACCGAATCCAGGCTGAGGAGCAACCATGAATACCCAGGAAAACGTTCTGTCGATTGAAGGTTCGAGCCGGGTCATCGGGCGAGGCGACCGCCGCATCGGCAGCATCCTCGCGGAGGAGGGAAAGCTCGACAGCGCCGACATTGAACGGGTAATGGCTTTGCAGCACCTGGAAGGATTGAGATTCGGGGATGCTGCGCTGCGCCTGGGCATGATCAATGTGGTTGATCTGCACAGTGCGATCGCCAGGCAGTACAACCTTCCGCATCTGTTGCCCGGCAACGACAGCATCAGTGATGAACTCATCGTCGCCCAGGACCCCTTCAATCCGCGCGCCGAAGAGTTGCGCGGGCTTCGCACCCAGTTGCTGATCCGCTGGTCCAATGCCGGGATCAAGCAGCGGGTGCTGGCAATCGTCAGCCCCGGTTCCGGAGAAGGGCGCAGTTATATTGCCGCCAATCTGGCCGTGGCTTTCTCCCAGCTTGGCGAACGCACACTCCTGATCGACGCCGACCTGCGCAATCCACGCCAGCATCTCATATTCAACGTCTCCGACCGGGTCGGCCTTTCAGCGGTTCTCTCCGGTCGCGCGGGCCGCAGCGCCGTGGCGCCGGTTCCGGAGTTCGGCTCGCTATCGCTGCTGCCCGCTGGCGCGAGGCCGCCCAACCCGCAGGAATTGCTGGCCGGCCTTGGACTCGGCGTGCTGCTGCACGAGTTGCGGGCCGACTTCGACGTGATCCTCCTCGACACGGCGCCGGCGAAGGCTTACGCCGACGCGCAGGCAGTGGTGTTCCGGGCGGGCAGCGCATTGGTGGTTGCCCGCAAAGACGCCACCCGGCTCTCGGATACCAAGGCGGTCATCCGGGAACTGAGCGATATGGGCGGTCGGGTCGTCGGCACCGTGTTCAACGCGTTTTGAGCGATACCGGGCTGCGGGCGATTTTCGTCACCGGCTCCCTCGCCCACGGCGGTGCCGAACGGCAATCGATCACGCTCATGAACCGTCTGGCGGAGCGGCACCACGAATGCCACCTGGTCCACATCAAGCGCGCCGGTACTGACCAGCTCGACCGCATCCGCCTGCGTCATGGCGGCAGCGTGCACTGCCTCGATGCGGTGCGTTACTTCGACCGGCGCGCGCTGGCCGGCTTCGCCGCGCACATCTCCCGCATCAACCCCTCGGTGATCCTCGCCGCGAACGGCTATGCGTTGATGTACGCCACGCTGGCGATGCGCCTTTCGAGCCGGCGCGTTCCCGTGGTCGCAACCTTTCACTCGATGCGGCTGCTTGGAGCCAGGGAGCCGTTGCAGATGCTGGTGTACCGCCTGTTCTTCTGGTTGGCCGATTGCGCGGTGTTCGTCTGTGAACGGCAGCGGCGGCACTGGTTGTGGCGCGGTGTGTATGCGCAAAAAAACCAGGTGATCTACAACGGCGTGGACACGGAAGAGTTCCGTGACCGCACGGGTCCGGAGGAACGGGGAAGATTGCGCAGTGCGCTCGGTTTTGCCGGGGCGGACTACGTGATCGGCATATCGGCACGGCTGAGCCGGGAAAAGAACCATGTTCAACTGGTCGAGGCGGTGGCGAGGTTGCGCGCCATGGGCATCCCGGCGCGTGTCCTGATGGTGGGCGACGGGGACATGCGTGAAGCAATCGAATCCCGCGCGCGCGAACTCAAGGTTTTCGACGACATCGTGATCACGGGATTTCAGCAGGACGTCCGCCCCTATGTGGCGGCGTGCGATGCCATGGTGCTGTGCAGCCATAGCGAGGCGTTCTCGCTGGCGGGGATCGAGGCGATGTCCATGGGAAAGCCGCTCGTCCATTCCCACGTCGGCGGCGCTGCGGAGATGATCCGGCCGGGTGAAAACGGTTTTCTGTTTCCTGTCGGCGATACGGCCGCGTTGGTCGACAGTCTCGCGCGGCTGGCCGACGCCGGGGCGCGCGAACGCATGGGTAGTCAGGCGCGCGCGAGCGTGGAAGCGCTGTTCTCGGAAAAAAAAATGGTGGATCGCTACGAAAAACTGATGGTGAGTTTATGCCGGACCCGCCCCGTCACGGGGACTGTTGTGTTCCGCTGACGCGGTCAGCGACCGGGCAAACGCGCAAAGGTCCCTCGCCGGTCACGGAATTCCCCGCCGGACAGGAGGAGGGCGTGGGCTAACATCCATCCGGACCCCGTCGTATCCATCCGGACCCCGTTGTATCCATCCGGACCCCGTTGTATCCATCCGGACCATGGTTTCCCCGTAAGCACGACATGCAGGCAGTCGAGACTGCTTCGAAAGCAGGAGGAAAGCCATGGACATGTACGAAGAAGTTCGAGATAGCCTGAAAAGTCGTCCGCGCACCTGGCTGGTCACCGGCGCGGCGGGATTCATCGGCTCCCATTTGACCGAAAACCTGCTCAAACTCGATCAACGAGTGGTCGGGCTCGACAATTTTTCCTCCGTAGACCGCGGCAACCTGACCCAGGTCAGTGACGCCGTCCGCCAGATGCAGTGGCGAAACTTAAATTTCATCGAAGGGGACATCCGCTCGCTTTCCGCATGCCGCCAGGCGTGCCGCTCGGTGGATTTCGTGCTGCACCAGGCCGCGCTTGGCAGCGTGCCGCAATCCATTGCGGATCCGGTGCTGGCCAACGAATCCAATGTGACGGGATTCCTCAACATGCTGACGGCGGCGCGCGGAGCCGGCGTGTCGCGCTTCATTTACGCCGGATCGAGCGCCGCCTACGGTGACGATCCCCGGCAGCCGCAGGTGGAGCCCGCGATCGGCAGGCCGCTGTCGCCTTACGGATTGACCAAGTACGTGAACGAGTTGTACGCGGGGATCTTTGCGCGCTGCTATGGGCTGGAGTCCATCGGGCTGCGCTACTTCAACGTGTTCGGTCCGCGCCAGAACCCTTATGGCGCCTACCCGGCGGTCATTCCGCTGTGGATCGCCGCCATGATCCGCAACGACCCGCTCTTCATCAACGGCGACGGTGAAACCGTCCGCGATTTCTGCCACGTCGACAACGTGGTTCAGGCCAATCTGCTGGCGGCCACCGTCGACGATCCGGCTGCCCTCGACCAGGTCTACAACATTGCACTGGGCGAAGGCATCACCCTCAACCAGTTGTTCGAGACCATGCGGTCGCTCCTCGAGCCGCGCTTCCCCGGCCTGCGTGACCTGCGCCCGGTGTATCGCGCGTTTCGCGATGGGGATGTGCGTCTGTCACAGGCCGACATCGGCAAGGCCCGGCAGCTTCTGGGTTATCAGCCCGTCCAGCCGGTGAGCGAGGGACTGGCGCACGCGATTGACTGGTACGTCGCAAAGCTCGCGCCGCGCCGTTCGCTCCCGATCGGGATGCCGCAGCCAACGACCGCGACCGGCGGCTTGCAGTCCAATCTTTCCATCGCGATACCGACATTGTCCTGATGCTCCCGACCATAGCGGATCGGGTGGCGCGGGATAGAGGAACAACCATGGTGAATAGCACAGAATGCGGCTGCCCGGCGCCGCCGGCGAGCGTTGCAAGGTCCGGCCGGGGCCTGGTACAGATGCGGCCCTGGGGGTACGTCGCGGTCCTTCTGCTCGCCGGTGCGCTGGGTTCCTGCGGCGGTGGCGGCGGTGGTGAAGGCGACTCCGTACCCCCGGTGGACGGCGGCGGCAATCCGCCCGGCAACTTGGTCAGCATCAGTTCGCCGGCATCGGGAGCCATCGTTGCGGGCAACGTCAATGTATCAGCCGACGTCAGCATCACAGGCGGGATCGCGGGCGTCCAGTTCCAGGTGGATGGCACGAACCTCGGGGCGGAAGATGCCGATGCGCCTTATTCGGCCCCCTGGGATACCACTGCTGGAAACGACGGTTCCCATACCTTGACGGCAATCGCACGCGGGAGCGCCGGCGAACTGATTACTTCGGCGCCGGTCACCGTCACCGTGGCGAATACCACGAACCCTCCGCCGCCCGATCCCACGGTCCCGGGACGCGTCGAGGAGACGGATGCGGCTGTGACGCTGAGCGCCGGCTGGACGCAGGCGACCCCCGACTGGTATGGATGGAGCGGCGGGACTGCCGTGCGATCCGCCGTGCCCGGCGCGAAAGTAACGTACAACTTCACTGGGAGATCGGTGACGTGGATCGGGCAGCGCAGCGCCCTCAGCGGAATCGCCCTTGTCAAAGTCGACGGCGGGGCAGGCGTTTCGGTGGACCTGTTCGCGCACAACGTCGAGACCAACAACCCTGTCTATACGGTGAGCGGCCTGAGTTCCGGCAACCACACACTGACGATCGAGGTGACGGGGAACCGGAACCCGCAGGCCCAGGGAGACGCTGTCGTCGTGGATGCGTTCGTCGTGCCGGCACCGGTGGTCTCGCATTTACAGGAAACCGATCCGGACGTGGTTTTCACCGCCGGCTGGACACAGGCGGATGACAATCTTGGATGGAGCGGCGGCGGGCTCGCCACAGTTCCGGATCCGCCGGTAGGGGGGGCGCGGGTGTCGGTCGCCAGCGGTGCAAAAGCCACGTTGAACTTCAGGGGAACGGCTGTCAGCTGGACAGGCTTTCGCGGCCGCGACGGCGGGCAGGCCCTGGTCAGGGTGGATGACGGCGCCCCGACGCTGGTCGACACGTATTCTCCCTCGGACAAAGTCCAGAACACCGTATTTACTGTCACCGGACTGGCCGATGTGCCGCATACGCTCGAGATCGAAGTGCTCGGCACCCGGCACCCCGCGTCGACAGGCAGGAAAGTGATCGTGGATGCCTTCGACGTGACGACGCCGGGACGGCGTTTCCAGGAGGAGGATCCGGCAATCGTCTATACCGGAAGCTGGATTTTCCGCAATCTCAACAGGACGTGGAGCGAAGGAAGCGTTTCCGAATCGCCCGTGCCGGGCGCGAAGGTCACGTTCACCTTCAGCGGCACCTCGGTGAGCTGGATCGGTTGCCGCAAGCTCAGCACCGGGACCGCCGACATATACCTGGATGGCGTCCTCGTGAGACAGGTCGATACCTATCTGCCGGCCCCGGTCGAGGCATACCAGACCACGATCTTCAGAGCGGATGGCTTGTCCAGCGGCATACACGTACTGGAGATCGTGGCTACGGGCGACGGCTCCTATACTTTGATAGATGCTTTTGACGTCCGCCAATGAAGGGGAATTGATGACAGCGTTCGACAGCTATGATTGCCCGTCGCCCCAACTCGGCGGGATGCCACTGATAACGCATGCCCACCGCCATCCCTGCGCGCAGGGGAGGAACTGTCATGGAGACCGGCCGGCGCAAGCTTTGATGAAGCTGCCAGCATGAAGCAAGTACGTCATTATCTGCGTAACGGAGCCCTTGATATCGGCGAGGTGCCCATGCCTGCGATCGGGCCCGCCGACGTACTGGTGCGAAATCATTACTCGTTCGTGAGCGTCGGCACCGAGAAGATGAAGGTTTCCCAGGCTCGCATGAGCCTCGTGGAAAAAGCCCGAGAACGCCCGGACCAGGTCAAAGTCGTTCTCAGCACGCTCAGGGAGCAAGGCCTGATCCCCACGCTTCGCAAGGTGCAGGAACGCCTCAAGGCGCCCACGACCCTGGGCTATAGCTGCTCCGGAACCGTGGTATCGGTCGGTTCGCAGGCGGAAGAATTTCGCGTGGGCGACCGCGTCGCGTGCATCGGCGAAGGCGTGGCCACCCATGCAGAGTACAACGCGGTGCCACTCAATCTGGTGGTCCGCGTTCCGGACGGCGTGAGCCTCGAGGCGGCGAGCGCAAGCGCCGTCGGCGCGATCGCACTGCAGTCGATACGCCAGGCGGAACTCGAACTCGGCGAAAGCGTGACGATCATCGGACTGGGATTGCTCGGCCAGTTTCTCGTGCAACTATGCCGTGCCAATGGCTGCCGCGTGATCGGCGTCGATCTCGATCCGGGAAAATGTGCGTTGGCGGTGAAGAACGGAGCCGATGCTGCGTGCGGTCCCGAAGCGGAAGAAGCCCTGCGCCATGCATTGCAAATCAGCGGCGGGCTTGGTGTCGACGCCGTGTTGCTCACCGTCTCGACCCGGGATCTCGGGCCGATCGAATTGGCGGCGGCGATGGTGCGGGATCGCGGCCGCGTGGTTTGCCTCGGCAATACCGCGATCCAGTTGGACTGGCGCACATGGTTCGGCAAGGAGATCGATTTCCGCTTCAGCCGCGCCATGGGGGCCGGCATCAACGAACCGGACTATTCCGTGCGCGGCAGGGATTACCCTGTCGGCTACGTGCGCTGGACGGCAAACCGGAATATGCAGGCCTTTCTCGATCTGATCGCACAAGGCAGGCTCGCCATACCCCAGCTCATTACTCACCGCTTCCCGTTTTCCGAGGCAATTGCCGTGTTCGACAAAATTGCCGGCGGGGAACTGGGGCACGCGGTCGGTATTGTCTTCGAATATCCGGAGCCCGAGCCGGGGATAATCGCACTGCAGCCGCGCACGGTCGTATTCGGCGGGGCGCGGTCGCGAGGCGCGGTGCGGCTGGGTCAGATCGGCGCCGGCAACTATGCCAAGTCGATGCTCATGCCCTATTTTCCGTCTCTCGAGGGCCTGAGCCTGGAGGGCATTTGCACGACCAGGGGCGCCAACGCCGAGGCCCTTGCGGGGCGCTATCGGTTTCACAAGGCGACGACCGATCCCGCAGAGCTGCTTCGCGATGCCGAGGTGAATGCGATCATGGTGGTCACGCGGCATGACAGCCACGCCCGCTACGCCGCGTCCGCGCTCGAAGCAGGCAAGCATGTCTACGTCGAGAAGCCGCTCGCCCTGAGCGAGGAGCAACTCGCCCCCGTGATCGCGGTGCTCGGCAGGCGTGCTGCCGGCGGCCCCACTCTATGGCTTGGCCACAACCGGCGCTTCAGCGCGCTCAGCCAGCGCGCGCTGGCTCATTTCAGCGGCATTGACGTGCGCCAGGTCACCTGCACGGTGCGCGCGGGGGGCGTACCGGGAGACAGTTGGTACCAGGATGGCGTCGAAGGTGGCGGAATGCTGTTCGGCGATGTGTGCCACTACATTGATCTCGCGATTTTCTTTGCGCAAAGCCTGCCGGTCGAAGTGAGCGCGTTTTCTACACCCGACCCTGCGCACCGCGAGGAAAGCTGGGCGATCACGCTGCGTTTCGCCAACGGCGGCATCGGCGTGGTGCACTACACCTGCGGCAGCCAGAAGGGACTGGACGGCGAAGCCATACACATCCTCGGCGGGGGACGCTCCGCGCAGATCACCGGTTTTCGCCGCCTCATCCTTCGCGGCGGCTCCGGTGGCGGCATGCGCCGGTTCCAGCCCGACCGCGGCCAGAAGGCGATGTTGCAGGCGATGGTCGCGCAGTTTTCCGGCACGCCGGGCGCGGCAGACCACACCGACAGCTTCCTCGTCTCCGCGCAGGCATTGCTTGCTGCACAGCGTTCCATCGTGCAGCGTCGCATCGTGACCATGGAGCCGCGGTTCCCGTTCGCCATCCTCTGACCGCTGCATTGCAATGCTCACTCGAACTTCGCCGGTCCCGTCTTCGTTGACCGGATCAAACGCGGGCGCCGCTTCCGATGTAACAAGGGTCCGGGCACGGCCCCGTCTCCTCGTCGTCGGTCCGCTGCCGCCGCCTTTAGGCGGAGTACAACTCGTGATCGACATGCAGCGTCGCTCGATGCTTGCGCAGGAATTCGAGCTGCATGTGGTGGACACCTCGAAGCGGCAGTTGCGCTGGGCCGTTGAAAATCCCACCTGGAAGACGCCCCTTTACCTGATGCGTGACTTCTCGCGCCTGGTGCGGGCACTCATACATGTGCGGCCGGACGCCGTGCTGGTTCACGCGGCGCCGAGCCTTTCGTTCCTGCGCGACTGGATGTTCATGGTCGCCGCGCGGCTGGCCGGCGCCAAGGTCATTTGCCACTATCACGGCACCTTGCATACGAGTTTCCCTTCGGGGGAGACCCGCAACGGACGTCTTATCGGACGATTCCTGATGTCGGCCGCGCACCGCGTGATCGTGCTTGGCCCGACTTATCAGCGGGAGATGGGCAAGGCGTGGCGGCGCGACGACATCGCCTGGGTGCCCAACATGGCCGACATCCCGCTGTTTCTCAACATGCCCGCCGATACGCCCGCGCCGTGGCTTGCGCACGGCGACAAGGCGGTGCTGTTCGTGGGACGCCTGTCCGCGCCCAAGGGCATTTACGATCTTTTCGATGCCATTCCGCGCGTACTCGAACACCACCCCGAGGCAAAATTCGTCCTGGTCGGCGTCGCCGAGAGCGACGCGCTGGAGTCCGTCCTCCGCGCCGAGGTACAGCGACGCGGCATCGCGCCGCGCGTCACATTTCTGGGTTCCCTCGAAGGCCGTGCAAAGGCTGCGGCATTCGTGACATCGACGCTGATCGTAGTACCGTCCTGGACCGAAGCATTTCCTCTCGTCATCCCCGAAGCAATGGCCGCCGGACTGCCCGTCATCGCCACATCCGTGGGCGCAATCCCGGATTTCGTGAAAGACGGAGAGGACGGCTTCCTGATCACCCCCAGGAATCCACAGATGCTGGCGGACGGCATCAGCCGCTTGCTCGACGACGATGAATTGCGCCAGCGCATCAGCGACCGTGTGCGGGCGCGCGCACCGCACGAGTTCTCGATCGAGACGGGGTGCGCCAGGGTGGCTGAATTGCTTAAAGAGAGCCTCACAGGCATGCCTGCCGTTGCTGAAGCGCTCCAGAGCGAATCTCCGGATAGTCTGAATGGAGGGCATCCTGCCGCGAAAACTGGCAACGATTGGCAATGATTGTTGTCAGGATGTCATCGATGGTTCAAAGAATCCGAATGATGAGGATCGCCGGTGGCTACTTCATTGATCGAGCCGCCATCGGATCAGGATTTCAGACAGGAGTAAACGGTGGATAGTGCCCTGGCTCAAGAACGTGTCCGCGCATATTGGAACGGCAAGCCCTGCGAGTCGGAACTCAGTGATCTGCCCCGGTGGTCGCGGGAGTATTTCCTGGATATCGAGCGCCGGCGCTATGAGCTTCAGCCGCATATTCTTGAGATCCAGTCCAAGCTCGATTGGAAGAGAAAGCAGGTCCTCGAGATCGGCACCGGCCTGGGCACCGATGCGCGCCGCATCATCGGCATGGGTGGTGTCTACACCGGCATCAATGTCGATAGCGCCTCGACCGAGGCCACGTTGCAGGCGCTGAGGGCTTTTTCCAGGCCCGGCGTCGTGTTGGTAAAGGATGCGACGTCGCTCGATTTCCCGGACGGCTCGTTCGATGTGGTCTATTCATTCGGGGTTCTGCACCATATTCCAGACGCGGAAAGTGCCGTCGCTGAAATCCACAGGGTTCTCAAGCCTGGAGGCGAACTCCTCGTGATGCTCTATAACCGGAGCTCGATCAACTATGCGATCGAAATCATGTTCCTGCGCAAACTCTGCTTGCGAATCCTGCACTTTCCGGGAGCCATTGCGCTGCTTCGACGGCTGGGATTTCCCCGCGACAAACTGGAGCGTCACCTGGAGTTGCGCAGGGCGCAGAGCGGAATGACAGACGAGGAATGGCTGAGCCGTAATACGGATGGTCCGGACAATCCTTATTCCCGGGTGTACGGGGCGAAGGAGGCGGAGGATCTCCTCAAGGCATTCCGCATCGAACAAAACGAATTGCATTTCTTCGATCATCGCCACTGGGGCAGGCTGGGTCACCTGTTGCCGGAGAGCGTGCGCAGGGCAGCCGGCCGTCACTGGGGTTGGCATCGAATTGTTTACGCGAAGAAGTCGACTACATAAATGTGTGGAATAGCGGGATGGGTGGCGAAGGCGGAGCGCGGGTTGTCGACCGAAACGATCGAGTCGATGCTGCATGCGATCGCCCATCGCGGGCCGGATGGACAGGGCACGCGCTCCTTTCTGAATACCGGCACCGGGCACCACGTGTTCCTGGGGCACCGGCGGCTGGCGATCATCGATCCGGAAGGTGCGCGCCAGCCGATGTGCGACGACGGCGCGGGCCTCGCGCTGACCTTCAACGGCGAGATCTACAATTTCCGCGAATTGCGCAAGGAACTCGTTTCACTTGGCTACATTTTCAAGCGCGACTCCGATACCGAAGTTCTGCTGCGCGCTTATCAGCACTGGGGTACCGATGTGGTGCTGCACTTGCGCGGCATGTTCGCATTCGCGATCTGGGACGCCCGCAACCAGCGCCTGTTCCTGGCCCGCGACCGCTTCGGCGAGAAGCCGCTGTTCCTCTACGAGGAAGGGAGCGGGCTGTATTTCGCCTCTGAGATCAAGGCGCTGCTGCGGGTCCCTGGCGTCAGGACGACGGTGGACCTTCAGTCCGTCTGGGACTATCTGTCCTATCGCTACGTGCCGGGCCCGAAGACCCTGTTCGGAGGCATCCGCAAACTGATGCCCGGGACCGTGGCCATCTGGGAACACGGCAGGCTCCGGGAGGAGCGCTACTGGTCCGCTCCCGACCGCAGCGTGCGTCCATTGCTGCGGCCGCAGCCCGATGCCGTCGAAAACTTCCTCTCCCGCCTCGACGAATCCGTCCGGCTGCAGATGGTGAGCGATGTGCCATTTGGTGCGTTCCTGTCCGGCGGGCTCGATTCCTCCACAATCGTGGCGCTGATGAGCCGTCACAATGCCTCCATCAAGACGTTCTCGGTGGGTTTCGGTGAAGGCGGTTACAGCGAGCTCGGGTACGCTGCCGAGGTGGCGCGGAATTTCGGTACCGAGCATCACGAGCTGATCATCACGGACCGCGACCTGGTGGACAAACTTCCCAGGCTGGTCGCGTTCCGCGATGCGCCTGTTTCCGAGCCTTCGGATATCCCCATCTACATGCTGGCGTGCGAAGCCGCGCGCAGCGTCAAGATGGTGCTTACCGGGGAGGGAAGCGACGAGATACTCGGCGGCTATCCGAAACACATGTTCGAGCGCTTTGCGCCCAGCTATCAGGTGTTGCCGGGCTGCGTCCGCCACCGCCTCATCGCGCCCCTTGCCCATGCGCTGCCCTACGGCTTTCGACGCATAAAGACCGCCGTCACCAACCTGAACATCGAGGACTGGCGCGAACGTTACGTGCGCTGGTTTGGAGCGCTGAACCGCGGCGAGCGCGACAATCTCTCGGTCCTGCGGATGAACGGCATCCCGGTCGGCGATGCGCCGCCATTCGACGCTGATCCGGGAAACAGCCCGCTGCGGCGCATCCTTTACTTTGACCAGACCAGTTGGCTGCCGGACAACCTGCTCGAGCGCGGAGACCGGATGACCATGGCGGCCTCGATCGAGTCGCGCGTTCCCTTCCTGGATCACGAACTGGCCGAATACGCTTCCTCGCTGCCGGACCACTACCGCGTGCGGGGCACGCGCTCCAAATGGATCCTGCGCGAGGCGGGCAGGAGGCTCCTCCCCGAGCGCATCCTGACGCGGCCGAAAGTGGGTTTCCGTGTTCCGGTGAACCGCTGGTTCCGCGGCGAGATGCGCGACTATCTGCTGGATCATCTCCAGGGGGAATCCTCGAAAACCAGGGACTATTTCAACCGGCAGGCCCTGGACCGTGTTCTGGCGGAACACCTCGATGGCAGGCAGAACCACGAGAAGCTGTTGTGGGCCCTTCTCAACCTCGAGATCTGGCACCGGCAATACGCCGTCGCATGACCCGGTTCGGGCCAGCGGCCCTGTTCCGATCAGACTACTGCCGCCTCTGCTTGCGTACGTCCGGCTTCAACAATGCCTCCGCATGCTGGCAGTGGTGCTCGCGAAGGTCGTGGGCGCGCACGCAGGAGGCGGCATTCGTCGCCCGGCCGGAACACCGGCCAAATCATCACGATCGAGAGGGAGGGGCATGATTCCTGGCATTTCGGGTTCCGGCAATACCGGGGCCGACACCGCGGGCCCTGCTTCCCGTTCCTGCGCATGAACCGTCAAGTCCAAAAGACCCGGATGTTCCCGGCGGCTTTCGGCGAAGACGACGACAGCTTCGCGCCTGTTGCCAGGGTGGAGGGCATGAAGCAGCGTTTCCGGTGGCGGCTCAACCGCCTTCGCTGCATGACGCTGTCGGAGATTTCGCATCGCGTCGCGCGCACCCTGGCAATTCATCTGGAGCGGACCGGCCTGTTTGGCTCGCCGGGAGTACCCCCTCCCGACCTGGCGCCGGTCCCGCATCACTGGATACATGCCGTGGCGAACGTTTCTGCCGCGCCATACCTTGCTGCTGCCGACCGGATTGTGGCCGGCAGGCTGGACGTGTTTGCGCTGCACGATGCCGACCTCGGCTCACCGCCGTGCTGGAATCGCGATCCCAAGACCGGCATCGAGGCGCCACTCAGTTTCGGCAAGCTGCTCGATTACCGCAATCCGGAGGTTGTGGGGGACATCAAGTATCTGTGGGAGCCCAATCGGCACCTGCATCTCGTGACCCTGGCCCAGGCCTATGCGCTCAGCCGCGACGCCACCTATTTCCATGTCCTCCGGCAGCACCTGGAAAGCTGGTTCGCCGTGTGCCCCTTTCGCATGGGGCCCAACTGGACCAGCGCGCTCGAGGCGGGGATCAGGCTCATCAACTGGTCAATCGCATGGCAACTCCTCGGTGGAACGCACTCCCCGCTGTTCCGGGGAACCCAGGGCGAACGGCTGCGGCAACGCTGGCTCGAATCGGTCCACCAGCACGCGCAGTTCGTGCGCGGCCATCTCTCGCTCCATTCCTCGGCCAACAACCACCTGATCGGCGAAGCAGCGGGCCTGTTCATCGCCGCCCTGACTTGGCCGCACTGGGCATGCGCGGGCGATTGGCTCACCGAGGCGAAGGCGATCCTCGAGCGGGAAGCAATGCTGCAGATCGCCCCCGACGGCGTCAATCGTGAGCAGTCCACGTCTTACCAGCAGTTCGTCCTCGATCTGCTGCTGTTTACATTGCTTGCCGGGAAGGCAAACGGACAGTGGTTCTCAGTCGGCTACGAATCCCGGATCGAGGCGATGCTCGAGTTCATCGCGTCGATCATGGATGCAGGGGGCAACGTCCCGATGCTCGGCGATGCCGATGACGGCGTGGTCGTCAGGCTTGCCGAAAGCGGAGCCGTTTCGCCGTATCGATCGCTGCTTGCGAGCGGAGCAGTTCTGTTCGGCCGCGGCGACTTCAAGTTGAAAGCGGGCGTCCTCGACGACAAGACGCGGTGGCTCATGGGCGAACAGGCCGATGCCCTGTTCGACGGGCTGTCCACGACGGAGGCGAGGCTGCCCGTGCGGCGGGCGTTTTCCGAGGGCGGCTATTACATCCTGGGTTGCGACTTCGAGGGCGAAAACGAAATCCGCCTGATCGCCGATGCGGGGCCGTTGGGCTATCAGACCATTGCCGCGCATGGGCATGCCGATGCACTCGCGTTCACCCTTGCGGTCGGCGGCCTGGAATTCCTGATTGACCCCGGGACGTTCGCCTATCACACCGAAGCGCCCTGGCGCCGCTATTTTCGCGGCACCGCGGCCCACAACACCCTGTGCGTCGATAGCCAGGATCAGTCGCAACCCGGCGGAAATTTCATGTGGCTGAGGAAAGCGCGCGCCGGCTGCAGCCTGTGGTCCTCCGCGGCGAAGGAAGACGTATTCGAGGGCTGGCACGACGGATTCATGCGGCTTGAGGATCCGGTCATGCACCGGCGGCGGATCGCACTCGACAAGCATGCGCGGCGGGTGGTCATTGAAGACAGCCTGCAGATGGCAGGCGAACACGACATCGATCTGTTTTTCCATTGCAACGAGCGATGCGAGGCCGATCCCGCGCCGGATGGCTTTACGCTCCGCCAGGGCGGCAGGACGATTTCGCTGAAGCTTCCGCAGGCCGAGGGGACATTGGTGCAGGTTTATCACGGCAGTACGGCGCCCGTTCAGGGCTGGGTGTCGCGACGCTTCGACCAGAAGCTGCCGGCGCCGACGATCGCCTGGCGCGCCCGGCTCTCGAACAACGTCGTTCTGCGTACGGAGATCACCTGCTGATCCGAACGGACTACAACGCGCAGCGTGCTTGCAGGACGAGCGTCACCGTCGCCTTTCTATCCTGTATCCGGGGTCTGTGCAGCCTGAGGCAGGCGCAGGACTGAGATCGTATTTGTCGCAACCGTATTTGTCGCAACCGTATTTGTCGCAATCACGAGGGGTAGTTATGAAGATCTGCGTCCTGGGCCTCGGCTACGTCGGGGCGGTATCGGCGGGCTGTCTTGCCCAGGAAGGCCATGAAATTGTCGGTGTGGACCCGGAGGCGAGAAAGGTCGATCTGATCAACGCCGGAAAAACGCCCATCATCGAGAAGGACATCGGCACGATCATAGAACGGCAGGTGGCGGCGGGGCGGCTGCGCGCGACCACGGATATGGCCGCCGCGATCGGGCAGGCCGACCTTTCCCTGGTGTGCGTGGGAACGCCCAGCCGCGCCAACGGCGACATCGAACTCAAGTTCGTGCGACGCGTGTGCGAGCAGATCGGCACGGCCCTGCGCACCCATGATGGCGCACCGGCCGTGGTGTTTCGCAGCACCATGCTGCCCGGAACCATGCGCGACGTGGTGATTCCGGCGCTTGAAGCGGCATCGGGCCGCCGCGCCGGCGTCGAGTTCGGCGTTTGCATCAATCCCGAGTTCCTTCGTGAAGGGACCGCGGTACACGATTACTTCAACCCGCCCAAGACCGTCATCGGCGAACTCAACAGGGCGAGCGGGGACCTGCTGGCAAGCCTGTACACCCGCATTGACGCGCCTCTCATCCGCACCGATATCGAGACCGCCGAGATGGTCAAGTACGCGGACAACGCCTGGCATGCCCTGAAGGTCGGGTTCGCCAATGAAATCGGCAACCTCTGCAAGGGAGTCGAGGTGGACAGCCATCGCGTGATGGACATTTTTTGCCAGGATACCAAACTCAATCTTTCTCCGTATTACCTGAAGCCCGGATTTGCGTTCGGCGGCTCGTGCCTGCCCAAGGATCTGCGCGCCCTGCTGTACAAGGCGAAGACTCTGGACGTTTCCCTTCCCATCCTGTCTGCCATCCTGCCCAGCAACGAACAGCAGCTCGAGCGCGGGGTGCGGGCGGTGATCGAGATGGGCAGCAAGAAGGTCGGAATCCTCGGCTTCAGTTTCAAGGCCGGCACGGACGACCTGCGCGAGAGTCCGGTGGTGGATCTGACCGAGCGCCTGATCGGCAAGGGGTACGACCTCAGGATCTACGACAAGAACGTAAACCTTGCACGCATCCACGGGGCCAATCGCGATTACATCCTCAATCATATCCCGCACATTTCGCGACTGATGGTCTCCAGCATCGACGAAGTTCTCGATCACGCCCGCACCATCGTCATCGGCAACGCAGCGGCGGAGTTCAGCGACGTTCCCAGGCGCCTCGGCGAAGGGCAAACCATCATCGATCTGGTACGGGTTACCGATTCGCGCAGCGTCAGCGGCGTCTATGAAGGCATCTGCTGGTAGCCATGATTCATGAGCGATAATTTCCAGGCCCGTTCGCCCCGGATTACGGACCGGACCAACTTCCCCCGGCAGCCGGCAGTCCCGTCCGATGCTCGCGCCGTCGACCGCGCAGGGTTCGGATTGCCCGGGACCGGAAACGCCAATCTTCCGCATTCGAAGGACAAGAGGCAGGCAGCGGACCACGCTGCCGGCAGCCGGCCCAGGCGCGTTCTCATCCTGGTCGAAAACCTGCCCAGTCCGTTCGACCGCCGCGTCTGGCAGGAAGCCTGCGCGCTCCGGGATGCCGGCTACGTCGTTTCGATCATCTGCCCCACCGGACGGGGGTACGACCGCAAGTTCGAGGTGACGGAGGGCATACACATTTACCGCTATGACCTTCCCATCGAGGCATCGGGAGCGGCCGGTTATGCCGTGGAGTACGCCACGGCGCTGGCGTCGACCTTCGTGCTTTCCCTGCGGGTGCTCATGACCCGCGGATTCGATGTCATCCACTCCTGCAATCCACCGGACCTGTTTTTCCTGATTGGCAGATTCTTCAAGCTGTTCGGAAAGAAGTTCGTGTTCGATCATCACGACCTCAATCCGGAACTCTACGAGGCAAAATTCGGCCGGCGCGATTTCTTCTATCGCCTGATGCTCGCGCTCGAGTCCTGGACTTTCCGCGCCGCCGACGTGTCGATCGCCACCAACGAATCTTACCGGCGCATTGCCATTGATCGCGGCGGCATGCCTTCCGATCGAGTCTTCGTGGTGCGCAGCGGGCCGAGCCTGAAGCGCCTTCAGATCCTGCCGGGCGAGCAACGGTTGAAGTGCGGCCGCCGTTACCTGATTGGCTACGTCGGAGTGATGGGAAAGCAGGAAGGCATCGAATATCTGCTGCGCGCCCTGCATCACATCGTGTACGAACTCGGCCGCCAGGATATCCAGTTCGGCCTGGTCGGGGGCGGCACGTCGCTTGAACAGATGAAGGCCTATGCCGTCCAACTGGGCGTTGCCGAATTCGTGACATTTGCAGGAAGGGTGCCGGACAGCGAGATGCTGGCAATGCTCAATACCGCCGACGTCTGCGTCAACCCCGACATCGCCAATGACATGAACGACAAATCCACCATGAACAAGATCATGGAGTACATGGCGCTGGGCAAGCCGATCGTGCAGTTCGACCTCCTGGAAGGGCGGGTTTCGGCGCAACAGGCATCCCTTTACGCAAGAAAAAACGATGCGGTGGATTTCGCGGTGAAGATCGTCGAGCTGCTGGATAATCCCGCGCGGCGCGCGCAGATGGGCGAGTTCGGGCGCAGGCGCGTGACGGAGGAACTGGAGTGGCGTTACGAAGTCCCCAAACTGCTGGCCGCCTACGATGCGCTGTGGCCGCCCGCCGCCGGAGCCGATGACGACGCGGTTCGCGGCGGCAGGCGTCCGGCCGTGACAAGACAGGCCGTGACAAGACCGGCAGTTACAAGATCAGGCGCCCCGGCAGCGACAGGACTCGAGACGGGCAGAGGGCAGACGCCGGTATGAAACTTCTGCCCCTCGAGACGCCCGCACTGCTCGAACTGGTGGCGCATTGGCTCGGGCTGAAGGAAAACCACCAATGGCTGGACTTTGGCAACGGCAGGCAGATCGTCACACCCGCACTGCTCAAGATCATGACGCAGCGGCCTACGCATTTCATGAGGGCGTATACCTCCGATCGGGACGACACGCCCATAGGGATCTGTTGCCTGAACAGCGTGGATCTCAACTTCAGGAGCGCGACGCTGTGGGGAGCGCAGGGCGACAAATCGTTCCGCAACCGGGGTCTTGGAACCCTGGCCGCATCGAAAGTCCTGACCCTGGGGTTCCGGGACCTCGGACTTCACAGCATAAATACCTGGGTGGTGGAAGGCAATCCGTCGCTGCGCCTCATTGAGCGCCTTAACTTCCGTTTCATCGGCCGGCAGCGGCAATGCCATTTCATGGGCGGCCAGGCGTGCGACCGGCTGTTGTACGATCTGCTCGCCAGCGAGCACGAAGACATAAAGAGCGATCGGCGCCCCCGCGGGCAAAGATCGATTCACGACACCGCTGGCGGAAATCCTGCACAGGATCGCGGACCCGGACACGGGCCGGCCCTTTCGAGGGTTCCGGCAATCGCAGCAGCGGGAGCGGATCCGGATACCCGGACCGGGTGACGGGCGTGGACAAGAAAGTCAGGCAGAAGACGCTGCGGATGCTGTCCAACGGCGTCTACGTGCTGACCTCGCGCAACGAGGATCACTATGGCGCGGCGACGGTGACCTGGGTTTCGCAGGTGTCCTTCAAGCCGCCGCTGATCATGGCGGCGGTGCGCCGCGAGAGCAATGTGTTCAAGTGCCTGGCCGCCAGCGGCAACGCAGTCCTCCACATTGTCGGCGACGAACAGCAGGAGATCGCGCAACGGTTCTTCTATCCGACCCGCGCGGAGCCCGGCACCATAAACGGCGAACCCTTTGCGCAAGGCAGGAATAACGCGCCCGTGCTGGCGAACCTTCCTGCGTACGTTGAGTGCCGGGTAGAGCGGATACTGGATGCCGAAGGGGATCACGCGATGGTTATTCTCGGCGTGGTGGAGGCCGAATGCGGGGAGCGAATGCGGCCGCTTACCGTCGCGGACGCGACATGGGAGTATGGCGGCTAGTCCCACTTCCTGGACGCAGGGATGAAACAAGAGCGCTTGCTGCGGAGGCCACGGAGCAGCGGACCCCGCTGAACAATCGAAGCGTTCTGTGAACGATTCCAAAGCCGGCGTATTTCAGGAAATCTTGCCAGGGACGAGTGCCGGCAGGGGTGGGGCGCAATCCGCGCCGGCGCAGGAAGGCGTTGCAGATGTGCACCATCCTGCGTCGCTTCAGGTCCGGCGTGCGAAAGGTGATGCTGAAGGAAACGGATACCTGCGCACCGTTTTTCACGTAATGGGGAGCGGTCACCGGCAAATGCATGCCGCGGCCGGGAGCCAGGTCGAAGGTCCAGGCCCTCCCCCTGTTCCGGTACGCCAGATTGCGGTGGGCCCCGCAATAGAACTGCTCGAGTTCTTCCTCGGAGAGGATGGAGCGGTCGTGCCCGTCGAACAGTTCAACGCGCTTGCTGCCGCGGATCTGCAGGAGGAAATTGTGCTCCGGGTCCATGTGATAAGGCGTCACCGCCCCTGGCGAGCTGAGGAAGATGAATCCCTGCGCGAGGAGCATGCCCGGCCGGAGCGGTTCGGAATGCCCGGCGACTTCCGCCAGGCAGAGATGCAGCAGATCCCGGTATTCCGGGTCCTGCTCGACGTATTTGAGTACCAGCCAGGATTTGCAGTCGGCAATGCGAAGTATCGTTTCCTCGGCACTGAGTCCGTTGCGCGGCGTTCTTTCCGTGGCCACGCTGACCGGAATGTTCCCCGCGTTGTACTCGATGCTGCTTTCGGGAAGGCTCCGGCATAATTCCATCAGACGCGGAATCTCGAACAGCGGATGGTTCGTCAGGCCATGCCCGATCGCGAATGGCCTGCGGTCGAAACATCCCCGAAATGTTTCCGCATCGATATCGAGGAGCCCGCCTGGCGCTCCTCCACCGCTGCCTGGCGGAGCATTGCGCGCAGTCCCGGTTCAGCGCAGTGCATGAAGCGCCCTGACACTTGCGAGGCCTCGAAACAGCCGGACCAGCCGCTGGCCCGCCGGAAAGACCGATACCGCCAGGTCGCCGAGCCAGTGTCCCGTCGAGACCAGAACGGATTCGATGACCTTCTCATCCTTCCACAACCGGTTGATCATGGGATGATCCGGCTCCGCGCAGGAATCCATCCAGTCAATGCGTGAATCGGAGTGCAGGCAAACCAGGATATCGAGCATCATCTGGACGCCGGGCGAATACTTCGCCAGCGCTTCGTCGTAAGCGATCTTGAAGGCAAAGCCGCCGCTGCCGGAAAGAAACCTCAGAAGCATGGCCACCGGCCTGCCATCCAGGAACAGCCCTTGCAGAAGCATCTGGCCGCGGGCGAATCCCATTTGCGCCGCTGCGCACACAAACGTCCGCTGGTCATCACTCAGTGCCAGTGCCTGTCCTTCCCGCGCCTTCCACCCGCTGGATTCCAGGCCCATGAATTCCTCCAGCCAACCGTCCACCTCGCCGCCATCCTGCAGCGTCCGGAATTCGAGCCGGCCCAGCTCGCCGAGACGTTTTCGTTGCCGGCGATACTCCTTGCGTGCGCTCGCGGACAACGTGCTCTGCAGATAACTTTCAAGGTCCTGTCCCGCTTTCCACAAAGCCCGCGCGAATCGGTTGGTGACGCATTGCACCGCCCCGGCTTCGTTGACGTGGCCCATGAGAAGGTCGTGGAAGGGGCCATCGCCGCGCACATAAGAAAAATCCAGCATGTGAGCGCTGCCGTCCGCGCCCGCCCATTGCAGCAGTGCCGCCAGCGTTTCGCGGGCCCGCTCCGGCCGGATCAGCGGCGTGCAAAGGAAACAGTGCAGGTGTTTCCACAGGCGCCAGGCCCGGATCGGCGACTTCCGGAACCGCCTGTCCGGCTCAAGGGGGAAGAACCCGCACAATCGCGAATGTCCGGGGGTTGCGGGCGAATCGGTCTCGTAAATGAAGACCAGGCGCAACGGCGTGCCCGGGTTCAGCGTTTGTAACGCCGGTCGCAGCAGCCAGGGTTCATAAAAAACGTTGGCCTCGATGGCGTTGTCGGCGAGATCCTGCCAGGCGTCAGCGTGGTGGCAGAGGTCCTCTTCGCTCTCGACCACCACAACCGTCAGGGCCCCTGCGTGGACCGGTGCCGCGCCGCACCTTGATTGGTCCGCAAGCGAACGGCCGCGTTCCCTGGCAACTTCAATGCCCTGATCCTGATTGTCAGGAGCGCGACGGGTCGGTTCTGTATATCCGAATGGCGTTACCTCATGTCGTCCAGCGCTTGCGGATTGCATTCGACGCGATGCCTCCCTATGTGTTCTGCCGCAAATGTCCGCAGGACCACTGCTCTGGCTTCGTGACGGTCGCCGTGACGTGGAGCCCCATCGACATGAAGCCCCATCAACATGAAGCCCCATCAACATGAAGCCCCGACATGAAGATCCATCCCCGTTCAGGCTGCGTGGAACGAGCCTTCTGAGACTAGAGATCCCCGCGTTAAGCGAGGCTGAAGGTGACGAATCCGTCCGTAGTCCGTTCGGACCACGCCCCCGGCTGCGTGGATCGCGTCCGCCATCATCGCTGGAGAGCCGCCGCCGTCGACCGATCGGATAAAGCCCGGCCTGGCGAATCCTTCCGGGTCAACCACCCTGGAAACGTAGCCACCATTCGCCCTCCAGGCGACTCAGGAAGGCGTCGCCCTGCTGGATGGCAGCCACGATTTCGGCATCGCGCGAATGGATCAATGTCCACGGACCCTCGCGTCGAAGCCAGCAGTGGCGGTCGGACAGCTCCTGCACAAAGCGCGGCTCGACGCGACCCCTCAGCGCCGTCGCGCCGTTGTTCCAGGCATCGGCCAGAAGGTGCTGCATGACCTGGTCGAAACAGCCGTCCAGCGCAGCGATCTGGATGACTTCGCCGGCACCGCCGGCCTTCAGATAGTAGAGATACCAACCGATCAGGTTTCGCTTGCCGCCGATTACGGCCCGCGAGCGCAGGTCCCCGTGACGCTTCTTGCGTGCGGTCTGCTCCAGCAGCCAGGCGAGGGAAGCGGCGTCGTAGTCTGGTTGCAGCGCGCTGCCGCCGGTGACTTCCGGAAAATGGGACAACATCGAAGCCGGATCCAGCTTGTCGTCCTGGGGACCGTCGTTGCGCAGAAACCGGTTCGGGGGCAAGCGGGCGAACAGCGCGTCGGCCACTGAGCATAGCGGGCGTGCAGCGATAGCGACGGGGCGATTCACGGCGCCGCGTTCCTCGGCCAGAGAAAGCGCGTACCGGGCGGGCCGCAGCAACCGGGTCCAGTGGAGGCCGTAGAGAAGCGGCGCAATCCCGCCGATCGCGACCCACATGCGCCGCGCCTGTGCGCTCGCCCCATCGGCAAACGTAAGATCCTGAGGTCCTGAAATGCAGGCTTTTGTCAGTTGCAGCGCCGCGAGGCTATTACGGTTGTCGGGGTCCATCATGAACTGGCAGCCCACCGCCACGCGGATCGGGCGCCCGCGCAGCAGCATCTTTCTGGGCAGCACGGCATAGAAGCCGGCCATGCGGCCATTCTCCTCGGCGACCCACGAAGGAATTTCCAGGTCGCGCCAGGGGTTCTCGAACAGCACCTCGTGGAAATAGGCTTCGCACGCGGATCGTGAGCGCCAGCGGTGTTCCGGGTAGACACGCGCGAACAGCGCCGCGGCGGCGGCGACGTCGCCCTCGGCAAAAATGCGAATCGTCAATCGGCGGCGCTCGAGGCCGGTATCAAAGATGGGGTTTGCGCCGCCTCGCGGCTCGTGTCCACCAGCCTGGCGATCCGTGCAAGGGTGCGCAGGTCCTCGAGGTCGATGTCGTCGATCTTGATGCGGAGGCTGAAGTTCTGCTCGAGGGCGAGTAGCAATTCCACGAACTGAAAAGAATCCAGAATGCCGGACTCCAGGAGGTCGGTATCCGGAGAGGGTACTTCGACGTGAAAGGTCTCGGTGAACACAGCGCCGAGGCGCTCGATGATTGCGTTGCCGTTAGTCACTTGCTGTTCCTTTTTAACGTTCTTCAGAAACTCGTATGGGCCATTGCCGGCCCGTGAACCCTGGCTGCGAAACAGCCAAACACCTTGTCGCACCCCTCAAGGGCGTATTAAAGAATCCTTTGCGTCCCTTGCGGTTAATCTGCGATCTAAATGTGCAAGCTTCAATGCTGCCCTGGCGCCGGGCTGGCGCTGCGATCCGTCCCGCGGGCATGATCGGGCAGGGATGTACCGTCGGTGCGCGGAATTGCCGGGTGGCCGTCCACCACAATGAACTGGTTCCTTAACAGAGGGCGATCGATCTTGCCGTTGTCGTTCTTGGACAGGACATCCATGCACTTCCAGCGGGCAGGAATCATGTACCCGGGCACCAGCCGGGCCAGGGCCTTGCGCAACTTTACCGACGACATTTCGTTGCCCGGTGCCGGAACATAGGCGCAGCAGATCAGCCAGCCTTCGAAGCCCCCCGACTTGATGGCCACCACTGCGCTTTCCTGCAGGCCGGGAATCGAGTGCAGCGCGGCCTCGATTTCCCCCAGCTCGATGCGATACCCGCGACTCTTTATCTGCGTGTCAGCGCGGCCGACGAAATGGAACAGGCCGTCCGCCGAGCAGCGCGCCAGGTCGCCGGTCCGGTAGATGCGGTCGCCGGGGCCCGTTCCGCCTGGAAAGGCTAGGAATGCGTGTCGCGTTTTTTCTGGATCGCCCCAATAGCCCGGGCTCAAACCGACTCCGCGAATATGCAGATCACCGATCTCACCGGGAACCACCGGCCGTAGCTGTTCGTCCAGAACCAGCAGTTCCTCGCCGGCGCAGGCGGTGCCGATGGGAATGGGCTCCCGCTCGTCGGCCGGACACCGGGGCAGCGTGTAATAACTGCTTACGATGGTCGTTTCGGTGGGGCCGTACAGATTGCTAAAACGCACGTGCGGGAGCCGCCGCATCCAGTGAATAACGGTGGGCGTGGGTATCGCTTCGCCGGCAAACAGAACCCGGCGCAGCGCAGGGAAGTCGTCCTGGCGCACCACGTCGAAATTCGCCATCAGATTGAGGACCGAGGGCACCGAGAACCACTGCGTGAGCTGGGCATCGCGAATGAACTGCGCCAGCTTGTGCGGGAGGAGGTTCAGTTCGGCGGGCACCAGATGCAGTTCGGCGCCGGAGCAGAGGGCGCCGAAGATGTCGAATGTGGAGACATCGAATCGCAGCGGCGGATGCTGGGAGATGCGGTCGGTGCGGGAGATGCCAAAATACGATTGCGCCCACTGGATGAGGTGCACGACGGCTCCGTGGCTGATCATCACGCCCTTGGGCAGCCCGGTGGATCCCGACGTGAACAGGATGTGCGCCACGTCTTCGCCGCTGTTGGCGGATATCGGGTTGGTCGCCGGAAATGCGGCAAGGTCGCGCAGGGAAAATGCCGGTGCGGGATCGGTTTGCGCTGGCAGGTCCTCGTCCAGCCAGCCGATGATGGGTTGTTGTTGCAGCGTCGCGGCCGCCAGGGTTTCGCGCAGGCCCTGGCCCACCGGGCCCGCGGCCAGAATGAAACGGCAGTCGCTGATCTCGAGCACCCGCGCCTGCCGCTCCGCGGGACTGGCCGGATCCATCGGCACATAGATCGCATCGGCTTTCAGCGTGCCCAGCATTGCCACGATGGCTGCGGGCATCTTTGGCATCAGCAGGCCAACCCGATCTCCGCGCCGGCACCCGGCGTCCCGCAACAGGTGGCCGAGCCTGTTCGCTGTAGCCTCCAGCGTGCCGTAGCTCAGGCGGGTGCCTTTGAATACGATTGCCGTTGCCTCGGGATGCGCCTCTGCTTGCGCGGTCACCCCTTGCTGCATCAGACGAGTGCTCATGAGGGGCAGCGCGCCGGGGCCGGCCGCGTGGTGGAGCGGATCGTGGTGTTCTTCAGCCCGTGGTTGGGGGCGATGGCCGGCATCATGGAGGCTCGCTTTCAAATCATCCGTTGCAGCGCCCAATCTAATCGACGGCATGGGGTCGCCACACCCGCCGGATCCAGCCCCGGTGTGGTCCGTTCGGACCACGTGCCGTGCCCGGTGACGAAAACCTGAATCGGTACGCTGCCGATACTTCCGGTGGATCGCGCGGATCCCGGGTTGCGGTCCTCAGGAATCGGAGCGCATTGCCGACACGGAAAGGCAGGAAAGGAAAGGCCGCCATTGGACTATGACACGACCCGGCTTAGCACGACCCGGCTTAGCACGACCCGGGTTCGCACAACCCGGCTGCAGGGCTGGGAAGACGTTCCCGATCTGGAAGCATCATGGACGAAGCTGCTGAATCGTTCCCGCAATCACAGCGTGTTCCAGACGTTTCCATGGCATGCCTGCTGGTGGAAAGCGTTTCGCGGCTCCCATGAACTGTTCGTGATCCTCGGGTATGTGGGCGCCGAGCTGGTTGGCATTGCGCCAATGATGATCACCCGGGCAAAGGGCCCCATGGGCCAGGTGCGCAGCCATGTTCGCTTCATCGGCAGCCTCAACGGCGCGTCCGATTACTGCGATTTCATAACGGATCCCGACGAACCCGGGGTGCTGCGTGCGCTGCTGGAAGAGATGAACGCGGGTGCAAAAGGTTTCCATCGCATCGACCTGTCCCACTTCCCCAGTCATTCCCCAAACAAGGCCGGAGTCCTCGACTACTTTGCAGGACGCGACGCAAGAATCACGGTTGAATTTCAGGCGGACGCCCTGGCGCGGATGCTGGGCGATGGCCAGGCGGACCGCAAGGCGGCCAACAAATCCAGTCTGAAGAGGCACACCAGATTCTTCGAGAAGTCCGGGGAGCTCCGCTTCCACGCATGTACCAGCGAGGATGAAATCCTCGGATACCTGGGTGTTTTCTTCGAGCAGCACAAGGCGCGGCGGGCGCAAACGGGCTCACCCAGCCAGTTTCTCGATCCCGCCCAGCAGGCCTTCTACAAGGCACTCGTCAGCGAGACCTTCCGCCATGGCTGGCTCAGGTTCGCCGTGGTTCTGTTCGACGGCGGGCCGCTGGCCTGTCATTTTGGTTTCGAGTATCAACGCCGTTTCATCTGGTACAAACCCACTTTCGATGTCCGCTTTGCCGCCAGATCTCCCGGGGAGGTCCTGATCAAGTTTCTCCTCGACGACGCAATCACGAAGGGGCTCGAGGAGTTCGACTTTACCGTCGGATCCGAGCCTTTCAAGTACCGCTTCGCGAACCGGACGCGTTCCAATCATCGCATGATCGTTTTCCGCTCTGCCGGCGATTACTGGATCCACCAGGCCCTCTTCCGGGGAAAATCCATGCTCAGGAAGTGGCTCGGGCGTGACGCAGCTTCAAGGGCCAACGCAGCTTCAGGGACCAACGAATCTTCAACGACTACAGCGTCTTCAAGGACAAATGCGGCATCCACTCAATAGGACGCGGTTCCGAATGCTCAAGGCAGTCCTCGCGGCGACCGGCCTTCTGCTCGTTTCTGCCGCCGGACTAGCGGATGCCTATGTCTGGCGCGACGCCCGGGGCGCTCCGAAGTTTGGGGACAAGCCTCCGCGGGAGGGCGCACTTGATGTCAGCAAGCTCGGGGCGACGTTCCGGTACTTCACCACGTTCGCGAAGGGCCCGTTCAGGACCGCGCCGGGCGACGGAACCTCAGATGATGGTGTCTGGTGGGTGGAGCAGAAGGCAGGGACGAATCGCGCGACCCTTGTCAACATCGGACCTGGCGGCGCAACGGCCCTGCGCCTGCACACCGAACCGGGCGACGACAATGTTTCGAGCAGCGGCGTCCACGAGCGCAACGACGTCGCGCTTCCACAGAAAGACACCGGCTGTTACCAGGGCCGGGAGCAGTGGTGGGAACACTCGATCCTGTTCCCCGACGACTATGTCGCTCCGTCCGCCAGTTCGAAGTATTCATTCAGTTGGAATGTCGTCTTCGATTTCCACAACAGCGCTCCTGGTCCGTGGCAAGCCAATTTGCATACGGAAGTTGTCACCCTTTCCCAGGACCCGAATGATCCGCTGCGAAACCCCTATCCCCCTATTCTCAGGTTCAGGGGCTACGGTGGGGAGAAGTCCGGCGACGGCGCATTCATCGCGCCGATCGGGCCGGTCGTGAGGAACACCTGGTACGATTTTGTCTATCACGTGAAGTGGTCCGCGGGCCCGGACGGCTTCCTGGATGCGTGGGTGAACGGCGTGCAGAAGCTTTCGCACAAGGGACCAACGCTCTACGTCGGGCAGGGCTGCTACCTCAAGCTCGCCAACTACCACGTTGCTTATCGGCAGGCGAGCGCTGTTATCCACCGCCGCGTGATCCGCCACGACGTGGAAGGATCGCGGCGCCCCGATTGACCGGCGAAAGCCGGCTCAGAACCGTTGTTTGCGGCTGACCAGGTAGTCGATAACGCGCAGTCGTCCGCTTCCGCCGAGCGTGTGGACATGCAAAATGTCCTTGCGCCAGCCCGGTGATACCCGGTCAACGGCTGTTTCCCGGTAAGCGTCGTCGCGGAGGACGTCCACCCGATTGATCAACACGGAGTGTCCATAGGCCAAAGAGCAGTCCTGGCTCGGCCGGTACAGCACCCCGTCGCGCGAAAACAGCGGTCCGGCGGGGCGCGCGCTGCGCACATCGGAAACCACTGGATTGGCGCGATGGGCAGTCCAGGGGCCGAGCGGCGTCATGCCCGAGTAAAGATGCAGCTCATCGCTGCTGTCCGCTCCAGGCTCTGCGACGTTGACGAACATCCACCAACGATCTTTGTCCTGCCACAAGGTGGCGTCATACGCGCTGATATTTTCGAGGACAACCCGGTGCAGGCTCCACCGCAGCGGAAACGACTCGCAGCGGTAGACTTCGACTGTTCCGTTGGCCGCCGTTTCCGGCATCATGTACAGTGACCCCTCCCAGGAGAAGATGAACGGATACGAGAGGTGGTAGGGACGCTCGAGAGCGACTTGCGGTTCGCCGGGTTCGCCGTTTTCGAACACCTCGACCGCCATGATGTGCCCCTTCTGCGTGGCGAAAGGCAGTTCCTCGAAGAAGATGAAGGACCGGCCTTCGTGCTCGACCGCGAATGGATCAGCCCAGAAGCGGTCTTTGGGAGGCACCAGGTAACGCAGCCGGTCAAAGCGCACACCCGCCTCGTCCTTGTCGGCGAAGTAATACGCCATCTGCCACTGGTCGCGCCAATTCAACGAACGCAAACGCGTGAGCGCGATATTTGATGCCCAACGCCAGGCCACGCGAGCGACCGCGGAAACAGTCGGCTCGCGCAGTGCGGGATAGCGCGTGGGGACCGCCATCCGTGGCGCTGCGAGGCCCCAGGTATCCCCATCAACAGTCAAGTGTTGCAGTATGCGTCTGTAGAAACTCATTCCCTTGTGCAGCGCATTCAGACGATTGCGCCGAGCCGAGTTGGTGATGGTCGCGCCGAAGGTCCGGTATAGCAGGCCAGCCCCCGACGCCGCGTAATCGACGACACTGACCATGGTTACCGGGCTGCCGGCGCTAAGTTCCATGGCGCCGCCCCAGATGTTCGTCGCCGATACGTCCTTTCCGATCGCGATTCCCCAAACACCCAGCCGGGAAATGGGAGTCACCGGCCGCCGTGGTGGACTGGCGGCGAAACACAACCAGACATCGACTTCGCACTGCCTCAACGTGGCGGCTCCCGCCTCATCCAGGCCCCAGCCGTCGCTGTGGCGGGTGATTCCGACATTCAGCAACGGGACCGCGAATTGTGAGGCAACGTCAGTGGGGGTAAACAGCCTCTCCCGCCGGCATCGCATGGCCTTGTCGATGCGGTCAAAAATCTTGTGCAGGTGCGAGGCAAACGACTCTCGGGCCATCCCGCGGGCAACGGCCACAGTCGCCAATCTGACGCCCGGCACGGCCAGGGCCTGGCGCAAAGATTCGAGCGCCCAGCTTTCCTGGACTCTTCCGTCCAGCAGGACGCCAAGCGTGACAGGATTCACGGTCCGGCTCCCGATCAATTCCGAACCGCTGCGAGGTGTTGCCGTGGGTGCGCGTGGAGCGTGACGGTAAACCCCTTCCGTCACTTCGGCGATGCTCGACCAGGACAACTTCTCGGTCGCGAATCGGGAAGCACCTGTCGCCAGCGAGTCGCGCAGCCGCGGGTCGGCCAGGAGTTTCTCCATGGCATCCGCAAGTGCTGTGCCGTCCCGCGGAGGGACGATCAATCCGGTCTGGCCATCGATCACGACGTCGGGGACGTCGCCAACGTCGGTTGCGATAACCGGCCGTGAGCCGGCAAATGCCATTGCGCCGACGCCGCTCTGCGTAGCATCGGTATAGGGCAACACCACGGCCATGGCTCTGCGGAACAGGCTTGGCACCTCCGCCGGCGCAATGTAACGATCGATCAGGTCGATCCAGGGGCAGGATGCGATTCGCGCCCGATGAAGCTCCAGGTCGCTGCCCGTGCCGGCCACGATGACCCTGAAGGCATATCCGCGAGCGTGCAGAATATCGCCGGCGTCCAGCAGATAGCGCAAACCCTTGTAAGCCAGCACGCGGCCGAAGAACAGGAAGGCTCCCGGCTCGAAGCCCGAAATATCAGTGTCGATATCCGTCCGGCCGAGTATGCCATGGGGAACGATGTCAACCCGTCCGGCCACCCGGGAATCCAGGTCTTCGAGTTCCGCCTGCATGCGCGGCCCATGCACGATCAGCCGGTCTGCCCGGCCGCGGAACCAGGTAACGATTCTCCATTGCCAGCCATGCCTGGAGAGCCCGCCGGAATGCGGAACGGGGTCGTGCACCGTAATCAGGACGGGAATGCGCTTGCGGTACGAGTACAACGTCCACCCCACCAGGACAGGGTGAACTTCCTGGATGTGCAGGATCTCGGGAGAGAAGTCCCTCAGGATCCTGTTTATCCGGAGACTGGTGCCGAGAGTGCGCGGATCCCGCATCCTGCCCGGTTCCAGGAATCGGACGGTAACGGTTTTGTGCAGCAGATCGAGCAAGTCATCCGTCAGTTCGCTGCGGGCATTGCTGGTACGCAGTATGAGCAGGACTTCATGTTTGGCCGAAAGGGCGAGCGCGAGGCGGCTGGCGTACTCTGAAAAATGGAGCGCCAGGAGTGCGATCCTCATAGTTTTTTCCCGGGACATATTCTTTGGTGGTGAACGGCCTCCGCGACGTGGAGTTCGCCATCGGTGCGACCGCGTGCCGGAAGGTGCCTAGTGGCCATTGGAAATAAACTTTCTGATCGCGCCTCTGAACACGGCGTGAACTCCCGTCCTTTCAGGTTTTCGCAGCAACAAGGTCCAGCCTATTACCCCATATGCCAGTACGAAGCACCCGATTCCTGCCAGAGTTTCCCAGAGCGGAGGGAGGGAAGCCTGTGCGATTGCCGCGCGGCAGCCCCATGCCATCGCGATTCCCGCCGCTGTGATGACAATAATGTCAGCGCCAAATGGAAATGCCCCCAACGTGCGGCGGACGAACAGAACCCTCGTTGCGTTTGCCACCGCAATGGACGTGAATGTCGCGACTGCCGCACCAAGCTGGCCGTACTCGGGAATCGCAATCCAGCAGAGGAGTGCCGAGACCGCAAGGCCGATCGAAAGGATTTTCAGCTCGAGAACATGCTTGCCCGTCATCGACAGGGCCCAGCCCGACGGCCCGAAGACGATGAAGACATATTGTCCGGCCGCCAGCCAGCTTACGACAGCCTGGGAAGTCACAAACGACGGACCAAAAAGGGGAGGAAACTGCGCGCCCCAAAACAGGAAGATCGCAAAAACCGGCAGCGTGAGCAGGGTAACCAGCCGGGTGCTCAAGGACATAACGTGCACCATGCCGGCAAGGTCTGCTCGTACGTGCCGTTCGGCGATCAATGCACCGAGCCCCTGTCCAAAGGCGACGCCGAAAACGCCCATCAGCACCAGCAGCATCTTTACCAGGGAATACTGTCCCAGGTCCTGTGCGGTCGCGAAACGGCCCAATATCAGCATGTCCATGCTGGCGGTAAGAGAAACGACGAGTACCGCCCCGGCCAGAACGCCCGAGTAACGCATCACGCGAAACGTTTCGCCCCATGCCTGCGGTGTGGCGCGATCGCCTGCATGAAAATCGGAACGGGCGCGCGTCGCGAGGAACGCCGAAGCCAGCAACGATCCGAGCGTGGTTCCCACGACCACGGCCCAGAGGCGCCATCCGGCCAGGAACAGGATGAGAATCGCCGAAAGGCGGATGGTCGGCAACAGGACGCACTCGGCAAGCACGGGCGGAGCCAGTTTGAAAATGCCCCGGTATGCGCCACCCAATACCGCAATGTCGGTCAAAAACGGCAGTGCGAGCGCGAGGCACAGGAGGATTTCGGCAAAGTGGGGGTACTGGTAGAAGTTGGCCTCCACGACTCGGCCCAAACCGAGCGCAACGGCAATCGCCGGGAGCAGGGCGAACGTGCCTGCCAGGAGGCGGACCCGCCGGAGTACCCGAACATGCGCGGTACGGTCCGGTCCGCCATTACTCTCTCCAAAGTGCCTTTGCAGCCCTACGTCGAGTCCCAGGCGGGTCACTATCGCGGTCAGGTCCAGCAGATTGCGGGCGAGGTTGAAGATCCCGTAGTCCGATGCGCCGATGACGCGGGCCACGATCAAGCCCGACAGGAGCGACACGCACTGCTGGTAGAACGTTCCGGCAGCTACGATCGAAGCACGGCCGATCAGCCTGCGCGGTGCCGCCTCGTCTGGTTGGATTTTCATTGCGGCACATCAGGTACCCTGCGTCATACGCTCAAGCTGTAGCGAACGGTGCAGGATTACGGCAAGTAAAATGGCAAACAGCGCCGCAATTCTCCCGTCCGACGGAGTGTAGAGCGTCACGAATGTTGCACCGAAGGTGGCGAGCGCCGCGAGCGCCGCGATCAGCTCTGTGCGCGCATCCGGACTCGCCTTGTCGCCTGCCAGGACAGTCATGGCGCGCCTGATCGCATCGCCGACCACTACCAGGGCCGCGAGCGAGCCGAGGACTCCACCTTCGTAAAGGATCTTGAGAAAACCGCTTTCCGGTTGATCCGGGATGTATGAAATGCCCTTTGTCGTGCCGATGTCGTAGTAGTTGAACACACCCGGCCGTGTTTCGATGAGGTAGGGCTGGAAGCTGGCCAACCCGATGCCTGTTATCGGATGGTCGGCGAACATATCCCAGGTATCTACCCAGATCGTGAGCCGGTGCTCGGTTTCTTCGCTCAGGTATAAAAAGCGCTCCAGAACGGTCGTTGGAACCGTGTTCAGCCACGTTTCCATGGGTACGAGCGCCAGGGCCAGCGCAACGGCGATCACGCTCCCCATGATCAACAGTTTGGCGACGGCATTCCACTTGTTGAACAGGAACAGCGTCACCGCGGATACGGCCAGGCACGCCAAAATGGCGGTACGGGATATCGTCGTCACCAGCGCGCCCAGGCTGACTGCGATCGCGGCCCAGACCAGAAAGCGCATCTTCATGCCGTCGAACCGGCCCCGGACGGAAAGGAGCAGCAGGAACGTGATCATGCACGCGAGATAGGCGCCGGCCCTTTGCGGGTCCTGGAAGAACCCCCCCGCCCGGTAAATCGCCAGTCCGGATTCGGAAATGGTTGACTGGTTCAGGTTGCTGCCCCGCAAGCTCAGATTCAGGTGCAGGAAGTGGTCGATGAAGAGGCCGCCGGCCATGACCAGCAATACGACCGAGAGAAGGAGAACCAGGCGTTCGAACCCTCCGTCCCGCTTCAACTCCTCCAGCGCGAACAGCAGGAAAAAGTAGACGGTAAGGTTTTTGAACACGAACTCCCGCACGGACCACAGCGGAAACTGCGAAAACGCGATGCAGGGAATGATGAGCACACACGCGAGCAACAAAGCCCGGGTTGGGAAAAACGACGCCAATGACCCGGAAGGACTGGTCAGTTGTTTCGCGGCCAGCCCGATCATGAGCACGATCATGACTGCCTGGAAGACATCCAGGCCGAAGCGCCCTGGCGGGAGTGTCGCAGCCGCGACGGGAAAGCAGGCGATCAGCGCCAGAAAAGCGAATCGCAGCGGCTCCCGTCGTGTAAGCGTTACCAGGCCGCCGATGACAAGACTGGCGAAGACAGCCACGTAGTAGACGGCACGGTCGCCAGCCATGCCGCCGACGACGGCGGTCGCCAGTCCTGCGAACGCGGCCATTGCCGCCGCAACAATGACGATCAGCGCCGCGGCGGGCAGTGCCGGTGAATCCGCGGTCACGCCGGGAATGTTGGCGCTATTGAAATTCATCGATCAGGATTTCCCCGCCGATGTGCAGCGGACCGCCATGACGTCATGGCGGCCGGTTTCTCCTGCCATTGCATGGCCGGGGGCGTGACGATCGTGACGGCTCCGGCCAGGACGCACCCCGCCCACTGGCTGCGCCTGCGTGGCCGCTCCCTTGTTCCGCAACTGCGCCATCATGCAGGACAACGCGCCACGGCGCGCTCGAACACAATGCCGATGTGCTCCATCTCCTCTTCACTCGGGGGCACATCGAGAATGAACGTGCGGTAGCCGGCGTCGACGTAGCGAGACAGTTCGTCCGCTACCCGATCGTAACTACCTACCAGAAACGGGCAAATGGCCTTGTAGTTCTGGAACGGTACCAGCCAGTACGGATTCTCTTTTCCCATCTCCGTATTGCCGAGTTCCGAGAGTTGCCGGTGCCAGGAGGAATCCGATACCTTCATCGCCAACTGATGAGTAAGCTGTCCCTTGCGGTCTTCGGGGTAGCGCGTGCGCGCGGCGGTCCAGGCTTCGCCGTCTTGCGGGCGGGCGATGATGCCGATACGGATGCCGTTCGCCGTGGCATCCCCGGGCGGGGCCGCCGCGTACTCGGACGGAGGCTTCGGGTATTCGACGGCCGTCGCCCCGAGTTGCCGCGCGGCCTGCATGCCCGCTTCCGAGGAACCGGAAACCAGCAGGCCGGGCATCAGGCTGGCAGGCAGCGGCGGCGTAAGCCTGAGGTTGGCCACCTTGTAGTAGAGGCCTTCGAAGCTCACCGGATCGGCCGATCGCAGCAGTTTCTGAATGACCGTGGCGTACTCGATCAACCGCACGTAACGATCATCGTGGGGTGTGAGGTCGTTGAGCGCCGTGAGGTCGTTCTTGAATCCGCCCGCCACCATGTTCAGGTATACGCGGCGGCCGTGCAGAAAGGCCAGCGAAGTGATCATCTTCGCCACGCTGTAGGGATGCATGTAGACCGGCTGGATCGCCACCAGGGGACAGAGGCGCTCTGTGGCCCCGATGATGATCTGCGAGACCAGCCAGGGATCCAGTTGCGCGTTGTCGGTAAACACGAGGATGCCTTCGCACCCGGCGGCCTCACTGCAGCGCGCCACTTTCTCCAGCTCGCGGAAACTGGTCCCGGACTGCGCCGTCAGCGTAGTGGGGCAGGTGGTGAAAATCTTCAGGCCGTGCTCGGAAGCCGTGGTGCGCATATCGAGTCCTCGCGATCCGTTCGCAAGGGGCTCAATCTACGCGGGGCAAAATGCAGACCACGCGCCGCGACAGGCGCCGGCCCATGATCCATCCGGACCATGGGGGAATCGCCGGGAGGCGGAAAAAACAAGGGCGTGGCCTCGCGGCCGCGCCCCAGGGAACTTCTCAATCAGCAGAGAAACAGATGACTACGCTTCGTTTGGCTTCGGCAGAGACAAGCTGGTAACAACGAGTTGGCCATCTGGTTTCCAAGCGGTGTAGTAAGTGACCTACACCTGTAGTTACTATCCTACATTCACCCTCTATCTGCAAGGGTGGAAAATGGCTCGTTCGGATTATGTTGTGTTCATCGTGCTGGTCCAAAAAAAAGCCGGCGGATCGCTCCACCGGCTTTTCTCGCAGGCAACGCAGCACCATGCTTATAAGGCATGGTTTGCGGTGTGGATTACGGCGTAGCCGTCAGAACTCCGTTTACCATCGTCAGAACTCCCTCCAGCGGCCCCACCGAAACGGAGAGTGCCGTCGTGCCGCGGATCACGCGGTCGTGGATGACCGCGGTGCTTTGCCCGAATGCCGAGTGGTAGTTGGCAAGCTTGAGGAAAACGCCGTACCCCTCGTAGAGCGTCGGCCCACGGTGATCCAGCTTCAGCACGCCGTTGACCCACGCCTGAAAGTAGCCATCGGAACCGGAGGACCACTTCACGTGGTAGACGAAATCGTACCAGCCGCCCTTCACGATCGGGCCAACATCCGCCCCGAAACTGTATTGGTTTCCGGCGCTGTCCATGACCACGGTCGGCCCGGCCTGGCCGCGCAGGGACATCCGGCCGTCAGACCCGGTGAAGATGTGAAAATTGGCCTGTCCTCCCTGATTCCTGGTGTCGTGGAAATCGAAGATGGTGCCCCAGGATCCCGCGGGCGGGGTCACGTAGTCCGAAGGAAACTGGACCGAGTGCGCCCACCAGGATTCCCGGCCCTGGTAGCCGTCGGTGGCCGACTGGGGTAGCGCGACATCGTTGCGCTCGTGGGCGCCGCTGCCGGAGACGTTGTTGTCGCCGGGTTCCGTGTGCAGGCGCAGGCCCGTTCCGCCATCGCGTCCGACGTTTGCGACGGTCGCGCGGTTGGTCCCGGCTTTTTGCTCCACCCACCACACATTGTCATTGGACACCCCGTCACCTGTGGCGGTCCGATACGGAGCCGTTGGGAAGGTGGCGAAAAATTGCACTGTGCCGGGTTGCGCCTGCGTCTTTGTCGTCACCGATACCGGAGCCGCCGTCCACGCCGAATGGTTCGGTACTGCATCGTAGGCGCTCACGCGATAGTTGTACGTGGTGCCCGCGGTCAAGCCGGTGTGCTGGAATGATGTCGTGGCAGTTGTGCCCAGCGCCACATCATTGAGGTAGACGTAGTAGCCCTTGACGCCGACGCTGTCGGTCGAGGCACTCCAGGTCAGATTGATCTGGGTTGCCGAGACCGCCGTTCCGGCAAGCCCGGCCGGGACGGAGGGCGGGGTGGTGTCGGGCGGGGGTGTCATCGTCGTCACCGATACCGGCGCCGCCGTCCACGCCGAATGGTTCGGTACGACATCGTAGGCGCTCACGCGGTACTTGTAGGTCGTGCCTGCGGCAAGGCCGGTGTGTTGGAATGATGTCGTGGCGGTGGTCCCCAGCGCAACGTCATTGAGGTAGACGTAGTAGCCCTTGACGCCGACGCTGTCGGTCGAGGCACTCCAGGTCAGATTGATCTGGGTTGCCGAGACCGCCGTTCCGGCAAGCCCGGCCGGGACGGAGGGCGGGGT
>Ga0163150_10000226_pt1 | contig 104624 bp, 91 predicted proteins | sample OliLakLV19P2IB_FD_148628 | JGI IMG/M metagenome (GOLD analysis project Ga0163150, IMG submission 148628) | Freshwater microbial mat bacterial communities from Lake Vanda, McMurdo Dry Valleys, Antarctica - Oligotrophic Lake LV.19.P2.IB | ecosystem: Environmental > Aquatic > Freshwater > Lake >...
ACCAGGAGACGCAGACCGGACCTCCGCGCAAGCCGCCCATGGCCGATCTGACTAGCATCCGCGCGCCCGCGCGGCCGATCGCCGCGGCGGACGTCGTGCTCTCGCATCGTCCGCCGCCATCCTCTAGGAGCACGCGGCATGGACGTCCTGACGCACGGCCTGCTCGGCGCGGCACTCGCGCAGGCCTGCGCCCCGCGGCGTGAGATCGGCGCGGCCACCGTGGCCGGCCTCGGCGCCGGCATGCTGGCGGATGCCGACACGCTGCTCGGCAGCGGCAGCGATCCCCTGCTGGTGATCGAGTACCACCGGCACTTCAGCCACGCGCTCGCGTTCGTCCCGGTCGGTGCCCTGATCGCGGCACTGCTGCTGTGGCCGTTGCTGCGCAACCGTCTGACGCCGTCTCGCCTCTACCTCTACGCGCTGCTCGGCTACGCCCTCGCCGGCTTCCTCGATGCCTGCACGAGCTACGGCACGCACCTGCTGTGGCCGTTCTCGAGCAGGCGCATCGCCTGGAGCGTCATCGCGATCGTCGACCCGCTGTTCTCGCTCGCACTGGCGGCAGCGCTGCTGATCGGCCTGCGCGCGCGGCGCGCCCTGCCCGCTCGTCTGGGCCTCCTGTTCGCCTGCGCGTATCTGCTGCTCGGCGCGGCCCAGCACCAGCGGGCCGCGCTGATCGCACGCGACTTCGCGGCCGCGCGCGGACACCAGGCCGAACGGCTGGTGGTCAAGCCGACGATCGGCAACCTGCTGCTCTGGCGCGCCATCTACGTCAGCGACGGCCGTGCGCACGCCTTCGGCGTCCGGGCCGGCTTCGGGGACGGCGTACGCGTCTACGACGGCGAGTCGGTGGCACTGTTCGAAGCGGACCGTGACGCGTCCTGGGCGGCACCGGGCTCGCGCGCGCGACGCGACATCGAGCGCTTCGCCGAGCTCTCCGAGGGCATGCTGGCGCGCGACCCGTCGCGCCCGGAGCTGCTCGGCGACGTCCGCTATGCGATGCTGCCGACGAGCGTCGAGCCGCTCTGGGGCATCGTCCTCGATCCGTCCGCACCGGACGCGCACGTGCGCTTCGTCACCAATCGCAACCTCACGCCGGAGAGGCGCCGGCAGCTCGTCGACATGCTGCTCGGACGCGCCAGCCTGCCCGGCACAGCCCCGGCCGCGACGCGCTGACGCAGCTATCGAGCGCCGCCAGCGCGTAGGCTACAACTGCCCGCCTGGTGAGCAGGAGATCGACAACGGTGCTCGCGCGCGTGGGCCTCGCCGCGCTGGGCTTGCTGGTCGGCGTCGCCACGCTCGGCGCCGTCGAGCTGGCGCTGCGCGTTGCGGGCGTGGGCGAAGGCGTGCCGCGCTACGATCCGTTCGCCGGCTTCTCGCGCACCATGCCGATGTTCGAGCCGGCGGTGCGCAGCGACGGTACGCGCATCCTGCGCACCGCCGCGGCGCGCCGCGTGCCGGTGCCGCAGGAGTTCCTCGCCGTCAAGCCACCGGGCGGCTTCCGCGCCTTCGTGGTCGGCGAGTCCTCGGCGGCCGGGGTCCCGTACAGTGCCTCGTACGCCTTCTCGGCCTTCCTCGAGAAGCGCCTGCGCGCCGAGCTGCCGCAGGTTCCGATCGAGGTCGTGAACGCTGCGATCTCCGGCTACGCGAGCCGCCGCATCCTGGCGGTGGTCGAGGACATCGCGCGCCACCAGCCCGATCTGCTGATCATCTACGCGGGCCACAACGAGTTCGCCGAGTCGCGCTACTACAGGCATCTGGTCGGCATGGACCCACGCCTGTTCCGGCTCTGGGAGTGGCTCGCACAGACGCGCCTGTACGCGCTCGCGAGCCAGCTACCGATGATCGGCGCCGACGCCCACAAGAAGGCGCCGCGCTTCGACTTCGACGACCTCGACAACGGCTACCAGATGTTCGCGGTCGCGAAGAAGCACCTGGACGGCGCCTACCCGTCGGTGCGCGAGCTCGCCTGGGGCGAGGAGCACTACCGGCTGAACCTCGAGAAGATGATCGACGCGATGCAGGCCGTCGGCGCCAGGGTGATGCTGGTCACGCTCGGCCAGGACTTCGCGGACTGGGCGCCGGGTGCGTCCTCGCACCGCGACGGCCTGTCCGCCGCCGAGACGGCCGCGTTCGATCAGGCGGTGGCAGAGGGCGATGGTCTCGCAGCAACCGACTGTGCGGCCGCACTGGACGCCTACCGTCGCGGGCTCGCAATCGACGACGCGCACGCCGAGCTGCACTTCAAGATCGCCACCTGCGAGCGCCGCCGCGGCAACTTTGCCGACGCCCGCGCGGCGTTCCGGCGTGCCAGCGACCTCGACCGCGTACCGCACGGCGCGCCGACGCATTTCAACGACGTGCTGCGCGAGCTCGCCCGCGAGCACGGCACGCTGCTCGCGGACGCCGATCCGATGCTCGAGCGCTTGGCCGAGAACGGCATGGTCGGTACGGCGCTGTTCGCCGACCTGGTGCACCCGAACCTGCTCGCCAACGAGCATATCGCGGCGCTGGTCGCGGACGAGATGCGGGCGGCGGGCACCCCGCTCCCGGCCGATCGCTGGCGGACCGGCTACACCGATCCGGATCCCGATGCGCTCTACGCGGCCGATCCGCAGCTCCGCATCCAGGAGCACCTGGTGCGCGCCAGCGCCTGCCTGCTCGCGCGGCGCGACGACTGCGCGCGCAGCGCGACCGAAGCCGCGCTCGCGATCGACCCGCAGAACGCGCACGCGCAGCAGCTCGCCGCGGGCATGAAGGAGCGCACGGCGCGCGACGCGACCACGGCTCCGTGAGCAAGCGCGGTTCGGCGACTCGCAGGAGCCCTGGATGCACCTCGCGCTCGCCCGCCTGCGCGCGATCGAGCACCGGCGATTTCTCGCGAGAGAATCTACGCGCGACGGTGCGCCTGCTCGACGAGCAGACGCTCTACACGCGCCACGGCGACTGGCCAGGCTGGCTCGCGCTCGCGCCGGTCGCCACCGGCCGCGTCTTCCAGCGCACACCTGGCCGGTAGTCAGGCCGCCTCGTCGCGCGATACGTGAACGCTCACGGCGGTGGCAGCACGCACGGGATCGGGTTCGTGCCCGGCCGGTCGACCACCAGCGTGCCCTCGTCGACGCGGTCGACCACCTCGCTCGGATCGCTCATCGCCGCGGACACGTAGTCGCGCGGCGACACGCCCTGCGCGGTCAGACCGGCGAACAGGGAGTCGCTGCGCAGCATGGTGTGGATCGAGGACGACGACGCCGGCAGGAACCAGTGCAGACCCGTCTGGCCGCGCTCGTCGCAGTAGGTGGTGCGCACGGCGTTGATCCAGCTCGCCAGGTTCGGGAACGCGGTGGTGCCGCTCTGCACGCTGTCGACCTGGTTCGAGAGGTTCAGGATCTGCTGCCAGGGCGTCGCTTCGAGGCGGGGCACGCTCGCCGCCTCGATCACCGGGCCCGACATGCAGTCGTTCGCCGTGCAGTACGGCGGCAGCATCGGCAGGACGTTCCACGCGATCCCGTTGCCGCTGCCGCCGATCAGCGCAACCAGCGTGGCAACGCCCGCGCCGAGTGCCAGACCGGAATCCGGTACCGCCGTGGTGTTGACCCAGCGCAGCTCGTCGAGCGCGTCGTGGTAGTTGTACATCACGCCGTAACCACCCGCGCTCTCGCCCGCGGACATCACGCGCAGGCGGTCCGGGTGCCAGCCGTCCGGATCACTCGCCTCGAGCTCGGCCCACAGCACGTCACGCAGGTAGCGCAGCGCCGCGCGCACGTTGACGCCGCCGAAGCGATGCACGGTGAGCGACGAGAACGTGCTGGTCGAGCCGCCGCCGATGTGTAGATCCTGCGTGCAGTACGGCATGAACAACATGGTCCAGTCGGAGAACGGGTTGACCGATGCGTTGGTCGAGAGGTAGCCGCCGCCCGGCTGGCCCTCGTCCGCCTTGAACAAACCGGCGCTCACGCCGCTGCAGTCGCTCTCGAACAGGCAGACGCCGCCGCCCTGCATGTCGGTGACCACGCGCCACGCCGGCGCACCGCTCGGCGCGAGCCGGAGCCAGAATGCGTACGGGCTGCCGTCGCCACAGCGCGTTCCCCAGGTCGCCTCGGCGAGCGTGACCTTCACCCACTGGCCGCGCGGCGGCACGACCACGTCCGGCCGCGGTCCGCAGTCGAGGTCGAGCGGACCCGCGTCGCCGTGCGCCGTCGCCGTCAAGCAACGCGCCTGACCCGCGGCACGGGCCACGTGATCGGCCGGCGACACCTTCAGGACATCGGCCAGCATCGGGCACTTCGCCGCGACCTTTGCCGTCGCCTTCTGCTGCAACCCGGCGACCTTGCTGCCGACGACGACCGTGTCGCAGAAGCCGCCCGCGTGCGTCTTGCGGATGCAGGAGCCCTGCGCGCGGTAGGACGACATCAGCAGCTTGCCGCTCTCCGCGAACGCGCTGTCGAGGCACGCGCGCACCTCCGCGGTCGCGCCGTCGAGCAGCGCTGCCTGCGGGCCACCGAAGGTCCGCGCCGCGATCGTCGCCGCCTCGCCGAGGCACGCCTCGCGCGCGCGCTCGACCAGCGCCCCGGTCGTGACCAGCGCGCCGTAGCCGGCCGCCTGCGCGGTCGCGTCGGGGAAGCAGCGTGCCTCGATCGTGCGCTCGAGGCCGGCAAGCGCACGCGCGATACCTGCATCGGCGGGAGCGCACGCCGCGCCCGTCTTGCTGTAACAACGCCGCTGCAGCGCGTTCACCCGCGACACGCAGCTACCGAGCGCGGACGCGACACCCGCTTCGCAGCGCTGTGCCGGGGTCGCGGCGGAGGCGGCGGCGACGCTGGAAGCGAGCAGCAGGACGACCAGGATCGCGGTGCGCATCGGGTTGGATTACGTGGCCCGGCCTCGCCTGGTCAAGCGGCGATCGTCAGCAAATGGCGACGGTCGCGTCGGGGTCGCAGCCGCGCGGGCGCGCCCTCGTCGCTACTCCTCCGAGCGCGCGTGCTCGCCGTACGTTTCGAGCTTGCGGTACAGGGTCTTGCGCCCGAGCCCCAGAACCTGTGCGGCCTGGGACTTGTTGCCGCCGACCACCTCCATCACGCGCAGGATGTAGCGTCGCTCCACTTCTTCGAGCGGTACCAGCTCGGCGGGGTCGTCGCTCGCGACCAGCACGTGCGAGCGCCGGTAGGCGCGGATCTTCTCCGGCAGATCGTCGGGCAGGACGAGGTCGTGCTGCGCCAATGCGATGGCGCGCTCGACGCAGTTCTCGAGCTCGCGCACGTTGCCGGGCCACGCGTACGCCAGCAGGCGCTCGGCCGCCTGCGGCGACAGCCCCGTCACCTGCTTGCCGCTGCGCGCGCCGTAGTCGGAGAGGAAGCGCTGCGCGAGCAGCAGGATGTCGCCGCCGCGCGCACGCAGCGGCGGCAGCGGCACGTGGATCACGTTGACGCGGAAGTAGAGATCCTCGCGGAAACGCCCCTCGTGAACCGCGGTCTCGAGGTCGCGGTTGGTCGCGGTGACCAGCCGGACGTCGAACGGGATCTCGCCTTCGCCGCCGAGCGGCCGGACCTTTCGCTCCTGCAGCGCGCGCAGCAGCTTGGGCTGCAGGGCGAGCGGCATCTCGGCGATCTCGTCGAGGAACAGCGTACCGCCGTTCGCCTGCACGAAGAGGCCGTTGCGCGCCGCGCGCGCGTCGGTGAAGGCACCGCGCGCGTGGCCGAAGAGCTCGCTCTCGAGCAACGTCTCGGGCAGCGCCGCGCAGTTGATGGCGACGAACGGACCGTGCTGGCGACGGCCGTGGTGGTGCAGCGCGCGCGCCACGACCTCCTTGCCGGTGCCGCTCTCACCGGTGATCAGCACCGAGGCGTCCGAGTCGAGGATGCGCTCGATCATCTCGTGCACGCGGCGCATGGCCGGACTCGCGCCGACCAGATCCTCATATCGGTTACCGGCGTCGGAGAGCTGCTCGCGCAGCCGCTTCACCTCCGCCCGCAACCGGCTGTGGGTGAGCGCGCGCTCGAGGGCGAGGATCAGCGCTTCGAGCTCGAACGGCTTGGTGATGAAGTCGTAGGCGCCGGCACGGATCGCCGCGATCGCGGTGTCGAGGCTGCCAAACGCGGTGATCACGATCACCGGCAGATCGGGCCGGTTGGCGGCGATGCGCTCGCACAGCTCGATGCCGCTCATGCCGCGCATGTTGAGATCGGTCGCCACCGCCTCGAAGGAGCCTCCGGCGAGCAGGTCGAGCGCCTCCGCCGGCGACGTCGTCCAGCGCACCGTGAAGCCGCGCGGCTCGAGTCCGACCTGGAGCGTCTCGCACATGGACGCGTCGTCGTCGACGACGAGCACGCTGGTGGTCACGACGCGCTGTCCGCCTGCGCCGCGTGCGCACCCGCCGCGGGCGGCAGGTAGATCGACATCTGCGTGCCGCGGCCCTGCTCGCTGGTGACGTCGATCCAGCCGCCGGCGTCCTGCACGATGCCCTCGGCGATCGCGAGCCCGAGGCCGGTGCCTTCGCCCGGTCCCTTGGTGGTGAAGAACGGCTCGAACACGTGCGGCAGATCCTCGGCTGCGATGCCCTCGCCCTGGTCCGCGATGAGGATTCGCACGTACTGGCCCTCGGCACCACCGGGCACGGTGGGCGGTCGCGCCCCGCGCTCCTCGACGGAGACGCGCACGCAGCCACCCTCCCGGCTCGCCTGGATCGCGTTCAAGATGACGTTGCTCAGCACCTGCTGCGCCTCGCCCGGGTCGAGCCGGACGACCAGCGCTGCGCCCGGCACCTCGAGCTCGGTGGTGACGTTGCGCGCCGCCGCGACCGTGGCCAGCATCTCGACCACGGTCTTGACCGACTGGCTGATGCTCACCGCACCCATGCGCGTGCTGCGCCGGCGCGACAGGTCGAGGAGCTGGCGGATCATGTCCGTCATGCGCGCCGCCTGCTCGCCGATGACCCGGGCGTGTGCGCGGGTCTGCGGGCCCTGCTGCAGATCGAAGGCGATCATCTTGGCGCGCGCCGACACCACGTTGAGCGGCGTGCCGAGCTCGTGCGCGATGCCCGAGGCGAAGCGGCCGACGCTGGCCAGCCGCTCCGCGTGACGCATGCGCTCGAGCGCCGCCAGCTTGGCTTCGGTCTCGGTAGCGAGGCGCGCGTTGCCCTCGGCGATGCGCGTGCACATCTCGTCGATCTCGTCACCGAGCTCGCCCATCTCGTCGCGCTGCCGGAGCTTCAGGCAGCCCTCGAAGTCGCCCTCGCCGGCGCGGCGCGCGCGGTCGCGCAGCAGCTGCACCGGGCGTCCGACCAGCCAGTAGCCGAGGAGGAGCGAGGTCAGCGCGCAGGCGAGCACCACGCCCAGGGTGGTGACCAGGATCGCCGCCTGGCTGGTGCGCACGAACGAGACCTCGCGCTCCAGGTGGCGCATCACCTCGAGCACCGCCGGGTTGCCCGTCTCCATCGGAATGTACGACAGGCGGACGGGCTCGCCGGACGGATCCTCGGTCAGGATCGTGCGGGCGTCGCCTGCGGTGAGGGCCGTACGCAGCTCCGAGTTGAGAACAGCATAACCTGGCTGCGCCGGCTTGGCGCTCAGGTCGATCCAGCGCACGTCGACGTCCTCGAGCGCGTCGACGATCTTCTCGACCAGATCGCGCGTCGCCGCCGGACCCTGCACGCGCCAGATGTCCTGCACGAGCAGGCGTGTCGCGATGCCGCGGGTCTCGATCCCCTTCAGATCGCCCGCGAACAGGAACACCTGCTGGCGGCTCAGGTAGAACGCATACAGGGCCATGACGACGAAGATCGTCGCCGTCAGCCCGATGGTGATCTTGCGTGCGAGCTTCATGCCTGGAATCCGCTGCAGGGGGGCAAGGAAGCGCATTCCCCAGCTCGCGGCCGGCGGATCATTGCACGCCCGATCGGGCGATCTCCACTCCCGGGCGAGTGCTTCTGCAGGGGCGGGCCACAATTTCGGCTCAGGCGAAGTTGACCGTGAGCCGGGGGCGCTCGGCGGCTTCCGCTCGTCGTGACGCGCTTTTGGAGGACCTCGGTGCGAGGAGGATACGGCGCAGGCGCTCACCGTCGAACTCCAGGGCGTCGCAGATCGAGTCGAAGGAGAACAGCGACTCGCGGCCGCGGCGCGCGATCCATGCTCTGGACTGCATCGCGACCCGGGCCCGGTGGCTCGGCTTGATGCCCTGACCCGACAGGCACTCGATCGCGTCGACCAGCACCGCGCGCATCAGCGCGCGCGCACCGACGCTCTCGGTGGTCGGCGCCGAAGCCGAGGGAGGAGGCGTCTCCCCGTCCAGAAGTTCGTCCGGGGAGACGCCCAGGGAGGAAGCGCCCACGCCTCGGGGGAGAAGTGTGGACGAGGGCGAGGTTTGCACCGCGGCCATGAGGGCCGTGCACGAATCCCGCCGTGGGATGGAGGGTACGACGCGGCCGGAACGGCTTGGCGTGGGTGATGGTGCCGTGCCGACCAAGGAACGGGTCGGGCTGATGGCTCTTTGTCGTCCGCGTCGCACGGCGAGGTGCTGTTGCAGACGCCGTGCCACGGAAAATACCGCGCCGTTCCTGCGTTTCTCGCAATCGTGCGGCGAGCCCTTCCGACACACACCGCTGCCGGCCGCGCGCCGTGCGCGCCGCGCCCCAGCATGGACGCGGCTTTTTTACGCCACTGTGTCGCAAGGAGCCAGCGTCGCGGAACGATCCGCAGGCGACGCCGTGGCCGCGGCCGGCATGGCACCCCTTCGAGCGCGAGCTCGCGGTGTTCGCGGCATCGGCCACCGGCGTGCACCGCCAATCGGATCTGCCCGATCGGCGTGAGGCCGGGCCCCACAATCGCGGGCGGCCCGGCTTGCAATCGAGGACAGGGTGGACCAGCATCGCCACCGACGTTCGGTCGGGAGACGCCGGGCCTCGAGCGGGGGTGCACCTTGGATCAGTCGCTGTCAGCCGGGCCGGGCACCGTCGTGCGAGACGCCCCGTCCCCACCCCGCTTCGGCGAGTTCACCGCTGGCCGCTCGCGTCCGATGATGGCGATGGTGGAGATCACCAACCGCTGCAACATGGACTGCCCGGTGTGCTTCTCGGACGCCAACAACCCGGCGCACGACGTCCCGTTCGCCGAGGTTCGCAGCCGCCTCGAGCGCTTGCTCGCGGTGACCGGCGCGCCGGTGCCGATCCAGATCAGCGGCGGCGAGCCGACCATCCACAAGGATCTCCCCGCGATCGTCGCGCTGGCGCGCAGCCTCGGCTACCGCAACATCGAGCTGATCACCAACGGGATCCGCATCAGCCAGCGTCCGGAGCTGCTGCAGGAGCTGGCACAGCGTGGCTTGACGGCCGTCTACCTGCAGTTCGACGGACTGCGCGCCGCGACCTACCAGACGATCCGCGGCCAGGACATGACCGAGGTCCGCCAGCGCGGCATCGCAGCCGCGCGCCAGGCCGGGCTCTGCGTCACCCTCGCGGTCGCGGTCACGCGCGGCGTCAACGACGACGAGATCGGCGACGTGGTGCGCTTCGGCATCGACAACATCGACACCGTGCGCGCGATCAACTTCCAGTCGGCGACGCGCTTCACCGGCCGCTTCGACGTGCCCGAGGTGCGCGAAGCACACGATGGCTACAGCCTGCCGGGGATCCTGCGCCTGATCGAGGAGCAGGCCGGGGTGCCGGCCGACACCTTCCGCTCGGAGCACATGGGCCATCCGCTGTGCAACGCGATGTCGTTCGTGTTCGTCGTCGACGGACGGCTCGAGCCGCTCTTCAAGTACGTGTCGCGCGAGGACCTGCTCGCGTTTCTCGGTGACGACAGCCGCGACACCGTGCTCGGCCTGTTCGCCGGCAAGCGCGAGTTCCTCGCGCGCCACCTCTGCAATCCCGACGCCTGGCGGCTGATCGCCAAGGCGGCGCCGATCTTCGGCCGCAACCCGCTGAACGTGATGCGCAGCAAGCACCTGCTGCTGTTCGCGAAGAGCTTCATGGAGCGCGAGAATCTCGACGCCGAGCGTATCTCGCGCTGCTGCTACGGCATCACAGACGCCGCAGGGGTGTACTCGTTTTGCGCGTTCAACAATCTCTACCGCTTTCCCGACCGGGCTCCCGTGGCGCCAGTCGCGCGCGCGTGAGACGGGCTCGGCTCGCGCTGCTCGGCACGCTCGTCCTCGGCGCAATCGCGATGCTCGCGGCGCCCGCACGGGCGGCGGAGAGCTTCGACCACTCCGCGTGGACGCGCCTGCTCGAGCGCTACGTCGACGACGACGGCCGCGTCGCCTACCGCGACCTCGCCGCGAACGACGGTGCGACGCTCGACGCCTACCTGGCGGCGCTCGCCGCGGCCCAGCCGGCGAGCTGGCCACGCGACGAGCAGCTCGCGTTCTGGCTCAACGCCTACAACGCGGTCATCGTGCAGGCGGTGCTCGACGGCTACTCGGCCGAGAGCCTGCTCGGCCGCTACCGCATGTTCTTCCGCTACGAGCGGACGGTTGCGGGCCAGGCTCGCACGCCGGACGCAATCGAGAACCAGGTCATCCGCCCGTCGGGCGAGAGCCGCATCCACTTCGCGCTGGTGTGCGCGTCGACGAGCTGTCCGAAGCTGATGCGCCGCGCGTGGGCGGCCGCGACGCTCGACGCGGATCTCGACGCCGAGGCGCGCCGCTTCGTGCGCGACCCGAGCCGCAACCAGATCCGCCCCGGCGAATCCGAGGTCCGCCTGTCGGAGATCTTCGACTGGTACGAGAAAGACTTCGGCGGCAGCGACGAGTCGGTGCGAGCCTACGTCGCGCGCTTCGCCGACGAGCCCGCGCGCACCTACTTGACCGAGCGCAAGCCCGAGGTCGAGCACCTCGACTACGACTGGAGCATGAACGCCCAGCCCGGACAAAAGCCGGAGTAGGGGCGTCCGTCGCGGGTCAAGCGGGCGTCGTCGCCTGGCGCCCGCTCGCCCGCCACGACGGGAGCAACGGCCAGACCAGCGCGACCGCGATCAGCGCGAGAGCGATACCCTGCTGGTGCGAGACGAAGCCGAGCAGGCGCTCCGGCCGGCCGTCGCCGCGCAGCGGGTCGAGCACCAGGCGGAGCAGCCCATACAGCAGCAGATAGCGGCGGAACGCACTGCCGCGCGGCGCGGCACCGCGCTCGACCCGCGCGACCACACGCGCGCACGACCACGCGATCAGCGCCAGCCCCGCCGACTCGTAGAGCTGCACCGGATGCGGTGGCACGCCGTGGCAGCAGCCGTTGACGAAGCATCCGATGCGTCCGATCGCGTGCCCCAGCGGGATCGCCACCGCGAAGTAGTCCGCACCGCGCCAGAAGCTCTTGCCGCGCACGCGCGCGAACACGAGCCCGGCCACGGCCGCGCCGATCAGGCCGCCGAAGAACACGAAGCCGGTCTGGAAGTCGGCCCAGAAGCGCAGCTCACCGCGCGCGTAGTGATCCCAGCCGAGGATCACGAACAGCGCCTTCGCGCCGATCACCCCGCCCAGCAGCAGGGTCCACATCGCGGCCCAGAACTCGTTCTCCGTGACGTCGAGTCCGTCGCGATGGCGCTTCAGCCACAGCACCGCGACCACGCAGCCCGTGGCCGAGAGCAGTCCATACGCGGTCGGCACGTCAGCGCTGGGCGTTCTTCTCGCAGTCGGCCTTCGCTTGACCGGTGAGGCCAGCGCACGACGCTGGCACCGCGGCAGGGTCGGGCGAGGAGCTCGAGAAGACCTTTGCGCAGGCGATCCCGGACGCGAAGACCGTGGCCAGGCCGAACAGCATGATGGCTGATCTCATTACGCGAACCTCCGCAGCGACATTCCCCCGCTTATGCCTGGATCGGACGAGACTGTCCAACCCGGCCACCGGGCTGAACCGTCGCGAAGCCCACGTCCGAGCGATTTCGATCGCCCGGCTCAGCGCGCGGCGCAGAGATGCGTGGCGAAGAACGCCGTCAGCGTCCGCCACGAATCCTCGGCCGCCGCAGCGTCGTAGGAGTCGCGCTCGTGGCAGAAGAAGCCGTGGTCCGCCTCGCGGTAGACCTCGACGCGCGCGTCCTTGCCCGCCTCGGCGAGCCGCGCCTTGATCTGGGCGGCGCGCCCGAGCGGGATGAACGGATCGAGCCCGCCGAAGAACAGCAGCAGTGGCACGTCGATCGCGTCGACCTTCTCCAGCCACTCGTTGGGCACCATGCCGTAGAAGCCCGCCGCCGCCGCGATCTCGCCCGACAGCGCGACCGCGCAGAAGAAGGTGATGCCGCCGCCAAGGCAAAAGCCCGTCACACCGACCCGGTCGGCGCGCACGTCGGGCCGCGCCTTCAGATGGGCGAGCGCCGCGCGCAGGTCGCTCTCGAGGCCGCCGGTGAAGTCGAGGCGGTACATGGTCGCCATCGCCTCGTCGACGTCGTCGTAGGAGAAAGTCCGCTGTCCGGGCTCGCGGTGGTAGAGGTCGGGGGCGAGCACGACGTAGCCTTCGCCCGCGATGCGCATCGCGACGTCGCGGATGTGCGACGTCAAGCCGAAGGCTTCCATCAGCAGGAGCACGGCGGGCCTGGGTCTGCCTTGCTCGGGTGCCGGCCCGCATACGAAGGCCGTCATCGGGCCGTCGCGCGTGGCGATGGTCAGCTCTGCATGCTCGATCTGCATGCGCACCACCCTATGCGCGCCGACCGCGCCGCGCTACGAGGTCCTTGTCTCCACCAGCCCCCCCCGCATAGTTACATGTAACCGAAGGGACGATGCCAATGCGAGCAGCTTCGAAGCGTTCGGGAGTCACCCCCGCCGAGCAGACGTCGCGCGACAAGGTACGCGTACATCGCAGGCGCCTGCGCGCCCAGGGCCTGCGCCCGATCCAGATCTGGGTTCCAGACACGCGCACGCCGACCTTCGCGAGAGAGGCCCTGCGGCAATCACGGCGTATCGCGTCCAGCCGCGGCGAGAAGCTGGACCAGGCGTTCGTCGACGCGATCTCGATCGGCCTCGCGGAGTGAAGCGCGGCGAGATCTGGACGGCTGGCGGTGGCGCCGGCTACACCGGCAAGCCGCGGCCGGTGGTGGTCGTGCAGGACGATCGCTTCGCCGCAACCGTGTCGATCACCGTCTGCCCGCTGACCAGCAACCCGACCAGCGCGCCGCTGTTGCGCCTCGAGATCGAGCCGAGCGAGAGCAACGGGCTGAAGAAGACGTCGCGTCTGATGATCGACAAGCTCACGACGACGCGGCGGGCCAACCTCGATCGACGGGTAGGGCGTCTCGCCCACGCGGACGTCGTCCGCATGGACCGTGCAATGCTCGTCTTCCTCGGGCTCGCGGGTTGAGAACGACGCCAGCCCTCACCGCCGCCAGCGGAACAGCACCAGCCCCGCGCTCAGGAACGCGAGCCCGAAGCCGCACAGGATCAGCGTCGGCTGCAGCGCGGTCTGGAAGCCCTGGCGGCGCATCATCAGGTCCTTGAAGCCGCTCATCGCCCAGGTGGTCGGGAACCACTGCGCGATCTCGCGCATCCAGCGCGGCTCGAGGTCGATCGGCCACCAGCAGCCGCCGATCGCGCACATGGTGACGATCGCGATCGCACCGAGCGGCATCACCGCGTCGCGCGTCGGGGCGAGGCCGGCGACCAGCACACCGAACGCGGTGCCGACGAAGACGATGCCGGCGCTCGGCAGCAGCAGTGCTGCCGGCTGCGGGCCGACCGAGACGCCGAACGCGTAGTGGCCGACGGCGAGCAGCAGCACCATCTGCAGGACGCCGACCACGAAGCGGACGATCAGCTTGCCGACGATCAGGGTGGACACCGGTGCCTGGGTCGCGCGGATGCGCTCGAGCGTGCCGAGCTCGAGCTCGTCGATCAGCGTCATCGCGACGCCGATCAGCATGCCGAGCAGCAGGAAGGTGATGCTGAACCCGGGCACGTACTGGTCGAAGCTGTTGAGCCGCTGTGGTGCGCCGGTGACGCTCGCCTCCTCGATGCCGGGCAGACGCGGCAGACGGATCTCCGGCAGCGGCCGCAGCGGCGGCACGACGATCGCGGGCACCGCAGGCAGCGGCGGCAGCTCCAGGTCGATCCGCGGCATCGAGATCTCGGGCACCCTGCCCCCTTCGACCACGCGCGCGGCGATCGCGCTGGCGTCGGCGCGCGCCAGCGTCTCGAGCTCGGGCGGCAACGCGGGTGGCTCGGGCGGCGGCGGAATGCGGTCGGCGTAGCTGCCGGCTGCTTCGCGCGCGGCGACGCCCCACTCCGCGAAGCGTGTCCGGTAGGACGTCAAGGCATCGAGGAAGCTCCGTACCGGCGCGAGCTCGCGACCGAGCTCCTGCTCCGCGCGCGTGCGGGCCGAGGCCGCCTGCTCGACCACCGCGGCGTCGATCGCGCTGCGCAGCTCCTTCGCGATCTGCTTGCGCGCCACCTCGATCTTGCGCTCGATCTGCTGACGAACCTCTGCGGCACGCGCGTCGGTGCGCGCGAGGCTGGCGCGCAGCCGCTCGATGCGTCGCTCGATGCGTCGCTGCGCGGCGATCGCCTTCGCGCGGACGCGATCGATGCGGTGACGGGCACGGTCGAGCGTTTCCTGACCGAGCCGGTAGCGCAGCTCCTGGACTGCGAGACGCACGTTCGCGACCTCGACGAACTTGACGGGATCGGTATAGAGGACGAGCGCGGCATCCTGGCCATGCGCGAGCGCACGGGCGGTTCCCGCCGGGACGACCAGCGCGGTACCGCTGGTGCGCGAGTGGATGAGGGCCAGTGCTTGCGCACGGTCCGCGACCTCGCGCAGCTCGATCCCCGATTCGGCGTCCAGCCCCTCGCGCAGCGCCGCCGCGACGCGGCCACCGTCCTCGTCGACCAGCGGCAGGACGTAGCGCGTGTCGTCCTGGGGCGCGCCGCCGAACATCGTCGACAGCGAGAACCCCGCGACCGACATCACGATCAGCGGCGCGATGGTGAGGAAGACCAGCCCCACCTTGTCGCGCAGCATGAGGCGGAAGTCCTTGACCACCGCCGCGACCAGCGCGCGGACGATCATGCCGCGTCCTCGGCCGCCAGCTCGCCGTCGCGCAGTCCGTGTCCGGTGAGGCGGAAGAACACGTCGGCGAGGTCGGGCCGGCGCAGCGCGACGTCCTGGATCTCGCCGCCGTCGGCGCGTGCCCGATCGAGCAGGGCGGGCACCATCGCCACCTCGTCGAGCTCGAGCACGACCTCGCCGTCGTCGTTCGAGAGCGCGCGGGCGCGCGCGGTGGGACCGGGCCAGCCGGCCGGCAGCGGACGCGTCGTGCGCAGGGTGAGCCGCGGCTTGAGGCCGAGCCGCGCCACCAGCTCGGCGGGCGTTCCACTCGCGATCACGCGCCCGGCGTCGACCAGGACGACGCGGTCGCAGAGCCGCTCCGCCTCCTCCATCATGTGCGTGCTGTGCAGGATCGCGGCGCCGCCCGCGGCGAGCGAGCGCTCGAGCTCGTAGATGCGCTCGCGCGCCTGTGGATCGACCGCGACCGTCGGCTCGTCGAGCAGGATCACGCGCGGCTCGTGCAGGATGCCGCAGGCGAGGTTCAGGCGGCGCGACATGCCGCCGGAGAACTGCAGGGTGGGCTCGTCGGCGCGGCCCTCGAGGCCGACCAGCCGCAGCACGCGCTCGATCGCACCGGGCGCGCTGCGCCGGTCGAGCCCCTGCAGGACCGCGAAGTACTCGAGGTTCTCGCGCGCGGTGAGCGTCGGGTAGACGGCGACCCGCTGCGGCACCAGACCTAGCGCCTGGCGGACGCGGCGCGCCTCGCCCGGCAGCCGATGGCCGGCCACCTCGACGTGCCCGGACGTTGGCTCGAGCAGGGTCGCCAGGATCGAGAGTGTGGTCGACTTGCCGGCGCCGTTGGGGCCGAGCAGTGCCACGATCTCGCCAGGGTGGACCTCGAAGCTCACGCCGTCGAGGGCGCGGCGCGCCCGGTAGAGCTTCACGACGTCGTGGCAGAGGATCGCGGGGACCAAGCCGCAGCAGTCTCGCACACGGTATCGCAGGTGCAACGCAGTCCGTGCCGTCGCCGGGTTCTTTGGTGCACGGATCCGGCCCACCGGCCGGAGGTTGGATCAATCGGGCGGGTTGCTGAACAATGCCGCCATGGCTGCCGTCGATGGATTGCTCAGTCTGCTGCTCGCGCAGGGTGCCGATACCCTCACCCTCGTCGAGGGCAACGTCCCGGAGCTCACCAAGGGGGGCGAGCCGAAGCCGCTCTCGATGCCGCCGCTGCTGCCGGGGCTCGTCGGACGCTTCATCGAGGACGTCCGGGCAACGTCGGACGGGACGCTGTACCACCACGAGAGCAAGGGCGAGGGCACGACCTTCGAGGTCGACATCGCGGCGCCCAACCGCATCCAGTTCCGCCGCGCCGGCGCGGCCGACGCACCCGGTGCGCCCGCTGCGGCTGCGGCTGCGGCCGCGACCGTGGCCGCAGCGTCGCGCGCACGCACGCGCACGACGACGCCGGACGGCGACGTCGCGCAGCTCATCCAGCGCGCGCTGGAGGTCGAGGCGACCGACCTCTTCCTGTCGACCGCGGCCGACGCACGCATGCGGGTCGGCATGGAGCTCAGCGAGGTGCCCCGGTCCCGCGTCGACGAGGCGGCGCTGCTCGAGCTCGCCGGCCTCGACGCCGAGCAAAGGAAGCGCCTCGACGAGCACGGCAGCGTCGATCTCGGCCTGCACGCCGGCGAGACCAAGCTGCGCGTGAACCTGTTCCGCCACCTCGGCGGCCTCGCCGCGGCCGTGCGCCCGATCCGTCGCGTGCGCTCGCTCGCCGAGCTCGCGCTGCCCACCGATCTCGAGAAGCTCACCGAGCCGATCGACGGCCTGGTCCTGCTGGTCGGACCGACCGGCTCGGGCAAGTCCTCGACCCTGGCGGCGCTGCTCGAGCACATCAACACCACGCGCGCCAAGCACATCCTCACCATCGAGGATCCGGTCGAGTACGAGTACGAGAGCCGGCGCTGCCTGATCCACCAGCGCGAGGTCGGGCGCGACGTCGAGAGCTTCGCCGCTGGCCTGCGCGCCGCACTGCGCGAGAGCCCGGACGTCATCCTGGTCGGCGAGATGCGCGACCGCGACACGTTCGCGGCCGCGATGACGGCCGCCGAGACCGGCCATCTGGTGTTCTCCACCCTGCACGCAGGCAACGCCGCGATGGCGATCGACCGCATCGTCGACTCGTTTCCGCCGCACCAGCAGTCCCAGGTACGCGCGCAGCTCGCCAACGTGCTGCGCGCGATCGTGACGCAGCTCCTGCTGCCGGCGGCGCAGCCCGGACGGCTCGTGCCGGCGATCGAGCGCATGTTCGTGACGCACGCGATCGCGCACAAGATCCGCGAGGGCCGCGGGCATCAGGTCACGGATCTGATCTTGACGGGGCGCGCCGAGGGCATGGTGTCGCTCGAGGCCTCGCTCGCGGATCTGGTGCGGCGCTCGCAGATCACGCTCGCAACGGCGCGCGCCGCGGCGCGCAACCCGGACCTGCTGCGCGAGATGCTGCAGCAGTAAGGGTCCGCACGGAGGCCCTGCGATGATCACCGTCTACCACCTCGCGCACTCGCGCTCGCAGCGCATCCTGTGGCTGCTCGAGGAGCTCGGGCTGCCGTATCGCGTCGAGCGCTTCGCGCGCGATCCGCAGACCATGCGGGCGTCGAAGGAATATCGCGCGATCCACCCGCTCGGGAAGTCGCCGGTGATCCGTGACGGCGACCTGGTGCTCGCGAGTCGGGGGCGATCGTCGAGTACCTGGTCGAGCGTCACGGCGAAGGGCGCCTCGCGCCGCCGATCGGCGATCCGCTCCGCCCGCGCTACTTGCACTGGCTGCACTTCGCCGAGGGTACGGCGATGGCGTTCATCGTCACCGAGATGATGCTCGGCATGGCCGGTGCCGGTGCTACCCCGCTGCGCAAGGGGTTCGCGGCAGAGGTCGGCCGCATCCTCGCCTACGTCGCGCGGCTGCGCGAGCGCCCGGCGTACGGACGCGCGGCCGCGGCCGAGCGAAGGGAGCGCGGGGAGTGAACTAGCGGAGCCAGTCCACCGCAGCCGAGCGCTTGCCGCCCGGCAGCTCGACCTCGAGCTCGTCGCCGACGCGCGCACCGAGCAGCGACCTGCCGAGCGGCGACTGCGGCGTGACGACGAGAATCGACACCGCACCGACGTCGACGCGCTCGCCACCGCCCACCGGCGCGAGGAAGTAGACCAGCGCGCGCTCGTCGTCGTCGCGCAGCCCGACCAGCGCACCCGCGCGGATCACGTCGCCGCCTCCGAAGTCGCGCAGCTCGAGCGTGGTCAGGGTCGCGACCGCGACGCGCAGGGTCTCGACGCGCTCGGCAAGGCCGCGCGCCAGGTACTGCTGCTCGATCGCGCGGGTGTCCTTCTCGTGCTCCTGCTTGCCCTCGGGATGGACCGCCCCCGCCTGGGTGGCCTTCTGCGACGAGGTGAGGCTCTCGAGACGCTCCGCGAGGCGCTCGCGGAGCGTCTGCAGCACGGTCTGCTTGTCGATCGGTGGCGGCATGGCGCTGCGCTGCGAACGTTAGCGTCCGCAGCATCCGCACGCCCGCGTGTCGCTACCGTGTGTCGCGCCAGTCCTGGGCGACGGTTAAGAGGGTCGCACCCATGAGCCGGCTGCGCTTCGAGCTGAACGCCACCGCGACGGGCTCCGACGCCCGCGCCGGGCGCTTCCACACCCGGCACGGCGAGGTGCTGACGCCGGTGTTCATGCCGGTCGGTACGCAGGCGACGGTCAAGGGCCTGCCGGTCGAGGACCTCGAGGCTGCCGGCGCGCGGGTGTTGCTCGCCAACGCGTACCACCTGCTGCTGCGGCCGGGTACCGCGGTCTTCGAGCGCCTCGGCGGCATCCACCGCTTCATGAACTGGCACGGCGCGATCCTCACCGATTCCGGCGGATTCCAGGTATTCTCGCTGACCGACGATCGCGTCATCACCGAGGATGGTGCGGTGTTCCGCAGCTACGTCGATGGCACGCGGATCGTGCTCAGCCCGGAGCGCAGCATCACGACCCAGCGCGCGATCGGCAGCGATATCATGATGGCGATGGACGAGTGCGTGCCGTCGACCTCGGACCACGCGACCGCGGCCGCCGCGATGCAGCGCACGCACCGCTGGGCCGAGCGCAGCCTCGCGGCACGCGACGACGCGCCGCAGGCGCTGTTCGGCATCGTGCAGGGTGCTTGCTTCGACGACCTGCGCCGCGAGAGCGCCGACTTCCTGACCCGCCTGCCATTCGACGGCTTCGCCATCGGCGGCCTCGCGGTCGGCGAGAGCAAGGCCGAGCGCGAGCGCTGCACGGCACTCACCACCGCACTCCTGCCGCGCACCCTGCCACGCTACCTGATGGGCGTCGGCACGCCGATCGACCTGCTCGAGGCTGTCGACCGCGGCGTCGACATGTTCGATTGCATCATCCCGTCGTCGCTCGCCAAGCAGGGCGTGGTCTACACCTCGACCGGGCGCTTCAACCTGGCGCGCGGCGTCTACAAGTACGCCGAGCAGCCGGTCGACGCGCGCTGCCCGTGTCCGACCTGCGCGTCGTACTCGCGCGCCTACCTGCACCACCTGATCAAGACCGGTGAGCCGCTCGGCTGGAACCTGCTCACCAGGCACAATCTGCGCTTCTACCACGACCTGATGGCGACCATGCGGCGGCAAATTCTGGCGGATGGCTTCGCCGCCTTCCGCGACCAGCAGCGGCCGCTGCTGGCACGCATCGACGACGAGCACCCGTCGCTGATCCCGACGCCGCGGCGACGCCGCAACGACGACAGCGTGCTCGAGCGCTTCGCGATCCGGACCTCCGAGCACGGCTACTCGAGCATCGTCGAGCGCGCGTCGGGCGAGATCATGCATGCCGGGCTCGACCCGGCGGCCGAGGCCGAAGCGCTCTACGTCGGCCAGTCGCGGCTCGCCGCGCGCCTGCGCGAGACGGCGCGCACGCCGCTCGTCGTCTGGGACGTCGGCCTCGGTGCGGCGCACAACGCGATGGCGGCGCTGCAGTGCTGCGAAGCGTCGGACGACCTCGCGCAGCGGCCGCTGCACCTGGTCAGCTTCGAGAACGACGTCGCGGCGCTGCGCCTGGCGCTGCGCAACGCCGCAAGCTTCCCGCACCTGCGCTCGGCGGCGCCCAACCACCTGCTGCGCTTCGGTGAGTGGCGCTCGGAGCGCGTGCCACTCACGTGGACGCTGCTCGAGGGCGACTTTCTCGCCCGGCTCGCCAGCGCGCCGACACCGGACGTGGTGTTCCACGATCCGTTCTCGCCGAAGACCGATTCGCCGCTGTGGACGCTCGACTGCTTCGAGCGCATGTTCGCCGCCTGCACCGAGCACGACACCGAGCTGTTCACCTACTCGCTGTCGACCGCGGTGCGCGCGGCGATGCTGGCCGCCGGCTTCGTCGTCGCGCGCGGCGCACCGACCGGAACCAAGACCGAGACCACGCTCGCGATGACACCCGCCGCGGCACTGCACGCGAGCGCGCGCGGGCGCGTGCTGCTCGACGCCGACTGGCTCGGGCGCTGGCAGCGCAGCGACGCCAAGTTCCCGAGCGACCTGCCGGGCGATGGGCAGAGCGCGTTTGCCGAGCGGATCGTGAGCCGAGCGCAGTTCCGGGACCTCAGCCCGGCGTCAAGCTGAAGCGCTCGACGACGCCCGCGCAGGTCGCCTCGCCGATCGTCACGTAGAGGTTGTGGTCGGTCACGGTGATGCCGAGCACCATGCGGCGCACCAGGAGAGCCGCCAGCTCCGCGAGCAACGCGCGGCCGACCGCGTAGATCTCGAGGCCGCCCGCGCGATGGATGTGCGTGCCCTCGAGCTGGCGCACGAGCTGGGCCGGATCCTTGTGCGTGTACACGACGACGCGCGGTGCCGCCTTGCTCGCCTTGTGCAGGCGCGCCGCGTCCGGTGCGCCGATCTCGATCCACACCCGCCAGGCGCCCGTCAGATCGCGGATCGCCAGTGCCGGCTCGTCCGGGTCGGCGAGCCCACGCGAGAACTCGATTCCCTCGGCGTACTCGAGACAGTACGCCAGCACTCGCGTGAGCAGGTACTCGGCGGTCTCCGACGGGTGCCGTGCGACGCGCAGCGACAGCGCCTCGTAGACGCCGCGATCGACGTCCGCGAGCTGGATCTCGAAGCTGTAGATCGTCGCCTTCAGCGCCACGGATCAGGGCCTGGACGAGACGTCGACGATGCCCGGCGGCCGCGCCACAGCGAGGAACGACCGGCCCTGTTCCTCGCCGCGCAGCTCGGCAGCGAAGAACGCGGTGACGTACGACTCGCCGATCGCCAGGCCGTCCGAGAACGACCAGTGCCCGGCGTCCGCCACCTCGACCTTCCACGACGGCGCGCGCGTGGCCGCGAAGTTGTCGCGGATGAACTGGTTGCCGAGCTCGGTGATGCTGTTGTCCTCGCGCGCGACCAGGAACAGCACCGGCTCGTCGACGCGCGCCATCTCGATGCCGGGCAGCAGCGGATTCTCGAACGGTGCCGCGATCGCGGCGCCGGCCCGGAAGCGCGCGTCGTCCTGCAGCACGAGCCCGGTGGTGACGCCGCCGAAGCTGTGCCCGAAGACGCCGGCGCGCGTCGCGTCGAAAGCTCCCTGCAGCTCCACCGGCAGCTCCTCCGCGCCGCTGCTCACCGCGAGTAGCGCCGTCAAGACGAAGCTCACGTCCGCGGCGCGCAGGCGCAGGGTGTCCACGTTCAAGCCGAGACGCTCGTCGAACAGGATGTTGCCGGCGTGATCCGGGGCGGCAACCACGAAGCCGTGGCTCGCGAGCCGCTCGGCGATCGAGAAGCTCGAGAAGCGCGTGCAGTCGTGGCAGTGCGAGAACACGATCAGCGGCCATGGCGCCCCCTCGCGCGCCGGTACCGCGTCGCGTGCGGAGCGCGTGCGGCGGCTCGGGCCGGGATCGGGCGAGGCGGCGAGCAGCTCGGCGTAACGCTCGCGCTCGACGCCGGGCGGGTAGAAGTCCTGAACCGGTGCCCCCTTGCTCGCGCCAGGGGGAACGGTCGCCGGGTACCAGACCTCCACCGTCAAGTCGCGATCGCGCGCCGCGTCGTGCAGCTGGAGCGTGGCGTTGCCGACCGCGAACGGGCCGTCGCCGGTGAAGTCGGCCGGTCGGCTGCCCGAGCTGTCACCGCAGCCCGCAGCGGACAGCAGGGCGACCAGGGTTGCGAGGGCGCAGCCGAGGACACGGCATGCCGGCAGGCGGAGGCTTCGGGGAAGTGGTGCGTTCGGCATCGCGCGGGTTCTAGCGGACCCGTTCGTCCCGGAGAAGCGGCCACGACGCGCCGCTGGCAATTCCTGTCGTCCGGCGCCGCCACGTAGTATGGACGCCGCATGCTGACACTCTTCGAGCATCCGCTGTCGCCCTACGCCCAGAAGGTGAAGCTCGCGCTCTACGAGAAGGGTATCCCGTTCGAGGCCAGGACGCCGAACCTGTTCGGCGAGACCGAGCCGGAGTTCGTCGAGTCGAGCCCGCGCCTCGAGGTGCCTAGCCTGATCGACGGCGACTGCACGGTCTTCGACTCGACGATCATCCTCGAGTACATCGAGGATCGCTGGCCCGAGCCGCCGCTGCTGCCCGCGTCGCCGCGGGATCGGGCGCGGGTGCGCATGATCGAGGAGATCTGCGACACCTACTACGAGGCGATCAACTGGGGCCTGGCGGAGATCCAGGTGTTCGGCCGCGCGCAGGGCGACCTCGCCGCGCAGATGACGGCGCGTGCCGGCACGCAGACCGCGGGCTTGCAGCGCTGGCTCGAGCGCGAGCTCGGCGATCGCCCGTTCTTCAACGGCGACGCCTTCGGCTGGGGCGACCTGTGCGTCTATCCGTACGCCGCGGCCTCGCAGCTCTGGGCCTTCCCCGCGCCGGCCGGCTCGAAGCTCGCCGGCTGGCTCGAGCGCGTCGGCACGCGCGACAGCGCAAAGAAGTGCGCCGAGGCGGTCGCCACCGTCATGGCGTCGTTCCAGAATCTCGGACCGCTGGTCGAGGCCGGGGTGTTCGTGCGCGAGTACCGCGACCATCGCCTCGAGTGGATGATCCGCAGCGGCGGCGTCGGCGTCATCACCGCGGGGCTCGAGAAGAAGAACATCCGCTTCCACGTCGAGATCGAGTGAGGCGATCGCGATGAGCGACTCCCTGCGGCGCCTGCTCGAGATCCTCGACCTCGAGCGCATCGAGGTGAACCTGTTCCGCGGCCAGAACCCGACCGACAGCCGGCGCCGGCTGTTCGGCGGGCAGGTGCTCGCGCAGGGACTGGTCGCGGCGCTGCGTACGGTCGAGGGCCGACTCGCGCACTCACTGCACGCGTACTTCTTGCGCCCCGGCGACCCGCGCGTGCCGACGGTGTTCGAGGTCGACCGCGTGCGCGACGGTGGCACCTTCGCGACCCGGCTCGTCAAGGCGATCCAGCACGGCGAGGCGATCCTCAACATGTCGGTGTCGTTCCAGGTCGACACCGAAGGGCTCGAGCACCAGATCGAGAAGCCCGCCGAGCCGCGCGAGCCGGACGGCGTCCTGTACGAGGACGAGATGCGCAGCGGCGTCGAGGCGCTCGGCTTCGCCCCGCCCGAGGGCGACCTGCTCTTCCACCCGCCGGTCGAGATCCGCACACCAGGGGGCCTGCGCATGTTCGAGGCGACCAGCCGCCCGCCGCACACCAGCAGCTGGGTGCGCGCCAAGGGCACGCTGCCCGACGACCCGGCGATCCACCAGTGCGTGCTGGCCTACGCGTCGGACATGACGCTGCTGTCGAACGCAGTCAACGCGCACCCGGTCGCGGTGACCTCGCCGGGCTTTCAGTCGGCGTCGCTCGATCACGCGATGTGGTTCCACCGCCCGTTCCGCGTCGACGACTGGCTGCTCTACGTGATGGACAGCCCGGTCAGCGCGCGCTCGCGCGGCTTCTGCCGCGGCACCTTCTTCACGCGCGACGGACAGCTGGTCGCGTCGTGCGCGCAGGAGGGGCTGATCCGCGTGCGGCCATAGCGGAGAATCGAGGCGCCGCGGCGGCGGCGCGATGCAGGCCCGGATCGCTACCGGGTGCGGACGGCTCGCGCGTCAGTCGACGCGGTGCCCGGTGGTCGACGCGAGCCACAGGCTCTGTCCGCTCACCAGACCCGCGGTCGAGAAGCCGGTCATGCTCTGCCCGTCGGCGCCGGTGACGACGTTCACCGTGCCGCTCGCGTACTGCGAGAACACGCCCAGCTGAACCGGCGACTCGGGCGGCGTGCTGCACTGGGAGGCCTGCGTGAAGGTGCTGCCGGTCTGGGTCGTCTGCGTCGCGCAGTCCGTGATCGCCAGGAGGTCCGCCCTCGGGCACTGGCCGGACTCGTAGAAGCGGCAGTCGATCGAGACGCCGCCGTTCAGGTCGATGCTGACGGTGGTCCGCGTCTGCCACGCACCGCTCACGTCGGAAATCCCCGACGGCGAGCTGCTCAGGTCCTCGACCAGGGCGCTCATCTGGTCATCAGCCTCGGCACCGAGAGCAACGAGATCGTCCGGATCGAGGCATCCATTGCCAGCCTGGGCGACGTGCATTTGGACCGGCGCGAGAGTCCGAGAACGCGCGCTCGACGCTAACCGCGAGTCTCGAGCGCCTGCGCGAGCAGCTTTTCCAGCGGGGCCGTGTCAGCACGGCGCGTCGCGGTTTCGCCGGCACGCGCGTACAGCACCTTGCCGTCGGGCGCGAGCACCACCAGGGTCGGGATGTAGCCGCGGTAGTGGGTCGCCAGCAGCGCGCGCTGCGCGTCCGAGGGGTGGCTCACGTCGACCACGACGAAGCGGACCGAGTCGCGAAACCTGGGATAGAGCTCGACCAGCCGCTCGGCCTCGCGATTCGTGTTCCAGCACTGCGCAGCGCCGAAGAACACGACCGTCGCGCGACCGTGGCCGACCTCGGCCTCGTCCAGACGCGTGCCCTCGATCGGAAAGCTGGCGCTCGAATCGTCGGTGAAGCTCAGCCCGGGCGCGAGACGAAGGTCCTCGGCGGCGTACGCGCGCGCGCCGCGGCCCGGCTGGGCTACGAACGCCACGCAGCACAGGACGCCGACCAATGTCTTCTTCCCGATGATGTTCACGGCGTCTCCTCGCGGTATGCGCACGGCTCCCACGTAGGTACGAGGCAGCGCCGGCGAAGTTACACCCGCGCCGGGCAGACGGGGCTACCGGGCTCGTCAGCCTTGCGGTGGCCGGTACGGCTTCTTGAGCCGCGGCTCGACGCCGGCGACGAGGTACTCCTCGAGCCAGCCGTGTCCGGCTTCCGGCCACGCGTCCAGCATCGGCAGATAGGGCTTGATGTCGAGGATCGGCGTGCCGTCGAGCAGGTCGATGCCCTGTACGCGTACGCGGCCGCGCGCCACGTCGACCTCGCGCACGACGACGTTCGACAGCCCGATCTGCGATGGCCGGTTGGGTGCCCGCGTCGCCAGCACGCCACGCTTCGGGCCGCCGCGCGGCGGCTTCACCTTCGCCGCGAAGCCGCTGCTGCGGTCGAGAAGCGCGATCAGCCAGATGCGCCCGAAGCTGCCGAGGTCGGCCAGCGCCGGCGCGTACTCGGGCTCGAGCTCGATGACGCCCTCGGTCTCCGGCGACGCGACCGGCTGGTGCGGCGCGTCCTCGCGCCGCCGCCACGGCGTGCGCGCGTACCCGATGATGCGGATCTCGAAGGCGCCGGCGGTCATCCCGAAGGATGTACCAGACGATCCGCACCACCGGTGACGCGAACGCTCAGCGCATCCCGGCGACCAGCCAGCCGTCGCGCCGGCTGCGGTAGCGCGGCTCACCGCCGAAATTCCTCTTGATCGACGGGGCGGGGAAGTCCGCGCCCCAGCAGCGGCCGCTGCTGACGTCCTGCAGCTGCACGGTGAGGCCGCGCCATCGATCCGTTCCTCCGATCGGTCGTGGTGCTTCCGGCGATGCCGGTCGTTTGCGCTTCTCGGGCCTGTTGAGCGAGGTCGTGGAGGAACAGGTCGCCCGAGAGGGGGGGCCCTTCAGGGCACGGGATATGGGGTGACCGCGGCGAGCTGCCGGCGGAGCATCGCGACGTCGGAGGTGGGCAGCTTGCACACCCGGCGCTCGCAGACGTACGCCGTCGCCCGACCGCCGAGCGCCTTCTTGTCGGCGACCAGCGGCACCAGATTCGCGAGGCCCGCCACGTCGCGCTCGGGCGCCGCCACGACGACCGCGTTCGGCAGGTAGGTCGCGGCGATCTCGTCGAGCAGCGGCCGCGCCTCGTCGAGCTCGGCCGGAGCGATCACGACGATCTCCTTGGGCGTGTCGAGGAAGTAGTCGAGTGCCGTGAGCATGCGCGGGAAGCTGCCCGGCGCGCTCGCGAACGTTGCGGCGAACACGCCGAAGAGCTGCCTCGCCTGCGCCTGGTAGCGCTCGTCGCCGCTCAGCTCGTGCAGGCGCAGCAGGTTCAGCGCCGCGACCGCGTTGCCCGACGGCAGCGCGCCATCGTACGCCGGCTTGTCGCGGGTCAGAAGCAGCTCGCCGTCCGACGGCGTGGTGAAGTAGCCACCGTCGGACGGGTCGAGGTAGTGCGCATCGAGCTGGCCCTGCAGCTCGATCGCGGCGGCGAGCCAGCGGGATTCGAAGGTCGCCTCGTAGAGGTCGAGCAGACCCGCGACGAGGAAGGCGTAGTCCTCGAGCACCGCGCGCTCGCGTGCCGTACCACCGCTCCACGCACGCCGGAGCATACCGTCCACCACCATCTCCCGGAGAACGAAGTCCGCCGCGCGCGACGCCCGCGCGGCGTAGGCCGCGTCGCCCAGCACCCGACTCGCGCGTGCGAAGGCCGAGATCGCGAGCCCGTTCCAGGCCGCGATGACCTTGTCGTCGCGCAGCGGGTGCGGCCGCGCCGCCCGCGCGGCGTAGAGCAGCGGCAGCGCGGCCGCGATCTCGCCCTGGACCTGCGCCTCGTCGAGGCCGACTTCGCGCGCGACCTCGCCGAGCGGACGCGCGAGGTAGAGCACGCTGCGCCCGTCGAGGTTGCCCGCGGCGGTCACGCCGTAGCGCGCAGCGACCAGGCGCGCGCGGTCCGGTCCGAGCACGGCCTCGAGCTCGTCCGGCGTCCAGGTGAAGAACCTGCCCTCCTCCTCGTGGCCGCCCGGCGCCAGGCTGTCGGCGTCGGTCGCGGCGTGGAAGGCACCGCCCGCGTCCAGCATCTCGCGCGTCAAGTAGTCGAGGATCTCGCGCGCCACCGCGGCGAAGTCCGGGTTGCCGGTCGCCTGGAACCCTTCGAGGTAGGCGACCGCGAGCAGCGCGTTGTCGTAGAGCATCTTCTCGAAGTGCGGCACGCGCCAGGCGGCGTCGGTCGCGTAGCGGTGGAAGCCGCCGCCGACGTGGTCGCGAATGCCGCCCGCCGCCATGTGCTCGAGCGTGCGCTCGACCAGGACGCGCGTCTCGGGATCACCGGTCCGGCGGTGATGGCGCAGCAGCAGCTCGAGCGTGCTGGTGCGCGGGAACCTGGGCGCGCGGCCGAAGCCGCCGTGCTCGCGATCGAAGCTGGCGGCGAGCTGCGCGCGCGCGGCGTGCAGGGGGGATGCGTCCGGTACGGCGCCGGGTGACGCCGGCCGCGCCGCCGCCTGCACGGCCCGCGTCACCTCCGCCGCGTGCGCCGCGATGGTCTGCGGCTCGGCCGCGTGCCGGTCGGCGAGCGTCGTGAGCACGGTCGCGAGCCCGGTCCGCATGCCGCGATCACCGTCGCGCGGCGGCAGATAGGTCGCGCCGAAGAACGGCTGCCCGTCCGCGGTCATCACCACCGTCATCGGCCAGCCGCCGCCGCCGGTCAGCGCCTGCACGGCGCTCATGTAGACATCGTCGACGTCGGGACGCTCCTCGCGATCCACCTTGATCGCGACGAAGCGTTCGTTGAGCAGCCGCGCGATCGCCGGATCCTCGAACGACTCGCGCTCCATCACGTGGCACCAGTGGCACGTCGAGTAGCCGATGCTGAGGAAGATCGGCCGGCCGAGCCGGCGCGCCGCAGCGAAGGCCTCGTCGCCCCAGGGGTACCAGCTCACGGGATTGTGCGCGTGCTGCTGCAGATACGGACTGCTCTCGAGTACGAGCCGGTTGGTGAACAGGGGTGCGCCGTCGGGAGCGAGATGGCGCGTGCGTGGCGGCAGCGCGCGGTTCTTGACGGCGGCCACGGTTGCAGCCCCGAGTCGGCGAGCGACATCCTCAGGAAATGGTTCGGCGCCAGGCAGGTTCGCGACTGCGACAGGCTGAGCCGTGGGTGGCTGGTCTCGCGCGCAGGAGACCACCAGCACGCAGGCGACCAGCACCGCAGGCCAGAGGCCACGACCGCTCACGCAGCGCTCTTGCGCCAGACGGTAGCCAGCCAGGGCTGGTGCTCGCGCGCGACACCAGGTGGACGGTAGTAGTGCGCGAGCTCCGTGAACCGGGCCGCTGTCAAGCATGCACGCCAGGTCTCGAGGCGGTGGTAGACCCCGTAGCGCTCCCGCTGCCAGCCTTCCTGGTCGTCGCCGCGCGGGTTCGAGCAGAACAGGACGCCGCCCGGCTTCAAGGTCGCGTACAGCTCACCGAGGACCCTGGGCAGCTCCTGGCGGGGGACGTGGAACAGCGAGGCGTTGGCGAATACGCCGTCGAAGCACGCGTCCGGCAGCGCGAGCGCGAGGAAGTCCTGCTGCCAGACCTCACAGCCGCTGTGCGCACGCGCCATCGTCACGAAGCGCGCAGCCCCTTCCAGGCCGATCGCAACGTGACCCAGCGCCGCGAACGCGGCGAGGTCGCGCCCCGGGCCGCAGCCGAGGTCGAGGATGGTGAAGGGGGCCTCCCCTTCGACGTGCTCGAGCAGCGCCGCCCTGTTCTCCGCGACGTCGTGATCGCGGGTGGCCGCCCAGAACTCATCGGCGCTCGCCTCGTAGTGTACGATGGTGCGGGCGCTGATGGTCTGCAGGTCCTGGCGGCCGAGTCGCATCCCGAGGGTGGAGCGTAGCACGGCCCCGAACGATCGCGGCACAGGGTATTCAACGACGACAGGGCGGGCCGGCTCCGCTCGCGCGAAACCGGCCCGCCCCGCTGGCTGGCTAGAGGATCAACCCTCCTTGCAGGTCAGACCAGCCTGGTTCGACTGGCAGTCGAGGATCGTGCCGACCCGGTCGATCGCGCCCTGCTTGAGCGAGGTGCTCACCGGCGAATCGAAGGGCGCGACCACGGCGACGCGGCGCAGGGTGATGGTGAACTTGTACACCTGCTGCACCACCGGATTGACCGGGTTGATCGCCCGGATCACCAGGGTCGAGTTCTTGTCGGCCGACTTGCAGACGATCGTGCGGATCACCCCGTTGCCGGGCACCGTCTTGACCGTGCACTGTGCCGCGGTCCACACCGGCGGGCTCGCCAGCGTGTTGGTGTCGAGCGTCAGCGAATCGACGACCCGCACCGCGAAGCCAGTCGGCGAGACCAGCGAGTCTCCACCCGGCAGGTTCACGATCATGTCGCCGCTCACCTTGACCAGGCCGTTGGGCTTTGCCGGGTTGAGCGAGCTGTTGCGCTTGACGCGCGCCCGGGTGACGTTCAGCGCCGCGTCGTCAGGGTCGCACGGGTCGCCGATGTCGTCGTTGTCGAGATCCGCCTGGCTCGCATTGCTGATCGCCGGGCAGTTGTCGTCGGTCGAGCAGATGCCGTCGCCGTCCGGGTCACCGCTGCCGCCCTCGGTGCAGAGGCCGCTGGTGCAGAAGTCGGACACCGAGCAGGCATCCGGCGCACCGCTGCAGACCGTGCCGTCCGGATCGAGCTGGCAGAGGCCAGTCGGCTCGAGGCAGACACCCGTCTTGCACTCGCCGGTGCAGGTCACCGGCGTGCCCGTCTGGCAGACGCCGAGGCTGCAGGTCTCGCTGCCGGTGCAGGCGAGGCCGTCGTCGCACTGCGCGTTGCTGGTGCACTCCACGCAGGCCGGAACCGCGGTCAGGAAGGGCGTGAAGTCGACGTTGACCGTGACCGCGTCGCCCGAGCCCGGGCCGACGCCGCTCGGACCGTTGGCCGCGCCCCACCAGTTGTTCTCGGCGTCGAGGTTACCCGACGTGATCGCCGTGCCGTCGACGCCGGTCGTGTTGTCGCTGATCGAGTTCGAGTCGATGGTGTTCGCCGCCGCGTCCGACGAGACGCCGGCCTCGTACGCGAACTGGTTGTGACCCTCGATGCGGTTGCACGACACCGTGTTGCCGGTGGAATCACCGGCAACGCACAGGCCGAACGAGCCGCCCTGGATCACGACGCCGCTGTTGCCGTCGAGGATCTCGTTGGTGTCGACGACGTTGTTCTTGGTCGAAAACAGCAACACACCCGACGCGGTGCCGTTGGCCGGGTTGCCGGTGTAGCGGTGGCCGATGATCGCGTTGCCGGAGATCTGCACCGGGCCGGCGCCGAAGCCGACCTGGATGCCGTTCTGCCCGATCAGCGGCGTGTTGCCCTCACCGGTGATGGCGCTGCCGGTCACGCTGCCGGTCGCGATGCCGTCGACCGTGTCGGCGCAGCCGCAGCCGTTGAAGGTGACGCCGTTCTTCTGGATGCCGGACACCGTGACGCCGATCACGTCGACGTCCGCGATGTTCGGGCCCTTCGCCTGGACGTAGAGCCCCAGTCCATTCTGCGAGCCGTCGAGCGGCGTGTTGCGCACATTCTTGACCGAGCCGCCGTTGATCGTGCCCGACGCGTTCCGGTAGTAGAGACCGACCATGCGCGCCGGCATCGCGGTGATCAGCGCGCCGTCGATGTTCAGGTTGTTGAGCACGACGCCGGTCACGCCCGAGACCAGCAGGATCGCCGTGCCGTTCCCGTTGCTGCACGGGCTGCCCTGCGCGGTGTCGGTGACCAGCGCGCTCGGCTTCAAGATCGCGCCGTTGCCGTTGACGACGATGTTGTTCTTGGTCACGCGGACCTGATCGCGGTAGACCGCGGTCTGGATCTCGATCGTCGAGCCCGCCGCAGCCTCGGCCGCGGTGAGCGCGGGGCCGACCGCGACGCTGCCCGTCGTCACCGCCGGTGCCGCCACGTAGGCGGCGCGGTCGAAGGTGTTCGCCCCGTAGATGGCGGCGGTGGTCGACCCGTTCTGCACGAAGACGTGCGCGGTGCCCGGCGTGGTGAGCACCAAGCTGACCAGACCGGTCGAGACGAAGGTGTTGCCGGAGATGGCGACACCCGGGCGGCGCGTGCGGAGGCTCACCGCGAAGCGGGTGGTCACGCCCTGGAAGGTGTTGCTGATGATCGTCGAGTTGGCCGAGTCGATCGTGACCAGGTTGTTGCCCTGCTCCTGCCCGAGCCCGTTGATGCCACCCGCCGTCGCGGTGATCAGGTTGTTGGTGAAGGTGATGTTGGAGGAGGCGCCGATGCCCGCGCCGCCGCCGTCACCCATCACGACCACCTGCCGCGGCACGTTCGGCGTCGTGAACTGGTTGGCGAAGCCGAAGTCGGCCGGGAGCCCCGTGAAGGTCTGACCCGAGAACGTGTTGCCGTCGATCACCCAGCCGGTGTTCGCCTGACCGAACTCGGCGGTCAGCGCGGCGTCGCCGGCGGCGATGATCTCGTTGTTGCGGATCTCGGCATTGGCGTGCGCACCCTGGAGATACAGTGCCGCGCTCTCGATGCCGGGCGACGCGTTGTCGATGCCCTCGATCGTGAAGCCCTGGCCGGGCGCACCGATCTGCACGCCGTTCGAGCCGGTCGTCACCCGTACGGTGCCGAGCGTCGCGGTCGGGGTCGCCGGCGGCCTGATCGTGGTCGCCGCGCGGCCGCTCGTGGAGAGCAGCGCGATATTCTTGTTGATGACGACGAACTCGGTGTAGATGCCGACGTCCACCAGCACGGTGTCGCCAGGGTTGGCGGCTGTGATCGCGGCGTTGATGGTCAACTCTTCCGAGTCGCAGCTGACGTCGATCGCAACGCTCGGCACGCAAACCTCGGCGGCGTGGGCGCGGCTGGCGAGCGCCAGCGAACAGGCCAGGATCGCAAGGCAGCAGACTAGTCTTCGGTACATCGGGATTCTCTCCTTCGGGTTCTGCAGGCGCGGGGAGGCTGGATCAGGTCGGGGCCAGCAGTGCTGCCTTCCCTGTGCGTCTTGTCGGTGATTGCGCTGCCGATGGTGCGCGGGATTCCGCTGTCAGCCTGCATATGTGGACCCGAAGGAGTGTTCAAGAAGTTTTTACTGACATTTTTTTGTCATACGAGATTTGTCCTGACGACAAAGGGGCGCCGGGAGGCTCACGGGACCCCGCTCGCGACCTCGCAGGACTGGGCCACGTCCGCGGACCCCTTGCCACCGCTGCAATCGTCGAAGTCCGGCCCCCCGACCAGCACGTCGTCCCTGGGACCACCGGCCAGGACGTCGTCACCCGTTCCGCCGTCGAGCAGATCGGCGCCGCGGCTGCCCTTCAGGACGTCGTCGTCCGGTCCGCCGCAGATGACGTCGTCGCCGCTCATGCCGACGATCACGTCGGGGCCGGGCGTTCCCCGGATGACGTCCGGGCCATCGCTGCCACCAAGTGTCGGCACCAGCCCCTGACAGGCAGGGATGCCGGTCGGTGCGAAGAACACCCGATCGACGTTCGCGCTCAGGATGCCGCCTGCCTCGTTCTTGAACAGGACCACGTACACGAGATTCCGTCGGCGATGTTGCCGACGTTCGAGTCGAACCAGATGCCGCGCCCGTCGCCAGTCGGATGGCTCGTGCCCGCGAGTTGCGTCAAAAACGTGCCCGTGCAACCCGGCTGCGAGTAGAACTGCGCGAAGGTCCGCACGAAGCCGCTCCTGTTCTCTCCAGGAGTGAAACGAAACCGTTGAGGCACTGCGCGATCTCCGCCGTGTTGCCGGCAGGCGCCGACGCGTTGCCGAGCAGCGCCGATCCGGAGTCGGGCGCATCGTCGGCATCGATGGTGGCGCTGAACAGCAGCAGGCTGGCGTCGATGCCCTGCCCGCCGGCGATCCCGGAATCGAACTGCCCGTTGCTGGCGAGGTTCTGCGCGCCTGCCGCCGGAGCGCACAGCGCTCCGGCGAGCAGCAGCCCGCACAGCATACTCATCGCCCCGGACGCTCGATTACCCTTGGTTTCCATCGTCTTGCTCCGTTCCGGCACGCCCACGAACGTCGTCGGCGACGTCGCTGGGCGGGCTCACGGGCAAGGCGTGCGAAGGCAACGCACAATGTGCGCCCGGACGGAGCCTGACTCGGCGATCACCAGCGGTGGTCGAACTCCTCCGCCCAGCCAGGGAGCGAGTGGACCTCGAGCTCGTGGCCGTCGTAGCGCACCGTGCCGTGCCAGCGCCCGAACGCGCACGCGCCACCGCTGCGCAGGAAGCCGACGCCGACCTGCGGCGTCCGGACGACGAGCGGCTCGAGGACGAGATCGATCATCCGCGACTGCGGCGCCGTCACCCGCCAGGGACGCCGCCAGTCCGACGGGTCGTAGCGCCACTCGAGGTCTTCCATGACCTTGTACAGACGGCCGTCGATGCAGAGCGCGTTCTCGTTGACCCCGGTGCCGGTGGTCCACTTGCCACCCATGTTGACGCCGACCACGGTCCCGTCCTGAACACCGGTCGCCACCGCCCAGTTCCAGAACGAGCGATACGGCCACACGCCGCGGCCGAAGTCCTGCACCGCGTGGCAGGTTTCGGGCCGCATCTCGTAGCGCTGGCCGCCGACGTGGATCGCACCTGTCGTCGGCAGCGCGCAGTGCTTCGAGTTGAGCTGGAAGCGGTCGGCGCTCCACGGCACGACGACGTTCAGCGTCTCGTGCCCGGCCGGCTTCGCGACCACGAAGTCGCCGACCATCGGCACGCCCTTCGCGTCCGCCCGCAGCTCGACCCTCAGCTCGTCGCCGGCGTGGACGTTGTCGTAGGCGATGGTCTTGCTCCGGAACCCGATCGTGCGCTCGACGTGCTCGGGCAGCGCGATGGTCCCGGGCAGCTTCGGCGACAGGACCGCGACGTTCCGTCCGCTCGCGAAGTCGGTGAACGTCACCTCGCAGAACGACGCGTAGTCGATGTCGGCGACGGTCACCGACAGCACGAAGTCGGGCGTGATCCAGTTCCAGAAGTTCCAGCGCTTCTTGCGCGGCCAGTGGCCGCTCAGGTTCGCGCGCACAAGCGGCGTGCGCGACCAGCCCACCGCGGCCGGATTCAGACGCCCGCGCGGATCGCACAGATCGACGGCGGCGCCGAGCTCGTGCTCGACGTAGGTCGGACGATGATCGCCGCGCGCCATGCGCGCGCGCATGATCGGCATGAAGTCCGGCAACGTCATCAGATCGGACCCGTCATCAGATCGTCCCGATGATGCCGACGCCGATCGCGGCGAGGAACAGCGCCGCGGGAAAGACGCCGATCGCCGTGCACCACAGCACGCGGGTGAAGGGCACGCGCGCGGCACCGGCAGCCACGTTGATCGGACCCGCCATGAGCGGAAACGAGCGCGCGACGATGAGGAACACCGGATGCCCGAGCGGGAAGCGGCGCAGCCATTCCGGCAACCGCGCGGTCTCGAACTTCCAGCCGAGGTCGCTCGCGGTGCGCCGACCGATCGCGTACTGCGCCGACGCCGAGCCCATCCACGACAGCCAGGTCGCGAACGTGCCCAGCCAGAGCCCGAACATCGACCCGTTCAACAACGACCAGGGCACGAAGTCGCCGACCGGTGTGACGTGGACGATCATCTGCATCGGGATCCACACCGCCGGCGCGAGCAGTCCGTAGTGGGCGCGAAGCCCTTCCGGCCCGCCCTCGAGGTGAACCCAGACGACGACCAGCACGCCGACCACGACCGAAGCGACGGCGGACTGGAGCCCGCGCGAACGCAGGACTGGGTTCAGGCTCGCCATGCCGGGCCCATGCCGCTAGTGTCGCACGAGCATGGCAAACGACGGATCGATCTTCGCGGGACGGCCACTCTGGGCCAACGCACTGCTCGTCCTGTGCGCGTTCATGACGTTCGTCTACACGCCCTGGGATCTGTTCTTCAAACCCCTCGCGATCGATCAGGAGGTCTGGTTTGGCTTCCTCCTGACCGGCTGGGCGGCGAAGGCCACCGCACCGATCCACTGGGCGATCTACGCCGCGTTCACCTTCGGGCTGTGGAAGATGCGTCCCTGGATGCGCTTCTGGGGCACGGTCTACATCATCCAGATCGCGATCGGGATGCTGATCTGGAACCTGCTCGACGCACGCGGCTCGGTGCTCGGTGGCATCGTCAGCGGGATCGTCTTCGCGTACCTCGCGCGGGCGTACTGGCGGGCCGGCCGGGTTTTCACGGATCGATGAAGCAACGAACCGATGGCTGGCGCCACGACGGTCACGAGCGTCCGTCCTTCGCCGTACCGCCACGCGACGGACAGGAATCGGTCTGGGACTACCCCCGGCCGCCGCGCATCGAGCTCGATCGTCGCGACGTCGTCGTCCGCGCGGGCGACGTCGTGCTCGCGCGCACCGAGCGCGCGTTGCGGGTGCTCGAGACCGCCAGCCCGCCGACCTTCTATCTGCCGCCCGAGGACGTGCGCATGGACCTTCTCGCGCGGGCGCGGGGCACCTCGTGGTGCGAGTGGAAGGGTGCCGCGACCTACTGGGACGTAGTCCTCCCCGAGCGGCGGCTGGCACGGGTCGGGTGGTCCTACGAGGGTCCGACCCCGGCGTTCACCTCCCTGAGCGGCCACCTCGGCTTCTATCCCGCCCACCTCGAGTGCTTCGTGGGCGGTGTGCGCGTCGCACCGCAGCCGGGCCGGTTCTACGGCGGCTGGGTGACGCCCGAGATCACCGGTCCGATCAAGGGCGAGCCCGGCACCGAGAGCTGGTGACGATCATGTGAAGAGCGCGGCCTAGGCCTTGACGGCGAGCAGCCGGTGACGGACCGAGTGTCATGCTGAATGCCCGAGTGGGTGACCGACGTGTCGCCCGGATGCGGACCAGCGCCACGACCGTCGCGCTGGCGCTCGCGCTGTGCGCGACCCTCCCCGCGATGCGCGCGACTGCGGCCGACCCGCGCGCGAACGCCTGGTGGCAGGCTGGCCAGGCGGCCGTCGCGCAGGCCAAGGCCGACGTCGGCAGCGTGCCGCGCGCCAGGAACGTGATCCTCTTCATCGGCGACGGCATGAGCATCGCCACGGTGACCGCGGCGCGCATCCTCGAAGGGCAGCGCGCGGGCAGGAGCGGCGAGGAGAACCGGCTGTCGTTCGAGACCCTGCCGTTCACCGCGCTGTCGAAGACCTACAACACCGACTTCCAGGTGCCGGACTCGGCCGGGACGATGACGGCGATGATGACCGGCGTCAAGACCAGAATGGGCGTGCTGGGGGTGGACGAGACGGTGGCGCGTGGCGACGTCGCCGCGACAGCGGGCGGAACCGTGCCGACGCTGCTCGAGCAGGCCGAGCAGCGCGGGCTCTGGACCGGTGTCGTGACCACCACCACGGTGACGCACGCCACGCCGGGCGCGTGCTACGCGCACACGCCAGAGCGCAACTGGGAGGTCGACGCGAAGCTGTCCGCTGAGGCCCGGCAGGCCGGCTTCGCCGACATCGCGCGCCAGCTGGTCGAGCTGCAGCGCGGCGACGGCATCGAGGTGGTGCTGGGTGGCGGGCGGGCCAACTTCCTGCCGGCGGACCGGCCCGACGAGGAGCGTCCGGAGACGCACGGCGCGCGCGCCGACGGCCGCGACCTGATCGCGGAGTGGCGCCGGGCGGCTCCGGGCGGCGCCTACGTGTGGAACGCGCGACAGCTCGCCGCGGTCGACGGCAAGGCGGTGCCGAAGCTGCTCGGCCTGTTCGATCCGGAGCACATGCAGTTCGAGGCCGACCGCGCCCGCGATGCCGGCGGCGAGCCTTCGCTGTCCGAGATGACCGCCAAGGCACTCGACATCCTCGAGCGCGCGCCGAACGGCTACTTCCTGATGGTGGAAGGCGGCCGCATCGACCATGGCCACCACGCCGGCAATGCCTATCGCGCGCTCGGCGAGACCATCGAGCTGTCGAACGCGGTGCGGGTGGCGCTCACGCGCACCAAGCCGACCGACACGCTGATCGTCGTCACCGCCGACCACAGCCACACCATGACCATGTCCGGCTATCCGCAGCGCGGAAACCCGATCCTCGGCCTGGTGGTCGGCTCGATGGGCGAAGACAAGCCGGGCAAGGAGCCGGTCAAGGACCTGAGCGGGCGTCCCTACACGACCCTCAGCTACGCCAACGGGCCCGGCTACCCGGGTGCCTCGGACACGCAACCCGAGGGGCCGAAGCATTTCCCGCACCGGCCGAAGTCGTTCACGGGCGTCACCAGGGGCCGCCCCGACCTGGCACAGGTCGACACCCGGGCCGCCGACTACCTCGAAGAATCAACGGTCGCTCTCGGCTCCGAGACGCACGGCGGCGAGGACGTAGCGATCTACGCGCGCGGACCAGGGGCAGCCCTCTTCCACGGCACCCAGGAGCAGAGCTTCGTCTACCACGCGATGGTGGCAGCGCTCGGCTGGGAGTAGGCGTCCGAGCCAAGACACGGAAGTCCGCGCGCGCAGCGCGCGGCCGACCGAAGGGAGCGCACGGAGTGAAGCTCCACGCGGCTCTGCCGTGTGGAACGAGGGGGCGCGTGGCGCAGCAGATCACCGCATACGAGCTGCTGTTCCGCCGCGGACCGGAGAACAGCGCGAGCGTCTCCGACGACGTCGCCGCCTCCGCCACCGTCATCAGCCACGTCTTCGGCGAGCTCGGCGTCGCCGCAGCACTCGGCCCGCACCGCGGCTTCATCAACGTCAGCGACGAGCTGTTGTTGAGCGATGCGATCGAGCTCCTGCCGCGCGAGCAGATCGTGCTCGAGCTGCTCGAGACGGTGCAGCTCACGCCGCTGGTGGTCGCGCGCGTGCGCGAGCTGCACGCGCGCGGCTTCACCCTCGCACTCGACGACTTCACCGCGACCGGGTGCCTGAGCGCAGCGACGGTCGCGGCCGCACACACCGCCGCCCTGCGCTGCTCCAGCAGCAGAGCACCCGTCGCCGCGGCGGAGTAGAAAGAGGCGGCGCGCTCAGCCGTACGCGAGCATGGTGAGCCACAGCGCCACGCAGCCGGGCTTGGTCTCGCCCTCGATCTCGATCGTGCACTCGTGCGTGAGCTGGACGTTGTTCGCTCCCTTGGGCACCACGTCGACCAGCTTGCGCTGCATGCGGATACGCTGGTTCACCTTGACCGGGTTCACGAACCGGACCTTGTCGAAGCCGTAGTTCACGCCCATCATGATGCCGGCATAGGCCTCGGGGGCCGCGTTCGGAATGCTCGTCGACAGGTGCGTCAGCATCGACAAGGTGAGAAATCCGTGCGCGATCGTGACCTTGTACGGCGAGAGCTGGGCCGACTTCTCCGCGTCGACGTGAATGAACTGGTGGTCGATGGTGCAGTCCGCGAACTGGTTGATGCGCTCCTGCGTGATCTGGAACCACTCGCCCGGCTGCTCGGGCTTGCCGATCAACCCCTTGAAGATCTCGATCGCCTTTTCTGCGTTGCTCGCCATGTTCGACCTCGCTTGTGGGATGAACGCTCGTAGCCCTCGCCCGGGCGCGGTTCAACGGCGCCGGAAACGTCCCGTGGTGGTCGGCCGATGCGACGCGCGCTGACGACTCTGGTGTTCCTGGCGCTCGGCGGCCTCGCCGGCACGCAGCGCAACGCGTGCTTCCAGTACCTCGACGCCGAGCGCGACCGCTGCCTCGCCGCCGCCGAGGTGCCCCACGACGACTACGAGCGCCAGCGCTCGTCGCCTTGATCCCTGATCTTGCTACCTTGACTTGCCGGGCCCGCGCGTCGCAAGAGCGTGCGATGGGGCCGCGACACCGACCCGCCGGACGGCACGCGCGCGATCGCGGGCACAGCGCGGCACTCGCGACGCGAATCTGCCTGACGGCCGTCCTGCTCGTCACCACGGCGCGCGCCGCGACGGCGATCTCGTTCAGCGACGTCACCGCCGCGGCCGGCCTCGCGACGACGAACGGCTACTTCCAGGAACTCACCTTCGGCGAGCCGCGCGTGATCGGCGGCGGCGTCGCCGCGGGCGACTACGACCGCGACGGCTGGGTCGACCTGTTCGTGGTGCGCGGCCAGAACGGCGCCGGGCAGCTGTTCCGCAACCGCGGCAACGGGACCTTCACCGACGTCGCCTTCGCGGCCGGCGTCACGATCGGCCCCGGCCTGCACGCGAGCGCGACCTTCGCCGATGCCGACGGCGACGGCTGGCTCGATCTGCTGGTGGTCGGCTTCGGCGGCGTCCAGCCGCTGCTGTTGCGCAACCTCGGCGACGGCACCTTCGTCGACGCGACCTTCGCGTCGGGCATCCTGCTGCCCGGCCTGCACAGCTTCTCGGCGAGCTTCGGCGACTACGACCGCGACGGCGACCTCGATCTGTTCGTCTCGCGCTGGTCGAGCGACTTCGCAGCACCCGGCCTCGGCGGCCATCTCTGGCGCAACGACGGCGCCGGCGCGTTCACCGACGTCAGCGCCGCGGCCGGGTTGCCGGCGTTCTCGAGCCCGCTAGCGATCTTCCCGGCCACGCTCGACCTCTCGTTCACCGGCAACTTCACCGATATCGACTCCGACGGCTGGCCAGACCTGCTGGTGACGGTCGACTTCGGCGGCACGCGCGTGCTGCACAACCAGGGCGATGGCACGTTCGACGACGTGACCGACCCCGCCATCATCACCGACGAGAACGGCATGGGCGCCGCGATCGGCGACTACGACAACGACGGCGACCTCGACTGGTTCGTGTCGAGCATCTGGGACCCCAACGGCATCGTCGAGGGCAACTGGGGCATCACGGGCAACCGGCTGTACCGCAACGCCGGCGACGGGACGTTCTCCGACGCGACCGACGTGGCCGGCGTGCGCATCGGCTACTGGGGCTGGGGCTCGAGCTTCGCCGACCTCGACAACGACGCCGACCTCGACCTCGTGCACGTCAACGGCTGGGGACCGCTCAACATCCCGGAGTCCGCCGAGTACCACGCCGATCCCGCGGTCTGCTTCGTCGGCAACGGCGACGGCACCTTCACCGAGAGTGCGGCGGCACTCGGGCTCGCCGACACCGGACAGGGACGCGGTGTGGTCGCCTTCGACTACGATCGCGACGGCGACGTCGACCTGTTCTTCTCGAACAACAACGGCGCCCCGAAGCTCTTCCGCAACGACGGCGGCAACGCGCAGACGCACCTCGGCGTCAAGCTGGTCGGATCCGCGCCGAACAGCGAGGCGATCGGCGCGCGCGTGCGCGCCACCACCGGTGCGACGACGCAGCTCCGTGAGCTGCGTTCGGGCAGCAACTTCGAATCGCAGGACCCGGCGGAAGCGCACTTCGGGCTCGGCGCCGCCACCGTCGTCGACGAGCTGCGCATCACCTGGCCCGACGGCAGCGAAACCGCCCTCGACGACGTCGCCGCCCGGCGGAGCCTGGTGCTGACGCAGCCGCGCGCGGGCGCACCGAGCTGCACGACGAGCGCACCCGGCAACGAGTGCATTCCCGGCGGCACCAGCAACTCGAAGACCGACTGCCTGATCGAGCTGCGGGTCTCGCCGACACCGCCGCGCGACCCGCGCGGCGTGCCGAGCCGCACCGCCCGCTGCCGCGACGGCGATCCGGCGTGCGACGCGGACGGCGAGAACGGCTCGTGCACGTTCGCGGTCGCGCTCTGCATCAACAACCACGACCCGCGCCTCGCCGCGTGCAGCCCGCGCGACGTGCAGCGGCTCGAGGTCACCTCACCGCGCAAGACCAGCCGCAAGGCGCTCGAGCGCGCGGTGCACGCGCAGCTCGCGGTCGCCTTCGGCGCGGGTGGCGAGCTCGGCATCGACGCGACCTCGCCGTTCGCCAATGCCACGCCCGACCACTGCACCGGGGAGGTCGCGATCGTGCTGCCGCTGGCGCAGAGCTCGAGCGGCTCGCTGCGGGCAAACAAGGTCAAGCTCGGGCTGAAGGCGCGCGCGAGCGACAAGCGCGCCGACGCGGACGTCGTCGTTCTGCAGTGCCTGCCGGCGTCCTGACCCTCAGTTCAACGGTGCTGCCGGCGGCGCGCTGGTGTCGGTGCACTGGTGCGGCAAGGCGAGCGGGTAGAAGGCGATCGTCTTCGCCGCGAGCACGCCCAGGCCCTCGAAGAGGACCTGGCACGAGGACGACCACGCGCCGGCGGTGAACGTGCACGCGGTGGTCCACGCACCGATAGTCGGGTTCCACGCGCGCGGGGAGAGCTTGGTGGTGTCGTAGAGCGCGCGGCAGGTGGCGTCGGTCGGGTCGGCTGCGAAGCCCTTGCCGGCACACGTGGTGGCCACGCTGTTGGTCGTATCGTAGCCGCACAGCAAGCCGCTCGTCTGCTGCTCGGCCTGCGAGCACGCGAGATCCCCGCCGGCCGCGCGCAGGCTGCGCTTGTAGCCGCCGCACCACTCGACCGCGCCGAGCAGCGTCCCGCTCTCGTCGTAGGCTGCCATGCCGTAGCCGGGATGGCCCAGCGCCGGATCGTACACACCGAACCAGTTCGCCGTGTAGTCGTTGTTGGTATTGATGATGAAGTCGCCGGTGCCCTGCTGGACGCCGATGATGTACGGGTAGAAGTCGACGCCGCCGCCGTTCGGACCGGCCGCGAAGCCGCACGAGGGCGGGATCACGCCCTCGCCGAGCAGCGGATTCGGCGCGCAGGACGGTCGTACGGTGTCCCAGACGCAGTCCGGGTGGTTGGGCTCGTCCATCCGGCTGACGAAGTACTCGATCGGCGCCGTGTCGAGCGTCCCGAACAGGACCGACTTGCCGGACTTCCACCAGCGGCCGTCGTCGGGGAGGATCGTCAGCGGCTGCGAGCCGTTGCCCGCGACCTCGATCGGGATCTGCGGGATCTCCGTGCCCGGGAACACCGTCCGGCAGGCGGTGATCGTGCTCGGCGCCGTGTTCGCGAGCGTGACCCCGGGAGTCAAGCGGCAGAGCTTGCGACGGTAGCCCTTGCTGAAGCCGCGCTCGGTGTAGGCGACGCCGTGCGTGGCCTTCTTCGACGGTGCCTTGACGCGCAACGAGCCGGCCTCGTCGCAGAACAGTCCGATGTTGCCGCCGCTGCACTCCTGGCTACCCGAGCCGACCGTCGCGAGGCGCCGCCCGGAACCCACCCAGCCGTCCGCGCTGGTGCTCAGATGGTACGGCTGGCCGACGTAGTCGTCGTACTGGGTCTCGATGAAGCCTGGCTTGCAGGCGTAGGGACACCATCCCCCCAGCTCGCACGCGTAGTCCTGACGGGCGTCGACCGCCCAGCCGTCGTTCGCCGGCAACTCGAAGGTCGTGAACCTGGTCGGTCCCCACGGTAGCGCGATCTTCCACTTGTTCGGCAGCGCGAGCAGGCGCTCACCCTGGTTCAGCTGTTGCGCCGCCGAGAACATGCAGCGCGTCCGGGTGGGATCATTCGGGTCGGGCTGCGGCGTCGGCAGCGGTGCGAGCGCGAACGTGTCGTGCTCGGTCACCGGCGCCTCGACTGTCGGGTAACTGTCGCCGTCCGGGTTGGTGCACGAGACGGCACCCGAATAGGGCGTCGGCACCGGTGGCATCGCGCAGTACGCGGACGGGGTTGTGTTGCACGAGGTGCCGGTCGGATCCGGGCTCGTCGAGCAGGCGCCGTCGAGCGAGCAGCAGTAGTAACCGTGCTGGCAGTTGCACGACGGTGCTTGCACCTCCGTGCAAGGCGCGGGCTGGGCGGCACCCGGCGTGGCGTGGAGAGCAAGCGCCGCGAGAAGCGCGAGCGCAGCGACACCACCCCGCGCGGCTGCCCCGCGGGGCGATCGAATGGGGCGGGCCCCCCAGGTTGCCTCGGCAAGACGCATTGCACCTTCCTCCTCACGTGCAGATCGACCCGGCGGAGCGGAAGCGTGAGTCCTGTTTCTGGCTTGACGAGTGCTCTGCCGACCTTCGCGGTGGTGCCTCGCGCGCGCCAGCGCAGCGCTTGTAGACTCCGCCAGGGCAGGGAATGAAGGGCCATGCGCGTCCGCCTCCGCGAGCTCGCCCTGCTCTTCCTCCGCCTCGGCGCGACCGCCTTCGGCGGCCCGGCGGCGCACATCGCCCTGATGCGCGACGAGGTCGTGCACCGGCGCGGCTGGATGACCGACGAGCAGTTCCTCGACCTGCTCGGCGCCAGCAACCTGATCCCGGGGCCGAGCTCGACCGAGATGGCGATCCACATCGGACACCGGCGCGCCGGCTGGCGCGGGCTGGTGGTCGCGGGCACGTGCTTCATCGTGCCGGCAGCACTGCTCACGTGCGCGCTCGCGTGGGCCTACGTACGCTTCGGTGAGCTGCCGGAGGTCGGCTGGCTGCTGTACGGCGTCAAGCCGGTGGTCATCGCGATCGTCGTGCAGGCGATCGTCGCGCTCGCGCCTGCGGCGGCGCGAACGCCGCTGCTGTGGGCGCTCGGCGCCGTGGTCGCCGTGGCGGCAGCGCTCGGCGGCAACGAGTTCGTCGTCCTGCTCGGGGCCGGGGGCGCGACCGTGGCGCTGGCCGCCGCGCGCCGCCGCGCCGGCGGGCCGATGGTCTCGTTCGCGCTTGTGCCCACGCTCGCGACCATCGCCGTCGCCGCGCCATCGGTCGTGCCGCAGTTCGGGATGTCCGCACTGTTCTGGGTGTTCGTCAAGATCGGCTCGGTGCTGTTCGGCAGTGGCTACGTGCTGCTCGCGTTCCTGCGCACCGAGCTGGTCGATCGGCTCGGCTGGCTCGGCGAGGCGCAGCTGTTCGACGCGATCGCGATCGGCCAGGTGACGCCTGGGCCCCTGTTCACCACCGCGACCTTCGTCGGCTATCTGCTCGGCGGCACGGCGGGCGCGCTGGTCGCGACCGCCGGGATCTTCCTGCCGGCGTTCGTCTTCGTCGCCCTGAGCGCGCCAGTGCTGCCGCGGCTGCGCAGCTCGTGGATCGCATCGGCGTTCCTCGACGGCGTCAACGTCGCGTCGCTGGCGCTCATGGCGGTGGTGACCATAGAACTCGCCAGCGCGGCGATCGTCGACGTGCCGACATCGCTGCTGGCGCTCGCGAGCGCCAGCCTGTTGCTGCGCTACCACGTCAACTCGACTTGGCTCATCCTCGGCGGCGGCCTGCTCGGCTGGCTGATCCGGTCCTTCGCCTGAGCGACATTGCTCGTTGAGCGCCGCGTGACGGGCGCGTAGTCTGCCCGCGCGCATCCGTGCCCGGTGCGCCGACCACGGGGCTCCCCATGCACAGCACGACCGTCGCCAGCTTGTTCCTCACGACGCTCACCACCCTGCTGGTCGGCCAGGCGACCGCCGCTCCGCCGAGCCGCGAGGAGCAGCGCTGCATCGTCGAGCTGAACCGGGCCGGTGCGCGGGTCGCCGACGCGGCCACGCGCGAGCTACTGCGCTGCGCGCGCGCCGCGGTACGCGGCAAGCTGCCGGCGGACCAGTCGCTCGAGCAGTGCGTGCTCGCGGACGGATCGGGGCGCATCGAGGAGGCCCGCACTACCACCGAGGTCGCCCAGGCGCGCTGGTGCGCGGCGCCGCCGGCCATCGGACCGCGCAACGCGGACGCCGTCAATCACCTGCTCGACGAGCTCGGTCAGGTGGGCGCCGTGTTCGGCGACGATGCGGCAGCGGTGCTCGCGGCAAGCGCCGGCGCGCCCGGGGCCGTATCCTGCCAGCTGACCGCGGTGCGCGGCATGGGACGGGTCGCCGTCGCCGAGCTGCGCGAGTTCAACCGCTGCAAGGAGAGCGCCCTCGCCGCGGGCGAGGTCGCGTCGGGCGACGATCTCGCGACCTGCGTCGGCGCTGATCCGCGCGGCCGCGTGGCGCGCACGAACGCCGACGCGAGCGTGCGCACCACCCGCGCATGCACCGGCCAGCCGATCGCGCAGCTCCTCCCCGGCCAGTGCGCCGCCGCAACCGCCGCCGGGCTCGGTGCGTGCATCGAACCGCGCGTCCACTGCGACGTCTGCCAGGGCTTGAACGCTGCCGATCGCATGAACGCTTCGTGCCACCGCTTCGCGGACGGCGAGGCGGTCGCGTACTGCGGCGAGCGGGTGGTGCAGGAGCACTCGGTGGCTCGCCTCTGGGACGAGGAGCTGCTGGCCGCGATCCGCATCGACACGCCGCGCCCCGTGGTACACGCGCGCAACCTGTTCCACCTGTCGATCGGGATGTGGGACGGCTGGGCCGCCTACGACGACACCGCCGACCTCTACCTGCACGACGCGCGCGCGACGGCGGACGACGTCGCCGCGGCGCGCGACGTCACGATCAGCTTCGCGGCCTACCGCATCCTGCGCAATCGCTTTGCCGCGTCGCCCGGTGCCGCGACCTCGCTCGCGCGCTTCGACGCGCGCCTCTACGCACTCGGCCTCGACGAGGACTTCACCTCGACCGAGGGCGACTCTCCCGCCGCACTCGGCAACCGCATCGCGGCGACGGTGATCGCCTACGGCCTCGGCGACGGCTCCAACCAGCAGGGCAACCACGCCGACCCGACCTACGTCGCGCTGAACGAGCCGCTGATCGTGAAGGAGCCCGGCAACGTGATGGCGGCGCCGAGCAACTGGCAGCCGCTCGCGCTCGACGTGATGATCGGCCAGAATGGCGTGCCGATCCCGGGCCGTGTACAAGCGTTCCTCGGCTCGGCATGGGGCGCCGTGCTGCCGTTCGCGCTCGAGCGCAGCGCGCCGGGCGTGCCCTACTTCCAGCCGGTGTTCCCGCCACCGACCATCGAGGATCCGGCGACCAACGCCGACTTCAAGGACCAGGCGGTCGACATCATCCTGAAGCAGAGCCTGCTCGACTCGACCGACGACACGCTGCTGGACGCGTCGCCCGGCGTGCTCGGCAACAACGCGCTCGGTGCCGACGACGGCGCCGGCCACCCCGTGAACCCGGTCACCGGCCAGCCGTACGCGCCAAACGTCGTCAAGCGCAACGACTTCTTCCGCACGCTCGGCATGTACTGGGCCGACGGCCCCGCTTCCGAAACACCCCCCGGCCACTGGAACGTCGTCGCCAACGAGGTCTCCGACCATCCGCTATTCGAGAAGCGCATCGGCGCCGCCGGCCCGGTGCTCGACGACCTCGAGTGGGACGTCAAGCTCTACCTGGCGCTCAACGGCTCGGTGCACGACGCCGCGATCGCAGCGTGGGAGCAGAAACGCGTCTACGACTCGTCGCGGCCGATCTCGGTGGTGCGCCACCTCGCGACGCTCGGCCAGTCCTCCGACCCCGGCGGCCCCTCGTACCATCCCGATGGCCTGCCGCTGGTCCCCGGCCTGATCGAGGTGATCACCGCCGCGAGCAGCGCCCCGGGCGAGCGTCACGCGCACCTCGCGGCGTTCGTCGGCGAGATCACGGTGCGCAGCTGGAAGGGCGAGCCCGCGAACCCGCGCACGCAGGTCGGCGGCATCGACTGGATCCGCGCCAAGCTCTGGATCGCCTACCAGAAGAGCACCTTCGTGACGCCGCCGTTCGCCGGCTTCGTCTCCGGCCACAGCACCTTCAGCCGCGCCGCGGCCGAGGTGATGACGCTGTTCACCGGCGACCCGTTCTTCCCCGGCGGGCTCGTCGAGTTCGTCGCACCGGCCGACACCTACCTGCCGCCCGAGAAGGGTCCGACCGCGCCGACCGCGCTGCAGTGGGCGACCTACTACGACGCCGCCGACCAGGCCGGGATCTCGCGCATCTGGAGCGGCATCCACGTGCGCGCGGACGACATCCCGGGGCGCGTGATGGGCTCGACGGTCGGCATCGACGCGTACGAGAAGGCGCTGACGTACTTCGACGGCACGGCCGTGCCGTGATGCTGTCGGCGCGCTAACTGGGCGTGATGCGCAAGGAGGACCTGTCGTTCCTCGAGCGCGCGCCCGTGTGGCGCGTGTTCAGCGCGGTCGTCGCGGCGCCGCGCGGGGATGTGTTCGCGGCGATCGCGGATCCGGGCGGGTGGCACGCGTGGTTTCCCGGCGTGCGCAGCGCGCGCTACTCGTCCGCGCCGCCTCACGGGCTCGGCACGATTCGCGAGGCGGACGTGTCGGGGACGCGGTGGGTGGAGGAGATGATCGCGTGGGAGGCTGACCGTCGGTGGGCGTACACGTCACTAACCAGCGCCTTCCCTCGCGCCTTTCACAGTTTGAGCTCATCTGCGACAAGCTTGATGTTCTGGTTCACGTAGCAGCTGTCCGGCTCGTGCTTCGCCGCACGAACGCGGATCTGAAAGGACGGGTCGCCGGGCCTGGTCGCTTCGTACAGGATCAATCCAATGCCGAAAATCAGACAGAGCGCGTCGAGTCGGTCAATGTCCTCCGGTGGTGCTTCGCGTGGTACCACGAGATAGGAACGATGCGGGAACAGCTTGTACGCGCAAGAGCGGCACCGGGTCAGAGACGCCGGTCCCTCGCTTGTCGAAGCAGATCAACCGGCAGAACCCGCCGAGGCGCCGCAGGAAGCGCGCCAGCGACGGCTCCTCTCACATGACATCGATATTGGTCGACCGACTCGGGATGAAAACCACATCGAGCGGTCCGTCGCCGATGACTTGATATGCGACGTGGCCGTCCTTGCTTCTCGCGTGTCGCGTCTCGGGGTCTTGCATGCGCCGTATCTTTCCCTAGCGGCCTAACGCTCGGCATCAGCGGCGGCGCGAAGGGCCGTCCGCTGCATGCCGTTGTTAGCCATCGGTCTCATCATCCTCAATGGTTCGTGCTGGCCGGCTTGTGCTTGAAGAACATGATGCAGGCAACGATGAAAACCAGCAGCACGGCCGATGCGGAATAGCGGCTCAAGGCGAGACCGCCAGACGCGACCGGCTTGTCGAGGAAATCGCCGACCACAGCACCAAGCGGACGCGTCACGACAAAGGCCGCCCAGAACAGCAATGTGCGCGAAATGCCTGTCCAAAAGTATGCGCCCGCGACAACTATCAGTAGCGCGCCGAAGACGGCGGCGGCCCCTAGGTAGCCGAGACCGGCAGTATCCGCGGTCCAGTCGCCGAGCGCGGTGCCTAGGGTTTGCGAGAACATGATCGTCACCCAGTAGAACACTTCGGCCTTGGGTGTGTTCACCGATTCCGCCGACACTGTCCCCATCGCGCGATACCACGCGGCGAGCGATGCGAGCAGGAGCACTAGCAGGAGCGAGCTGCCTCCCGAATAGCCCATACCGAGGGAGCGCGTTGCAAAGTCGGCGAGCGTCGTCCCAACGGTGGTGGTCGCAATTATGGTGGTCCAGTATACGTACGGGTGGAAGCGCTTGGCAGCGATCTGCACACCTACGGCGGCAATGAAGATCGCCGCGAAGATGCCGGTGGCCGCGAGGTAGCCAAGATTCATCGACATCGACACCGCGTCGCCGCCGGTTTCGCCGAGCGTAGTGGCGGCGACCTTGATGATCCAGAACAGCAGCGTGACTTCCGGCACCTTGCTGATGATTCGCTCTGCCGTAGGGTGCATCGTGTTTCCCGTTGTTCCTCGATGGCGATGGCTAACGCTCAAGCTCAGCAGCGGCCGCCGTCTGCTCCAGCGCCTTGTTCGGCGGCATCCGGCGCATAAAACCAAAAGCGCACCGACAAGAGGAAATAGACAAGTCCGATTGAGACCGGAATGACCAGCGCCGATCTTGCAACTTCAACGTGCTCTATGTTGAGGCCAAGCCACGCTGCGGCAGCGCCGAAAATGAACAAGCCCAGGCCATGACTCGGGAGCACACAAGTCTGGCCCGCATGTGCCGCTCCATTCAGAGTTCGTGAACGACCACCACGGCGGGCGCGGTCAGCGCCTCGGCACCCACCCGCACGTGACGGTGATGCGTGAACAATACGACCTGCGTGTGCGACGCCACGTCTGCCAAGACGCGAAGCGCCGCAGCACCGCGGTCGTCGTCGAACTGCACCAGAACGTCATCGACGACGAAGGGCATCGGCTCGCCCCCGGCGCAGGACGCCTCGACGGCGGCGAGGCGTAGCGCGAAGAAGAGCTGATCCCGTGTTCCCTCGCTCATTCCATACGACGGCACACGCGTCCCGTCCGGTCTCACGCCGACGAGGATGGGACGGTCCTCCTCCACGTCGGCGTCCAGCCGCTCGAAGCTGCGGAGGGTCACCTCCCGGAAGAGAGCGCCAGCGCGGAGCAGGAGCGGCGCCTGGTTCTTGCGCCGGTAGTCGTCGATCCGCCGGGCGAGCAGCGTCGCGGCCACCCGCAAGCGAGAGTATCGTACGACGTCGTCTCGAAGCCGGGCGAGCGTCGCCTGGAACTCCTCGGCCTTCTCGCTTGCCGCGGACGGCCCGTGCAGCCGCCGGAGTTCCGCTTGTGCGCCGGCCCGCGCGTCGCGGGCTTCGGAGAGAGTCTTCTCCACCTCCGGCAACTCCTCCCCGATCTGGCCGAGCCGGACGTCGGTGGCGTCCTTGTCCGCGCTCGCGGCCTCGGTTTCGAGATCCGCGATCGAGGCGCCGTCACCGCCGCGGACGAGCTCCTTCTCGATCCGCGTGAGTTCGCTCTGGCACGTACGGCGGTCGGCGCTGCGCTGCTCCGCCACGACGAGATCGCCGTCCGCCCCGAAGCGCGCCTCCTCGCGGAGCGCCGATAGCGTCAGACTCGCGGCCGCGACGGCGTCCTTGTCGCCGGCGACAGCGGCCCGGAGGCGTTCGAGCCGCACGATGCCCTGTCGTCGCGATTCCTCCTCTTGGAGCACCGCAGCGAGACGCTTGTGGAGCCCCTCGACCCACGCGTCCTCGGAGCCGCCTTCGGTCGCCGCCATGTTACCGAGGCGCTGGGCGAGAGCGCGCACGTCGGCGCTGAACGATTCGGCGTCGCGGTCGATGCCCGAGATGCGCGTCTGGTATCCCGTCGCCTCTTCGAGCGCGCGGAGGATCCTCTCGACGCCTTCGAGGGCGACGAGGGCGTCATCGGGCGGAGGAGCGTGGCCATGGGAAAGGCCGCGAGTGGCCTCGCTCCACTTGCTCTGCCATGCCTCGACGTCCGCCTCCGCGCCGCGCACGTCGGCCTCCGCATCGCAAATCGCCTGTTCGGTGTCGCGTGTCTTGCGCACGAGCTCCACCCGGGCACGCTCTTCCTTCTCGATGCGCTGCCGCAGCTTTTCCGCGGCGGCCAGCATCATGGGAAGGCCGCCGACGGGATGCGTGGTCGGCGCCAGCGCCGTGATGGCGACACGGAGGCTCTTGATCTGCTTCTCGATCCACGTATCGAGTTCTTGCTGCTCTTGCCGCGCCTCCACGACGACCCCCGACCGCTCGCGTAGACGGCCGAAGTCCTCGCACCATGCGCGCGCTTCGTGGATCTGCGGCGGGATGGCGAGCACGGGCTTCCAAGCGTCGCGCCATGTTGCATCCAGTTCCTCGACGGCCTTGTGCCGACGCCGCGAACCAGCGTCAGCTTCCTCCATCTCCGTGACGAGGCGCGCGCGCTCTTCCAGGTACTGCGCGAGTTCGGCGACGCGATCGGCCTCGCTTCGGAGCCGATCCGCAACTTCGTCCGCCGCCTTCACGGCGCTGGGGTAGAGGTCAATCAACTTGCCCTTGCCCAGGAGTTCGCACGCCTCCGCCGCCACGTCGCGGCCCTTCTCCAACTGGTCGCGAAGGAGACCGAACGCGTCGTCGCGGCGCGTCCGTGCCGCGACGAGATCCTCCTCGGTCGGGACGGCCTTCTTGGTGCGCAGGGTCTCGATCTTCGCGTCCAGTTCGCGCATCGTCTTCGCGAGGCGCTGGTGCTCGGTCTTGGCCGTGCGGGCCTCGTCGTCGAGTTCCTGGGCCGTGTGCTCGAAGCGCACGATCGCGGCCGCGGTTGGCACGCGAAGCTCGTCCAGCTTGTCGATCAACGACGCGGGGAGTCGCAGCTTCTCGATCGCGGCGTCGCGTTGCGCTGCGTTCCGTTTGGCGGCTTGAGCGAGTTTCTCCCGCTCCGCTTCGGCGTCGCCGCGGCGGCGCGCCTCCTCGATCGTGGCGACGAGGCTCTCCGGGTCGCACTCGGGCGGAAGTGAGGAGGCCGCGCGCGCGAGCGCGCCGGCCTGTTCTTGCGCGCCTTTGCACCGCCGACGTGCCGACTCGATCCGTTCGTCCAGCCGCTCGCGCTCGGCGGCGAGCTTCTGGATACGCGCGCGACGGCCGAAGAGCACGCGGAGCGACTCGGTCGTTTCGATGTCGAGGTCCGGTCGCAGTTCGCTGAGAAGGCGCTTCGCCAGCGCGCGTTGCTCGCTGCGCTGGCCGACGAGCCTGGGGCGATCGCTGAGCGCCTTGCGGTGGCTCCCGAGGTTCTTGTGGAGGTCGTTGACGGCGTCGGTCTCGGCCGCCAGCGGAGGCGTCGCCCCGAGGTTTGCGACAATCGCTTCCTGTTCTCCGAGTTCCCCCGCCGCACGCTCGAGGTGCTGTTGTGCAGTGCGGAGCGCGGTCTCCGCATCCTGTCGTCGCTTCGGGAAGTCCGGGGCGAGAAGTACGACGTCTGCGAGATCGGCGAGACGGCGACGCATCTCTTCTCGTTCGGCGAGGAGCGGCAGGACGCGCTTCAGCCGGTCGAGGCGAGACCTCTCTCGGGAGAGTTCCTGCTCGTGCTTCGTGAGCCGTGCGACCCGCTCATCGGCATCGCGCGCCGCACGATCCTGGCCCACCCACTCGTCGGCCGACAGGGTCGCGTCGCGCTGGGCGCTGCGGAGATCACGGAGGTGGCCGATGGCTTGGTTGACGGCGCGGTTGTGGCCGCGCGGCGCGAAGAGCACGGCGGCCTCCTCGTCGAGCTTCTTGCGGAGCGACCCAAGGTGAGACGCGCCCGAGCCGGCGGCGAACAGGGTCGCGCCGAGATCTCCGTGTCCCTCGAGGATCTCCCGGCCACCTGCCAGGAGGCGTGCATAGTCGATGCCCCAGAACATCCGAAACTGCTCCGGCCCCACGCCGCCGAGGAATCGGTCCAGCGCGTGGTCGTCGAGCCGTGTGTCGCCCGGCCCGAGCAACGAACCCTTGATCGCCTTGCGGCGGAAGAATTCGATCTCGTCTCCCGACGAAAGGCGCAGACGTGCCCCGACCCGGAGTTCTCCGTAGGGATGCAGGAAGGCGTCGTTCGTCTGCCCCGGGATGCCGTAAAGAAGCGCCTGCAGAGCGCGGAGCGCCGAACTCTTCCCCGCCTCGTTGGGGCCGAAGATCACGTGCAGGCCGTGGCTACCCCCACTGAGGTCGAGGACGCGGTTGGTGAATGGACCGAACGCGGCGAGCCGTAGCTCGAGGATCTTCATCGCGCCGCTCCCTCGCGGGCGATCCGCGCAAGGAGCAGTTCTCGGGCTTCGGACACGAGCCGCGCCAAGATCTCCGGCGCGTGCGGATCGACCGCGTCATCTCCGGCAAGCAGCTCCGACGGCAACGCGCCACGAACGTCAGCGAGTGCGTCTCGCAGCGCCGCTGTCTCCTCCGGGCTGCCCGCGGCGGCCGCGAACTCCCGCAGAAAGCTCCCGACCGCGTCGTCACGTGCGGCCAGCGCCGCCAAGTCGATTGGCCGATCTGTCGCAAAGCGCACCTTCTCAATCCAGACGTCGGCGGAGGACACGCCCGCTGCGAGAGCGCGGATCTCCTGGACCCAGTGGTCCGGGTTGGCTGCGATCTCGTCGTGGCAGGCCGCAGGTCCGGTCACCTCGACGCGCACGGCCAAGGCGCGGCCGTCCGTACGATCTGCTTCGGCCGTCAGCGAACGCGCGACGCGGTCGAGCACATGGCTCGTCGTCGTGGCCCCGTCCACATCTACGCGGCAAACGGACCAGCGCAGGACATCGACGTGGCGTTCTTCGACCCCTGCGACGGCGCCGTTCTCGACGGTGACCAACGCGCATCCCTTCGGACCGACCTCTCGCGCGTGGCGGCCCTGAACGTTTCCGGGGAACACGATCCACGGGTCTCTCGACACGACCTCGCGCTTGTGGACGTGGCCGAGCGCCCAGTACTGGTAGCCCTTCTGCGCGAGGACCTGCGGCGACGTCGGTGCGTAGGTCGCGTGGCCCTCCCGTCCATCGAGGCTCGTGTGGAGCAGGCCGATGTGGAAGAGGCCTGAGTCCGCGACGGGATACGCGGCGGCGAGATCCTCGGTTACAGCCCTCGACGCGAAGCCCTGCCCGTGGATCGCGACGTCGAACGCCTCGACAAGACGGGTCTCGGGCTTCTTCGTCGAGAAGAAGTGCACGTTGTCGGGCGGGCGCAGGTTCCTTGTGAGCTGGCTGGCGGCGTCGTGATTCCCCGCGACGACGAAGACGCGGATGCTCGCCTCGCGGAGCTTCGCCATCTGCTCCACGAAGAACAGGCCCGTGCGGTAGTCCTTCCAGTCGCCGTCGTAGATGTCGCCTGCGAGAAGAACGAACGCGACTTCCTCGTCGATCGCGACGCGAACGAGACGCTCGAAGGCGCGTCGCGTGGCGCCGCGCACCGCGTCGACGGGCGCCGACTCGTAGCGATCCAGCCCGATCAGCGGGCTGTCCAAGTGGACGTCGGCAGCGTGAAGGAAGCGAAACATCTACCTACAGGATCCTTGCCGCATCCCTATCGGGCTGACGCTCAGCATCAGCTGCGGCGCGCAGCGCCGTCAGCTGCATGCTGTTGTTAGGCGCCCGCCACGCCAGGCTTCGCATCACCGATTTGTGCAGCCTCAGCCGGCGAGCCGTGTGCTGGTCTGGCATTGTCGCATCACGGGTTCTCCGCACCGTAATGGCCGTCACGCCGCGACCGCCGTTGCCCTGACCGAGGCAAGCACGGCAAGCAGCTCGTCGAGTTGCTTTGAAGTGAAGAGCGCGTCCGGTCCGCGTGGAGTCAAGTCCGTGAACGGAGATTCGTAGAGCCGCGCCGCCTCCATCGCGCCATGCTCCGTCAGGTGGTTCACGACCAGGTTCACGAACTCTATCTGGTTCGCGCTGAAAGTCCTGCCGGACAGGAAACCGGCCAGCGCCTCCTTCGCGGCTTCCCGCTCCATGCCGACCAGAGATCGAACAAAGAGCCCGAGACCCTGCGACTCTGACTTCGCGCGCGCGATGTCGTCTGGCCCCCCGGCACCGCTTTCGGCCAGCATGCGCTCCAGTTCGGCCAGGTCGGCCGCTGTCAGAGCCTTGTTCATCCGGAGCTTCTGGATCGCGATGTGATCCTGATGGGCACGCAGGTACGCCTGCGCCTTGGCTCGGAACTTCGCGAAGTCGGCGCCTTCCCCGAAGCCGGGCAGCGTCACGCCCGCCTCGGTTCCCATCTCGTCCTCGAAGTCGGTGTAGATCGGCTTGCGTTGCCGCTTCTCGATCAGCTTGACCAGGTCACGCAGGCGCTCGAATCCCGGCTCCGATCGCACCTTCGCCAACTGGAGATTCAGGATGAGCAGGTCGAACCGCTTCGCTTCCTCGGCTTCCGCATCCAGCTCGGCGGGCAGACCGGCCACCTCGTGCGCAAGCTCCGTCAGCGCTTCAGGAGAAAGCACGGCCCAGGCTTCCGCCTCGCCGTACTTCTCGACGGCGCGCCGCTTGGGCCGCACGACGAAGTTGTCCAGATTCATGGCGGCGACTTCCGCGTGCAGCAGCTCACCCGTCGCGCGCCGAACCTCCGCTTCGGTCTTCGGATCGCCGTAGGTCGCAGCAGGCTCCGCGACGCGATCGCTGCGTGCAGCCGCATCGGTGCGCTTGTCCAGCTCGCCGATCAACTCCAGCCGCGACGTGAACAGCCGCTTGCCCAGCGACTGGCCGCCTGCGCCGTCGGTCGTCTCGGGGTTCTGGCTGAAGTACTCGAGGTTCTGGCAGTAGTCGAAGAGGTAGAAGAACTGCTTGTGCTGCCCCGGCCCGAACAGGTCGGGACACAGCCGCGTGCCGCGCCCGAGCATCTGCCAGAACTTGGTCTTCGAGCGCACCAACTTGAAGAACACCAGGTTCACGACCTCGGGGATGTCGATGCCGGTGTCGAGCATGTCCACCGAGAGCGCGATGTGCGGCCCCTTCTCCTTCTGTGAGAAGCTGTCGATCAGGCTCTGCGCGTAGGTGACCTTGTTGTGAATCACGCGCGCAAACTCGCCCTTGTAGTGGGGGTAGTTGGCGTTGAAGCGCTCGGCGATGAAATCGGCGTGAGCCTGGTTCTTGGCAAAGAGGATGGTCTTGCCCAGCCGGTCGCCGCCCGCGACCGTCATGCCGCGGGTCATCAAGTGCGCCAGCACCTTGTCGACCGTGTCCTTGTTGAAGAGCCACTTGTTGACGGCTTCGGCCTCCACGCGGTCGGGCATTCTCCAGCTCGAACAGGCCGTAGGTGTTGTGGTCGACTTCGTCCTTGGGCGTGGCGGTGAGGCCGATCAGCAGCGAGTCGAAGTAGTCGAAGATCGCACGGTACTTCTGGAACACCGAGCGGTGCGCCTCGTCGATGATGACGAGGTCGAAGTGACCGACGCCGAACCGGCGCTGCCCGTCGCGTGTCTCGTCGATGAGTCCCATCATCGTCGGGTAGGTCGAGACGAAGACGCGCCCCTCGGCGTCCTTCTCGGTCACCAGGTTCACCGGCGCGGCGTCGGGCAGGTGCCGCTTGAAGGCGTTCACTGCCTGGTTGACCAGCGCCACGCGGTCCGCCAGGAACAGCACGCGCTTCGCCCAGTTGCAGCGCATCAGCAGGTCGGCCAGCGCGATCACCGTGCGGGTCTTGCCCGCGCCCGTGGCCATCACCAGCAGCGCCTTGCGGTCGTGGTCGCGCTCGAAGGCCTCGGCGATGCGCCGGATGCCGCGCGTCTGATAGAAGCGCTCGACGATTGCCGAGTTGATATCGGCGCTGGCCAGCGGCTTGCGACTGCCGCGGCGCTGGATCAACAGCTCCAGCTCCGCCTTCTTGTAGAAGCCTTGTACCGCGCGCGGCGGGTAGTTGGTGTCGTCCCACAGCCAGTGCTCGTAGCCGTTGGAGTAGAAGATCAGCGGCCGCTGGCCGAACTGCCGCTCCAGGCAATCGGCGTAGAGCTTGGCCTGCTGCTGGCCGACGCGCGCATCGCGCCGAGTGCGCTTGGCTTCGACGAGTCCCAGTGGTCTGCCGTCGTCGCCCCAGAGCACGTAGTCCACGAAGCCCTTGCCCTGGTTGTTGGGCATGCCCGCGACTTCGAGCTCGCGGTCGCGCGCCTGATCGAGCGCCCAGCCGGCTTCCTTGAGCAGCAGGTCGATGAAGTAGTCGCGCGTCTCGGCTTCGGAGTAGTCGTGGGCGTCCGGCTGCGCGGCTGCGGCCTGCTCGGTCGTGGCGACCTCGGCGCGCAGGCGCTGCAGCTCCTCGTCGAGCGCCGTGCGGTCGGCCAGCACTACCGTGAGCTTTTCGTCGCGCTCGCGCAGCGCCGCCTCCAACTGCTGCAACTGCTCCGCCGTCTGCTTCGGCGCGACACCCGGCTTCGGCAACGTGGCGGCATCGAAGACGAGCCCCGGCGCCGGGCGCTCCCCGCGTCCGTAGGTGCGGCCAAGCCAGTAACACACATGGAAGAGCTCGCGCACCGCCACCAGCGCGTCGTCCGGCGGGATCGCGCGATGGCCATGCACCGCGCGGTTGCCGAGTGTGTTGATGACCCGCGCCTTGCTGAACACCGCCTCGCCCGCCGACTGCTTGAAGCTCGGCTCGTGGATCAGCGCGGACAGATTGTCCTGGTAGGGCAGCTTGAGCGCCGCGTCGTGCTTGTAAGCCCACGCCACCACCAGCTCCAGCGCGCGCCGGGCGTAGAAGCAGGCCGTGCGCGGGTCGGCGTGCACGGCCTGCTCGGCCTTCGCCGCCGCCTCGCAGACGGCGGGCCATTCGCGGCCGAGGAAGGCGAACTGGCTCATGCTTCGCCGCCGCGCCTGTCGCAAGTCGTGTCGCGATTCTGTCGCGATACTCAGCGCCCGGATGCCGCAATCCTTCATGGCAGGTCACCTCGAAGCACGTACCGAGTGGCCCGCCGTCCGGGATCTGGAAGCGGTGTTCACCGCGCTTGCGGAAGACCGCCTTCTCCTTCTCGCTGAAGGCGCGGCCCTGCTGGCGCTCCTGCTCGGCGATGGCGTCGTCGGCCTCGCACTCCCACTGGTCGCAGAGGCGCTTGTAGAACATCAGCGACAGGATGTAGTTCTTGTAGTCCTGCCCCGCGGTCTTGCCGCGCAGGATGTTCGCCGCGCCCCAGAGGTGGGCTTCGAGCTGCTGGAGGGTGAGCTTCATTCCGGCCCTCGATCCGAAAGGAAGTATTGCCGCTTGGGGTCCTGCGGCCCCGTGCCAATCTCGCGCACCAGCCCGCGACCGACCAGGCGCGCCAGGCGGGTGCGCGTGGCGCGCGGCGTGAGACCGATCGCCGCGGCGATCTCGCTCGTGAGCCGTCCCTTGCCGCCGGCGAGGCTTGCGAGGATGGCCTGGTCGGTCTCGTCGAGCACGGGGCGGCCCACCCGCGCGGTGGCGATCGTGACCCGGAAGCGCGTGGCGAGCTCCTCGAAGACCGGCGCCGCGAGCCCGGCGTCGCGGCAGGCGGCGCTCATGCGCTGGATGCCGCTGCCCCACTGCTCGATCAGGCCGAGCGCGTGTAAGACGCGGCCGATCACCCGGTTGCGCAGCTTCGAGACGCCGCGCGGAAGATCCTCGAGCGTGAGTCCGAAGGGCAGCAGGCCCGGGTTCTCGACCTCGAGGCGGTCGTCGAAGATCGAGAGGCGCAGCGGCGCGCCGCGCTGCGCGTAGTCGGTGTGCGCGACCGCGTTGATGACCGCCTCGCGCACGGCCGCGGGCGGCAGGCTCCAGCGCTCCTTGCGGCGCACCGCGCCGATCTCGGCGCCGTGCAGCGTGTGCTTCTGCACGAAGGCGATCGCCTCCTCGATGGCGCGCGCGGGAAGGGAGCGGATCTCGGCGCGATCGACGATGTGGCTCTTGTCGGTGCCCGCGAAGCGGCCGGCCTGGATCCAGGCATCCGGGAAGTGGCGCTCGCGGTCCTTGCCGAAGAGGATCATCCCGCCCACGGTCGGGACCTTGCGGCCCTGGTGGTCCGTGAGGAGTCGCAGCGTCTCCAGGTCGCGGGGGGCAAGCTTGCGGAAGGCGGCAAACGACTCGGAAGCGACTCGGAAGTCGAGGGCTTCCGAGTCGAGCCCCGGTATGGGCTGCTCGTCGAAGCCCTCGCCGCGCGCGAAGCGCCGCAGCTCCTCGACCAGCTCGGCGTCGGCGCGGCGGTTGGTCGAGCCAACCCGGACATAGACACCGCTGGCAGCCCCTTCCCGGGAGAGGAAGTGCGGGCGACTTGGGCTGGGATGGACGTGCAGCGCCAGCACCTGCGTCCGGCGCCAGGGGAGGATCTCGATTTCTGGCACGAGCCGGGGGCTGATCCGGTCGCTGACGAGGTTGGCCAGGCGCTCCTCCTGGTCGAGCGCGTCGGCCACGCCCCGAACGTGCCGGCTCTTGTCCTCCACGCCGATCAGCAAGGTCCCGCCCGCGGTGTTGGCGAAGGCCACGATCGTCTTGAGCGCCCCGTCGGGCGAGGAGAGGTCCCGCTTGAACTCGAGCGTCTTGCCCTCAGGGCGCTTGAGGATTTCGACCAGGTCCATAAGGCTCGGAAGTATACTCGGAAGGCGATGGGCGCATCAAGCTTCCGAGTTCGTGGCCGGACCCAGGTGTCCGTCGGGGGCGTCTAACGTTGCGCGTAACCCGCGGGCCGGGCTGGACCGGCGGGTTCAGGCGCGTGTTAGCCGCCGTGCCTGGCTACTCATCTACTCCCTCGTACTGCGGCGGCGACGCGCCGCGGCTCTCGCGGATCTGAGCATACCTTGCCCGGGGTACGGATATATTCACTGCTTCAACGATGCCCTCGTGCCACCAGCAGTCGCCGAAGTCGAAGAGATACTCAAACGTCTGGCCAGGCCTCAGCCGAAGATCGGCAAGCTTTGTTGCCGCAGCGTCGAATCGGCTTTCGTCGTCGAATGGATCGGGCTCGTCGAACATCTGCGGTGCAGTGTACTCCTTGGGCTTCGGCGCAGCACTCCCTCGCCGGGTTGGTGCCTTGGGGAAGTAGAACGAGTACAGGTGGGCATCGAATCGGTCGAACGCAGCGAAAATGGCTTCGTGCAGATCGTCCAATGTCTGATCGCCACGCAGAGCGATCGTCCGCGAGACGCGTCTTGAGCCCTTCAAGTTGACCTTGAACACATATTCTTTTTCGGCCTTCGTTGCGCCCATCCGAACCCCTCCCTCAGCGGCTAACGCCCTGCCGCTGAGCCGCGGCGGGGAGACGCACGCCTCGATTCAAGCAGCCGCCAATACCCCCCCGCCGTCGGCTCCAGCGGCTTGTTCGGCCGGCCGCACCGGATCATTGTCCGCAGCACTTCTTGAACTTGCGCCCGCTGCCGCACGGGCACGGATCATTGCGACCCACCGTCTGCGCTCGGCGTATCGGGGTTGCCCCTCCTTGCATGAGCGTCTCGAGGTCGGCGGTGTTCTCCGGCTTATCTGGCTCGACACCGACGACTGCTTTCCAGCCGTTCTGTTCGGCAATCCCCATTACCGCGTCCGCGCGCTCCATCGACTGCACACGAAGCACCGCTGGCCGTTGGCTCGTTCCCAACCTTCCCACCTGATCCTCCTTGCGTCAGACTCGTTCACCCGAGCGATGGTGCTGCCGAACGTGTTGCCGATCAGCGGTCGGCCGAAGGCCGGTCCGCTGCATCGGCTTGTTGGGCAGCACGCGCTCGAAGGCGCTTCAAGAACGGATCATTGACTTCCTGCGAGGCGAGCCACTTCAACTCCTCCTCCAATGTCATACTCTCGATCGCTGACGACATCTTGTCTCGGGCCGTTCGCATCATCGCGACCGCGTCGAACTTCTTCCCTGTCTTAGTCATCTGACAGCACCTCTCGTGGCGTCCGAATCTCGATCATGGGGTAGCCCTTGCGCAGGTTCACGGAGTTGTAGCCGTGGATCCGCTTCAGGTTGACGATGTGCTTGAAGTTCCAGCTCACCAGTACGTCAACGCGGCCCACGCTCGCGATGGCAATGTGCTGGGCATCCGCCCGCATCTTGGCTGTGAGCACGCCAGCGGCAATGTATGCTTCCGCGAACTCCATGGACTCGGCATCAAGCTGGAGCGTCTCGATGTGCGCCTCGGGTACGGCGGCAAGTCGCTTGCGGACCTCGGCCGGTGCCGCGGCGAGTTCTTGCACGGTCAGGCTGGACAGGACGAGGACACGTTCACCTGTGACGAAGCCCTCCACGAGCCGGACGGAGTGCTCGGCGAACTCTTCGTCCTCGCAGCCACCCAGGACCGAGGTGTCCGTATAGATCCGGAACTTCATGGTCGCATCTTATCCAAGCTCATCGTCTCCGTGCTCGATCCTGCGGTGCACCGCTCTCGCGCCGTATCCCTGCCTGTCCAACGGCCGGCCGCTCAGCGGCGGGTTGGGCAGCCACCTTCTCGTAGAGATACTCGGGCGCAAGGTCCGCCCCGGTGTCCCAGACGATCGTGTTCAGTTCCGTATCGAGTCGAAACCGACGAAAGACGGAGAGGTCCTTAAGGGGCTCGAACACCTCGCCCCACAACTCATCGGCCAGGTCGATCTCGCCCTGACGTCCATCGGCGAACCGCAGCCGAATCCGGTAGCTGGCTACGTGCTCAGCGCTCTCCAGCTTTGGGGTCATGTCCTACTCCAGTGGCTCGATCTTCTGCAGTGGCTTGCGGCTTCGAGCCCGTTCCCAGTTGTCGCGCAACTCCTCGCGGTGCAGAGCATACCATTCGAGGAGGAGAGCGAGAGCACGGCGCGGAAGGCGTCCATCCACTGCGCCGTCGTCGATCCGCACCGTTACCTCGTGCTCCCCATAGCGCGCATGGAAGTGCGGCGGAGCGTGGTCGCTGTAGAACATCGCGATCACGATCCCCAGAAACCGCGAGATCTCCGGCATGCTCTCCCCTACGCCCCTCCGGCTGCCCAACAAGAAATCTACAGATCTGTATATTTCCGACTGTCGCCGTATATCTCTGCCCACACCGCTCGCGTCTCCACCGCAACCGCGAGTCGGATCTCGCGATTCGCCTCTCGCACCGGTGCTGCACGTCGCAATACACGACTCGAGTCGCTGCCTACATCGACCGCGGAACCAAGGGCAAGCCCGCTCGCTCGGCGCGCACCATCACTCCGCATCGAGCACGTCAGCGGCTGTCAATTCGCGAAGGCCGCGCCCCGCCGTGACTGTCCTCTCCACCGGACACCGCAGCTTCGATCATCCAATCAAATTTCGTCACACCTGCCCTTGACAGCTTTCGCATCGGCCACCCACCTCGCGACACCGACACGCCTGAACACCCCACCCAAGCTCGACAGGAGCCCGCCGGCGCACGCGGGTTCCAAAGGGCCGCGAAGCCCTTCCCCGCACCGAGATCGCACCACCGCGCCCGTCCCCCAGACCCCCCCGAATCGACGGAGGTATCCGCTCTACATGACACCCAACGCACCCACTACGAAGATCGCGCCACCGCTCGCGCCCGCCGACGTCGACCGCCTCGCCGACGAGATCGCCGAGGTCGCCTCGCACATCGACGCCGCCGAGCACCGGCTGCTGACACCCTGATCCGCCGCTTCGACGAAGGCTCGGGCTGGGCGGCGCACGGCGCGCTCTGCTGCGCGCACTGGCTCGACTGGCGGATCGGGCTCGATCTGGGCGCCGCGCGCGAGCGGGTTCGCGTGGCGCGGGCGCTGGGCGGGCTGCCGCTGGTCGGCTGCGGCCGGAGGAGGCGGCGGTCGTCCTCCAGGCGCTCGACCTGGCGCGCCGGCCCCAGAGCCACGACCAGCACCCGCACCCGGACGAGCCCCCAACCACCCTCTCGCGCGCCGACGCGCTGGTCGCCGTCGCGGAGGCGTGCCTCTCGTCGGCCCACTTCCGCCGGCGCCACCCACGACACGGCGGGCGCGCCGATCGAGCTCGTGGTGCACGTCGACCACACGGCACTGCGCGCCGACCCACACGCGCACACCGAAGCCGCCGACGCGGACGCCGGCCACGACCCGACCGCCGCGCACGCCACCCTCGACGACGGCACGCCGATCAGCCTCGCAACCGCGCAGCGCCTCGCGTGCGACGCGACCGTCGTGCTCGTCACCGACACCCAGGACATCCACCACGACACGCACGACAAGACGCACCTCCCGTCACGCCGCACGCGCCGCATCTCGACACCGCTCCGCCGCGCGCTGCGCCTGCGCGACGACGGCTGCCGCTTCCCGGGCTGCACGAACCGCCTCACCGACGCGCACCACGTCCTCGCCTGGGCGCGCGGCGGCACCACGCGGCTCGCCAACCTGTGCTCGCTCTGCCGCCGCCATCACCGCCTGGTGCACGAGCACGGCTACCGCATCGAAACCTCGACACACGGCGAGCTGCGCTTCTTTCGCCGCGACGGCTCGCCGGTGCCGCTCGCGGACGAGCAGCGCCGGATCGCCCGCACGTCGGCCTCGGCGAATGACGCGCTCGGGGCTCTGCGCGACACGCACGCAGCACTCGGGATCGCGATCGACTCGACGACGGCCTGTCCACACTGGGACGGTGAGCCGGTCGACTACGGCCTCGTGGTCCAGGCACTTCTCATCCGGGGCTCGAACCGTGTCGCGAACGACCGTGTGGCGACGTCGCCCGCCTGAGCCATCGTCCGGGTCAGCGTTCCGTCGATGTCGAAGATTGCGAGCTTCACTGGCTCGACGAGCCGGCGTCCGCGTCGGCGCCGATCATCGTACGAAACTGCTCGGTGGTATTGACGGCGGGGAACGGCGCGTCGGGTGCGGGCACGCCGAGGAAGGCGCACAGGGGCGTCCAGCCCTGCGCCGGGTCGAACACCAGCAGGCGCTCGGCCGGGACGAACGCCTTGACGCCCTCGTTGTGACGCTCGAACGCCGCGATGCAGCGCGCGCGGTCATGCAGATCCGCGCCGACGATGTCCGTGAGGATCTTGACCACCGCGGGGGCGGCCTGGCTCTGCACGGCTTCGCTGAAGATCGTCGCCTGCGTCGAGCGGAACCACGCCTCGGGGTCGCGCAGGCTGAGGATCACCTTGGCGGTGGGATAGCGCGCCATCAGCTCGCGGTAGTAGTTGCACGCGGGCCAGTCGACGGTGGAGCGGAAGCCGGCGAAGACCTCCTCCCAGTCGAGCTGCTCGCCGGCCGCGATGCGGGTCCAGTGCTCGAGGCGCTCGGGCGCCGAGCGCACCTCGAGCATGTGGTAGCAGGGGCCGAGGCCGAGCTGCTCGAGCGCGAGCTTGAGCGACAGGGTTCCGGTGCGGCCGAGTCCGGCCCCGATCACGTCGAGTGGCATGGCGTTTCCTCCATGCCGGGGTCTATCCCTTGCGGATCACGATCTCCACGCGGCGGTTTGCCTGGCGGCCGGCGGGATCGTCGCTGCCGTCGGACTTCTCGTTGGGCACCTTCGGGCGTGTCTCACCGAGGCCCTTGGTGGTGATGCGCGCGTCCGCGACCTTGCCCTTGCCGACCAGCCTCGCGACGGCGTCGGGCCGGAGGTCGGCCGCGAGCTCGATGCGGATCTCCTGCGGCGTGACCTTCGCGCCGAGGTCGCGCAGCACGCCGTCCACGCCAAGCGACACGCCGACGACGTCCAGGACCTTGCCCTGCACGTCGAGCACCTTGCCCGCCGGTGCTGCCGTCGGGAGCGCGTTGCCCTCCTCGGTCTCCGCCAGCGCCAGCGACGCCGCGCAGGCGATTGCGCACGCGACGACGACCGACGCGAGCGCTCGCGCGCGTGACACGATCACGGATCGCTGATCGGCACGTCGTCCATCGGCGGCGCGACCGGTGTGTACACGTTGACGCTCTTCACGTCCGCCGGCGGCGCCGGATACTTGGCCCACCACGTGTACGTGCCGCCGGGTGGCAGTTCCGTGCTGAGGCTGCCGGAGGGGTCGACCGCGGGTGCGAGCGGCGTCTTCTCGGCGTCGCGCAGGATGAAGTACTTCTTGCTGCCGGCGGTGAGGTAGTGCGTGTCGTAGCTCGCTCTGGACACGACGGAGAGCCTCGCTGCCACGGTGCCGGTGTTCCGGAAACGGATCTTCAGGGTGAGCACGCCATCCTTGCGCTTGCACTCGATGACCTCGGCCACGACGCCGTCGACGTTGCTGTCCGTCGAGGCGAGAGCGGCCGCGACCGACTGGGCGGCGACCGGTGTGGCGACGGGGCCGGCGATCGCCGCCGCGAGCAATGACCCTGCGAACACGAGGAGTGCGAACCTACGCGACATGGGGACCTCCGTGAGTCGGGCTCAGGGCGCCTCGTAGGCACCGAGATCGCACGGCACCGTCCGCGCGACGCCGCGCTGATCGGGTAGCCGGCACGCTCCCCGTGTCGGGAGCACGCCGATCGCCGGGCTCCCCGGAAGGAGAGCGTGCGTCCCGGTGCTGCCTCCGTTGTTCTGCAGCGGACCGAGGAGCGGGTCGCCGGCGAGCGCGCTGCCGGTGATGGCACACCCGCTCTGATCCCCGATCAGATTCGCCCCGACCGAGCGTACCGCGTCGGAGAAGCAATCAGGACCCGTCGGTGCGGTGTTGCCGGCGATGATCGACGAGCGCATGACGACCTTGGGGGACTCCGATCTGCGCGTCCGCTCGCGCGCCCGTACACCCACGCCCCGGTATCACGGTCGCTCGGCGGCGCGCCAGGCCACTTTCTCCCGAGGTCAGTGCACGTGACCCGCGTTGCCGTCCGTGGCCTGCACGACGCCGTGCGCGGCGTGGCTCGCGCCTGGGTGCGCCATCGCGCAGCCCGTGCCGGCCGGCACGACCGGCTTGGTCGACAGCGAGCGGCCGCGCGCATCCACCGCGAGCGCCTCCACCTGCGCCGCGGTGGCGACTCCGGCCGCCGCGTCCTGGGCCGCGACCGACGGCTCGATGAAGTACAGCCCGAACAGGTTGAACATCTCGTTCTCGGTGCTCTCGCCGCCGGTGATCGGACACGCGTCGCACTCGCCGTCGCCGGCGCCGGGCGACGAGTCGCAGGTCGCGTCGTCGGCGGCGCCGTTGCACGCCGCACCGACGCGGCCGGCGGTGCAGGCGACCGGCTTGCACGTGCCGCCCACCTGCCCGGCCGCGGTCACGCTCACCCGCGACAGGCGCGTCACCTGCTCGGGGTCCGGCGCGTCGCCTTCGCCGAGGCCGTTCTCGTAGGTCCCGCAGTACCTGAGTGTGCGCTGCGCCGGGTCGGGCGAGTCGAACTCGAGCGGCGGGTTCCAGCTCCCCTGCACGGGGTCGGTGTAGGAGAAGTTCTCGTAGATCATGGTGCCGTCGGCGAGCGTCACCCAGGTGCGCTTGCCGCGCTTGTGGGTGTGCGTCGACAGGCTGAACAGGCGCGCGCCACGCGGCACGACGTGGTCGTTGCAGTAGGTCTCGCGCGTGTAGGGCGGCGCGTTGGGGCGGAAGATCGCCGAGAAGTCGGCGAGCCCGGTCACGGGGTGGCGCTGGTCGAGCGTGAACTCGTAGTTCTGCTTGACGTGCATCACGCCGTCGAGCTTGGTCAGGTTGAAGGCGTGGCTGTTCCAGTACACCACGCCCTTCATCGGCAGCTGTGCGAACACGCCGGGCAGGTAGTCGGAGCGCGACACCGGCTGGCCCGCGCCGCCGATCAGCACCGTGTTGCCGGCGCTGCGCGGCCCGTAGCCGATGCAGGCGAGGCTCCTGGTCAGCTCGCTCGCGCAGACGCCGCCGCCGGTGCAGGCGTCCGGCGCCTTGGGATCGCACGCCGCGCCCACGGCGCTGCCGCCGCGGCAGGTCCAGGCGCCGAACTCGGGCGCGTAGACGTCGACGCCGCCCGCCGCGAAGTTGCCGGTCGGGTAGTAGAGGAAGACGTGGTGGCTCTGCGGGTCCTGGCGCACCTCGGTCGCGTTGAAGCGGAACATCGTGCCGCTCGGGTCGCGGAACTCGGCCGGCACCTGGTCGGTGACGTCGTAGTAGGTCGCCATGCAGCCCTCGAACTCGGCCCCCGCGGGCAGGTCCCACTCGGGCATCGTGAGCTGGAAGCCGGCACCGGCCGGTGGCGGCTCGAGCGGATCGATCACCAGCGGCTCGGGCTCGGGCAGGCAGGCGTCGAGCAGCTCCTCGCTGCCCGCGACGACGCCGGAGGCGGGCGCGCCGGCGTAGATCCACAGACGCAGCAGCTCGAGCTCCTGCTCGCTCAACGCCGGCAGGCCGCTCGGCATCGGTGAGCCGGCGATCGCGTACTGTCCGGGCCTGGTTGCGGCGGCGAGCTTGAGCCACAGGAAGCTGCGCTCCTCGTCGCCGGGCTCGACCCTGGCGAGCGCGCTCGCGGTCGCGCGGACCTCGTAGATGCTCGCGTAGGCGTTGCCCGGGGTGAGGTCGAGGCCACCCGCCCGGCCGCTGCCGTGGCAGGCCTGCTCGGTGCAGCCGCGACGCTCGAAGATCTGCTTCTCGATGCCGGCGAAGGTGCTGTCGAAGGACTCGGCCGCGTCAGCGCACGACGGGTTGCCCGGCGGCGGCGTGCCCTCGCCGCCGCCGTCGCCACCGCTGCTGCAGGCCGCGAGGGCTGTGGCGACGATCAAGGCGAAGAAACGATTCCGCATCGAGAGGTCGTGGCGCGAGCGCATGGGGGTCCCCTTGTCGGGCGGCCACTTCGCCGCGCCATGCTCATCCCACGCCGCGCGCGGCGCGTTCAATCTCGCGGGGTGTGGACCGGTCCACGGCGGTGTGAACGGTCGAATCCGGCGGCGAGTGGCCTAGGCGCGGCGCTCGCTCGCCTCGGACGCCACCTCGAGGTCGCGCAGCAGGCGCTTCAACACCTTGCCGGTCGGGTTACGCGGCAGCTCCTCGAGGAAGACGATCTCGCGCGGCACCTTGTAGCGCGCGAGGTGGTCGCGGACGTGCTTCTTCAGATCGTCCGCGCTCGCCGCACCCGGTGCGACCAGCACCACGAACGCCTTCAAGCGCTGGCCGAACTCAGGATCGGCCACGCCGAGGACCGCCGCCTCGTGCACGTGGGGATGGTCTGCGAGCAGGTCCTCGATCTCGCGCGGGAAGACGTTCTCGCCGCCGGAGATGATCATGTCGTCGTCGCGGCCGTCGACGAAGAGCAGGCCGTTCGCGTCGAAGTGGCCGACGTCGCCGCTCGACATCAGCCCGCCGATGATCTCCTTGTTGCCGCCGCCGGTGTAGCCCTCGAACTGGTTCTCGTTGCCCACGAAGATCCGGCCCGTGGCTCCGGTCGGCAGCTCGCGGCCGTCCGCGTCGATGATCTTGACGATGGTGCCGCGCGGCGGGCGGCCGGCGGTGCCGGGCACCGCGCGCAGCTCGTCCGGCATCGCGATCGACGCCTGCGCGACCTCGGTCGAGCCGTAGAAGTTGTAGACGTTGTCGCCGAACAGGTCCATCCAGCGCAGCGCCAGCTCGCCCGGCAACGCCGATCCGCTGGCCGCGACCACGCGCAGCGAGCGCGTGTCGTAGCGCTTGATGGTCTGCGCATCGAGACCGACGATCCGCTGCATCATCACCGGCACCACCGCGAGCACGTTCGGACGATGCTCCTGGATGGTCCGCAGCGTGTCCTCCGGATCGAAGCGGTTGCGCATCACCAGCGTGTTCGACAGCAGCGCGCCGAGCAGCAGGTGGATGCCGCCCCACGAGTGGAAGGTCGGTGCGGCGACGAACGTCTTCTCGCCGACGCGCAGCGGCATGCGTCCGAGCAGGCCGACGAAGGTGTCGAGGCTGGCGCTCTTGACCGAGCGCTGCGCGCCCTTCGGCGTGCCGGTCGTGCCCGACGTGAGGATCGTCGTGCGGCCGAAGCGCTGCGGCTGCGGCGGCTCGGTGTCGGGGTAGGCGCTGGCGAGCTCGGCGATGGTCTGATCGATGGCGGAGCCGTCCGAGCAGGTGACGAAGCGCTTCTTGTCGGGCGCGCCCTGCTCGACGATCGCGGTGAACTCCTGATCGTAGAGCACGACGTTCGTGCCCTCGCGCGCCACCACCTCGGCGAGCTGCGGGGCCGCGAAGCCGGTGTTCAGCAGCAGCGTGTCCGCGCCGAGCTTGTTCAGCGCCGCCATCGACAGCACGAAGCCGCGGTGGTTGCGCGCGAACAGGCTCACGCCGTCGCCCGCCTTGACGCCGGCCGCGGCGAGGCCGTTCGCGATCGCGTTCGACATCCGGTCGAGCTCGGCGAAGGTCATCGGCGCGCCGCCTTCGTCGATCAGGCCGACGTCGTCCGGGCGCCGCGCCGCGGACGCCGCGAAGCCGGCGGCCGGTGTCGAGCCCCACTTGCGCAAGCTCCTGGCGAGTCCTGCGATGAACATGGGGTTCAGCATCCCCGCCGCGCCGAGGACCTCGAAGGTCTCGATCAACCGTCGCACGGTGCCGCCCTGACCTGTCCCGCGTAGGCTCATGCCGCGTTCCTATGGCATCGCGTGGGCACGGTACAATGGGATTCGTGCTAGCAGGGCGCGTGCTCCGGGCGACCTGGAATCCTGCCGGCGGGCTCCGCTACCACCTGCGCGCCCGCCGGCATCGGACGCGCGCCTGGGCGCCGTTCCGCGCCGAGCTCGACGCCTGGCTCGCCACCTGGAAGCCCGCCGCGCGCACGCTGGCGATCGTCGGTCCGAGCGGGGGCTACTGCCTGCCGGCCTCTCTGCTCACGCGCTTCGAGCGCCTGCTCTGCTTCGAGCCCGACCCGATCGCGCGTCTGATCCTGGCGCACCGCCTGAAGAAGCTCCCCGGCAACCGTGAGGTCGTCTGGTTCACCCGCGACGTCTGGGTCACGCCGCTGCTGCGCGGCGGCGGCAGCGGTGTTCCTGCCGCGTTGCTCACACCCGACTGCGCCCTGCTGTTCGCCAACTTCCTCGGTCAGGTGGCGTTCCTGGTACCGGACCAGCGCTGGCCGGAATTCGCAGCGGCCTGGCAAGCGAGCCTCTGGCCGCTGCTCGCCTCCATCCCCTGGGCAAGCTTCCACGATCGCGTGTCGGGCGAGATCGCCCCCCGGCTGCCGCATGGCGAGAGCGGTGCTGTGCGGCTCGGCGACGAGCAGATCGTCGCGCTCTACGGCCCGGACCAGGCCGGCGAGCTGCTCGACCACCGCGCGACGGAGCTGCTGCCGACGGGCGCGCGCTACGCGTACTTCGACTGGCCGATCGTTCCAGGCCGGCACCATCTGATCGAGGGCGTGCTGGGCCTGTCGTAATCCCAATGCTTGCGATGCGACCTCGGTCGAGCGGGCGAGCTGGCTCGCGGCTCGGATCCGGCTCGCGATCGCGATCGTGGTCGAGATCTCGTGCCGTCGTCACGGCGCCGGCGCGATCAGCTCGCCCTTCCAGAGGCGTGCGGCGAACACGGTCGCCGGCAGGATCTCGATCCCGTCATCCGTGCGGCGCGGTTTTGCATCCATGCTGACCAGCACGCGGCGTTTCACGCGCGGCTGGTCGACGCGGAGCTCGCGGAGCCCGCGCAGGTGCTCCGCCCGAGCGTTCGTGGTCGACTTGACCTCGATCGCGCAGGAAAGGTCGTCGACCACGAAATCGACCTCGATCCCGCTGGCCAGGCGCCAGTAGCAGAGGTCGAAGAAGAAGTCGTTGTACGCACGGTAGGCCGAGAGCTCGTGGAAGACCCAGCTCTCGAGCGCCTTGCCGAACAGCTCGGATCCGGGCTCGATGCGTCCGCGACGCGCGAGCACGTTCACCACGCCGACGTCCGCGAAGTAGAACTTTGGCGCCAGGATCACGCGGCGCTTCGGTCGCTTGCAGTAGGCGGGCAGAAAGCGGCCGAGCAGGGTGTCGACGAGGATCTGGAAGTACTCGCGCGCCGTCGGCGCCGACACGCCGCAGTCACGGCCAATCGTCGCGTAGCTGACGAGCTCCGCGTCGGCGAGGGCCGCGGCGCTCAGAAAACCCGCGAATGCCGGCAGGCTCCGCACCAGCGCCTCGGCCGCGATCTCCTCCTTGAGATAGTCGTTCACGTAGGCGCGCAGGAGAGGTCGTGGTCGATCGCTCAGGTAGTGGCGCGGCAAGAAACCGTGATTGATCGCCCGAACGAGGTCGAAGTCCGCGCCGAGCTCGCTGGACACCAGGCCGAACAGCTCGTAGCGAACGGCGCGTCCGCCGAGCAGGTTGGCGTGTCCACGACGGACCTTGCGCGCGCTCGAGCCGCACAGGGCGAAGCGCTGGCCCCGGTTCTCGATCAGCCAGTGCACCTCGTCGAGAAGCGCGGGGACCTTCTGCACCTCGTCGATGACGACGATGTCTGTGGGCTTCAGCTCCTCGCGCAGAAGGGCGGGCCGCTGCACGTAGCGAATGAACTGATCCGACAGCAGGAGATCGAGCCAGGCCGCATCCGGGTAGGTGGCGCGCAGCAGCGTGCTCTTGCCCGTCTGCCGCGGCCCCCAAAGGAAAAAGGACTCCGCTGGATGGCGCGGAAGAACGAGCTTACGCGAAAGCACGACTTTCGATTATCATGATCAGACAAATCACGCATACTGCGGATCCAGACGATACAATGACGCAAACGGCGTGCGCAGCGAGCTCGAGCGTCAGCGACCACGCGCACGCGCACGCGCGGCGCGCGCCAGATAGCGCCGATAGGCGGCCGGGCTGATGCGCTGCAGGCGCTCGCGCGCTGCGACCACCCCGGTCGAGCCCGCGCCGAGCGGACGGCCACCTGCGTCGAGCAGGAACCACGCGAACGCGCGGCCGTCGCCGGGCATCGGGATCGGCGGCGCGGCGAGGATACCTTCGGCCGACAGCGCGGCAGCGATCTCATCGAGGGGGATCGCGCGCGCAAACCAGGCGTAGCTCAGGAGCCAGTCCGCAGGCGGTACAAGCTCGTCCTCCTCGATCTGCTCGACCAGATCCGGGGCAACGTCGAGCACCGGGCCGCCGTGGAATGCGCACCGCACGGCTGCGCGAACCGGCTCGCGATCGGCGAGCAGCAGCCAGCCGCGCACGTCGCGCGGGTGGTAGCGGAGATGGCGCTGCAGCGAGCGGTCACCGCGCTCTCGTTCTCCGCCACGGAAGAGGAACGCGGCCGCGAGCTCGTCGTCGAGCACGGCCGGTACCCCGTGCGCGTCGAGATGGCGACCGACGAGGCGTTGCCAGGCGCGCTCCAGCGCTGACGGCCACCCGGGACTCCGTACTTGGCGCAAAGCATCCATGTCGAACTTCGCCGGCCGCAGTGAACCGATCACCTCCCGCAACACCTCGACCCGTCCGCGCCATTCCTCGGGAGCGTCCGCGACCGCGGCGGCCAGGTCGAGGCGTTCGAGCGCAAGCTCGAAGCGGATACGCGGAATGTGACTGCCGGTGAACAGTGGCAGCGCCGAGCGGTCGTCGTCCACAACGACGAAAATGACGCCGGACGTCGGCACTGGCAAGAGGTTTCGCGACCGCAAACATCCCCGCCCGGTGGCACCGCACTCGGGGAGCCTGATAGGACCGCCTCCCATGGCGCGCCGCAAAGCCAGCGAAGTTCGCACCGGTCGCCTGCGCGCCGCCGATCCCTTCGAGCTGATCCGCTGGCTCGCGCGCTCGCAGACCGATCCGCGCAAAGCGCTCGCCGAGCTGGTGCAGAACTCTCTTGACGCCGGCACACGCGTGCTCACGATCACGCGCCTGCGCGAGCGCGGCGTGACGGCGCTGCGCATCCTCGACGACGGCGAAGGGATCATTCCGGAGCTCGCACGCCCGGAGGCATTGGCCCACATCGCCACCCACATCGGACACTCGCGCAAGCGCAACTTGACGCCCCAGCAGCGCCGCGAGCTGATGCTTCAGGGGCAGTACGGTATCGGTCTGCTGGGCTTCTGGGCGATCGGGGACGAGCTGGAGATGCGCTCGCAGGTCGCGGGCGGCGACCCGTGGGTGCTGCGCATGTGGGAGGAGCGGCCGAGCTTCGAGGTCGCACCGCTCCGTGGCCGGCTCGCACTCGACCGCGGCACCTGGACGGAGGTGATCGTTCGCCGCTTGCATCGCCCGGCGCTGGCGAGCTTGACGGGGCGGAGAATCGGCGACTACATGGCGAGCGAGCTGCGCGGCCAGCTGCTTGCGCGCAGCGTCGAGATCACGATTCACGACCGCATGACCCGGGGCACCGGGCAAAAGGTGCGGCGTGTCGAGCCGGTGCAGTTTCAGGGAGTACCGATCGAGCTGCCCGCAGTGCTGGCCGTCGCGGGTCAAGAGCCGATCCGTGCCGAGCTCTACCTGGTTCCCGAAGGCGTCGAACCGCGCGTCGCCGTGGCGTGCGGCGGAACCGTGGTCTACGACGATCTCGCGGACGCGCTCGACGGCCGTTTCCGGCACGAGCCGTGGACCGCGGCACGCCTCACCGGGCTCGTGGAGTTTCCCGGCTTCGCCGTTTCACCGGGCTCGCGACGCGGTGTCGTTCTCGACGACGCGGCCGACGCGTTCGCGCAAGTCGTCGCGGACGCGCTCGAGCCCGCGGTGCGCGCCGCGCTCGCGCTGGAGGACCGGCGCCGGGTCGAGGCGATCGAGACCGACATGATGCAGAAGCTGCAGCGCGCGTTCCGCGACCTGCGCCGCGATGCCCCGGAGTACGACTTCTTCGCCGTACAGTCCGAGGCGCTGCGCACGCTTCCCGGACCGCTGGAGCCGCGACCTGCCGCGGAGGGCGAGGCGAGCGCCCCGACGCCGGAGGCACGGACCGTCGCCGCGGCGCTCGCCGAGGAGAAAGAGGAGCCGCGCTCGCTCCTGCCGGCCGGGCCGCTGCACACCGTCGAGATCCGACCCGGCCGATCGCGGGTCGAGCGCCTCGGACGCCGCGCTCTGCGCGCGGTCGCGCGAGACGCGAACGGCGTGTCGATCACAGAGAGCGTGGCCTGGGAGTGGCTCGTCCACGAGGGGCCGGCAACGCTCGAGCCGAGCGGGCCCCGGGTGGTCGTCGCCGCGCTCGACCTTGCCGGCGAGGCGCGCATCGCGGTGGCCGCAACCCACGCCGGCCGTACCGTGCAAGCGGAGGCGGTGGTGCAGGTCGTCGACGATCTCGGTGGTGCAGACCTGCGCGCCGGCATCCCCGAGCCGCAGTTCGTCGAAGACCCGCACGGGGACTGGCGCTCTCGCCTCGCCGACGGCCGCTGGGAGGTGAACCAGGGGCACCGCGATTTCCTCGCCGTCGCCGGACAATCGCGCCGCAAGCTGCGCTACCTCGCCGCACTCCTCGCGAAGGAGGTCGTCGTGCACTCCTTTCCCTTGCCGCAGGGCGGAGCGCTGCTCGAGCGGCTGGTGTCGGTGCTGACGCTCACGGAGCCGCGGCTCGAGAGGGGGTGAGCCTCCTGCGCTACGTCGGCGCTGCGGACCGTTCGCGCCAAAGCCCTGGACCGGCGTGGCGCGTCCAGGCAAAGCTCGTCGCCAGCGGGCCCGTCCGGCCCGACGGAGGGACCAACCATGCTGCGCGATCCAGACGACGCCAACCCATCGACGCCATTCCCGGTCTCACCGGTCTCGAACGGCGAGTGGCTGCCCGGCGAGATCACGCCCAAGGCGCGCCTCACGGCAAAGCTGATCGCCGAGGAGGCCGACGTCCAGGCGAAGCGCCACGGCATGACGCGCGGGCAGTTCCTGCGCACCGCCGCCGGCACCGCGACCGCGTTCTGGATCCTGAACAAGGTGAACGGCCTGCCGCAGAGCGGTGAAGCGTCGGCGATGCCGATCAACCGCGCGCAGTGCGTCGACCTCGACGCCGGACGCGAGCTCCTCGACCAGCCGATGTTCGTGATGGACGTACAGACCCATCACGCCGACACCGCGATGTTCCCGGGCAGCAGCTTCTGCTTCCTGCGCTTCCTCGACACCCAGGGCTGCCAGCAGGATCCGGCGATGATCGGGCAGCTCAACTTCGTCAAGGAGACCTTCGTCGACAGCGAGACCACGGTCGGCGTCATCAGCGGTCTGCCCAACGGCGTGCCACTCGGCCCCGAGGTCATGGCGCAGACCCGCGATCTGGTGAACCAGCTCGCCGGCTCCGAGCGCTGCCTGTCGCAGGCGATGATCGATCCCAAGAGGGCGCCCGGCACGCCGACCGCGATCGACAGCATGGAGCACCAGGTGCGCACCCTCGGCGGCCGCGCGCTCAAGTGCTACACGTACAGCGGCAACTGGCGCCTCGACGACGAGCAGATCGCCTACCCGATGCTCGCCGAAGCCGAGCGCCTCGGCCTGCGGCTCATCAACTGCCACAAGGGCCTGCCCGCGATCTTCGCGCCCGGCAGCGAGGAGTCGGTGCGCACCACCGACCTGCCCAAGGCAGTCGCCGACTGGCCGCGGCTGAGCTTCTGCGCCTACCACTCCGGGTACTTCCAGGCGGGCGACCACCCGGAAGGCCTCGACGGCCTCACCGAGTTCCTGCAGGTCGTGGGCGGCATGCCGGCAACCGATCGGCGAAGGGTCTACGCCGAGATCGGCAGCACCTTCGCGGTGACCCTGCTCGAGGGCCCGGACAAAGCGGCTCACCTGATCGGCCAGCTCCTGCTCGCGGTCGGGCCGCGCAACATCCTCTGGGGCACCGACTCGATCTGGTGGGGCTCGCCGCAGTGGCTGATCGACGCCTTCAAGAATCTGCAGATCCCGCCGGCAATGCAGGAGGAGTTCGGCTACCCGGCGCTGACGGAGACCATCAAGCGGAGGATTCTCGGCTTCAATGCGGCGCGGGTCTACCGGGTGAGCCGCGGGCGGCGGCTCTGCACGGTGCCGCTCGACGGGCTCGAGCTGGTGCAGCAGGAGCAGGGCGGCCTGCGCGCCGACCGGAGCCTGCGCGTGTACGGGGCGCGGACGCGGCGCGAGTTCATGTCGATTTTCGGGCGCGTCTGAGCCGGTCTGATTCTCTCCGACACGGGAGGTCGATGATCCGAGAATTCAGCGCAAGCCTTGCCGCCGCCGCGGCGGCGTAGACCTGGAGGGCAGATGACTCTCCTGATGGCCGGTGAGGACTTACGAGCGGATTCAAGATGATGCCGGTTTAGCTCGGGCGTTCTCACGTTCCAAGCTTAGGACAGCTCGTCCGTCGAGACGGACAGCCAGCCCGCGCAGCCGGGAATTAAGGTTTGCCCGCCAGCGGCGCTGATGTTAGGCAACTAGAATCTTGACCACCGTGCCCCGGGAGGTTGATCAGAACACGGACGTTCGCGCGGTTCGTGAGCGCGACCTCTATCTCCGGCTCTTGAATCTAGGACTTTGCGATGATCTAGAGCCGTTCGTCGAAGAGGCGCTGGCCCTCATCACCGAGGTCGTCGGCGCCCACCAGGGGCTCCTCGAGCTTGGCGGAGCTGGTACGGACTTCGAGGACACGCCGTGCTGGTCGACGGCATGCGGCTTCTCGGATGCCGAGGTTGATACGCTCCGTCGAGTCATGTCGCGGGGCATCATCGCCGAGGCATTGAGCTCCGGAAAGCCCATCATCACGCACTCGGCGACTGAGGATGAGCGCTTCGAGCACCGGGAGAGCGTGCGCGAAGGGCACATCGAGGCGGTCGTCTGCGCACCGATCGGGCATCGGGTGACGCTTGGCGCGATCTATCTGCAGCGGCGCCACGAGCCTGGGCCCTTCTCCGAGCAGGATCGTGCCCAGGTCGAACTCTTCGCACGCCACATCGGACCCTACGCCGACCGCTTGCTTGCGAGAACTCAATCCAAGCAAAGGAGCGACCCGACGGCGCCGTTTCGTCAGCGGTTGCGCATTTGTGACGTCATCGGCTCCAGCGAGGCGTTGGCGCTGGTCCTCAACGAGGCGAGCCTCGTCGCACCGCTGGACGTCGACGTACTGCTGACCGGCGACTCGGGAACCGGGAAGAGCCAACTGGCACGCATCATCCACGACAACAGCCCTCGCGCCGGACGGCCACTGGTCGACCTGAACTGCGCGGCGATCCCAGAGCCGCTGGTGGAGAGCGAGCTCTTCGGCGCGCTACCAGGATCGCACTCTACTGCCTCGCGTCGCGTGGACGGCAAGGTTCAAGCGGCACAGGGTGGCACCCTGCTGCTCGACGAAGTGGGTGAGCTTTCGCCCACGGCTCAAGCGAAGCTGCTGCAGCTCCTCCAGGAGCGCGTGTATTATCCATTGGGCAGCACCCGCCCCGTGCGAGCGAACTTGCGCATCATCGCCGCGACCAACGTGGATCTAGAAGCCCACGTCAAAGACAAGAGATTTCGCGAGGATCTCTTCTACCGCTTGAACGTGATGCAGATCCGGGTCCCCTCTTTGGCCGAACGAAAGCAGGACATCGCCGACCTGGCACACCATTTCTGCGCGGCTGCATGCACGAAGCACCGGCTGCGGCGCTTGACCTTTTCAGCCCACCTCCTCTCTGCTCTCAAAGCAGCGGAGTGGCCGGGCAACGTGCGGCAGCTCAGCCATGCGATCGAAGCCGGAGCAATCCGCGCCGCAGGCGCAGGCCTCCTGCAGATCGAACACGACCACGTATTCCCGTCCGAACCGACCCTCATCTCCAAACACGGCTCACCTCACGACGAGCGGCCTCCCACCTTGCAGGGGGCGACGCGAGAATTCCAGGCTCAGCTGATCCGCGAAACACTCGAAGAGGTCGGCTGGAACGTCGTCGAGGCGGCACGCCGTCTCGAGGTCGCGCGCTCGCACCTCTACACCCTCATCCGAGCCTTCGGCATCGAGCGCTCTCGCCGCTGATCCACTTGCTCAATAGCCGAGGACACGCAGGCACTTGATGCTCGGCGCATTCGTGTCCTCGACCACGATTGGGTAGGTCGGCGGATAGGTCTGCTTGAGCGTGTCGATGCGATCGGAGGTGGCGATGACCCACAGCTTCTCCAGGAAAGCATCGGTCGCGGGAGGAAGGGTCCAGGGTGGGTGCTCCGGGGTCAGCAGGAAGACCGTCAGCTGCTGGTTCGACTCCGCGACCATCGCTTCGAAGGTATTGAGACCGCGCACCCATTAGGTCACGATCGGCTTGGGCTGCGCGTTGGCCAGGCTCAGCTCGATCGCCTTGATGTAGGCCTCGCGAACGATCTTCTCCTTGTCGGGGAACTGGCTCCACCAGTTCGGTCCGAACCAATCGTCGTCCGTGTGCTGCTTGTCGCCCGGCTCGATGACTCCGACATTGGGATCGAGCCCGCGGTCGCTGAGCCGCGCGTTGGTCTTCAGACCATCGAGCGCTGCTTGCGTGGGCACTTGAAGGTGCTGGTCGGCGGCTGCGGCAATCTTACCTTTTCCGACTACAGAGTTGATTCCGGGCATGTCGTTCCTCCTTTGTTCTAGCGGTTCAGGAATGCGGCGAGCTTCTCCGCGTGGATCTGCAGGGTGTTGGGACAGAACGCGACGATGTCCGACATCGCGTCGTTCAGCAGGACAGCGGCACGGGAACGGTCTTCGGGTTCGTCACGCAGCAGGAGCATGTCCGCATGGTCGATAGCGGTTCGTGCCAGCTCCGGTCGGGCCCCCACGGCGTGGGCGATCCGAGCGGCGCGGTCGAAGTGCGCTTCCGCGTCCGCCCAGCGGCGCTCGATGCTTGCGGCAAGACCTTCGATGCGCGGCAGCAGGTGTGGCCAGCCGATGCAGAACACCGCCCCATGATTACGGGCACGCTCGAGTGCCCCGGCAATGCCTGTGATGAGCTGCGGCGATCGGGCCACGCGGGCAATCTCGACGAGCGCGCAAAGGCTCGACAGGAAGGCGAAGTCGAGCCCGATGTCGTCGACCGGTGGTATCGACAGCTCGCTCGGGCTGTCCGCAGAAAGCGTGTCCGCGTAGGCATCGATCAAGCACAAGTGATGGCGGGTGTTCGGCTCGACCGAACTCGGGTCGTCGAGCAGGTAACCCGGCTCGATGAGGCGCGCCAGCCAGGTACGAGCCGCGGACCAGTTGCCACGAAGGCAGTACATGCAAGCAAGGGTCGCCAGGGCGAAGGCGCCCGACCAGGGGAACCGGGCCCGCTTCACGAGCTCGAGTGACTCCTGAGCGGACCGTTCTGCCGTTTCGAAGTCACCCCGAAGAACGGCAATCCCGGCCAGAACCGCACTCGCCAGCGAAGCATCGCCGGTGACACGCACCGCGACGTTGAGCTTCTGCGCTTCGCGAACGGAGGCCTCGGCCTCGTCGAGCCTCCCCATCATGAAGAGTACGAGCGGCATCCGTTGCAAGCACATTTCGGTCGCCCACAAGTTGTTGCCGCCGCGAGCGAATTCCAGGCCGTCGTGCCAAGCCCGCAGAGCGTCGTCGAGATGGAGGCTCTGCAGGTGTCCGGTCGCGAGGCGCACGCTGAGTTCCGCGCACAGCTCGGTGTCCCCGCTGGCTCTGGCGAGGTTCATGGCTGCCGTCGCGAGCTCGACGGCCCGGCCCGGCTGGATTGCGGCCCAGGAGGTTTCCGCGAGCGTGCCCATGATGCGGGCACGCAGCACGGGCTGCTCGTCACCGAGGCGATCGAGGACCTCCTCGAGGGGGCCGACGTCGCTGAACGCGCCGTACGAGGTTCCCCCGAACATGACGCCGGTGCGCATGCGATCGTTGAGCGAGCGCGCGAGCCCGATGAGATCGCCCACCTCGCGAAATCCCTCGATCGCCGCGTCGTAGTGATGAAGGCAGGGCTTCGCGTCGAAGCGATTGAAGTAGGACCAGCCGATCTTGCGATGCAGCTCGGCCTGGTCAGCCCGAGACAGGACGCCCGTTCGCTTGCCCTCGTCGATGGCCCGGGCGAGGAGGTCGGCGGCCTCGTGCCAGGCATAGTTCGCGAGGGCCAGCTCGCCCGAGCGCCGGGTGAAGGCCACCAGATCGCCTGGATCGACCTGATCGCCTGCGCGGAGCAGATGGTGAGCGATCCCGCTGATGGTGACGTCGTCGAGCTCACCGCGCTCTCGCAGGTATCTCGCGATTCCGAGGTGCAGGCGCTCGCGCTCCGGTCCAGCGACGCTCGCATAGAGGACCTCGCGCACCAGCGAGTGCGGGAAGCGGTATCCCCCGTCCCCCTCGGCGAGCAGAAGGCGATTGCGCAGGGCCTCGTCGAGGATCAGCTCGAGCTGCGGACGCGCTGTGATCGCGGCAAGCGCGGGCACGGAGAAGGCCATCCCCAGCAAGGACGCGATGCCGAGGATCTCGCTACAGGCGGGAGTCACCTCGCCAAGGCGCGCGGAGATCGCCGTCGTGATCGACTTCGGGATGTCGATGTCGGTGCGCGTCGAGAGCGTTGCCAGCTTGGACACGTCGCGCAACAGGCCGTGCCGATCCAGGTGAGCGATCAGCTCGCGAACGAACAGCGCATTGCCATGCGTCGTCCGCATGATGAAGTGCACGAGCTGGCTGGACGGAGACTCGAGCCCGAGGATCCGAAGTGTCTCGTGGATATCCGACTCCTGGAGCGGCGAAAGCTCCAGAAGACCGCAACCAGGATGGGTCCGCACGCGCGCCAGCAGCGCACCGAGCTGCTGATCGGCGTCGACCACGCGGTGCGCCCCGACGATCAACAGCCGGATCGCGCTCGCGCCGCGCGGACGCTCGATGCGCATCGTCAGGTCCTCGAGCAGATCCAGCGACGCCGAGTCGGCCCAGTGAAGATCATCAATGATCAGCAGGATCGGACGAGAGGCCGAGAACGTCTCCAAGGCTGCGGCAATCGCGCGCGAGGTCTCTTCTCGGACCCGCTCTGGATTCGTGGAGGCAGTGGTCGTCGGCTCGGAGTCGATGCGCAGAAAGCCACGCAGAAGGTTCTGCTCCTCGCTACCGAATCGAGAAAGCCGTCCAGCGAGTGGCAGGAGAGCGTCGACGAACAGCCCGTGCGGACGTCCCGCATCGAGTGAACCCTCGCCCCACAGCACGACCCCGCCACGCTTGATGGCGTTGGCGCGAAGCTCCGTGAGGAGCCGGGTCTTGCCCATACCGGGCTCGCCGCTCACGAAGACGACGCCTGGTACTCCATCTCTTGCGCGCCGCAACGCACGCTCCAGATAGTGAATCTCGTCCTCACGACCGAGAAAGGGGCCTGCGGAACCCGCGCCCGCGAGGACGCTCTCCGTCCGCTGAATTCCCGAAAGCGCTCCTCTCACGTCGCTGGCGCATGCCGGCCGGTTCGTCGGCTCGCGCTCGAGCAGACTCATGATGAGGTCGTCGAACGTCGGCCCGATTGCGGAGTTCAGCGAGCTCGGTGCTCCCGAGCTGCCTGCTTGATGCATCCGCAGGACCTCAGCCGTCGTCTCGGCCACGAACGGTGCGGTCCCGGTGGCCATCTCGAACAGAATGCAGCCAAGCGAGTACAGGTCGGCTCGAGCTGACGGTGGTCCGCCCGCAATCTGCTCTGGCGCCAGATAGCCAGGCGTACCCCAGATCCGACCTGGCGATGCGGCGCCGCCGTCGCTCGGAAACGTGACCCGAGCGAGACCGAAGTCACTCAGCACCGCCTTGCCGTCCTCGGTCAGCAGGATGTTCTCCGGCGTGAGATCGCCGTGCGCGACCCCGAGCCTGTGGGCATGATCGAGCCCCGCGCAGATCTGCGCCGCAACCTCGATGCAGCGCTGCAACGGGAGTCGGCGGTTGGGCTGCGCGCGCAGGTGGCTGGCCAGATCGCCGCCCTCGAAATAGGGGCTGATGAGGAACAGCAGCTCGGAGGAGCGATGGGTCTCGAGAATCGGGGCGATGCGAGGGTGCGCTCCCAGGATTTCGACCACGTCGAGCTCGTTGAGAGAAGCGTCGGCGGCCTCCAGGCGGATCACCGCGACCGCTACTTGACGAGACAGCGCGACGTCATCGGCCAGGTAAACCTGCTTGTCCGCTCCTCCTCCGAGGCGGCGGCGAACTTGAAACCGCGGCGGCAACCCGGACAGGTCCTGCGTCGGCACCGTCATCGGCTCGAACGCGACACGGTCGTACTGGAGCCGTTCACCTGGAGGGCAGCTCGGGTGCGGGCCGCTGGGACGGCTTCAGGAAATTCTGGCGCTCGAGGCTACGCTTGCGTGCCTCATCCGCACGGCGCCTTTCGACGTACCAGTCGCTGCGGCTGAGCGGCGCTCCAGCGAATCGCAGAAAATCGACCAGCTGGAACCGACCCTGATTCTCCAGGTCGGGCCGCCAGTTCGGGCGCTGCGTGAAGAAGGAGTTGCGATCTGCGGCAAGAAGGCCGACCACGACCTCCGCAACGATCGTCGCACCGAGCGTACCCAGATACCGCCCGTCGCACTGCATCTCTGCTTCCTTGAGAAGGTACAGCCAGAGGGGCTCGTCAGCGCCGTCGAGAGGCGTGATCCCCGCGGATGCGGCGATCGCCTGGCCCGACGGCAGCCCGGCACGCCAGCCGCGGAGCAACGTGCGTGTCGCGAGGGAACGGAGGCGCGTGTCGTCGCGCGACGGCAGCGCGCTCAGCAACGGCGCCGCGATATTGCGATCGATCCGCATGCTGACCTGCGGTCGCTGTTCCAGGCCGGTGTCGACGAAGTAATCCCACTGGATTGACCAGTTCGCCGGTAGCTCACGGTTTCCCTCGAGGCTGTTCGTGCTGTCGAGTGGATTCAAGATGGTGATCGGATGGCCCCGGAGGGAGGACAGCGCATCGCTCAAGCGATACGCCGGGCGCACCATGCTGTGTCCGAGACGAAAGGCAGCGGCAGCGAACTCGAGCGGCACCAGGGGCTCCTCGAGCCGGAAGTGACGGAGGTTCGGGTGCCCGTTGTGCCCGAGGATTCGATCGACGAACTCCACGCCGCACAATCGCTTCAAGAAATCGTGGACGACCAACCACTGATAGTGCCAGCAGGTGAGCCGTCGCGCCTCCTCGAAGCTCCGGCCCTCGTCGATCCACCGGTTGTGAAAGCGGAGAACCTGGAGGTGCAACTGCGAGAGCAGGATATTCTCGTCGTTTCGCGGGTCGCCGGCCAGAGCGATGCGCTGGCGCTTCAGAAACTCGCAGGTCGATCCGTCGTCCAGTGCGTCATCCGGATTCCGGGGAAGGTCATGCTCCCAGTTTCCATTGCGACCAACGAGGAACTTTGCGGGGTTGGATAAGGAATACAGATAGGGCTGATCTTCGCGCCCTCGCCCATACACACAGTCGAGATCCAACGCAGCGCTCCGCAAATTAGGAACGGTCGCGAGCGGCGCTCCGAAGCTGGGGCGAGCGTCGAATGTAAGGTCATGCGTTACGAGCTGACCGAAATATGTGTAGCCCGCGGGAATCGCCTGGTTCTCGCTCTCCGTACGCCCGAAGCTGGCCTGGGACAATCGATAGAGCGCTTCGAGCCTCTCGGCATCGGTCGCACCGGGCGGTTGCCACGCTCGAAGCCCTGGAAAGAGCGCATTGAATCCACTCGTCGTCATGGCTGGTCCTCGGGTCGTAAGTTCCAAGTTTGGGGAATAGACGCTCAACACGGAATTGATGTCACTGTCAAGCGTAAAGAGTCAGAACAGATGCATCGGCTCGATCGATGCATCTGCAAGTTACTCTCCGCACTTCGCTTGGCTCGCACCGGTCGAGTCATGTCCTCACGGACGGACGCCGCCTGCACGCTGTCTGCCCAGCAGGACATGGCGGAGCACGTGCGACAAGAATGCTCCGGAGGACTCACCAAAGATCACGGCGGGATGGAGTTCGTGCGATGGCCCGCCCGTTGCAAAGGCACTGATTGGCGGGGTCTGGCAGGGCGGGCCGGCCCCGTCCGCTTCGAGGGAACCTTTCATGAACTTTCGTGGGGTGGCGACACCACTGAGCGAAACGGGAGCCTCGGCGACCGCGCATTCCTTTGGTGTCGGATTGGCCGAAGTGTGGACTCTGTTGCACATTGCGGGACGAAGCTGTGGCTACCTCGCGTCACGTCGACCCGAGGTCGTTTTTTGCAGGCGGACGTTCCGCTGCGAAACCGCCGGCGTCTACGACACGCAGCACCCCGAGCTGAGTCATCCCGACGATGGCGACGATGACACGCCGAGCGAATCGCAGTACCAACGCCTGGAGCGCGCCGTACTCCTCGATCGCGTGGCGGCGTTGCGAAGCGGCGCATGGGGCATCGGACAGGTGCTGGGGCTTCACGCCGAGTCGCTCGGCTACGCCGACGTCGAGGACATGGTCGGGAAGATGCTCGAATCCGAGGAAGAGCAGCTTCGTTGCATCCTGACGTTCGCGGCGGTGAATGGTCTGCTCGAGCCACTCAAGAATCACGATTGGGCCCGACTCGCGGAAAGATTCGTGGAGCCGAGCCGGAGGCCCGAGCATCGGGACGAAACGCTCCGAGCAGGTTTTGCATTGCTCGTCGCGCAGGGATTACCCGACTTCTCGGTGCGGGTGGCTCAGGTAAGGTTGATGTTTCTCGGGTTCGGGCCGGGCCCCATCGATGGCGTTCTGGGCGAGGACACGACGTACGCGATCGGTCGGTTCCAGGTCAGTGTGGCGCTGCCGGTCACCGGCCGGCTCGACCCAGAAACGGTTGCGCGACTGGCTTCCGAAGTCGAGAGCTTGCCGGCTTAGGGTCGGATCGCGGTCGAGCGATGCAGGCAGAAGCTATCGTGCGCTGCGAGAGGGACTCCCGCGGTCAGGGTCTCCGGGTGAAATGACGCACCACTGGGTGAAAGCACCCAGTCGCGGCACCCCTTGCTGGCAATCCCCAGTGGATTCGCGTAGCGGGCCCGGGCACGACGCTTGCGCTGGCCTCTTGCACCGAAAGAGGCGAGCAGGCCGGCCACCGACGGGCCGGCCGAGACACGAGGAGACCACCCGATGACGATCAGCCGATGGCTGCTGGCGATAGCGATGACCGTGGGAATGCTGTGGGCGAGCCCGGTCCACGCGCGCGAGACAGCGAAGGTGACCCTGCAGTCGACGGGCATCGAGGCCGCCGCGCGCGGCAAGGCGAGCGTGTCGGTGAAGAAGGGTGGGTCCAGCGGCCGCTTCGAGGTCACCGTGCAGAAGCTCGCCCGCGAGACCAGCTACGACCTGGTCGTCGGCGGGATCAAGGTCCTCGCGTTGCGCACCAGCCGCAGCGGTGGCGCCAAGGCGCGCTTCAACACCTCGCCGCGTCGCAACGACACCATGCTCGGATTCGATCCGCGCGGCGAAGTGGTGGCTGTTCGCAATCAGAACGGCGACGACGTCCTGGTCGGGACGATGCCCGAGACGCCCTCGAGCGGCGGCTCCGGCGACGTTAGCTGCTGCGTCCCCGACGACGACGAGACGGAGTGCGAGGATCGGACCGTCGCGGAGTGCGCCGCTGCGGGAGGAACGGTCTCGACGGCGACGTCGTGCCTGCCGGATCCGTGCGTGTCCCCGCCACCGACGCCGACCCCGGCCACGCCTCCAACCCCGACTCCGGTCCCGACCGCGGCTGCTACCGCCACACCGGCGCCGACAGCCCCGCCGACGGCCACGCCGCGAGACGTCGTCTGCTGCTTGCCGGACGTCGCGGCCAACGAGATCTACTGCGACACCGTCACCGCCGGCGCGTGCGCGGCAGACGGCGGCGTCAGCAAGGGCGCCGGAATGTGCACCGCCGACTCCTGCCTCGACGTGCCACCGCCCAACGCGACATGCGCCGACAACTGCTGGAGCGGATTCTTCCAGTGCCTAGACGGATGCACGACGACCTACTGCGCTCCGTTCTGCCAGGTCGACCTCGGCGCTTGCCTGAACACCTGCCCACCGGAATGAGCTGATGCGGCACACGGGCGTCGGATGGTCGGGGTGCACCCGGCCGTCCGACGCCCGTGTCCTTCGACGTCACCGGCCGCGGTTGAGACGCGACAGGCTGAAGGTGCCGTCGCCGAGGCCCACGTCGTAGCGCAGATCGCTCAGCTTGAAGACCGTGCGCGAGGCGCCTTCCGCACCCGTCACGTCCACCACGCGCGGGGTCGCGTGGCCGCCGATCGTCTCGTAACCCGACAGCAGGATCTCCTTCGGAGCGCGTTCGCCGCCGCGCGGCACGACCTTGTAGGCGAGCAGATCGTCGGCGCCGAGCCAGACGTCGTAGCCCTCCACGCCCGCCTGCGGGCTCTTCGGCACCAGCCGCACCACCTTGCAGGCGCGTCCGTCGAGCGTCTCGTCGCCGGCGAGCGACGCGTCAGCATCGGCGGCGGTCCACGACAGCACGCGCGTGAGGCCCTCGACCTGGCGATAGCCGAGCTCGGCCCCGGTGTTGCTCTCGTCGCTCTGCCCTGGCGCCAGACGCCGCGCCCGGCGCGCCGCCGGCGCGTAGATCCACTCCTGCTCCTCGCCGTCGGCCGGCTTCAGGTGCAGGTAGAGCGTGCCCTCCACGTCCGCCGGAGCGGTGAACTCGATGAAGGTCTGGTGTCCGCCGTCCGGCTCGTTGCTCTCCGCGACCTTCGCTTCCCGGACGCGCGTCACGCTGTCGCCCGAGCGCGATTCGATCGTCAGCTCGAGCGTGCGGTCGCGCCAGGTGGCGGTGCCGTTGCGGCGCGCGGACTCGTCGAGCAGCTCGCGTGCGGTTGCTTCGGATGCCGCGGCCGGTGTCGCGGCCGCGAGTATCGCGGCGCATACGGCGATGGTGCGTAGAGCGGCCGTGTGACCGCGGGGGGACGAGTGCTGCGTGATGCGCTTGATCATGAAGACCTCCGGCCGTCGCTCGTGACGACTGCGGACGCGATGCTGCGGCGGCCGGGTGTCCGCTGTTAATGGCGCCCCTCGGCGCCCCTCGGCGCCCCTCGGCTACGTCGTCTATTCTGCCGCAGCCAGGGGGTCGTGATGTACGAGATCAAGCGCTTTCCCTACGACGGAGCGATCGACGCCGACGGGCACGTGCTCGAGCCCGCGTGGCTCTGGTCTGGGCGTGCCGACCCCGAGCTCTCGCTCGCCTACTGCCGCGCTTACAACCGCTGGATCGCCGACTTCTGCCGCGACTCCGGCGGCCGCCTGGTGCCGATCTCACACCTGACTTTATTGGATCCTGAGGGCTCACGCCGAGCTCGAGCGCGCCGTCCGCGACGGCTGCCGCGGCGGCTGGGTCGCGCCCTTCACGCACTCGCGCAAGGGGCACGGACATCCCGATCACGATGCGCTGTGGAGCAAGGCCGTCGAGCTCGACGTGCCGAGGCGATCCATCCCACCTACGAGCCCGCGTGGTCGATCCCCGTGCGCTTCGACCGCCTCGGACGCTCGAGCGCTTTCCTACGTTGCGACTTGGCGTGCTCGAGTCAGGGATGGGGTGGCTCGGGCAGGCCGTTCCTCGATCGCTGCGACGCGGTGTTCGAGACCATCTCCGGACGCGCGGTGCCGTTGCAGGCGAAGCCGAGCGAGGTGTTCACGCGGCCGTGCTTCATCTCCGGAGACCCGGACGAGACCGCGGCGCCGCTGCTGTTCGCGCACGTCGGCGCGCATCTTTTCATGTGGGCGACGGATTATCCGCATCCGGACCATCCGGCGACGTGGGTGGACGGGCTGACACGTCAAGTAGACGGCTTGCGCGCGGTAACGCACGACGCCTACCTCGGCGGCAGCGTGCGACGGATCTACAAGATCTGAGATACCGCGACCTCCGTCAGCCTACGGCAGGAGGTAGCGGCCCGGCGGCTGGAAGTGCGGTTCTTCGTCAGTAAGTGCTGGCCCGAGCACTTACCTTGCAGTTGCGGTGAACCTGGCGGCACATTGATCGAGGCGTACCGCGGGAACACGAGACTGCTGCGGGGCAACACGTTCCACGAAGTAACCTCATACGAGGGGACTAGCCGGCAGCGCCGTCTCCCCCATCAGAAACCTGTCCACCCCCCGAGCCGCCTCGCGCCCCTCCCAGATCGCCCACACCACCAGCGACTGCCCGCGCCGCGCATCCCCACACGCGAACACGCCCGGCACCGAGGAAGCATACTCGGCATCCGCCACGACGTTGCCGCGCGCATCGAGCTCGACCCCGAGCTGAGCAAGCAACGGCTTCTCGGGCCCCAGGAAGCCAAGGGCCAGCAGCACGAGATCCGCATCCATCTCGAACTCGCTGCCGGGAACCTCGACCATCTTCGGCGGCCCGCCGTTCTCCGACTTCACCCACTCCAGCCGCACCCCGTGCAGCTTCCGCACGTTCCCCTCCGCATCCCCCGAGAACTTCTTTGTGTTGATGCTGAAGTCCCGAACAACACCCTCCTCATGCGAAGACGAAGTACGCATGATCATCGGCCAGTAAGGCCACGGCGCCACGTCCTCGGTCCGCGAATCAGGCGGCTGCGGCAGCAGCTCGAACTGATGCACCGACGCCGCTCCATGCCGGTTCGAAGTCCCGAGGCAATCCGACCCGGTGTCACCGCCGCCGAGGATCACGACGTGCTTCCCGGTCGCCATGATCTGCCCGGGCACGACATCCCCCGCACCCACCTTGTTCTGCTGCGGCAGGAACTCCATCGCGAAGTGGATCCCGCGAAGCTCGCGTCCGGGCACGGGCAGGTCGCGCGGCTGCGTCGCACCGGCAGCAAGCACCACCGCATCGTACGACGCTCGTAGCTCATCGGCAGTCACATCCACGCCGACGTCGACCGACGGCCGGAACGTGACCCCCTCGGCCTCCATCTGCGCCATGCGCCGATCGATCAGGTGCTTCTCCATCTTGAAGTCGGGAATGCCGTAGCGCAGCAGCCCGCCGATGCGATCGGCGCGCTCGAACACGACGACGTCGTGCCCGGCACGCGCGAGCTGCTGGGCACACGCGAGGCCCGCGGGACCCGAGCCAACCACCGCGATCTTCTTCCCGGTCTTCGAGGGTGGCACCATCGGCACCACCCACTCGGCCTTCCACGCATGATCGATGATCTGCTTCTCGATCTGCTTGATGGTCACGGGGTCGTTGCTGATGTTCAGCACGCACGCTTCCTCGCACGGCGCCGGACACACCCGCCCGGTGAACTCGGGGAAGTTGTTGGTGGAGTGGAGACGCTCGATCGCATCCTCCCAGCGTCCGCGGTACACGAGGTCGTTCCAGTCGGGGATGATGTTCCCGAGCGGGCAGCCCTTGTGGCAGAAGGGGATGCCGCAATCCATGCAGCGGGCACCCTGCTCCTTGAGCTTGTCCTCGGGCAGCTTGCCCTCGAGCTCGCGCCAGTCCTTCAGCCGCTCCTCGACGGGCCGCCGCGCGGGCAGCTCACGCTCGATCTCCAGAAACCCCGTAATCTTACCCACTGGTGACCCCGCTCCCTCCGGAACAAAACCTAAACACTGGCGAGCTTCTCGGCTTCCGCGTCGAGGTGAAGCTTCGCGACGATGCTGCGGTACTCGACCGGCATCACCTTGGCGAAGTGCCTGGAGAGCTGCTTCCAGCCCGACAGGATGCGCCACGCGGCTGCACTCTGGGTGTAGTCGAAGTGACGCTTGACGAGATCGTGCAGCATGTCGAGGTCGCGCACCTCGAGGGGATCGATCTCGACCTGGCCCATGTTGCAGCGCGTGCCGAACGTGCCGTCCTGGTCGAAGACGTACGCGACGCCGCCGCTCATGCCGGCGGCGAAGTTGCGCCCGGTCTGGCCGAGCACGACGACCAATCCGCGCGTCATGTACTCGCAGCCGTGGTCGCCGACGCCCTCGACGACCGCGGTCACGCCGCTGTTGCGCACCGCGAAGCGCTCGCCGGCCATGCCGCGCAGGAAGACCTCGCCGCCGGTCGCGCCGTACAGCGACACGTTGCCGACGATGGCGTTGTCCTCGGGCACGAACGTGGCCTCGCGCGGCGGCACGACGACCATGCGGCCACCGGACATGCCCTTGCCGAAGTAGTCGTTGGCGTCGCCCTCGAGCGTCACCGACACGCCGTTGGCGAGGAATGCACCGAAGCTCTGGCCGGCGGAGCCGCGGAAATGGATCTTGATGGTCTCGGGCGGCAGGCCCAGCTCGCCGTGGCGGCGCGAGATCTCGGCCGAGAGCATCGTGCAGACGGTGCGATTGACGTTGCGGATCGGCAGCGAGAACTCGACGGGTGTCTTGTTGTCGAGCGCCTCGCGCGACAGCGTGATGATCTGGTTGTCGAGCGCCTTGTCGAGGCCGTGGTCCTGGCTCTCGACGCAGCGGATCGCGACGTTCGCGGGGCCCTCGGGCTTGTGCAGGATCTGGGTGAGGTCGATGCCCTTGGCCTTCCAGTGCTCTATGGCGTCGCATGCGTCGAGACGGTCCACCCGCCCGACCATGTCGTCGACGGTGCGGAAGCCGAGCTCGGCCATGATCTCGCGGAGCTCTTCCGCGATGAACATCATCATGTTCACCACGTGCTCGGGCTTGCCCTCGAAGCGCTCGCGCAGCACGGGGTCCTGGGTCGCGATGCCGACCGGACAGGTGTTGAGATGGCAGACGCGCATCATGATGCAGCCGGACGCGACCAGCGCGGAGCTGGCGAACCCGTACTCCTCGGCGCCGAGCAGTGCTGCGACCGCGACGTCACGTCCGGTCTTGAGCTGGCCGTCGGTCTCGACCCGGATGCGGCCGCGCAGATCGTTCATCACCAGCACCTGCTGGGTCTCGGCGAGGCCGAGCTCCCAGGGCGCGCCGGCATGCTTGATCGACGTCAGGGGTGACGCTCCGGTGCCGCCGGAGTCGCCGCTGATCAGCACGACGTCGGCCTTGGCCTTGGACACGCCGGCGGCGATCGTACCGACGCCGACCTCGGCCACCAGCTTGACGCTGATGCGCGCGCGATCGTTCGAGTTCTTGAGATCGTGGATGAGCTGCGCGAGATCCTCGATCGAGTAGATGTCGTGGTGCGGCGGCGGTGAGATCAGGCCGACGCCCGGGGTCGAGTAGCGGATCTTGGCGATGTAATCGTCGACCTTGTGGCCGGGCAGCTGGCCGCCCTCGCCGGGCTTGGCACCCTGCGCCATCTTGATCTGCAGCTCGTCGCAGTTGACGAGGTAGTTGCTGGTGACCCCGAAGCGGCCGGACGCGACCTGCTTGATGGCGCTGCGACGCTGGTCGCCGTTCGCGTCGGGCTGGTAGCGCACGGGGTCCTCGCCGCCCTCGCCGGTGTTCGACTTGCCGCCGATGCGGTTCATCGCGATGGCGAGGTTCTCGTGCGCCTCGCGGCTGATCGAGCCGAGCGACATCGCGCCGGTCTTGAAGCGCTTGACGATCTCGGTGGCGGGCTCGACCTCCTCGATCGGGATCGGCACACCCTGCTTGAAGCGCAGCAATCCACGCAGCGTGCAGAGCTTGCGGTCGGTCTCGTTGACGAGCTGCGTGTAGCGCTTGAAGAGCTGGTAGCTGCCCTTGCGCACGGAGTGCTGCAGGTGGGCGACGGTCTCGGGGTTGTACATGTGGTACTCGCCCCGGCGCCGCCACTGGTATTGACCACCGGCGTCGAGCTCGCCGTCGAGCGAGGGCGACACGTCGAACGCGAGGCGGTGGCGCATCGCGTTCTCCTTCGCGATCACGTCGAGGCCGATGCCCTCGATGCGCGTCGCGGTCCAGGTGAAGTAGCGGTCGATGAGCTCCTGGTTGAGGCCGATCGCCTCGAAGATCTGGGCACCGCGGTAGCTCTGCAAGGTGGAGATGCCCATCTTGCTCATCACCTTGAGCAGACCCTTGCCGATCGCCTTGACGAGGTGCTCGCAGGCCTCGTCCTCGGTGACGTTCTTGACGATGCCCTCGCGCACCTGCTGCGTCAGCGTCTGGAAGGCGAGGTAGGGATTGATCGCGCCGGCGCCGTAGCCGACCAGCAGCGCGAAGTGCTGCGCCTCGCGCGGCTCGCCGGACTCGATCACGAGGCCGCAGCGCGTGCGCGTGCCCTCGCGGATCAGGTGGTGGTGCACCGCGGCGGTCGCGAGCAGGCTGGGGATCGCCGCGAAGTCGCGGTCGACCTCGCGGTCCGACAGCACGAGGATGGTCGCGCCGTCCGCGACCGCGGCCGACGCCTTGGAGCACAGCTCGTCGATCGCGTGCTCGAGCGCGGTCTCGCCGCCGCGTACGTAGTAGAGCGTCGACACGGTCACCGTGCGCAGCGTGCCGTTGTCGATGCGCTTGATGCGCGCCAGCTCCTCGTCGGTCAGGATCGGCGTCTCGAGCTCGAGCTGGTGGCAGTGCAGCGGGGTCTCTTCGAACAGGTTCTGCTCGGAGCCGATGGTCGCCTTGAGCGACATGACGAGCTCCTCGCGGATCGGATCGATCGGCGGGTTGGTCACCTGTGCGAACAGCTGCTTGAAGTAGTTGAACAGCAGCTGCGGTTTGTCGGACAGCACCGCGAGCGGCGTGTCGGTGCCCATCGACCCGACCGCCTCCTGGCCGTTGACGGCCATCGGGTTCATCAACAGGCGGACGTCCTCGAGCGTGTAGCCGAACGACTGCTGCAGGTGCAGCAGCTCCTCGTCGGAGTACGCCACCGGGATGTGCGACTTGTCGACGTGCGCGACGTTCTCGAGCTTGACGAGGTTCGCATCCAGCCACTGGCGGTACGGCTTGCGCGCCGCCATGCCTTCCTTGATCTCCTCGTCGTCGACGATGCGGCCCTGCGCGGTGTCGACCAGGAACATGCGTCCGGGCTGCAGGCGATTCTTCGCGACCACGTCCTCGGGAGGGATGTCGAGCACGCCGACCTCGGACGCCATGACGACCAGCCCGTCGCGCGTGACGACGTAGCGTGACGGCCTGAGCCCGTTGCGGTCGAGGATCGCGCCGATCACCGTGCCGTCGGTGAACGCGACCGACGCCGGACCGTCCCACGGCTCCATCAAGCACGAGTGGTACTCGTAGAACGCGCGCTTGGTGTCGCTCATGCTCTCGTGCTTCTGCCAGGCTTCCGGGATCATCATCATGACCGCGTGCGGCAGCGAGCGTCCGGTCTGCACCAGCAGCTCGAGCGCGTTGTCGAAGCGTCCCGAGTCGCTGGTGGTGTTGTCGATCACCGGCTGGATCTTCTCGATGTCGTCGCCGAACTGCGGCGAGGCGAACATCTTCTCGCGCGCGTGCATCCAGTTCTCGTTGCCGCGCAAGGTGTTGATCTCGCCGTTGTGCGCCATGAAGCGGTACGGGTGCGCGCGGTCCCACGACGGGAACGTGTTGGTCGAGAAGCGCTGGTGGACGAGTGCGAGCGCGCTGGTCAGGGTCGGGTCGCGCAGGTCGGCGTAGAACGCGGGGATCTGCTCGGGCTGCAGCAGGCCCTTGTATGCGATGGTCTTGGTCGACAGGCTCGGCACGTAGAAGCTCTCTGAGTCGCGCAGTTCCGCCTCACGCACGGTGTTCTCGACCGACTTGCGGATCACGTACAGCTTGCGCTCGAGCGCCTCGCGGTCCTTGACGCCGCGTCCCGGCGCGATGAAGACCTGGCGGATCTCCGGCATCGACGCCCGCGCCAGCGGGCCGGTGGTCGACGGATCGACCGGCACGTTGCGCCAGCCGATGATGCGCTGGCCCTCCTCGCGCACCGCCTTCTCGAAGATCTCGAGGCACTCGTTGCGCTCGAAGACGTCGCGCGGCAGGAACACCATGCCGACGCCGTACTCGCCTTCGACCGGCAGCGTGAAGCCGAGCTGCTTGCACTCGCGGGCGAAGAACTCGTGCGGGATCTGCATCAGGATGCCGGCACCGTCGCCGGTCAGCGGATCGCAGCCACACGCACCGCGGTGCTCGAGGTTGCGCAGGATCTGCAGGCCCTTCTCGACGATGTCGTGCGAGCGCTCGCCGCGCATGTTGACGACGAAGCCGACGCCGCAAGCGTCGCTCTCGGTCTGCGAGCGGTAGAGCCCGTGCTTCTCGGCCGCTCTGCGAGTCTCGCGCATGGCGCGCACGGCGTCGGTGCCGTGCACCGCGCAGTCGCTTCGCTGTCCGTGCTGGTTCTCTTTGATCATCGCGAGCCTCGCATGCTTCCCTCTCTCACGAGCCCCGTCGTCAGCCGTCGCTCGACGCCGGCTTGATCGTGAGCACCTTGTTGCGCTCGCCGCCGTTGCGGCCGTTGCGGCGCCGCGGCTGCACCGGCTGCCGGCAGGCTTCGAGCTGCGAACCGAGCGGCAGCTGCGCGCGCTCGGTGTGCGTCGACAGCACCACCATGGTCTCGGTCCGGGCCACGCCCGGGATCGCCCGCACCTGCCGGATCAGGCCCTCGAGCGACGAGGTGTCGTTGGTCTTCACCTTGACCAGCAGGGTGTGCTGTCCCGTCACGTGGTGGCACTCGAGCACCCCCTCGAGCGACGCGACCTTCATCTCGAACTCCTCGACGCCAGCCGGGTGCTCGACCAGGACGCCGATGAAGGCCGTGACGTCGAGCCCGATCTGCCGGCCGTCGAGCTCCGCGTGGTAGCCGCGGATGACGCCGCCGTGCTCGAGCTTCTTGATCCGGTCGATCACGGAAGGGGCCGAAAGACCGACCAGATCGCCGATCCGCGCCAGCGGAATCTTGCAGTCCTGCTGGAGCGTCTGCAGGATCTGCAGGTCGATCGAGTCGAGCTCGAGCTCTTCGCCTTCGCCTAATTTCATAAGGTCACGATGGGGGTTGACCTTACGGATAGCGAATGACTGGCCCGTGCGTCAACGGTCCGCTTTGCCGTTGCGTGGAATCACCTATGACGCATCGTTCTGGAGATCATTAGGGATGGGCGCGGTAGACCAGGCTCTTGCGTTAGCGCAACGCGCCATCGGGGCGGTCGGGATGCGCCCAGGTGTCGAGGACGTCTCGGGGCAGATCGCGATCGTCGGCATCGGCGACGCCGACCACAGCAAGGCGTCCGGCCGGACCACGCACCAGATCGCGGCCCAGGCGACCGAGCGCGCGCTCGCCGATGCCGGCCTCGCAGCATCGGACATCGACGGCCTGATGTACGTACCGTTCTCGCGCGACCAGCTCGACGCGGCGGCGTTCCACGCGCACTTCGGCACCTCGCACGAGCTCTGGGTGTCGGAGAAGGGCGGCGGTATGGTTTGGGCCGGCTCCGCCCCCCACGACGCGGCGCTCGCGATCCGCTCGGGCAAGGCGAAGTACGTCCTCAATACCTTCTCGGTCGCCTGGGCGACGCAGCGCCCGCAGATGATCGGCGGCCCGGGCCACGTGCACGCGGAGGACCTCTACAAGCAGAACCTCGAGGTGCCGTCCGGCTTCTTCCCGCAGCCGGTCTACTTCGCCAGCATCGCGCGCCGCCACATGCACGAGTACGGCACGACCGCGGAGCAGCTCGGTGCGATCGCGGTCGCGTGCCGGCGGCACGCCAACCTGACGCCGGGCGCGGTGATGCGCGACAAGACGCTGACGCTCGCGCAGTACCTCGCGAGCCCGCTGATCGCCGATCCGTTCCGCAAGGAAGATTGCTGCCTGATCTCCGACGGCGGTGCGGCCTACATCATGACCTCGCTCGAGCGCGCGCGCGATCTGAAGCAGCCGATCATCGCGGTGCTCGGCGTCTGCGTCGGCAGCTCGAAGAGCGGCGTCTACTGGTCGCAGCAGGGCGACTTCACCGCGACCCCGCAGCAGTTCGCAGCACCACGCTCGTTCGCGATGGCCGGCTTGACGCCGTCCGACGTCGACGTGCTCGCCTGCTACGACCCGTTCACCATCGTCTCGCTGATGCAGATCGAGGACATGGGCTTCTGCAAGAAGGGCGACGGCGGACCGTTCGTCGCCGGCGACACCCTGCACTTCGATTCGGGCAAGCTACCGTACAACACGCACGGCGGCATGCTGTCGCACGCCTACGTGCTCGGCATCGCGCACGTCACCGAGATCGTCCGCCAGCTCCGTCACGAGGCGGCGGCACAGGTGAAGGACGCGACCGTCGGCGTCTTCGGCGGCTACACCGGACCGCAGGCGAGCACGCTGGTGCTCGGGAGGCGTTGATACACGGCGGCTTCCCGCTCCCCGACGTCGACTGGGAGCCGACGCGCGAGTACTTCGCCGGCACCGCGTGCGTCGCGTGTGGCGGTACCAGCCAGACGTGGACGACCGTCAGCGGACGCGGCACGCTGTTCTCGTGGTCCGTCGTGCACTTCCCGTGGATCCCGCAGTTCAAGTCGCTGGTGCCGTTCGTCACCGCACTGGTCGCGCTGGACGAGGACCCCGGCGTACGGCTCGTGACGCGCATGATCGATTGCGCCATTGACCATCTACGCTGTGATCTTCCGGTCTGCGCCGTCTTCCGGCCGCTGCGCTTCGACGGTTTGGACGGCGAGGTGGTGGTCCCGATGTTCCAGCCAACGAAGAGCTGAGAAAGCGGATGGCGTCGTGAGCGAGCTGTTCAGCGAGGTAGCGAGCATCGACTACCCGATCATCGATTCCGACGCGCACGTGAACGAGCCGCCGGACCTGTGGCAGGAGCGCGTGCCGGCGCGCCTGAAGAACCGCGCGCCGAAGGTGATCCACACCGCGGACGGCGACGTCTGGTCGTTCGACGACGGCAAGAAGCTGCGTCCGGTCGGCCTCACCGCCACCGCGGGCCTGAGCTACTTGCAGTTCAAGCCGTCGGGGTATCGGTACGAGTCGATCCGCCCGGGCAGCTTCGACACCGCCGAGCGCCTGAAGGACCTCGACGCGGACGGCCTGTACGCGCAGATCCTCTACCCGAGCGTGACGCTCGCCGGCGCGCGCACGTACAGCGACGACCGCGAGCTGCAGACCGCCTGCGTGCGCGCCTACAACGAGTGGCTGCTCGACTTCTGCAAGCCGTCGGGCGATCGCCCACTCGAGCTCGGCGGTCGCGTCGGCAGCTTCAGCGATGCCGGTCTGCAGCCGACGCTGGTGCAGAGCACGCTCGGGTTCCTGGCTGCGGCGGGCGGATCGAAGTCGGGTGCCGACTCGATCGGCGCGACCTTGCGCGTGATGTTCTCGGGCGCGTGCGACGAGTTTCCGAAGCTGCGCTTCGTGATCGTGGAAGGGAACATCGGCTGGATCCCGACGGTGATGGAGACCTGATGTGGTCCACGGACTACCCGCACACGGGGACGGACTGGCCGAACAACCGCGTCACGATCGCGCGGCTGTTCCGCGGCGTGCCGAAGGACGAGGTCGAGAAGATGCTGCACACCAACTGCAAGACGCTCTACCACCTCGACCACATCCCAGACCGGCTGCCCTGTTGAGCTGCGCACCCCGCGGCCCCGCGCACGCATGATCCCATGACGTACCCGCTCGCCGGCGTGCGCGTGCTCGATCTCTCGACCGAGATCGCGGGGCCCTACTGCACCAAGCTGCTCGCCGACGCGGGCGCGGACGTGCTGAAGATCGAGCTGCCAGAGGGTGATCCGCTGCGGCGCTGGTCGGCGTCGCGCACGCCGATCGCGGCGGGCGAGGACGGCGTGCTGTTCCGCTTCCTCAACACATCGAAGCGTGGCGCGACGATCGACTACACGACGCGCGCCGGCCGCGAGCAGGTGCTGGCGCTCGCTCCTCGATGCGGATCTGGTGATCGACAGCATGACGCCGGCGACGCTGGGTGGGTTCGGACTCGATCCCGACACCGCGTGCGCGCGCGATCGCGCGCTGTCCTGGGTGTCGATCTCGCCGTTCGGCCGCGGTGGGCCGTGGGGCGAGCGTCCGGCGACCGAGTTCACCCTGCAGGCGTGGTGCGGCTCGACGGCGATGCGCGGGACGACCGACCGCCCGCCGATCGCTGCCGGCGGACGCCTCGGCGAGTGGATCGGCGGTGCGTACGCGGCGGTCGCGGCGCTGACCGCACACCACCGCGCTGTGCGCTCGGGCGACGGCGCGCACGTCGACGTGTCGCTGTTCGAGGTGATGACGATCACGATGGCGCCCAACTGGTCGACGACCCGCTCCTCGCGCGCTGGGACGAGCGCATCCGCCGCGTCGACGAGGTCGATGCGATGATCCATGCGTGGACCCGCCGGCACACCGTCGCGGAGATCGTCGCGCGCGCGGCCGCGCTGCGCATCCCGGTGGCGGCGATCGGCACCGGCGAGACCGTCACCGGGTTCGATCACTTCGTCGCGCGTGGCGCGTTCGTGTCCCATCCGGGCGCGAGCTTCCTGCAGCCGCGGCCGCCGTACCGGTTGTCGGACGCGTCGTTGCGTCCGCTTTCACCGGCGCCGCGGCTCGGCTGCGACAGCGACGCGGGGTCGTGGACGGAGCCGATCCGCACGAGCGTCGCGGCGACCGAGGCTGTGGATGCCGCACGCCCGCTCGCCGGCCCGCGCATCATCGACTTCACGGCGTTCTGGGCCGGCCCGTTCGTCACCCACTACCTCGCCGCCATGGGCGCCGATGTGATCAAGGTCGAATCCATCCAGCGCCCCGACGGCATGCGCTTCCAGAGCGTCAAGCAGCCGGCCACCGATCTGTGGTGGGAGTGGAGCGCGCTCTACCAGGGCGTCAACCTGAACAAGCGCGGCATCACGCTCGACTTGACCCGCCCCGGCGGCGTGGCACTCGTCAAGCATCTGCTCGCCAGGGCCGACGCCGCAGTCGAGAACTTCTCGCCACGCGTCATGGACGGTCTCGGCCTCGGGTACGACGAGCTCGCGCGAGAGAATCCCCGCCTCGTCCTGGTACGCATGCCCGCCTTCGGCCTCGACGGCCCCTGGCGCGACCGCGTCGGCTTCGCGCAGACCATGGAGCAGGTCTCCGGCATGGCCTGGCTCACCGGCTTCCCCGACGGCCCACCCGTGATCCCGCGCGGCGCGTGCGATCCACTGGCCGGCCTGCACGCGCTGACCGCGCTGCTGGTCGCGCTCGAGCACCGCCGCCGCACCGGCCGCGGCCAGCTGGTCGAGGCGACCATGGTCGAGGCCGCGCTCAACGCCGCCGCAGAGCCGGTCCTCGAGCAGGGCGCGAACGGGGCGAGCCTGGCCCGCGACGGCAACCGCGGGCCGGTGGGCGCGCCGCAGAACCTCTATGCTTGTCGCGGCGACGACGCATGGCTCGCGTTGTCGGTGACCAGCGACGCCCAATGGAAGGCCCTGATCGAGATGATGGGCGATCCCTTGTGGGCACGTGACGGCGTGCTCGCCACGACGGCGGGTCGACGTGCCCGCCAGGACGAGGTCGATCGCGGGATCGGTGCGTGGTCGGACCTCGTGCCCTGGCAACTCGCGGCGCAGGTTCCTCGGGACGCACTCATCCAACAGCACGCGCACCGGATTCCAAATGGCGCTTGGCCTCCTCGAGCGCCGCGACCGCCTGCGCACGCGACACGCTCGGGAAGTCGTCGAGGAACTCGTCAAGAGGGTGCCCGGCTTCGAGATAGTCAAGCAACGCATTCACGGGCACGCGGGTCCCAACGAAGACGGGAGTTCCACCGAGAATTTCGGGGTCGATGTGAACCACGCTGTCCTTCATGTTGGTGAGGCTACCACCACCGTTGGACGAGCCCAACGTCCGGGGCATGAGCCGCCGGCCCGACGGCGTACGCGAGGGACAAGGAGGATCGCGTCGGTCGGCTCCATGCGCTTGTTGGGCGACGTCCTCCGCGTTACTCTCGCCGACGTGACCAAGGCTGCCGCGAAGCTCCTCGGGAAAGCGTTGAAGCTCGACTCGGCGGGTCGGGCGGAACTCGCCGCCGAGTTGATCGCGAGCCTGGACAACGGTTCCGATGAGGATGTTGAAGCCGCATGGGCCGCTGAGATCGAAGAGCGCGCGACCCGCGCCCGGTCGGGGGCTGATCCCGGTGAGCCCTGGCCCGAGGTTCGGGAGCGCCTCGAGCGCGACCTGCGGAACCGTTGAAGCGTCCTCTTCGGATCAGCAAGGACGCCAAGAATGAGATGGCGGCCGCGTCCCGCTGGTACGAAGGCCAACGGCCTGGGCTCGGACACGATTTCATCCGCATCGTCGATCGCGCCTTCGCGCATATTGAGCGTGGTCCGCATCTGGGATCGCCCGTGCCGGGCGTTCCGGATCGTGAGATCCGGCGCATTTTGATTCGACGGTTTCCGTATCATGTCATCTACATCGAGTTGCCCGATCGAGTGCAGGTGCTTGCCCTGGCTCATCAACGACGGCGTCCCGACTACTGGCATCGTCGCATTCCGAACTGACCTTCGAAGTCGCCCAACGACCTGCGGTTCAGCGGGCGGCGGCACGGACGCTTCGCGCCCGTGGTGAGTTGGTTGCCCGCCGGTCCGTTGCAACCGCTGGTTAGACTGCACCCTTGGTCGACACAGCGCTGAAGATGTCGTCCCAACGAATTACGAAAGCTTGGATGCGGTCTGTTCGGCTCTCATGCGCCAACGTATCCGCGAATACGCGCAGGTATTTTGTCGTCGCTATACATTCGTTCGAGGTCAGAAGTACCAGGCTCGCACTCGCAAGCCCACGCCTTTGCTTCCACCGGAAGAGGTACTCCGCCTGACGGCCAAGCTGCCCGAACTGGGGATCCGCCCCTCCGCTTGTAAACCGACTTCCGATCTTGTTCTCGACGATGACCACACTACGATTGTCGGGCGAGACATAGATGAGGTCCGCGGGCATCGCCCCCCAGACCTTTACGTCTTCGTAGTCCCGAGCACAGAGGAGATATTCTGCCAGCATCGTCCCGTCCCGCACAAAGAGAGACGCCGCTGTGGCGCCGGCTGGGCTGCCGTCGATTCCGCAAAGGGGAACAACGTCCCACGGGATCTGAGATCGGTCCTGGAGAAGGCACAAGCAGGCGCTCAGTTCCCGCTCGCAGGTGGGTACGAGCCCGGTGATAGGGTCGACGAAAGCGGAGGGAAGCTGGCCCCAAAACGCTGTACTTGCCATACAATGCTCCGTGGTGGGGTCTAACGCCATGCCGATAAGTTGCGGGCGCCGAAGGCGACCGTCAGCTTCATCGGCTTGTTAGCCCGGTTAGTCTGCATCGAAGTAGTCTTCATCGACCTTCGGCAAGCGGAGAACTCGATAGTGGGCCACGCCGACGCCGTGCTCGATCATCAGCGAAGTTAGTCGAGCACCATCGATGAGGACGATGGTATCCGCGACCTGGCTCGCAAACTCTCGCGCCTCACGGGTGAAGCTGGAGGTAGTGATGAAGACGCCCTTCCTTGCCCGCCGGCCCGCGAGTGCCCCGTAGAACCCTTGCACCTCCGGTCGACCGACGGATCCCTGCCAGCGTTTCGCTTGAATGCAAACTCTCTCGAACCCGAGCTTGTCGAGCGAGATGACGCCGTCGATCCCCCCAGTTGGTCTGCAACTCCGAGCCGTGCGCGATTGCCCACTCCGAAATCAGCCGGAGTGCGGTCCGAGAACGGAGCGAACCCGCGAGGAGCTTCCCATCAAACGTGAACGTGGCCTGTTGCCCCTGGTGTTCCGCGTGGAAATGACCGACACCGTGCTTCCCCCTCCTTTCGTTCTGACGTCGGCCTAACGTTTAGCGTTCAGTTGCAAGCGACTCAAATAATGCGAGCGCAGCGAGCAACAATCAATTAGCTTTTCAACTGCAACGCGTTGTTCGGCGTCCTCAAGGAATGCTGATCTCGATGAACCGCTCCGTGGCGCATCGAGCCACAGCATTCGCAATGGCTTCCGTCGCGGTGCGAATGCGAGGCGAGTTCGTGGTGTTCAGTACCACGATGCCAATGTGCCGTTCGGCCAAGTTCTGCTGATACTGCAAGTTCTGATCGGTCGTGATCATCACCTCGAATCCGGCGTTCTCGGCCGCCCGCAGCAAGTCGCCGTTTCGCAACGTGGCCCAGCCCCGCTCGTGGGTGGTTTCGACCGAATGCAACGGCAAGTCACGGCGCAGCGGTGCGGGGGGCCCTGATCGAACAGAACGCGCACTTACGCCGCGCTCAGACCGCTACGAGCGGCGTGCTCCAGTACGGCGCGCACCTGCTCGAGGGTAACGCCAGGAAACCATTCGACGAATTCGTGCGCAGTGGCGTCGTCTTCGAGGTTCTCAAAAAGCGCGGCGATGGGCACACGAGTACCGCGGAACAGCCAAGCTCCGCTGTACCGTTCCAGGTCTCGCTCGACCGCGTGGCAGGAGGACCAGTCAATCATGCTCGAAGAATAGCACGGAATGGGGTTGTCGGTACGCCGAACGCTCGGTTCAGCGGCGGCGCGCAGCGCCGTCCGCTGCATGCTGTTGTTAGGCGTCCCTTCGCCTTCGCTCGGGTAGCCCCTATTGATCGACATCACGACTCGCCTCCGAGCACCTCGACCAACTCGGCGATGACCTGCAACTCACCTTCTTCCGCTCCGGTCAGCACGATCGGCTGGAAGTCCGGGTTGACGGGCTTCAGAGTGATCCGGGCGTGGCGCCAGGAGTCGCCGTCGTTGGTCTTCTCGCTTTCGTAGCGCTTGACGGTGTAGCGCTCGCCGGTCTCGGGGTCTGCGGCGTCGCGCAGTTGCACAAGCACGGTCTTGCCCTGCCGCGTGCCGGCGACGGGCGCCGCGAAGAGGCAGTAGGAACCGTCAATGATGGCGGGCTCCATCGACTTGCCGACGACCTGGGCGACAAACATCCCCGACCGCAGTTGGTGGCGCGACTCGACCGCGACCCATGCGAAACCGTCGTCCTCGATGTGTTGCGGGTCGCCGAAGGCTCCCGCGGCGACCTTGAGCGGGACGAGCGGCACGCAGGTGACGTAGCGCTCGTCTGGCCTGGGCACGACGATCCGCAGCCGTGGCGGCAAGGCACCAGATCGGCCGTCCTCCTCAGTCGCATCGCTCCGTAGTCGCCGGTACGCTTCCGACGCCATCCATCCCGTCACGACCTTCTGGAATGGCTCGTCGTTCATGAAGCGGACGAAGATCTCCTCGTTCTGATCCATGCGCTCGACGAACAGCTTCTCCAGCAGGTTCTTGAACACCAGTTCGAACTTGTCGCCGGGGTTCACGGCGGCCGCCTGTCGCAGCCCGTCGTCCGCCATAGCCGCCGCGACGATCTGATCGAAGAAGAGCTGATCGGCCTGGTTGAAGTCCGTCCCGAAGCGCTCGTTTACAACGTCGATGAGCTGCGAGAGCGGTACCGGCTGCGACCTGACAAGGCCACTGCCGACCTCGGTGGGGCCGTCGAGACGCCGGGCCTCGCCGTCCGCGAGCGAGATCGAGCCCTCGCTGATCTTCTGCAGGCGGTAGTACTCGAGCCGCACCTCGTCATCGAATTGATAGGCGGGGCCACTCTTGCGATGCGGCAGCTTCGCCGCGAGATGGCGCAGGAAGACGTACAGCCGCTCCAGGTCCGAGTCCTGGTAGGGGATCACCTGGCTCAGGAACCCATAGAGGTTCCGAAACGCTTGGACCTTGCCGCGCCACAGCTCTGCCTCTTCCTCGTTGTCCTTCTGACGCACGGTGAAGCGCGAGACAGCAGGATCGAGCGCCGCGTTCATCGCCTGGTGGTCCAACGCGCTTTGGCGCTGCTTCGGCTTGAAGTACACGGCGCAGAAGCGCTCGACTTCCTCGTCCAGATAGATCCCGGAGGCGTCGAGCTCGGCCTTGATCGCGTACATGCGGGCGGGATCAACCTCTTCGCCCATCTCCGCGCCTTCGTAGTAAACCTTGAAGGCCTCGCGGATCTCTTCGCGATCGTTCACGAAGTCGAGGACGAAGGTGTCCTCCTTCAGCGGGTGGATGCGGTTCAGGCGCGACAGCGTCTGCACGGCCTGAATGCCCGCAAGGCGCTTGTCCACGAACATCGTGTGCAGCAGCGGCTGATCGAAACCGGTCTGGTACTTCTCCGCGACGAGCAGAACCTGATACTCCTGCGCCCCGAACTTCTCGGGCAGCTCCTTCTCGGAGATGCCCTGGTTCATCCCGACTTCGGTGTAGGTCTCACCCGCAAGCTTGTCGTCCTGCACCGTGCCCGAAAAGGCCACCAGCGTCTTGATGGCGTAGCCCTTCTCGTGGATGTAGCGATCGAAGCTCTGCTTGTAGCGCACCGCCTCCAGACGCGAACCCGTGACCACCATCGCCTTGGCCCGGCCGCCGATCTTGTGCCGCGTGACCGCCTGGAAATGCTCGACCATCACCTCGGTCTTCTGCGCGATGTTGTGCGGGTGCAGCTTCATGAAGCGCGCCAGCGCCTGCGCTGCCTTCTTGCGCTCGACGTTCGGGTCGTCTTCGCAGGCCTTGAGCAGCCGGAAGTACGTCGCGTACGTCGTGTAGTGCTTCAGCACGTCGAGGATGAACCCCTCCTCGATGGCCTGGCGCATCGTGTAGCGGTGCGCGGGCTGGCCATTGCGGCCGAACACGGCGAGCGTCTTGTGCTTGGGCGTGGCGGTGAAGGCGAAGAAGCTCAGGTTCGCCTGCCGGCCGCGTTTGGCCATGCTGCGGAACAGCTCCTCCATGTCGTCGCGGCCTTCCTCGACCGCTCGCTGCTTTGCTTCTTCGCGCAGCCCTTCGCCCCCGAGCACCTCTTTGAGATCGGTGGCGGTCTCGCCTCCCTGGGAGCTGTGGGCCTCGTCGACGATGACGGCGCATCGTCGGGTAGTGAGCGCGCCGGTTCCGGTGGTCCCGCGCTCCTCCGCCAACTTGAGCAATTGACGCGAGACGAAGGGGAACTTCTGCAGCGTGGTGATGATCACCGGCACGGCGTTCTCGAGCGCCTCGGCAAGCTGCTTCGAGCTCTCGTCTATGCGCTGCACGACCCCGCGCTTGTGTTCGAACTGGTAGATCGTGTCCTGCAACTGCTGATCGAGCACGACGCGGTCGGTCACCACGATCACGCTGTCGAAGACGCGCTGATTGGCGGCGTCGTGCAGGGATGCGAGCCGGTGCGTCAGCCAGCCGATGGTGTTGCTCTTGCCGCTGCCCGCCGAGTGCTCGACGAGATAGTTGTGCCCCACACCCTCGCGCCGCGCGGCTTCCACCAGCGTGCGCACCGCCTGAAGCTGGTGGTAGCGCGGAAAGATCATCGACTCGGTCTTGACCTTGCGCCCTTGCTCGTCGCGTTTCTCGTCGATCTGCAAGTGGATGAACCGGGCAAGCAGGTCGAGCAGACTGTCGCGCTGCAGCACCTCTTCCCACAGATAGGCCGTGCGATAGGTGCGCCCAGCCGGGTCGGGCGGGTTGCCGGCGCCGCCGTCGCAACCCTTGTTGAAGGGCAGGAACTGCGTCGCGCTGCCCGCGAGCCGCGTGGTCATGAGCACCGACTCGGTGTCCACCGCGAAGTGCACCAGCGTGCGCCGCTTGAACTCGAAGATCGTCTCGCGCGGGTCGCGGTCCTGCTTGTACTGCCGTCGCGCGTCCTCGACCCGCTGGCCGGTGAGCGGGTTCTTCAGTTCGAGGGTGACGATCGGGACGCCGTTCAGGCTCAGCGTCACGTCGAGCGACTTCTCGGAGCGCGGCGAGAAGCGAAGCTGGCGGGTCAGCCCCAGACGATTCGCGGCGTAGCGCGCCTCCAGCTCCGGATTCAACTCATGGGCGGCCTTGAAGAACGCCACGTGCAGCGTGCGCCCGTAGCACTTGAACCCGTGGCGCAGCGTCGCCAGCGCGCCGTTCTGGTCCATCCACTTGCACAGATCGCCGAGGATTTGCTCGCCCGTGCGCTCGCCATGCAGCGCCTCCAGCTTGGCCCACTCCTTGGGTTGCGTCTCGTGGATGAAGGCAAGCACCGTCTCGGGGAAGATCGCACGCTCGCGGTCGAAGCCCTCGGGCGCGACGGGCGTGTAGCCGTTCGCCAGCAGGTGAGCTTCGATGACGGTCTCGAAGGCAGCTTCGGAATGCCTCGATATTTCGTTCTGCCTCATAGGCGTCGCAGGCGATCGAGAAGCGCCTTCGCATTGGGGCATGCCGCCTCAACCTGATCGGGACTCAACCTTCCAAGGAGCTGATAGGACACATCCTCCAGCGCGGGCCATTGGCGAAAAGCATTTTCCCGCAACGATGCGCCGAAGGACCTCCTCAGCAGATCACGATCGGCGAGGAACCACGTCTCCATCACCTGCACCATGAGGAACGCCTGATCGTCGGCAGCGGCGTTTGGTTTATCCCAGTTGTCTCGCGCCTTCAGGTGC
>Ga0163150_10000227_pt1 | contig 103997 bp, 65 predicted proteins | sample OliLakLV19P2IB_FD_148628 | JGI IMG/M metagenome (GOLD analysis project Ga0163150, IMG submission 148628) | Freshwater microbial mat bacterial communities from Lake Vanda, McMurdo Dry Valleys, Antarctica - Oligotrophic Lake LV.19.P2.IB | ecosystem: Environmental > Aquatic > Freshwater > Lake >...
TGGCAATTCATCATGCGGGTGCGATTGTTTACTATCGCGAGCAAACGATGGTACCGGTAGTCGAAATCCTCGTGTGCGACGACGCACCGCAATTCAAGCTGCTAACTGTCCGTTGCATAACAATGTTTCCGAACTGGGAGCGAGAGTAAGTGCGCGCCGTCGCGACGTAAGCCTACACAGTTATAGTAAGCGAGGAGCCCACTCGATGGATATCTTCACGACGCTCGTCCAGACCAGTAAGAAAATGATGTGTAGCGCCTACGACTATTTCCGTCTGCACCTTCGCCACGATCCTGCCGCTCCAAATCTCGCCATCAACATCCTCGCCGCAGCAAAAGATCCGATTCTATCGATTTGCTAGCGGTGAGAAGATACCAATTGTTATCAGCTCAGGTTCGATCGACACGGCTGGCGGAACACTTTCATTCGATGCCGGAACAGGTGGCGTCCAGCCGACTAACTCCGGGACGGATGCCATTGCCAGCACAGTGTCCCTTGCATCCGGCGACGATTTGGCGATTCATATCGCCGGCGCGACGGTCGACACACAGTATCGACAATTGAACGTGATCGGAGCCGTGAATCTGACCGATGCCAACTTGCTGTTGACTAGCAATTTCCCTGGAATCGTTGGCAACGAAGTCTTTACGATCGTTTCAGCTACCGGCCCTGTGACCGGAACGTTCATGAACTTCCCTTTGGGGACCCAAGTCGTGATCGGCACGTTGTTTTACAAAATCCTTTACAACAGCAACAATGTTCAGTTGGTTAAGGCGCATTCCTCTGTAGCCAATCGTCAGGTTTTTTACAATCGATCGACAAGCAACGTATTCGGAAACGGTGCCGGAAATCCGATCAACGCGATCGATTCATCGAAACTCGCATTACTGCCCGGTCAGACAACTTCGTATGCCAATTATACGAACTACGTGAACGGGTTAAACGGCATCGTCGTTGATATTGCTGGCCTAACAAATACTTCGACGTCAGATTTTCTATTTGCGACTTGGAATGGAGCGACATCGAACGGTTTCATGGCGTTGTCGATTCAGCCGGTAATAACCGTCATTTCCGGCGGCAGAAGCGGTGGATCCACTCGCGTAAAAATTGAATTTGCTGACAACGCGATTCGAAATACGTGGTTGCGAGTCACGGTCCTGGCGAATGCGAACACTGGCCTGACCAGCAACGACGTCTTCTACTTTGGGCACGCCGTTGCCGATGTCAACGTTGGCAATTCCGGATCGCCAATCATCGTTCAATCCGATTCGGCAGATACAACTGCAATACGTCAAAATCTATCGATCAGTAATGACTCGGTGAGCGTTTCGAATATTTATGACCTCAACAAAGATGGACGCGTCAATCTCACCGATTTGAGTATTGCAAGACAAAATCAGTCAATGCGACTGATCCGATTCTTTACCGCTCCTATTAGCGTGCAACGATCGCCGACGTCCGAATTACCGCGGTCGAGCGTTGGAGTCATTCCGATACTTAGCAATCCAGGAGTCGCTATCGATGAACGTCCGATAGACTATGGAATAACTTCATTCAATTTAGGAGTTTCCGTGTCCCGTTCGCGAGCGACCTCCGTGTTTCGAACTTTCGAAACGATTTCTAATTCAGCGAACTCAAAAGCATTTCTTGATAAAAGCATCACTGTCGAACAACCAATCGAGAAGATCGCAGACATTCCAACGATTGATTCATTCTTCATAGCACTCGGGAACTCGCCAGGACGCCGGAGAGCAGGAATTTTATAACAAATTGTCGAGTGGATATGCGACTGTTTACGGAGAGGCGGGCTGTCTGGCAATGCTTAATCCATTTACAATCGGCACATGCGTTCCCGAATCAATCTCGCGTTGCAGTTCGCTCTGTTCCCCTTTTTAGTGCTATTGCTCTCGCAGCAAGCTGAAGCACACCCCGAAGGATTCAGTGGCCTGCATGTCACGATAACTGCAGATCGAGTTCGTGCAGCCATTACCTTGCATACTCGCGATCTTGGAACTTGGTTCCCGCCGGGAAATTTTCCAGATTACGTAGCCGACGTCTGTCGTGAAATGGAACGCACGGTCGGCGAGATGATCGACGCTCGCACGGATGACCAATCGTTGGAAATTGAACAAGCTCATGCTTTCCTACTGGAAGTTGGCTTGATCGAAATCGATGTCGATTTTCCGTTGCCAACGAATTCTGAAACGGTCGATTTGCTGGTGTGGTCTAAACATCTTATCATGATGCCGCGTGGTCATCAACAATTGCTGTTCATCGAAGACAGGCGCGAAATGGCTGAAGGCGCCGAGTTTGGCACGATGCGATTAGAAGACGTACTGACGGTTGAACGCGATGCAGGAACGGTTCGATTGCCGCCGATAGTATCATCGAGCAAAGCCGCGAGTGTGGACTCGAATCAAGAAGTATCCATCAAACCAGACGAACCGAAATCAGAGATCGCCGGAATCCGTTCGCCAAAATCGGCACCAGCAAGCGAGACGGCTTCTTCGAAAATCTCTTTCTTCCTATTCGGTGTTGAACATATTCTCACGGGTTACGATCATCTCCTGTTTCTTATCGCTCTGCTATTGAGCTGTACTAAATTCCGAGAAGCGACGGCGATCGTCACCTGCTTTACCCTTGCGCACAGCATCACGCTGGCACTCGCAGCAATGGAGATTGTTCGCTTTCCAAGTTGGATTGTCGAGTCGGTGATCGCATTATCGATTGTCTATGTCGCCATCGAAAATTTGCTGGTGGTTCCAAAACTTTGGCCGCGAGCGGCGATCACGTGTGGTTTTGGTTTGGTTCATGGTCTCGGATTCGCGTCAGCCCTTCGCGACATTGGTCTGGGAACTATCCCCGGCGGCGTGGTGTGGCCGCTGCTCAAATTTAACTTGGGGGTCGAGGCCGGGCAGTTGTGCGTCGCAGCCGTCATTTTCCCGCTCCATATGTTGGCTCGAAAGAAAGAAACGTTTGCCAACGTACTTGTGATTGCCGGGTCGGGTATAATCGCGATCGTCGGATCCTACTGGTTTGTAAGTCGCGCGTTTTTTTAAACGATAAACCGCGAGGTCAACTGCCTCAATTCAAAAAATGGTGCCCCATGCCACGCTTACTGTTGGTGTTGTTCTCTGTTACTTTGCTCAGTTTGCAAAGCGTTTTTGTAGAAGCGCAAGATCAAGTTTCGCTTCGTATTCGGTTTGGGATGCGCGATCAAGAGCCGACGGATTGGAGCGGATCGTTGACCGCCAGCAGCGGCAAAGTCGAAACGATTCGTGGCTGGCGTTGGCAGCAAGAAGATTCGGCGAGCGGGAATAAGTGGTCTGTCCGGACAAGGCGCGGCGTTCCGCAGAGTTCTGCTGAGCGCGCTCGGATCGCCGCCGGACTTCAGTTGCCGATGTCCGATAATGGGATCTTGGTAACGCTATCAGGTTGTGATTCAAATGCAGAGATCACGATCGATACGAAACCGGCTCAAGCCACGATTCGACTGAATGAATTGCTATTCGGCAAAAGCCTAACGTTTTCTCAAAACAATCTATTGGTCGAACGAGTGCCGACGGTGCAAGGCTTGGCTACGACGATGGACGACGAGGATTATCCGTCGGTGGCAACTAGCCGAGATGGAACTGTCTACGCTGTCTACTTGTCTTTTACGCGAGGACGCGATTTTCAAGGAGCGCGAGAACGGCCTGCGACGTCCGAATCGGAACCGAGCGATCTCTTGGGGACTCCCGTTCGCCGCATTGAACAACCTGGCGACCTGGCATATTTGGCTCAGCCTACCGGTGGCGAGCAAATTTATCTTCGCATCCGAAAATCGGGGGGCTGGAGCGAACCGATTGCGGTAACGGACGGTAAGAACGAATACTATCGACCGTCCGTTTCCGTGGCCGGTGATGGTCGCGTGTGCGTTTTTTACTCGGCTCATTTGAATGCCGACGAGAATCTCGACTACGGCAATTGGGAGTTGATGGCGAAAATCTTTGCGGCCGATGGAAGCAAACCATCGCAGCCGATCAACATTAGCAGCACGGTTGGGACCGACTTCATGCCGGCTTCCGCTACCGATTCCAATGGACAAGTATGGGTGACTTGGATCGGTGCTCGCGGAAGCAATTTTCATCTCTTTACCTCTCATCAAAACGGTGACAAGTTTACAGCGCCAGAACGTGTCAGTCAGTTCCAAGGAAACGAGTGGGAGCCAGCGATCGCCGCCGATGTATCCGGCCAATTGGCAGTCGCCTGGGACACCTTTGAAAAAGGCGACTATGATGTCTATACCGCTGTTCGTGGTAGCGATGGTAAGCTTGGAAAACCACAAGCCGTCGCCGCATCGTTAGGCTTTGAAGTTCGACCGTCGTTGACTTACGATAGCAATGGACGATTGTGGATCGCTTATGAATACAGCGGCGATCAATGGGGCAAGGATTTCGGTGCGCTCAAGCATAAAGGAATCCCGCTGTACCAAACCGGACGATCGCTTGGGATGAAAGTCCTCGATAAATCGGGGCAATGGTTCACTCCGGAAGATGTGATGCAGTCGATGCCCGATCTTCAAATTGCTGGCGGTGGAGGAGGAAAAGGGAAAGGCAAGAAGCAAAAAGCCCAAGTCGGTCCTCAGACTCGTTCTCCTGTTACAGCGATCGCCCCGACCTATCCTCGATTGGCATCGGATGGACAAGGAAACGTTTGGTTGGCATTCCGAGGGAAACCAGGCGGCAGTTGGCGCGTTGGAGTCGGCTCGGTTTGGTGCGAATATATTGCGCGACTCGATGGCAAAGGTTGGTCAGACGCTGCATGGATTCCACATTCCAATAACATTCTGGACAATCGCCCGGCCCTCACTCGCGACGGCAACGATGGAATGATGCTTGTATTCTCAGGAGATGGTCGCGGCGAAAGCAACCCATTGAGTTTGGACGATGTTCACCTGCCCGGTAGCAGCGACGATGAGGCCGACAATGCTCAACCGAAGGCGAAAGGCAAACAAGCTGGTCGTGGCGCTCGCGCACAGAATCAAATCGATCCGAACAATAATATGATGTTCAGTACGATCAGCTCAAAATCTTTTGACGCAACTTCGGGAGATTTGCAATTGAGCAAAGTAAGCGCTGAAGTACCCGCTGCTTTGCAAATTGATATTTCCGATGAACGATCTGACATCCAGCGCATGCGCGACTATCGTGTGCAACTTGGTGACGAGTCGCTGCGGATTTGGCGAGGTGAGTTTCATCGACACACCGAACTTTCACCTGATGGCGGCGGCGATGGTGGCTTGCTCGATATGTGGCGCTATGCCATCGACGCGGCCGGCATGGATTGGATTGGTGATGGCGATCACGATTACGGAAATGGACGCGAGTACTCGTGGTGGACGACACAAAAGGCAGTAACGTTGTACACGCTGCCAGATCATTTTGTTCCGATCTACAGCTACGAACGAAGCGTTAGATACCCCGAAGGACATCGCAACTGCATGTTCGCCAATCGTGGTGTCCGTTCATTGCCGCGATTGCCGATATCGTCGCCCGATGTTTTTGCGCCGGCACCTGACACGAATTTGCTCTACAAGTACTTGCATTACTTCGGCGGACTTTGTGCTTCGCATACCAGTGCCACTGACATGGGAACCGATTGGCGTAACCATGATCCGGTAGTCGAGCCGTTCGTCGAAATCTATCAAGGCGATCGTAACAATTACGAACGTCCCGATTCTCCTCGATCAGCAGTTACCGAAGCTAAGTTAAAGCAATCGACGCCCGAGAAAGAGAGTCTCGGAGGATGGCGACCCAAGGGTTTTGTGAACTTGGCATTGCTCAAAGGCTATCGATTAGCTTTCCAATCCAGCAGCGATCATATTTCGACTCACCTGAGTTACTGCAATGTGCTAGTTACGGAGCCAACGCGGGCCGGGTTATTGGATGCGATTCGCAAACGCCGGGTGTACGGATCGACCGACAACATCGTCGCCGATGTTCGATGTAAGGTGGGCGACAACGTGCATTTTATGGGCGAAGAATTTTCGATGACAGGTGCTCCGACGATCGATGTACGCTTGATTGGTTCGAAGAAAATCGCCAACGTGATCATTATTAAAGACGACGTCGAGGTTTACCGCAGCGAGCCGATGACCAATGAAGTGCGTTTTCAATGGACCGACCCGCATCCGTCGACTGGCAAAACAAGCTATTACTATGTTCGCGGCGAACAGGTTGCTGACCTGGAGGGTGCTACGGCCGGTGAACTGGTTTGGGCATCTCCGATGTGGATTTTAGTGAAGTGATTGCTAGCAAAAGCTGCTCTCGCATGAAAGGTGCTTTTTTCTTTAGCTCTGACTATGGAGACCATTGTCGTCGTTCGCTCCGCGAACGAAACGTGAATCTCTAGTAAAACATCGGTTGTTTAGGGATTCACGCCACTTTCGCGGAGCGAATGGCGACTAAAATGAGTGGCATTGGGCGCTAGCCACCGGTTCGTCGTCGCGGTAGGAGAGACAACCATGAGCAAGGATTCGCGAGATCAAAAACAGCTTCAATTGTGGGCTCTTCCGCAGAATCTGTGGGGCAAAATTAACTATTTATCGTTACGAATAGAAAACCGAAGTTTCAACGGACACCCGTTTCGCATTGGATTTTTGAGGCATCACTCCGATGTCCAAAGTTGAAGATAAACAACCCACCAGACGATCAGTCCGGCGGGTTGCCGAGCGCCTTTGGCGCATCGGAGCCATCCCTTGTAAATCCATCCGCCAAACTCATTGCACCATCCAAACCATAGCAATTTTTTGGGTAAGCATTTCCGATCAGAAAGCGAACCTTGGTTTTTGCAATCACTCAGTCGAGTGTTTTCCTTGTATTTCACGGCTAAAATCGATTGCGGATCACGAAAACCACCCACAGTTTCTGCGGAAGAGCCCAATTGTGAAAGGAGCTTATCGACTTTTTACGGCCACGGTTAAATACGCCCGTCTCGATTCGAACATTCACGGCTACATGACCAAAGTGCATGGACTATGCCATGCACTCGCGAACACCTCTATCGTACTCCGACACCGGCGATTCCACTGCGAATCGTTGCATAGTTTTGAGCAATGCGGTCCTAGTTTTAAAAACGCGATAGTTCAGCGCGTAGTCGCACCGGCTGTTTCAGCGTGAGTTTGAGTTTGTGCTAGGTGAAGGATGTACTCAGGGGCAAAATCGGCACCGTTAGACCAAGTAACTGTGTGCCCTTCGATAGAAAAAGTACGAAAATAAACTGGGTCGAGCAACGGGATAAAAATTGGACCTTGCAGCGCTTCGCTGAAGTCAGCAATTCCAAAGTAGCCATTGTTGAATCCAACGCGAACGCGGAATCCATCAACGTATTCAGCAGAAGTAATATGCAACATGGTTTCATTCCAAAGGTGGTATTGGTCTTAAGGGCTCGGAGTCTCGTGCTAGTTGCCAGTTCTGTTCCAATTCATTTCGATTTATATCTAACCATTCGAGAGTCGCCGCAAGTGCGCGCTTTGGAAATCGACCGTTGATTGAACCGGTATCGATATCTACGGTAATCTCGCTTTCACCATACTCTGCGTGAAAATGCGGCGGATTATGATCCCGATAGTACATTCGAATCACGATGCCAAGGAATCTCGATATTTCCGGCAAGTTTTGCCTCCATTTGCGATGAGGCGATTATAACGCTCGTTAGAAAATATGTCAAAATCTTCCGATCAGCGACGAGTTTATTTTCGACTCATTCCAAGATTGTCTCGGACAGTTCGAATAGAATACGTGAAGATTCGGATCGACTTCGGAGGTATAAGGCTTGTTTCAACGATTTCTTAAAAGCCGATGGCCCAAACGCCTGCTCTTATGGTGTTGCAGTGGCTTTGCGATTCTAGCGTTGCTGGGAGCAATTGCTCCTGAACCGCGTTTGCGTCCACGAGACGACAAGGCGATGACGCCCTGGCAGGAGAATGTCTTGCTACCGGCGCGTCAAATCGATCAGCAAATTGCGGCCGAGATCGATCGAGTCGGGCTTACCCAGGCCGACACCGCTGACTGGCGAACCATTTGCCGTCGAATCTCGCTTGGGTTGGTCGGCAATTCGCTTTCACTTGAAGAGCTTCGCGCGATTGAACAAATCGATTCAGAGCATCGCGTCGAATGGTGGACTGATTATCTGCTAGCGGATTCGCGATGGTCGCACTATTTTTCGGAACGCTTTTCGCGAGCCTTTGTTGGAACCAACGAAGGTCCTTTTCTATTATTTCGACGGCGGATTTTTCAGTTATGGATCGCCGATGAATTTCGAAAAGGCACACCCTACGACCAGATCGTACAGCGTATGTTGGCGGCCGAAGGACTATGGACCGACAAACCCGAAGTCAACTTCTTAACGTCGACGATCAAAAATGGTTCCGATGGTCGAGTCGATGAGGCCGTAGCAGCCGGTCGAACTTCGCGCGCTTTTCTAGGAATGCGAATCGATTGCATGCAATGTCACGATGATGTACTTGGAAATGTAAGCTTGGGAGAACCTGGTGCACCGAAGACCGGAACGCAGCTTGATTTCCACCAGCTTGCCGCTTATTTCAGTGGTGCTCGCGTTGCTGGCCCCAATGCACTTGCCGGGCTGCGAGATGAAAGCCATTCTTACCAAGTTCAATTGCTTGGCGACGAAGATGAGACAGAAGTAAAACCGAGCGTCCCGTATTCTAAGTCGCTCGATATACGGAAAGATGGATCGCGCGAAGCGTTAGCCGCTTGGGTGACTTCTCCTGAAAACAAAGCTTTTTCGAGAGCTACCGTGAATCGTGTTTGGGCGCTGCTATTTGGAAAGCCGCTCATAGACCCTGTCGATGATATCCCGCTGAATGGTCCATTCCCACCCGCTTTAGAGACCCTCGCCGACGCCTTTGCGGCCAGTCACTTCAATCTGCGAGATTTGGTGAAAACAATCGTCTCGACCCATACATTTCGACGTGATTCGCGACTCGAGGAACTACCCGTAACAGCCGAGCATGAATCGACATGGGCGACGTTTCCATTGACGCAACTGCGACCTGATCAAGTTGCCGCTTCGCTAAATCAAGCTTGCCGGTTACAGATGATCGACGACGATAGTTCCATTTTTTCGCAGTTGGAGCGATCGTTCACCCGGAACGATTTTACGAAAGAGTACGGCGACCGTGGCGAAGATGAATTCAAGGCTCAGAACGTCACGGTACCACAACGATTGATCGTCATGAATGGTAAGTACCTGCGTGATCGCATCGACGACAATCCAATTGCCAACGCAAGTTCGCAAATAGGCTTCCTGGCTATTGACGATGAGCACGCCGTAGTAGCGGCTTACCTTGCAACGCTCAATCGACTACCGACCGAAACGGAACGGACTGCGATGGTCGACGAATTAGCCGGTCTGCGTCGTTCGGCTCGATCGAAAGGAGTAGGCGATTTATTCTGGATCCTACTCAACTCGACAGAATTCCTTTGGAACCACTAAGACTTCTTGGACGCATAAGATAATGACATACAATTCCGAATGCGAGTCGTGGCATCGAATGCAACGACGACAGTGGCTTTCTCATTCGATGCTTAGCATTGGCGGTCTCGGACTCACCGCGATCGCCGAGTCGCTGGCGCGAGCCAGCGAATCGCCTCGCGAAGATCGTCGAGGTCAAAAGAGTCGCAAGGCTCGGTCTTTGATCGTACTGTGGTTGCAAGGAGGCCCGAGTCAACTGGATACGTTTGATCCGCATGTTGGCACTCTCATCGGCGGCGATGTTCAATCCATCAGGACGTCGATTCCCGAAATCGAGATTTCTGACTCGCTTCCCTTGACTGCCGAGCAGTTGCATCTGACGACGTTAGTGCGTTCCTTGGTCAGCAAGGAAGGCGATCATGAACGAGCAACGTATCAATTGAAGACCGGCTGGCGACCTGATCCGACAATTGTCCACCCATCGCTCGGTGCGATTCTTTGCCATCAGACCGAAGACAATTTAGAGATCCCACGTCACATCTCGATATTAAACGCTCAATGGCCTGCCCGTGGCGGGTACCTTGGCGGCCAATACGATGCATTTCAAGTCGATGACCCGAACAATCGATTGCCAAATCTTCGACGTCCGACCAGCGAACCAAGAATGCGAGTTCGGATCGACGGTTTAAAGAACGTTGTCGAACGAGAATTTGCTCGAGGAAGATTTCAAGATCTCGACATCCTAAAGACGCAACATGAATCGGCTACTGCCAAGGCGTTGCAAATGATGGACAGTCAGCAAGTGGCGGCGTTCGATATCTCGCAAGAACCTGAATCCAAGCACGAACGTTTCGGCAATTCTTCGTTTGGTCGAGGCTGTCTCGCAGCGATCCGGCTGATCGAGCAAGGAGTGCGATGCGTCGAAATTCAGTTGTCGGGTTGGGACAGCCACGTTAACAATCAAGAAACACAAAGCGAGCGATGCGTTATCTTAGACAAAGCATTGTCAGCGTTACTTCAGGAGCTCAAAGATCGCGAACTGCTAGACTCAACGATCGTCGTGTGCGGAGGAGAATTTGGTCGCTCGCCGAATATCAACGGAGTTGGCGGGCGCGACCATTGGCAGCATGGTTTTAGCACGCTCTTAGCTGGTGGCCCATTGCGACGCGGTTATGTTCACGGTGCAACGGCCTCGAAGCCAACGTCCGATCCGGCTAAACGGCTCGATGATGTACGCCAGCCGATTACAGTTCAGGATCTTCACGCAACGTTGCTCGATAGTTTGGATATCGATTTTTCTCAAGAGCTCAAGACGCCGATTGGACGCCCACTTCTGATTAGTGAAGGCCGTGTCGTACGCGAGTTGCTCGGATAATCGGAGCTATTTTGTCGCACGACGGGTAATCGAATGCGCCACGATTTCGGAGACCGAGCCAGCGGGGCCTCCAAGAATTAGTCCCAGGATTGCAACCGAAGGGGCGATATCGATTGATCGAGCTGCAAGCTCACATAATCCACGCTTTAGCGAGCGAACCTTGAATTCAATTGCCCCGGTCCGCGAAAAGTCATTACAATGGATACGTCCGCTCGGGGCGACGACCGTGAGAGTTTTTATGTAGGTGAACCGCCATGCTCAATACAAAAGGATTTGCGTTGCGATTGATTTCAGAAGCATTGCTTCTTACGATCGTCGCCTACGGTTTTGTACTCACTCCGTGCGTTCGATCCGACGACTATTCCTATCTGGCAACGGACGCAAAATACTGGTCGTATCAACCTTCCATTCGGCCTACCGTTCCGTCGAACGAGAAAACGACTTGGCCCAAAAGTGATATCGATCAGTTCATATTTGAAAAGCTGGTTGCGGCTGGTTTGTCGCCTTCGCCCGATGCGTCGCCGACAACGCTCTTTCGGCGGGTCTGTTTTGACTTGGTTGGTTTGCCGCCCAAAGCGGATGAGATAGAAAGATTTTTAGATCGAGTTCAGACGGATGGGTTGGAAACAGCGCTCGGTGGAACGGTCGATCGACTATTGGAAACCGATGCCTTTGGCGAGCGTTGGGGGCGACATTGGCTCGACGTCGCTCGCTTTGCAGAATCGAGCGGCAAAGAAGCCAACATCACGTTTCCGTATGCTTGGCGATACCGCGACTATGTCATCGACTGTTTTAATGACAACGTGCCTTTCGATCGATTCATCTTGGAGCAGATCGCTGGCGATTTGCTTCCCTACGAAAGCGACGCAGAGCGGGCGCGTCTGCTGAATGCGACGGGCTATCTTGCCTTAGGGCCAAAGAATCTTGATGAAGCCAATAAGATGCAATTCGAAGCGGATTTAATCGATGAGCAGATCGATTCTATTTCTCGCGGCATCGTCGCCCATTCGATCGCATGTGCACGATGCCATGATCACCGTTCTGAGCCGTATACGATGGAAGACTATTACGGCTTGGCTGGTATTTTCGCCAGCACAAAAACCTACTTTGGCACCTTTGTGACTCCGGCCAATCAAGTCGGTGGTGACCCGCTCATGCTTCCGCCGCTCGATGGACAGCAAGTTTTCCAAAAAGGCATTTCCGCCGAAAAGGTGAGTGAACTGAAAGCCGATCTAGCTTCCTTGAAAAAAGAGGGAGAAGATAAGCGAGCGGAAGTCATGAAGGCAGCCCTTGAAGGACGCGATGCGAGCGAGATCTTTACGATTCGCGATGCCTTGCGGATTGTTTGGCGATCCGGTGGAATCGAAGGGCAATTAGAGAAAGTCGACGACGATGGCAAGCCATTGCCGCTTACGATGGGCGTTCTCGAAGGCGGAAAAATGATCGATGCTCCGCTTTTGGATCGCGGCGATATTCACGCACCGGGCGACGTTGTTTCGCGCCGCTTACCGGCTCCGATTCAACTCAACGCAATATTCAACATTACGCCTGACCAAAGCGGTCGATTGGAGTTAGCCAAATGGCTTACGCATCCTAAGCATCCATTAACGTCTCGGGTGTTTGTGAACCGCGTTTGGCATCATCTATTGGGCGCTGGCATCGTCAGTACGGTTGATAATTTCGAGAGTACTGGCCAAGCACCTAGCCATCCAGAGTTGTTGGATCACCTGGCACTTCAGTTCGTCGACGATGCATGGTGCGTGAAAAAACTGATTCGTCGCATAGTTCTTTCACACACGTACCGACAGTCGTCCTCGTTTAACCAGGTTGCCTTCGACGCTGACCCCGATAATCGTTTGCTTTGGCGAGTCTCGAAGCGTCGGCTCGACGCAGAGGTCATTCGCGATTCGATGTTAGCCGTTTCGCGGGAACTTGACATGAAACGTCCTGATGGATCGCTAGTCGCAACAGTCATCGGGGATCGCCCCGTTTCGTTGCTTGGATTGGATCAATCGCTGCCGACTGATATGGACGGGGCCGTATATCGATCCGTCTATCTACCGGTCCTTCGAGATAAATTACCGGATGCCTTGGCCATCTTTGACTTTGCTGAACCAAGTCTCGTTACCGGAGCTAGGGAAACGACCAATGTTCCAGTCCAAGCCTTGTTCTTGATGAACAGTCCCTTTGTGCTGGCCCGTTCGCAAGCTCTGGCCGAACGAATCATCAAGCGAGTTAGCGAAGAACAGGATTCAAAATCGTTGGCGCGCGACGAACGGATTGACCGGATTATCCGGATAACGTTTGTCGATTGCCTTGGTCGCAGCCCGGATGAAGTAGAGATGGGCCTTGCTAAAGCGTTTTTGGAACAGAAGATGTTGACAGACGATGAAGAAGGTAAGGAAATCAAGATGGTCGCAAGTTACTGTCAAGCGCTGTTCGCATCGGCGGAGTTTCGAAATGTCGATTGATGAACGAAATCAATATTGAAAGAACCAATCATGCCATCCAATAGCACTTACTTTTCTCGTCGAAGCATGTTGCGATCTTCCGCGAGCGGTTTTGGATACCTTGCGTTTGCTGGTTTGGCGCATTCCGCGACGGCTAACGAGCAAGCGTCGAAAGTCGGCGGCCGAAAATCAAAACCACACTTCCCAGCTCGTGCCAAGCGTGTCATTTTTCTTTGTATGAATGGCGGCCCTTCGCATGTCGATCTCTTTGATTACAAACCTGAGTTGAACTCGCGATCGGGTGAATCGACTGAAATCGGCAAAGATCGAGGTGGCGCGAAATTGCTCGGTTCACCGTTTAAGTTTGCCCAGCACGGCCAATCTGGACGCTGGATCTCGGAGCTATTTCCGAAGATCGCCGAGCACGCTGACGAACTTTGTATGATGCATAGTTTGAATACCGATCTCCCGAATCATTCGCAAGCCTTTACTCAAATGCACACCGGCAGTTTTCAATTCGTTCGACCGTCTTTGGGTGCATGGACGATTTACGGTTTAGGGAGCGAGAATCAGAATCTTCCTGGCTTTATTACACTTAATCCGCCGTCGGACAATGGCGGTGCTCGAAACTATGGCTGTGGATTCTTGCCGACGATTTGCCAAGGCACCAAAATTGGAAGCCAGCAAATCCCGGCTTTCTATGCAGCGATGCTCGGTAAGAGTCACGATTCTAGTCCGCCCTACAAAAACATCGACAATAATGCGATGACGCGCGAGGAGCAGCGAACGCAACTCGACCTGATTGGCCAACTGAATCGTCACAAACTACAAAATGAAATTTATCAGCCGGAAATCGAAGGAGCGATCGAATCGTTCGAGCTTGCCTTTCGAATGCAGGATGAAATCCCGCAGCTTTTGGATCTTTCTACCGAATCAGCAGCGACGCAAACGCAATACGGTATCGGCAATGGGCTGCCGACAGATGCGTTTGGTCGGCAATGTTTGTTAGCGCGACGGATGGCCGAAGCGGGGGTTCGCTTTATCGAGATTACGGCACCGACGAGCTGGGATCATCACTTCATGATTCAAGATGCGCTGCCGAAAAGTTGCTTGTCGACGGACCAGCCGATCGCAGCGCTTTTAACCGATTTAAAGCAACGTGGATTGCTCGATGATACGCTTGTCATTTGGGCTGGCGAATTCGGTCGGACACCGTATGGGCAAAGCGTTACCGGTCGCGATCACAACAACAAAGGCTACACCATTTGGATGGCAGGCGGCGGTACGCGTCCGGGCATTGCTTATGGTGCGACCGACGAGTTTGGCTATGAAGCGGTCGACAATCCTGTTCACCTTCACGATTGGCATGCGACGATTTTGCATTTACTCGGCTTTGATCATGAACGACTGACGTTCAACTACGGTGGTCGCGACTTCCGTTTGACGGACGTTTCGGGGAACGTTGTCAAGGATATCCTTGCGTGAGTGATGCGGTCTTCAAGCAACTTGAGATTGGAGTTCGCTTCCAGGAGGCGGGGGAACTTCAAAAAGCCGAACAAGTCTATCAGAACATCTTGGCAGAGGTGCCCAACCAGCCCGACGTGATGCACTTACTGGGTTTGATCGAGTATCAGTCGGGACAGAATGAGCAAGCCATCGTGAGGATAGGTCAAGCGGTTCGGCTTAGCCCGAACAATGCGGTAATGCTCAGCAACTTCGGCGAGGTCTTGCGGGGCAGTCGGCGCTTTGCCGAAGCCATCGACGTCCTGAAACGCGCGATTGCTGTCAACCCAAAGGCGCACAACGCTTACCATAATCTCGGCATTACGCTTCTTGATCTTGAACAGAATGAACAAGCTATTCTGGCGTTTCGACAGGCCATCGAGATTCAACCGCAAGCACTCGAGTCTCGGTGGCAACTGATCGCTCAGCTTATTCGTATCCATCGACTCGACGAAGCTCTTTTGCATACAAGATTCTTAGTGCAAGCGGTGCCTGACAACTACCAGTTATTCCAGACTCTCGGCGTAATCCTCAATCAGTTGAATCAACTCCCCGAGGCGGAGGCCGCTCTTCGACGTGCCATTGCGATCGAACCCAAGCTTGCCATCGTCCACAACGATATCGGTTCAATTTGTCAGAAAACAGCTCGCATCGACGAGGCAATTGAAGCATGGCAAAGGTGCATCGAGATCGACCCGAAATTCGATTGGCCTTACAATAACATTGCGGCAGCCCTCAAGGATACGGGCCGGATCGACGAATCGATTGAGTATTTCAAATTGGCGTTGCAGCTCAATCCAGAAATGCACGTCGTACGAAGCAATATGCTGCTGACGCTGCACTATTCGACAAGTATGACTCCCGAAGCGATCTTTGAGGAACATCGTATTTGGCAAGCGGTCCATCAGCCAACATCTCGAACGCCATCGCACGACACCCCTATAGTGCGGCGTACTGATCGACGCTTAAGAATCGGTTACGTTTCCGCCGATTTTCGATCGCACTCGGTCGCCGATTTTCTCGAATCGATTCTGAGTCATCACGATAAGCAGCAATTCGAAATTTTCTGCTACTCCGACGTGAAGGAACGCGATATTGTTACCGAACGGCTTGCGAAATTCGCCGACGTTTGGCGCAACATCGTGACACTCGATCACGACCAAGTGTGTGAGCTGATTCGCAGCGATCAAATTGAGATCCTTGTCGATCTCGCAGGACATTCAGCGAACAATCGAATGCCGGTATTCGCAAAAAAGCCTGCGCCAATCCAAGTTTCTTGGCTTGGTTATCCTGATACGACCGGACTGGATACAATCGACTATCGGATTACTGACAGCTTTGCTGATCCGGAAGGTTGGACGGAGCGATTTCATAGCGAGCGACTGTGGCGATTGCCGGAATGTTTTCTTTGCTATCACCCAACCGCTGGTGTTCCCGAAGTTGGACCTTTGCCGTCGGATTGTGTCCGCGAGATTACGTTTGCAAGTTTCAACAATTTCGCGAAACTGAACCAGATGACTATTCAGTGGTGGGCATCGATTCTGAAGCAAGTTCCCAATTCGCGACTGCTGCTGAAGGCGACCGTGTTGAGTGCCGAATATGCTCGCAAAGCGATGCGTTCCCATTTTCAGGCGGTTGGCTTGGATGAACAGCGCGTCGAGATGATCGGTAGCGAAGCCGATTTTTTCAAGCACATCCAGCATTACCATCGAGTCGACATCGGACTGGATACGTTTCCCTATCATGGAACGACAACGACCTGCGAAGCACTTTGGATGGGCGTCCCCGTTGTGACCCTGGCCGGAAAAACGCATGCTTCGCGAGTCGGTGTCAGCTTGTTGAACAACGTAGGCTTGGATGCTTGGATAGCGAACGATCCGGACGAATATATTCGATTGGCCGTCGATTTAGCCAGCGACCGAAATCGGTTGCGAGGATTGCGGAGCACCCTTCGGTGGCGAATGGCTGCAAGCCCGTTGCTCGATCAAGCAGGATTTACTCGGAAAATGGAAGCCGCATTCTGCGCAATGTTTACATCACAGTCGCAGCTCTCCGCCAACTCGTGAGCGGCGCGCCGATCTGACTTTGGAGACCATTGTCGTCGTTCGCTCCGCGAACGAAACGTGAATCTCAAGTAAAACGTCGGTTGTTTAGGGATACACGCCACTTTCGCGAAGCGAAAGGCGACATTGGTGCGAAGTGCTTCGATAAATCAAAAGCTTAGGAACGAATGGCGACTAAAGTGAGTGGCATTGGGCGCTAGCCACGGCGCATTTTAGGGATCTTTAATGCGCCCTATTACCTTCCGAGGAGCATCCCAAGATACTCTTTGCAAGCGAGATCATTTTGCTGGGCATACGTCGCGGCGGGAAACCAATCGAGCAACGTAACGGGCTGATCGACGGCGCGATAATCCACCGGAATTGGAACGAGGTCGATTCCATTTTTTCTTGCTAACCGTAGAGCTCGCGGCATGTGAAATGCGCTGGTGACTAATCCGCATCGCTTTCCTTCCCATAGTTCTGGTCGCGATTTCAACGCGATCATTTCTTGCGAAGTATTGATCCCCGGCAATTCTTCGACGATCGTGTCAGGGACATCTAGCTCTTTCAGTATCTGCTTGGCTTGTATCGACGGATCGTTTCGCGTCGGACCATCTTCGGCGACCAATCCATCGCCGGTGACGACGATCCGATCAACTAGTTTCTGATGATACATTCGAGCAGCAAAGCCAACTCGATCCCCCGCGCTAGCGAATTGCGGTTGACCACTTGGCGACTGCGTCGTTCCTCCACCTAGCACGATGATCGTATCCAACCGCTCCGAGGAATCTAGTGAAAATGGCTGAACGGAACTCTCGAGCGATCCCATAAGCGATTTTGCAACGATCGGGCTGCTGGCAAGGTAGATGACCATCGAAAAACCGAATACCCATGTCGCGATTCGTCCGTTACCTTCGATCAAACACTTGATGGCAAGGACAAAGCTTCCCCACCAAGCAATGCTAACCGGCATGATTAGCATCGTGGCTGCTTTCTCCGCAATCGTTCTTCCCTCCATCGCGAAGACGACACCGACGACGACGACCGGAAAGATCGACCAACTAACGATGAAACGCAAGAGCGTCATCCAGATCGGGCGGGTAGACCGCGAACTATGTGCATTCGATACCACGTTCATCCAGCGATACCTTCGACTTCTAAAAGCTTTCGCTTCCGATCGAGGCCGCCACCGTAGCCAACCAGTTTCCCGTTCGTGCCAATGACTCGATGACAAGGCACGAGAATGCTAATCGGATTTCGTCCATTCGCCATACCTACCGCTCGGGACGCACTTGGCTGACCGATTCGGCGAGCAAGTTCGCCATAAGAAATCGTTTGACCATAAGGTATGTGACGCAGTTCGTTCCAAACGCGTTTCTGGAAATCTGTACCCTCCAGACGAAGCGTTAGCTTTTTCAACGGAAAGACTCGCCGCCGTCCAGAAAAATACTCACCGAGCTGTTCGATCAGATCGGCAAAAATCGGATTGCCTTCGTCTGCTTCGCGACGGAAAGTGAAATCGCGATCCGAATCGGATTCCTTGGTTGCCACATCCAAGAATTGAAGACCGGTTAAAAAACTTCCGTCGCAAGTTAAAATCAAATCTCCAACCGGAGACGGAAGTATCATCGATGTGTCGAGCGTTTCTATCGTTTGAGTGTTCATTATGGAAGTGGGATATCTTTGAGTATGTAGTCGACTTGTTGTTCGGTGACGGCACCTGGGGCACTATAAATCAAACGGCAACCTTCAATCGACGCTCCGAGGTCAAAGAAATAGGTCAGTCCTACTGCCTCGCTATTCATTTGATACGTTTGCCAGCCAGCATTGTTAACGCGTTCGTCCTTCGCGTTTAGGACGTAGGCTTCATGAGTCAAGAACCAACCGCGAAATGAATCCATTGTTTGTCCGGCATCTCGCAAGCTGACGAGTATTCGAAATTCATAGATTTCATCGCGTTTTTTCATCTCTTCCAGCGCGACTTTTAAGTTGCCGACTTTTTGGTTGATCGGTTTATCCTGTTCTAGATTATCGAATTCCAACTGCACAATCGCGCCTGGGATGGCGGCTTTGAGTGTTCCCGATATGCGTCGAATAATTTTGGCGTCGCGCGATGGCAGGGCCAACATCAAGTTGGCTTGAATCGAGTGAGCGTCGGTCGTCGTGTACTCGGGGGATGAATCGGGAGTGGCCGCCGATAAGATCTCACCGTTATCGCATTCGACCAAAACGCTTCTCATTGGAAAACTAAAATAAGCTGGCCTCAATCTGGGTTCCCACATCAGCGAGATTTCGACATTCATATAGCTCAATCGATCGGCTCGAATCGAACGAATCGCATCCACTCGAGTCGGCTCGATGCGAAACACTCCTGCATAAGAACCGCGAGCTGCGCGAACTCCTGGTGTTTTCGTTGGAACTAACCTCAAAGCGACATCGGTTGCCGAAGTTGTCGCTTCCAGCCGCAGCTCATCGAGAACAATATCAAGAGCTTCCCAAAAAGAAGCTTGCTCAAAATTGACTTCCATTTCTTGTTTTGGGAGTTCTTCGATCGTTAGTTCGTTATCCGTTTGATCGATAATTTCCAAAAGAACATCGCCAGCCGGGAATTTACCTTGAAGTGTCACTTTCGACGGTTCGGCATACTCGCCAATCGCTTTGGACTGCATGGAGTCGCGAATATAATCCAAGCGATTTCGAAAGTTTCCAGTGACACTCGATGGCAATCTCGGCAGGTGGGCGAGTATGGACGGACCGAGGCTTAGCAAACTTTTTTCAGCTTGCTCTTGTTGTTCAGCAGTTCCACTTCGAAGTTGTTCGAGCAGAATCTCGACCTTCGCGGCAAGTTCAGTATTCAATCCGCCGTTGCTTGGCGTTATTGCGACTGGCTGTTGGATAGATGGCGGGTCGAGCAGTGTGTCCAACTGCGGTTCTTGCTGAGCCCAGATCAGAGATGGGAAACACATCAAGGCAACGACTATACCAGAGCCAACGGTGACCGGCGTTTTGAGGATGCGTTCGAATAAAACCATCTGGCACCCCATCGAATCAGATTACCACTTTAAGCCGAATCGTTCTCCGCCAGCCGCGCCTCCACCGGCACCACCCTTGAGTGGTCCACGATGCTTAACAATGGGTGCGCGAGGTGCTTCGTCGGGTTCGGCTTCGCTGGTCGTGCTCGATGCCTCGGATTCCGGTATCGCTTGTGCGGCCTTCAATGAAAGCCCGATCCGCTGGCCTTCTCGATCTACCGAGAGAATTTTGACTTCGACATCTTGTCCTTCTTGAACTACCGAAGACACGTTCGAAATGCGGCGATGGGCAAGTTCCGAAACATGAATAAGTCCTTCGATGCCGGTGGCAAGTTTTACAAAGGCACCAAAATTAGCGATCCGAGAAACGCACCCTTTTACTAACGCGCCAACCGGGAATTGTGCTTCGATGTTAGTCCATGGATGTTCTTGCAAGCTTCGATAGGAGAGTCCGATCTTTCCGGACTCAGGGTCGATTTTTTCGACTCGAACTTGGATTTTATCGCCTTCCTTGAGGATCTCACTCGGATGATTGACTCGTTCATACGAAAGTTGACTGATGTGCAGAAGACCATCGAGCCCGCCGATATCGACAAAGGCACCAAAATCCATGATTTTGCGAACGACGCCTTCGGTCGCTTGACCAACTTCCAAATTTGCCAATCGTTCGCTCCGCTTTTCTTGTCGCTCGCGCTCCAAGATAGCCCGATGCGAAAGAACGAGGTTACCGCGTCGCGGATTGGCTTCCATGACGACGCAGGTCAGTCGCTTTCCGATGTAGCCGGTGACATCTTCAACGCGAAATTCAGAAATTTGCCGCATCGGAATAAAACCGCGCACGCCACCGACCTTGCACTCTAAACCACCGGTATTGCTGCTTTCGACAGTCGCTTCGACGATGATCCCTTCCTGAATATCCGACCAATCATCAACGCTCGTTGCTTCGCCAGGCAAGGCTAATTCATAAAGTCCGTCTTCGGAGTTGAAGGTTCGCACCAAGCAATCGACGAGGTCGTCAACCTTTGGCATGTCGGTAAACTGAAGGAGCGGCACCACGCCTTCATCGGGGCCTCCGAGCGATATGAAAACACTGTCTTTATGAACCTTGATGACTCGTCCTTGATGCCGAGAGCCTTCTTCGATACTGCGTCCGACTGCTAACGAAGGAGCACCGATCATAAGTCCGTTTAGATCGGCATCCATTAACGCCGATTCGAGCTCTTGCTGGAGTTCTGCCGAAAGCGGCTGACGTATACTCGGTTTGGCAACCTTGGGCATAACTTGGATTGGCGATGCGGAGTAGCTGTCGTCGTCACCTTCGCGCTTTTTAAAATTGCGGCGGCGCGGTTTGTCTCGATTCTCTTGTTCAGCTTGTGGTTCAATGGGGGCAGATGGGCTGGCCGCTACAGCGGACTGAGAGTCGCTCGCAACGGCAGAATGATCTGTATCTTGTTGCTTTGTTTCTTCCCGAGGCCGTGCGCTATCACGATTTTTTGGACGAGCAGCCGGACGAACTTGAGAAGTTTGTTGCATTTCCCGCATCCGACGAATCTGCTCCAAATTCAGCGGACCACTCGCGATGCTTGCGGTGTGGCTTGTCGGATCCGACGTACCCGAAGAAGATGCTTCTGAACCGAGCGAGTTCGTCTCGACCACGTTCGAATCGGGGAGCACGGAAGTCACTACTGGAGTATCGTCAGTCGGATTCATTGTCGGTGAAATAAATTGGAGGTGAATGGAGTGGGAAGTAGCAAGCGTGCAGTAAACGTCCAGCTTGCGACTTTTTTTGGCAAGCTGGAAGCTTACCCCACTTTATTAATTGGACTAAGCCCTAGTTTACTCATTGATGAGCGGTCATCGGTAGGGGTTATTTGCACTTTGTCAAAGAAGAATCATTAATTCGCGATGAAAACCATAGTCAGTGAGCGTGCCACCCAAATTCACCACCTAAATTTTCAGAAGTTATTGTTGACCTTTTTCTTAAATATTGTCTGTCATCGAGAGCTGGATTGCAAACTCCATATTGACGGCATCCCAATCGCGACCGTTCGGGTCAGACCCTTTCTCGGTTTCAAGGTACATCGGTATCGAGTTGAAGCTTGGATGGTTGATAAATCGCCGAATCCCATCGGTGGTGAGTGTTCCTTGTCCGAGATGCTCGTGCCGATCAACGCGACTGCCAGCCGCCTTCTTGCTGTCGTTCAAGTGAATGGCGTGGATTCGATCCAGGATTTGAAAATCGGCAAATTTCTGAACAAGCGTATCCACACCGTCGGGCTTAGCTAGGTCATACCCGGCCGCATGGGCATGACAACTATCTAAGCAAATTCCAAGATAGTTTGGGCGGTTGAGTCCATCGATCAAGGTTGCGAGTTGCTCGATTTTCCAGCCCAATGCCGTACCCTGTCCAGCCGTATTTTCAAGCAGCAGCTTGGATGTCTTTGGCTCAGCAAGGTCATAAGCCTTCAAAATACCGGCCTGGATGCGACCGAGCCCTGCCACTTCATCGCCATCGGTCGCAGAACCTGGATGCATGACCAAGCCGGCTAACGAGAATTGTTCGGCACGCTGCCATTCGTCGACCAAAGCGTCGACCGATTTTTGCCATAGCTCGGGATTGGGTGAGGCAAGATTGATGAGATACGAGGTATGCGAGATAATTTTTACCAAGCCACTGGCCCGAACCGCTGTTTGAAAACGTGCCACGTCAGCTTCGCCAATCGGCTTGCCTCGCCATTGATTCGCGTTTTTCGTAAAGAGTTGGCATGTTTTCATACCGAGTCCGGCTGCAATTTCGACCGCTCGAAAGCATCCACCGGCCGTCGATGTATGTGAACCGATTAGCAATGTCATCTGATAGTCTTTCTCGATTGAAAAAGCCGGAATTTGCATGCGTCCGGTTTCCCAGCTATTCGATCGAACCGGTGCTAACGCACTACGGCTGATGATAAATGCCAAAATCAACAAGCCCGTAGCACAAGTAGATGCGAGCGTCTAAATTGTAGAGCGATTATAGTTTTGCGGTAGGTTAAACGCGTATATGGGAAGCTGACGGTCTTTTGATGGTGAACTCGACACAAGATTTTTTGCAGCGATTGATTAAAAATGTCGAGTCGGTTGTCTTGGGGAAGCACGATGTTGTTCAAATGAGTTTGGTGGCATTGCTCGCCGGCGAACACGTCCTCTTGGAAGACGTGCCGGGCGTCGGGAAAACGCTCGTAGCAAAGGCGATTTCCAAGAGTATCGAGGGGAAATTTACACGGATTCAGTTTACACCGGACTTGCTGCCCAGCGATATTCTTGGGAGCAGTATCTTTCGAAGTACAACCGGTAACTTCGAGTTTTCTTCTGGCCCAATTTTTGCAAACGTCGTGCTTGCCGATGAGATCAATCGCGCTCCACCGCGAACGCAGAGTGCTTTATTGGAAGCGATGAGCGAGCGACAAGCCAGCGTCGACGGAATCACTTATCCTATGCCAGATCCGTTTATCGTCATGGCAACCCAGAACCCGTTCGAATTCGAAGGGACCTACGTACTCCCCGAAAGTCAACTCGACCGATTCTTAGTCCGCATCGAAATCGGTTATCCGGCCCGAGCATCCGAACGCGAAGTGCTTCGGTCGCACAATCTTGGTGAACCGGTCGATCAGCTCACCAGCGTCGTAACGTTGTCGGAAGTAAAGTCTGCTCAGCAAACCGTCCGAACGGTTCGCTTCGAAGATACGGTGCTCGATTACCTTCAGGAAATCGTCGACGTTACGCGAAAATCGAATGAACTACAGATTGGAGTGAGCACGCGAGGGGCGTTGAGTTATTATCGAGCTTGCCAAGCGCGCGCGGTATTGCAGAATCGTGACTTTGTTACGCCGGACGATGTAAAGAATCTTGCGGTACCGATTATCGCTCATCGGATTATTCCCAAAGGCTTTGCGGCTGGCAGCGATCGACAGCTAGTCGAAGCCACTGTTCGACGAATGTTGGAATCAGTACGTGTTCCGGTCTAATTTTCTAACAGCTAAAAAGAATTCAAGCTTCGCTGCAACTCGCTTGACGCGAGAAGGCGTGCAGTTTGTGTTCATGCTGTTGTTCGTAGTGTTTGCCGCGATTCTTCAGAGTATCAATATGCTGGTACTCATGTCCGGTGCCCTACTCGCCATCCTTTTTATTCAGTGGCGACTCATGTCGCGAACGCTTTCTGACATTCAGATGCAACGCGTTTTGCCGTCGACGATACAGGCGCGTCGGCCATTTGTGGTGCAGTTGTCCTTAAGGAATCCGAGACGCCGACTGGGTAGCTGGTTGATGTTGATTCATGATCAAGTTGTTCCGAAAGAGACTCCGCTGGGTAAAGGAGTGCCGGGACAAAGCATTACACTCTTTCTGGATCGACTGTTACCCAAACAAGTCCAGTCGCTTGGATATGAATGTATGGTACCGATTCGAGGTCGATACCAGTTCTCGGCACCAGAAATCTCAACGCGATTTCCTTTTAGCTTGATGCGACGCGTCCGCTCGCTGCCCATTTCACAGAGCATCCTCGCTCATCCAACTCAAGGAGTTCTCGATCCGAATTGGCGAAAATTTCTAAAGCTGCCAAGGTTAGGACGGATACATCGACAATCGTCCTCAGCAGGCGGCGATGGCGAGTTTTATGGGCTGCGCGACTATCGTCATGGAGATCCTGTTCGACACGTCCATTGGCGAACCTCAGCCAAACGGGATAAGTTGGTCATACGGCAATTCGAGCGAGAAGAAAGCCAAGCGATCGCAATTCTCTTAGATCCGTGGCGATCGACCAAGCAATTGCAAAACGGGAACGCATCGCTCGAAATCGCTGTCGAGCTGGTCGCTTCGATCATTGTCCGGGTAACGAAGACCGAACGCAGTGTGGCAACTTTGGCCGTCGCAGAAGAACAGCAACCATTTATTGCGAGAATCCAAACACTCAATCAAACTGGGGCGGCCCTTGATCGTTTATCGACGGTTACGTTGCCGAAAGTCGATGGATTGATGGAAGCGATGCGTCAAACTCTTCGATACACCGGTGGCAGGGAGCCAATTGTCGTGGTCAGCGCAAGATCGCGAAGCGAGTTTTCGAGCACGAGAACGGCGGCCAATCATTCAACGCAAACATCAAGCGATTCAGATGCTTGGACCCGTGAGCAATCGATTGAAAATCGTGTTATCTGGATCGACGTATCGAGCGATCGACTCGACCATTTTTTTGTACGAGGCTGAATGTGTCGACGGTTTCGGTAATCCAATCGACGTCGAGTGTCACCTGGCGCGTCGTCAGCAACTTTTCGATGTTGTCGTTGATCGCCACTAGCCTCGTGTCGATGGGAAAGCATTCGAACGATCTGCTGATACTCGTACTCTTCTCGGTCGGACTAGCTCTCGTAACGAACGACTGGTTAGGATGGATACGAATCGGTCGGACGAGCGCGCACTTTGGAATGTTGATAGGGGCCGCGATCGCGCTCTTCGGATACTGGTTTGCTCGACAGAGCATCCAGTATTATGGAATTGCCAACCTCCATGCGGTCGCGAACATGCTGGTTTACATTCAGATTCCCCTGATGTTTCAAAGGCGCGATCCGAGACTCTTCGAACACTGGGGCGTCTTTCTGATTCTCGAATTCGTCGTTGCGGCGTTGCTGAACGATAACTTCTTGTATGGCGTACTTCTCATTCCAAGTTTGGTGGTTGGCTGCGCTACGATGATGTCCTTGGCGGCATACGCAACGCACGACCTAGCCAACAAGAGTCAAGTTGCCTCGAAATGGAATTGGCGATCCATTTTGAGCCACTTTCCGTGGTCCGGTCGATTGCATTCGAAATCGTCAGGAATCGAAATGACAAGCTTGACGGAGTTGCCTGATTGCCCAAAAAGCGATGGCTGGTTCGGATGGTTATGGGGGCTTGCTTTGGGTATTGGAGTCGCCCTATTTTCAATTGTCTACTTCTTTGGAATGCCGCGATTACATACAGGAGCTTTCGAAGGGTTAGGGTTTAGCAAACCCTTGGTAGGTTTTTCTGAAAATGTGTCGTTGGAAGATTTTCATGAGTTGATGGCCAGCAACGATCTTGCCCTTCGAATGACGATTCGAGAGCCGACGACAAATCGGCGCATCGATTTACTTGAGCCGCCGTATCTTCGCGGAACCGTCGTCGATAATTACGACGGTCGAGGCAATTGGGAAGCGAGTCGACCGCCCAAAGTTTTGACTGACGTTTTTTTGCCTGGGCAAATTCGTGAAGAGTTGAGTCGTGTTGAAAATACTTTGATTGTCACCATTCAAGAACACGCTCAACTCGGGTCGGTACAGTTTTCATTGCCCCCTTTTTTTCATGGAAAGACTTCGTCGGGCCTAAAATTCAATGAACGGACCTGGTGCCTCCGAAATGCGTCGTCTGATAGTCGTCGTCTGATAGTAGTCTGTTCCGAACGAAAAATCGCTATCAGTATGAAACATCGTGCTATGAGTTCTCGCATCAATCGCCCTATTTGCTAGACGCCAAGGATTGTTTGCTTCCCGCTGAATCCGAAGCAACCGAAGACAAGCAATTGATCAAACGAACCTGGACCGAAGTGGTTAAACCCGATCGATTCGCAGGATTGCTGGAACTCCGAGATCATGTTTTAGAGTCTGCATCGGCGGCCAGTCCGATGGAAAAAGCCTTGATGCTGGAAGACTATCTTGCTTCATCGGGCGAGTTCACCTATTCCATGCGTCCGCGAGTGAATCGGGCAAATGGTCTCGATCCGATAGAAGACTTCGCAGCCAATCACCGCACGGGACACTGCCAATACTTCGCATCTACGCTAGCAATCATGCTTCGTTCGATCGGCCTTCCGTCGAGGATCGTCATCGGCTTTCGACCCGAATACAACGAAGTAGGCGGCTATTTTGTAGTGCGTCAGCGTCATGCTCATGCATGGGTTGAAGTTCATCTCGACGTCGATGAATTGGAAGAAGGTCGACTGCAACTTCCGCCTTGGGTTCGCCGCGGGATCTGGCTTCGATTAGACCCCACACCGATTGGCGAAGGGTCCAATGCTGGCGGTAGTTTTCAAGACATGTCTCGTTCCGACCAAACGCTCGACGCCATGGAACAGCTTTGGAAGGATCAATTCATGGGTTTCGATACCACACGGCAACCGGAAGGACTAGGTATTTTCGGAGCGTCTGGAGACGGAACGATTGCGACGATGCTGCGTTCGGTTGAACGAGTCCTGCTGCAAATGCAATCTCGAGCACTTGGTGGCGAAGAGCTGTCGACGTTGAATTGGTTTTCTTGGAAAGCCGGTTTGAGTGGCGTGATGACGGCTGTCTTGGCGCTCCTTGTTTTTCGATTTCGCGAGCGATTGCATTGGTCGCTCGGGGCGAGAAAGTCACGAAGTCGTGTCAAAGGCGACCTGTACCACACGCGTTCTTGGACGCTCTATCGACAAATGATGAAAGCGTTCAAACGGATGGGATTGCATCGTCGACAACACCAGACGCCACTCGAATTCATCGTTGAATCACAAAAATGGCTTGAAATGAGGCAATTAACTTTGCCGTCAGGCAGCGAAGGCCTTCGCTCGATCGTCGATGCTTTCTATGCTTTACGATACGGAGAACATGCCGAACCGATGCCTGACGATTGGGAATCACTCGAATCGACGGTGCATTGCCTCGACAAAATCTCCAAAGCGAATCGATCTGCGTTTCGCTTTAAATAGACTTCACGTTCACCCGATTATTGTGCGTACTGATGATTGTTACGATGGATGGCCCGGCCGGGGCCGGGAAAAGTTCGCTGGCGAGAATGCTTGCCGAACGTTTGGGTTTTGCCTTCCTTGATACGGGAGCCATGTACCGTTGTGTCACATTAGCCTGTCTAAATCGCAACGTCGATTTGAACGATGACGACGCGGTCGCCGCACTTGCAGATTCGATCGTGATCGAGTTTGATAACGAACGCGTGTTGATGAATTATGACGATGTGACCGACCAGTTGCGAACCCAGGAAGTTACGCAATCAATCCGACCAATTGCCGACAACCCACGCGTTCGAAGCCAAATGGTGCGATTGCAACAAAAATGGGTCGCTGACCAAAATGTTGTGACCGAGGGACGCGATCAGGGCACGGTTGCCTTTCCACACGCTGAATGCAAAATTTTCTTGACGGCCTCGCCCGAAGAACGTGCACATCGACGCGTAAGTCAACTGATGTCACAAGGCCTTTTGGCGAACTACGAAGAAATACTCGCTCAGCAATCTCAACGCGATGTCGAGGACACAAATCGCACAATAGGTGCGATGAAACCGGCTCTGGATGCTACGATCGTTCACACCGACGGACTCTCCGAGGAAGAGGTTCTGACCAACCTCGTTGACCTAGTCCGTGCACGGCAAGCCCGTCCTGCCTAGTTGGTCTTGCGACCGTACTCGGTAACTTTTTTGACTTTTTTCCTGTATACTGTTGCGGGTTCGACGGTTCTACGTCGTCGGTTGATTAGAGTGGCATTGGTTGTTTCACAATTGAGTGCATCGTCTTAATGGTTCGATTGAAACCTAAACTGCTCATTCAGTGGCGGGCGAAACGTAAGTTCTGCGTTGTTCGTCTTGGACTATGCTTGATTGTATTTCTATCGAGCGTAGTCCTTGGTTTGCCTACTGATGCTGAAGCCGTCGAAGCAGAGCCCAGCCAAGCGATTATCGTGATTGGCGCCAGTGGCACCGATGAGTATTTCGACGATTTCAAAGTCTGGGCCTATCGCTGGCAAGCAGCTTTCCCAGAATCGATGAACGCTCGGATCATCGGCGATCGAGACGAAGTCGCATCGGCAGTTTCAGACGTCAGTCACTCGAGTCGCCAGCAGATTCTTGAATGGATTGAGGACGGCGAGAAATCTGAGGATCGCGAACGTTGGCTCATTCTGATCGGGCACGGGACTTATCAACTGAAAGTCGCTAATTTTAACGCGGTTGGTCCCGATCTATCGGCAGATGATTTAGCCAACGCGATCAGCGCCTGTCCTGCTCGATGGCGCATCGTCGTCTGTGCATCCAGCAGCGCACCGTTCTTGAACGCCCTTTCTGGACCCAACCGAGTCATCGTCACGGCCACGAAGAGTGGTTCCGAACAAAATTTTTCTCGATTTGGTGACTACCTTTCGCAGTCGATTATGGCACCCACATCGGACCTGGATCATGACGGGAGCGTTTCCATTTTAGAAGCCTTTGTCGTCGCTTCGGGTAACCTCGCCAAATGGTATGCCGATGAAGGTCGGATAGCATCCGAACAAGCTTTGATCGACGACAATGGTGATCAGCGTGGGACACCGGCCAATTTTTTTCGCGGTGTTCGAGCGGCCAAGGCTCCTGTCGAAGGCTCGAAGATGGATGGGACGCTGGCCAGGCGCGTTTATGTCAGAGAGCATACTGCGTTTACTTCGCTTACAGAAACGCAGCAGCTCAAGATTGTCGAGTTGGAAAACGAGATCGAAGCGCATCGGCTTCGCAAGCAGGAGTTTTCCGAAGCCGAATACTTTGCAAAGCTCGAAACCTATCTTGTTGAACTCGCCCATCTTTTGGTGCCGTCTGAAATGGAATCAACGTCGAGGGTTCCGCCATGAGCGATCGATATTTGATCTTGATGCGACATGCGAAAAGCTCTTGGGCCAACGAGTCGCTGGCGGATTTCGATCGTCCGCTCAATGATCGAGGTCGTCAAGCAGCACCGATGATGGCGCGTTGGCTTGTCGAGAACGACTTGGTCCCCGACAGTGTACTGTCGAGTAGTGCCGTTCGAACGCAACAAACCAAAGAGCTAGTCCTAAAACAGTTCGCCGAGCCGTGTACCGAGTTTGACCTTCAAGAACTTTACCTAGCCAGTCCCAACAAGATCCTGGAGTCGATAGCGACCAATGCAACTTCGGATTCGAAGACGTTGTTGGTCATCGGACACAACCCAGGCACGGAGATTTTAGCGTCGATGCTTTCAGGGAAAGCGATCGTCATGCCGACGGCGGCGATAGCCGTATTTCGATTGCGGCGAGCGAGTTCTTGGTTGATCGACCTTGATGACCATCAACTGCGATTCGAAAATTTCGTTGAGCCTCGCGAAATCGAGCTGTCGTTCGGTGATTCTTGATTTTGTTAGAATTGCAGCATGCTATCATGGTTCGAAGCGAAAACACAATTGCTTGTCTATCCATAACGATTCTACGTTGAGAAAGAGTTCAATTCATGAAAAGCTGCGATCGATCCCCAAACTGGTTCCTTCCCACGCTCCTTTCCTTTGCCTTCATCGCCTCTTATCAAGGGCCAGCTATGTCGCAGATTAAAACCGAAGACTTCGATAGTATCCAGTTATTTACACTTTCCAATGCGTCAGGCATAACGGTCAAGGTAACGAACTACGGCGCCATTATCACGTCTATTATGGTTCCTGATAGAACCGGCAAAGTTGCGGACATCGCATTGGGCTATAACCGCGTCGAAAGCTACATGAACGCGGTCGACCGCCCTTATTTTGGAGCTGTCGTCGGTCGCTACGGCAATCGCATCGCCAAAGGAACTTTTACTATCGACGGTACCGCCTACGCGATGGCGATCAACAACGCTCCTAACCATTTGCATGGTGGAGTCATTGGATTTGACAAAGTCGTTTGGGAGGCAAAGCCCGTTCAAACCGATAAAGGAATGTCGCTCGAGTTGACGCACCTTTCCAGAGATATGCAAGAAGGTTATCCAGGCAATCTTCAATGCAAGGTTACCTATACATTGACAAACGACAACACTTTAAAAGTCGATTACCAAGCGACAACCGACAAGTCAACGCATTTGAATCTGACGCAGCATACTTATTTCAATTTGAAAGGCGAAGGGGAAGGAACGATCCTTGATCATGAACTGATGCTCAACGCTAAAAAATACACACCGATCGACAAAGGCTCGATACCGCTTGGTGAACTAGCACCCGTTGCCGGAACTCCGTTCGATTTTACAACGCCCAAAGCGATCGGACGCGATATTGCTCAGGACAATGAGCAGCTCAAATTCGGAATCGGATACGATCATAATTTCGTCTTGGATAAACCGGCGAACGATTCGTCCTTGACGCTTGCCGCGAGAGTTTACGAACCGACCTCGGGTCGAGTTCTCGAAATCAAAACGACGGAACCCGGTGTTCAATTCTATTGCGGGAACTTTCTCGACGGTCGACTGACGGGAAAAGCTGGTAAGCCTTATCTGCATCGCGGCGGATTTTGTTTGGAGACCCAGCACTATCCCGACAGTCCAAACCAACCAAGCTTTCCCTCGACGCTTTTGAAGCCAGGGCAAACGTATCAGTCGACAACAACTTTTCAATTCTCATCGAAGTAGATCAAATACGCGACCAATACGCCAGAACGCATGTGAAACGAGCGAAGGCTATTTGAATGACCGATGTATTGAATGATTCTGAGCCAAGGCTACTCCAATGGCTCGACTTGGCAATTGCAAATGATTCTTCCGATTTGCATTTGGTTAGCGGTTACCCCATCGTCAGTTTACCTACAAGTTCATTCGATGCAACTTTCGCGAATTGCGGGAATTCACTTGTATTGTCAATGCCTCACCTAAGAAAGTAAGCCATGATGACGCGATTTCGAGAATGGATATTTCTAGTCTTGGCGATTGTCATCGTCGATCTAGCAAATGGAAACGCTTCCGAAAATTGGATGCAATGGCGAGGACCGACGGCAGATGGCGTTGCGGGAATGCAAGCTCGTCCACCATTGCATTGGGATTTGAAAACCAATATCGCTTGGATCGCCGAGCTTCCCGGCGAAGGTTCCGCAACGCCGATCGTACTGGAAAACCAAGTGTTTGTGCTCTCGGCAGAAAAGACCCAACGTAAGAGTCCAAAGCCAGTCAGTAACGATACTCGTGCCAAGACGATTCCCGACGAATTTTTCTATCGGTATATCGTGACAAGTTTTGATCGAAACACGGGCGAGCGTCGTTGGCAGAAGATTGCTACCGAGCAAGTTCCGCATGAAGGTCGACATGAAACGCACACCAACGCCGCCGGTTCTCCAACAACTGATGGTGAACGACTTTACGCTTCCTTTGGCTCACGCGGAATTTTCTGCTACTCGATCGACGGCGAACTGATTTGGCAAGTAGATCTCGGTGACATGCGAACTCGCTATGGCTGGGGCGAAGCGGTAACGCCGGTGCTTGCCGGTGAGCTATTAATCGTCAACTGGGATCAGGAAGAAGATTCGTATCTCATCGCTCTGGATAAGCGAACTGGCGAGACGGTATGGAGAACAGAGCGGCCTGGGGAGGTGACTTCTTGGAATACCCCGTTGGTGACGGAGTTCAATGGCAAATCGATTATCGTTGTCAATGGTACCGGGAGTGCCAAAGCCTACGACGCAGGCACGGGCGAGGTGCTCTGGGCTTGCGGAGGCCAAACGACCAACGCGATTCCGTCACCGATTCGTTTTCAAGATACCGTCATTTGCATGAGTGGCTATCGAGATGCGTTCGCCTGTGCCATCCCACTCGATTCTCGTGGTGACATTACGGGGAATGACTTATTGCGATGGAAAGTCAAACAAGGAACGCCCTATGTACCGTCCCCAATAGTCAGTAAAGAGCGGCTCTTCTTCACCGCCGGCAATACCGATGTGCTGAGTTGCATCGATGCACGTACGGGTAAGTCATTGTTGGAGCGAAAGCGACTCGCTGGCGTCACTTCATTGTATGCTTCGCCGATGCTAGCCAACGGTCATCTTTTTTTTGTAGGGCGCGGCGGTACGACCGTCGTTATCAAGGACAATGAAAGTCTCGATATGGTTTCTGTGAATGAGCTGAACGACGCCATCGACGCATCGCCGGTCGCGGTCGATAATCAACTCTTTCTTCGAGGTTGGAAGAAGCTTTACTGCCTTCAAGAGAGTTCGTCAGGAACCAAGTGACACGGTCTTATTTTGCAACAAAGGAATCGCAGATGAACTTGAATCGACAGACGTTTATATTGCTTTGCGCGGCGGCTATTGTCGTCGGTATCGATACGTTGCACGGAAATGCTGGCGTCGGCGATCCACAGGTTGCAACGGATCATCCTTGGTATCCCGGAGAATTGGCTTGTTCGACCTTCGAGCGATTGGCTGCAACCCAGGCTACGATGTACGAACGCGTAGTTGGCGTCAAACCGACGACCGACGAGCATCGAGCGATTGCATCGTGGCTTTGGCGGAATACACATTATTGGCATGGCGAGCAAGGCGTCGAAGATCTTTGGGGCAAAGGGTTTCGAAACGATACGGAGACAGCCACTCGGGACTATTGGACAGGTTTGTTCGCGCACGGAATGGGTTTGTGCGGCACGACCCACGCCCAGTGGACCGCCGAAATGGAAGTTCTGTTGGGCCATAACCGAGCTCGGGTCGTTGGCGTTACAGGCCACAATTCGTTCGAGGTTTTTCTCAAAGGTGGCGTTTATGGCGACGGAAGATGGGCCTTGCTCGATCACGATGTGTCGACCGTTATCTTCGGCGAAGGGAACCAGCGGCTGCTGTCCATTGCCGAAATCAAGCAAGACCTGCAGCGATGCATTAAATCGAAAACTTCGGATGCCAAACAGCAAGGATGGTTAGTTTGCGGACTGCACCCTGACGACGGCCAAGCCTTCGATTCGTTTCAATCAGCCGAGTATTTGGCGGGTTACGCTGGCTCACCGCCGATAACGCATTTACGACGCGGTGAGTCGATGCGACGCTACGTCGAGCCGGGGCTCGACGACGGACGCACGTTTGTCTATTGGGGACGCAATTACAATACCAACGGAATCGCCGGCCCCGAACGCCCGCGAACGTGGGTTAACCAGCCTGAAAAGATGTACGGCTCGAAAAATGGATCAGGACATCATGACGGACAAGCTCGTTATGCCAACGCGGTTTTTGTATATCGTCCAGATTTTACGAACAGTGACTATCGCGAAGGAGTTATCGATGAGAGCGACCAGCATGTCACGTTCGAATTCCAGTCCCCCTACATCATCGCAGCTACGCCACCCAACAACGAAGCTTGGGCGATCTATCAGCCAGGGTGCCGCAATGGTTTGGTAATTACCGGAGCATTTCAGAGTGGCGTATCGATCTCGACCAACCGAGGAGGAACCTGGCATGTCCCCGAAAAGCTTCGCGACGGGGCGATCGATTTGACGGATCGGGCGAAGGGGCATCGGCAATATTGGCTTCGCTTTGCTGCAAGCGCAAAGGAACTCGCAAACACACAGCTTCAGATCACGACGGTATGCCAGGCGAATTCGTCGATCATTCCGCGATTATCGGAAAGCGGATCGCGAGTCACATTCCAGGCATCGGGACAAGCGATTGTCAGCGCCGGGCCGAATCTCGAACAAGCCGAAGCGAATCGTATTGCAGGCGCATTCGACTCACCTCGCGTCACCCTTGAATTGGCGGCCCCACGCCGTGCTGCGACGGTCGGTCTATACGCTGCGGCACATGTCGCGTCGTCAAATCCGCCGTCACCTGAAATCGAGTACCACATCGACTATTCGACTGATGGTAGTAAGTCGTGGCAACCGCTGGTCCGCGATTGGCATATCACTCGTGAAGGTGACGAGCCGAAGGATTTTTGGTCGCAGAGCTTCTGCTGGGGATCTGGCGAAATAGATAAAGTTGCGCAACCGATTCAAGTTCGCTTTCATAACAATGGTGGCAAACGCTATCGCCGCGCCGAATTGCATTTGCTCTATCGCCTTCCACAGCAAGATATGACTCGCGTCACCTTCCACTGGAAAGACGACACAGGTGTTCATACCGAATCACGCGATTTTGATGTCCGTCGTTCCGCGACGCCCAATAATACGTGGAAAATTGAAACAGGCAAAGATGTTAAAACATTGTGGGTCGAGTATGTGCCTACCGACTACGCTAGATCCAATTGATTCCCTAGTTCAAAGTCGATCCGCTAAATTGGGGTAGGATTCCAGCTTGCCGTTGAGATTTTTTCGCGAGTTGGATACTTATCATTCGTTTGTCAAGAACGTTACTCAGGAGAACCTTGCATGACAATCCATAGTCAGTCACCAAACCAACCAAATAAACACGGTCGCACTCGCCGCCGAATGTTGCAATCGATTGGAGCGCACGCCGCTGCGATGCCGCTGATGTCTTGGCACTTTGCTTCTTCAGCGAAGGCTGCGAGCGAACTCGAGCCGATGAACCGCTTCCCGCGGATGGTACATGAGTTTTTTGTAAGTCAGGTTCGAGCATCGGGCGAACGCCATATTCAGAATATCGGTCGACTCAAGACCAAGTCGGACGCCGAGAACTACGTTCGTTCAGCACAGGAGCGTATACGCAAGGCCTTTGGCCCCGAGCCTGAACGAACACCGTTGAACGCCAAAGTAACGTCGACGGTCGAGCGCGGTGCATATCGGATTGAGAACATTATTTTCGAGAGTCGCCCGGGATTTCCGGTAACCGCCAATCTTTATATTCCCAATGGGACGACGGGGCCGATGCCTGCCGTCGTCGGAAACTGCGGTCACTCCGCCAACGGAAAGGCGGCTGAGGCTTACCAATCGTTTGCTCAAGGGTTGGCTCGGCTCGGCTATGTCTGTTTGATCTATGATCCGATCGGCCAAGGGGAGCGATTGCAATACGTTAAAGACGATCTTTCACCTCGAATAGGCTCGGGGACGCATGAGCATCTTCATGCAGGCAACCAACAGTTTCTGGTCGGCGAATTCTTCGGCATGTGGTGTGCGTGGGATGGTATTCGGGCTCTCGACTATTTGATGACCAGACCCGAAGTCGACAAGCAGCGGATCGGCGTGACAGGTAACTCGGGAGGCGGCACGCTGACAACTTGGTTATGTGGCGTCGAGCCGCGCTGGTCGATGGCCGCACCAGCTTGCTTCGTGACAACGTTTCGTCGCAACATGGAGAATGAACTCCCTCAAGATACCGAACAATGCCCGCCGCGCGCTCTGTCGCTCGATCTAGATCATGCCGACTTCTTGGCGGCAATGGCTCCGAAACCGATTGTCATACTCGCTAAAGAACGAGACTATTTCGACGTTCGAGGATCGGAAGAAACTTACGAGCGATTGAGGCGACTTTATCGCCTTCTCGGCGCAGAAGAGAACGTCGCGTTGTTCGTCGGTCCGACAGGTCACGGTTATACGCAGGAGAATCGCGAAGCGATGTACTCGTGGTTCAATCATGCGTCGGGTAAGCCTGCTGACAATCGAGATCGCCATTTCGATGGTGTACTGCATGCAACGACCAAAGTTGCATTTACGGCTGAACCCGACCTTACGATCGAAAAGGACGAGACTCTTTGGTGTACTCCGCGAGGTCAAGTCGCGGCCCTTGATGATACTCGTCGTGTATTTGATTTCACGCGAGAAAAATCGCGAGCATTCGTGGCGTCGCGACCACCACTTCAAGGCGAACCGTTGAAGCGTGCGATCGCGGACGTGCTCAAATTGCCCGCCAAGCCGACCGATGTACCGGACTACCGCAATTGGCGACTGCTCGGAACACGTGGCTTTCCGACCAAGCATGCGATGGCATATACCGTCGATACCGAGCCCGGTGTTCATGCGATTGTCTATCGACTGGCCAATGAAAGTTGGTATTCGAGACCGCCGCGTGCCGGCAAGCGAGCGATTCTTTATGTGTCGCACCTTTCCAGCGATAACGAATTGCGAACGGAATCGTTGATTGGCGAGATTATGAAGTTAGAGCCCGATTCGCCACTCTTTGCCTGTGACGTTCGTGGCATCGGAGAATCGAAGCCGGAGACGTGCGATCCCAAATCGTTTCATAGCGCCTACGGCAACGACTACTTTTATGCGATTCATAGTCTGATGCTCGATCGCCCATACTTGGGCCAAAAGACCTTCGATGTATTGCGAGTTCTCGACTGGCTTGCCTCGGTGGGGCACACCGACATACACATCGTAGGACGCGGCTGGGGCGCACTCCCAGCTACCTTCGCCGCCGTGATGTCGGGAAACGTTCAGCAGGTCACGCTCAAAAATGCATTGATTTCGTACGCGTCGATCGCCGAGAGCGAGCACTACGATTGGCCGTTGTCGACGTTGCTACCCAACGTCCTTGCCCATTTCGATCTACCCGATTGCTACGCCGCGCTACATCGAAAAGCATTACGACAAATTGACCCAAAAGGAGCCGACTAATCGTCGTTTGTCGTTCCGCCTTCAGGCGGCGTATTCCAAGACTCGTCCTAGCTTTCAGCCGCCAGATAGATTGGCAATGAGACTAAGAAGCGACTCCCTTTCCCAATCTGACTGCTAACATCGAGTGCGCCTCCGTGACCGATAACAATTGCCTGGCAAATACTCAAACCTAACCCAGTTCCACGGGTCGTTGAATCGCGTCGTCGCGAACGATCACCGCGATAAAAACGGTCGAATAGTCGAGGCTTTTCATCGTCGGCGATTCCGATTCCAGTATCTTCAATTGAAACGCATGCCTGATTCGTCACGAGATTGGAAGTTAATTTCACGGTGACGCTCCCACCCGGCGGCGTGAACTTGATTGCGTTGTCGATGAGATTGTTCATGACTTGTCGTAAATGCTGACGGTTTCCTTTCACCGTCGCTGATGCAATAACTTTATAGCTAAGGCGGATGTCGCGACTTTCGGCAACGCCACCAAACATATCGCAGGCTTTTTCAACTAATTCTTCGAGTTCCACCGGCTCTGGGTTGAGAAGTTGCGTCTGCGCATACGCTTCGGTCTCTGCAAGCAGTAGCAACTGATTGACTAAGATTTCAAGCGACTCACTCTCTTCGACAATCGTCCCAAGCAAATCGTGGTATTCGGAAAGTGATCGTTGTGATCGCAATGCGACTTCGGCAGTGCTGCGAAGAGCCGCCAGCGGCGTCCGTAATTCATGGGCAGCGTTAGCGAGAAAGTCACGACGCTGTTGAAGAAACTTTGCAATTCGATCCAACAAAAGATTGAAAGTAAGCGACAGATGATCCAATTCGTCGCCAGTTCCGCGAATCGGCAAACGCTCGCTAAGTTCCTCTGGTCGCAAGCGATCGGCCGTGTCGATAATAGTAGCCAGCGGTCGAGTTGCTTTGCCCGCCAACCAGTAACCGCCCAGCGGTGCAATAATCAATCCAACTCCAAACGTGATTCCGATGATGCGATCGATAAGTGTAAGGTCGCGGTCGATCAGGTTCATTGACGCTCCGACACGAATACGAACTTGCGATAAGCCGCGTAGCTTGACGATTCGGTCAAGCAATCGATAGCCGGCAAGCGTAACGGGCGTCGTCGCTTCGCTTGCCTCGAACTCTAACTCTTCGGGCACATTGACATTCTGCCAGACGTGATCGACGAAATTTGACTCAGGATGGGAAGTGACGAGTTTGGGTGGTAGCGATTTCGAGCCTAGATCGATGTTTCGAATCTGGGCGAACCATCGATGTTGGACGTGCCCTTGCGCTTTTCGATCTAACTCTTCAAAGAGAGCCGACGAGCCAGGATCGCCAGCAGCCAGCATAGCCAATTCAATTTCTTTAAGGTCTTCCGAAAGAATCTGATCCAGCTCATTGACCAATGCTATTCTCATACCAGCGCGAAGTCCGATGAGAGTGCCCATCGACGCTACCAAAACGACGAAGGCATTGAGCAGCATTAATCGAAATCGTAACGAACGGAAGGTAGAACTAATCCGCTCGAAGCTCATAGCCACTCCCTCGAATCGTTTGGATGATGTCGGTCTCAAAACCTTTGTTGAGCTTATTCCGCAAGCGATTGATGTGAACCTCGATCACATTCGTCACGCCTTCCCAGTCCGATTCCCACAAATGCTCGCAAAGCATCCGTCGAGTCACGACCTGTCCAGCGTTCCTCATCATGAACTCTAAAAGCTTATACTCGGTGGGAGTCAATTCGATTTCTCGCTCGTCGCGTTGAACACGCCGATTGGTTAATTCTAAGACCATCGAACCGAACTGCAATTTCGTACTCGGCGCAAGATTCTTCCTTCGTTCGAGCACCGCTAGCCTAGCGATCAATTCTGCAAATGCAAACGGTTTGACTAGATAGTCATCAGCGCCTGCATTCAAACCATGAACTCGCTCGTCAACCGATCCTAGTGCGCTCAGTATTAGAACAGAGAGACCTGGATTTAAACGCCGCAATTCTTTCAAGACATCTAGTCCTGACAAGTCGGGCAAAAGAAGGTCGAGCACAGCAATATCAAAGGCGTTGCTCGCACCTAACTCGACCGCTCGATTGCCATTCTGCGCCCAACAACAGGTATGGCCTGTTTCTTCCAACCCTTTGACTAAAGCCGTACCAAGAACCAAGTCATCTTCGACTACTAGTATTTTCACTGATATCCTCGTCGTTCATTCGTGTTTCTTTTTAACAAAATCATCACGAACACCTTGGAATTCGTTTACGCTTCCGTTGGAACCTGGAATCCATGCTTCAGATTCGCTGTAAATGACTCCAACAGTTTCTAGCAACATTGTCATTCCAGTGAGACTTGTAACAGAGCGTCGAACAGATTCGATTATACGCTGGCTCTTATCTCGCGCAACCAATACTTCGATTCTAAATAGATTTTCGTTCGAAACGTTGGGGAGAACCGACTTCCAGTTGCTCTTCACAATGTCCTGCAGTTCATTTTGGCGGATCAAGGGAAGAACCGTCGATTCTAAACTCTCGGGCATGGTAAAGGTTAAACGATGCATGAGCGGCACACCGGCACGCTTTCTCGCTGCGAAACTCGAATTGCTCATCTGCTGATGACTATCCAAGCCGACAATTTCCAGTTTGAGTCCCTCTTGCGTAAAGTCCTCCTGAAGCTCGTGAAGTTTCTCCATGACGGTATGGTCGACAAATTGTGTACCCGAAAGGTCTACCGTAACGTCGCTGTGCTGGACAAGTCCTAGGTGCTCAATCTGTCGGCGGAAGGGAATCCAATTTGAGAAGACTGCCGATTGACTTGCAAAAACCGTGCAACTCCCATCTTCACGATTCTCGACCTCGAGAAATGGCTTAAACAACGACGTGATGGGCACTCCATTGGCCGTGTGAATGACCAACTTGGCCACAATCCCCAACATGATTCCGACCAGCAAATCAGTAGCCAAAACCATGAGCATGGTGAACACGAAGATAAATAGTTGCTCTCGCCCCGTACGGTAAACTTTGAGAAACTCGTTCGGAGACGCCAACCGGAAACCGGTAAAAATCAGCATCGCCGCCAACGCCGTCATCGGAATTAGATGAATAAAGCTACCTAAGTAAGCAACACTGACAAGCAGGAATAGACCGTGCCACATATTCGCAAACCGCGTTTTAGCACCGTTGTCGATATTCGCTTTACTCCGGACGATTTCTGAAATCATCGGAAGCCCACCAATCGCCGAACTCACTGTATTGCCGATCCCAACGGCCAACAAATCGCGATTTAGATTTGATTTGCGACGGTACGGATCGAGCATGTCCACCGCCTTAGCGCTCAGAATGGATTCCAATGTCCCAATCAAAGCAAACATCGCGATCCACTTCCAAGCCGCAAACGTTTGCAGCGATTCAAAATTTGGGAACGTGATCGCCGACATCAAGCTTGACGGGATATTCACGAGTGCCTTTTCCGTAATGAAGTGCTCAACGCCACCGAACGAGTACTTGTGTGGCTTTCCCAATTCAAAATACATTCCCATTGGAATCGCGATAAGCATCACAAGCATCGGGACAGGAATCTTCTTAATCGCCTTATTCTTGAAAAAGGACATTCCGAAGAGCAACACCAAACTAATCAATCCAATACACGCGACGTAGGGATCAAGATGCCAAATCGAATGAGGTATTTCCGCAAGCAATCCAAGTGGATCGTGACTTTTGGGTTGAACGCCCAATAGCACGTGTGTCTGCTTGCCGATGATAATGACGCCAATTGCAGCCAACATTCCATGGACAACAGCCGATGGAAAAAACTCGCCTATCACACCGCTTCGAAACACTCCAAAAGCGACTTGCAGCAACCCCGCAACCACGCCGATCGCCAACACTGCTGCATAGCCTTTGTCGTCACCATAGATCTCTTTCATTTCTTGTATTGCGCCGAGCGAGATCACGATAAGCCCAGCGGCTGGGCCTTTGATGGTAAGTTCGCTATTGGAAATAAACGGCGTGATGCAAGCACCGACAATGGCCGTCAAGACACCAGCCACAATCGGATACTCCGACGCCGACGAAATCCCCAAACACAACGGCAGCGCGATCAAAAAGACTAGGAAGCCACTGAGAACGTCAAAGCGAAAGTATTTGAAAAAACCTGAAAGATCGCCTTTGGCGGGAGCATCCGCGCTGCTCGCGGGCAAGGTAGTTGCGCTAGACATTTAGCGGCCGTTCGGTGGGAGGACTCGAAATTACACTCAACGATGAAGCGAGTATATTCCGATTTATCAACGCTGTCTTGGTCGCTATGCCATTACAAATCCGTAAGTAAATTGCCTATTCTCCCTTAGATAAATGTCCGATTTGATTGCTAATTCAATTCTAAGCGTTTTCTACTTCGGCTCGCTATTCCCGCAGGCTCGAACTTCGTTTCCGATCGCGCCCGAAATCGAATCGCCGAGTGAGCGTTTAGCTTGTTCGGCGATTACAAGAAGTCGAAGAACGGCGTCTGCGTTCGAAGCAATCACGTCGGTAGATTCTGTCGGGTCGGTATCGATATTGTAAAGCGCCAACGGCTGCTGCTCGATGCGATAGCCATGACGACTGGCGATTCCGGCAACGCCGCTTTGCGACATTGACTTGGGTTGCAAGCGACCGTAACCGGCTGGCTTGCCATCCCGTCCAGGGTCGCCATCGACCGTAATATACGAATGCGCCAAATGCAGTTTCCAGGGACCGGATCGCACTGCATGCAGTTCGGTGCCAGAGTAAAACAACAGCGACTCATGTGGCGACTTGACTTTTTCGTCGCCGAATAAGCAATTAGAAATATCGAGTCCATCGATCTTCTTCGAGGATAGCGGAGCATCGAGCCAACCGGCAAAGGTCGGCATGAAATCGATCGTCATGAGCGGCTGGTCATTGACTCGGCCAGCAGCGATCTTTCCGGGCCAGCGCATGACGCATGGAACTCGAACGCCTCCTTCAAAGGCCGTCAATTTGCCTTCTCTCAAGCCGCCGGTTGCTCCGGCCCAATTTCCGTAGCTGATAAACGGCCCGTTATCACTCAATAGAATCACGAGCGTTTTGTCGCGAATTCCTTCGCGATCGATCGCTGCGACTATCTCACCGACGGACCAATCTAACTCCTCGACCACATCCGTATACAGTCCGTTCTTGGAATGACCGACAAAATTTTCTGACGCAAATATCGGAACGTGCGGCATCACGTGCGGAACATAAAGGAAGAATGGGCTTCCCTTTTTTCGATGAATGAAGTCCGTCGCCTTGTCGGTAATTCGTCGCGTAAACTGAGATTGATCGGGATCGGTTTCGATAACCTTATCGTCTTCATAAAGCGGCAGCGGCGGCATCAAACTAGCGCTCGATGGATGGTATTTAGAATTGTCGTTCGAATACGGGATACCAAAGTATTCGTCGAATCCATTTTTGAGCGGGCTATAGTAAGGCGAAAGACCAAGATGCCATTTTCCATAGATGGCTGTTGCGTAACCCTTTTGCTTGAGCATCTCAGGAAGGAGCAGTTCATCCGGATGAATGCCCTGAGGGCTCGTATGATTCAGCGCCCCATCCATCCCAACTCGATTGGCATAGCAGCCGGTCATCAGCGAAGCCCGTGAGGCGCTGCAAACGGCTTGGGGGACATAGAACTGGCTAAAACGTGTGCCTTGTGCCGCGAGAGAATCCATATGGGGAGTGCGGATGGTTTTAGAGCCAAAGCAGGACATATCGCCGTATCCCAAGTCATCCATGAAAATCAGGACAATATTAGGCGCAGTTTTCCACGCGGCCTGAGCTGCAAAAATCGTTTCACCGAAACTCATCGCCGCCATCGACAAAAGTGTGATGCAATAAGTTCGAAAAACAAATTGACATCGTGAATTCAAGAGTAGAGCAGTCGTGGACGCAATTCGGTATCGCAACTCGGTTATCATGATCACCTAAAACCCAGGCATTAAAAGTATGAAATGGAGTTCAATTCAAAACGTTTCGAAATTGTTCGAAATTCCGCTCGAACGACATTGTAGCGAGAATCAATCAGTGCATGCATGTGACAAGCGATGTCGTTCAGGCTATAATGCGCTCGCACACCGAAAACGATCGGACGCGATCTGCGTCGTTATGTCAAAGTAATCTCAGATGCCTTGAAGCGAGATTTTCAGATTACATCCGAATTGGAGAACGAAAGCATGTTGATATCTAGAATACTTTTCGCAGTCGGACTCGTACTAACTCTGGCGGGAACAAGTCCTAATGCGGCGATTGCAGCCAACGGGCAGCGTCCGAATGTCGTCTTTATTTTTGCTGACGATCTAACTTGTCAGTCGATCAGCGCCTACGGTGACAACCGAAAGTTGCTCGAAACACCCAACATGGATCGCATCGCTCGCGAAGGCATGCGGTTCGATCGTTGCCTTGTGACCAACTCGATCTGTGGACCGAGCCGGGCAACGATCATGACCGGAAAGTACTCGCACAAGAATGGATTCTATAACAACAGCAATAGTACCTTCGATAGCAGCCAACAGACGTTTCCAAAGTTGATTCACGCCAGTGGCTACTCGACGGCAGTCATCGGTAAATGGCATTTAGGTAGTGACCCAGTTGCCTTCGACTATTGGCATATTCTTCCTGGTCAGGGCGCCTACTATAACCCGCAGATGATCGACAATGGCAAGCAAGCCAAGCATACGGGCTATACAACGGATATCATTACCGATTTGTCGATCGATTGGCTCAACAAACGCGACAAATCCAAGCCGTTTTTTTTGATGAGCCAACACAAGGCACCGCATCGCGAATGGGCACCGCCCTTAAGACTCCTGGGCTGGGACAACGATCGCAAGTATCCCGAGCCAGCAACGCTTTTCGATGACTACGCCGGTCGAAGCAAAGCTATCAGCGATCATGATATGGGTATCGATCGGACATTTACCGATTCTGATGCCAAACTAAAACTTAACGAGAAATTGACACCAGAACAGCTCGAAGAATGGAATGCTTATTATGAGCCACGTAACGAAGCGTTTCGGAAAGCGAACTTGTCGGGTAAGGATTTAGTTCGTTGGCGCTACAACCGATACATGCACGATTACTTGGCATGCGTAAAAGCTGTCGATGAAAACGTCGGCCGGATTCTGAAGTATCTCGACGACGAAGGACTGGCTCAGAATACGATCGTTATCTTGTCATCAGACCAAGGCTTTTATCTTGGAGAGCACGGTTGGTTTGACAAGCGATGGATTTTCGAAGAATCACTGAGAAGCCCATTGATGGCGCGATGGCCTGGAGTCACGAAGCCGGGTAGCGTTAACAACAATATCGTTTCGCTTCTAGATTTCGCTGAGACTTTTATCGACGTTGCCGGTCTACCTGTTCCGCCGGAAATGCAAGGTCGAAGCATCGTACCGTTATGCAAGAGCGAAGTACCGTCCGATTGGCGAAAGAGTTTGTACTACCACTATTATGAGTTTCCAGTGCCGCATCGTGTCCGACCTCACTACGGTGTGATTACCGATCGTTACAAACTCGTCCATTATTACAAGCCAGATGTCGACGATTGGGAACTGTTAGACCGCGAGAAAGACCCCTTGGAAGTCAAGAATTTCTACGCCGATCCAGCTTATGCGGCGACCGTAAAAGAGCTGCATGCGGAATTGCAGCGATTGCGAGTTCAAGTCGACGAAACAACCGATCCACCTCGCAAAGCTCATGGAAACAAACCGTTCGACAACGAACCGCAATCTGATAATCCGCCAGCAAAAGCCAAAGAAGAGAAGCGACAGAAGAAGAACGCGACTCCAACGCCGACGTAGCATAATTTCCACCGTCCTTGGTATCGTAAACTCGTTAACCGATGGCCTTAGCAGGCAGACGATAGCAAGCCGACGGGATTAGCGATTCGCATCGAAGTACATGCAACGCCACTTTCGCAGAGCGAAAGGCGACATTGGTGCAAAGCGCTTCGATGAATTCACAGCGCAGGAACGCATGGCGACTTAAGCGAGTGGCATTGGGTGAGCGCCTGCGGCTAGCTAAAAAATAATTTCCCAAAGGAACACACTGCAAATGAGAAGCGTTCTCTTTTTATTTTTGTTGATGGCCAACACGATTTTTGTCGAGGCTGCTAATGCGGCCAAGAAGACCAACATCATTTGGATTCTCGCCGACGACTTGGGATATGGCGATCTTGGCTGCTATGGCCAAAAGGTTATCACCACGCCGAACCTTGATCGAATGGCCAGCGAAGGAATGCGATTCACCCAGTTCTATGCCGGTGCAACCGTTTGTGCTCCGTCGCGAAGTGTACTGATGACAGGATTGCATCATGGACACACGCGTGTTCGTGGCAATGCGGGTCAGTCCAATCCCATCGCACAAGCTTTGCGCGCCGAAGATGCGACAGTTCCTAAACTTTTGCAACAAGCTGGCTATCGAACGGCATTGGTTGGGAAATGGGGGCTCGGCGATGTCGGGCTTGCCGAAACAGGTCTCCCTCGCAAACAAGGCTTTGACGAGTTTTTTGGGATGCTAAGCCAGATACATGCGCATAATCATTTTCCTGACTACCTTTGGAGAAACGAAGAAAAGGTCCATCTGCCCAACGTTGTCGTGCCCCTTGGAACTTCCGGAGGTGGCTATGCGACCGAAGCCAAAGTTTTTGCCGACGATCTGTTTGCCGAGGAATCGATGAAATTTGTTTCTGCCAACAAAGACAGACCGTTCTTTCTTTATTGGTGTATGGTTGTACCGCATGCCAACAACGAACGGACTCGAGAATTGCAAAACGGCGCGGAAGTGCCCGACTTCGGCCCCTATGCAGATAAAGATTGGCCAGATCCCGATCGCGGTCAAGCAGCGATGATATCGAGACTCGACGGTTACGTTGGCAAAATGATGCGATTGCTCAAGGAGACCGGTATCGCCGACAATACGCTCGTCGTATTCACGAGCGACAATGGCCCGCACAACGAGAGCAACCATAATTTGGAACGCTTCCATCCGTCAGGACCATTGACGGGAATCAAGCGAAGTTTGACCGACGGAGGTATTCGCGTACCTGGTATCGCTTGGTGGCCGGGTACCGTGCAGCCGAACCAAGTCAGCGATCATGTCGCTTATTTCGGCGACTTGATGGCGACCGCTGCAGAGCTAGCGGGCGCCACTGTTCCAAGCGGTCGCGATTCGATCAGCTTTGTACCGACCCTAACTGGAAAAGTTGGCGAGCAGAAAAATCACGAGTATCTCTATTGGGAGTTTCACGAACGCGGCTTTAAGCAGTGTGCTGTCTACAACGGTCGTTGGAAAGGCATACGGTTCGAAACTATCGACGCTCCCGTTTTGCTTTACGATCTCAAGAATGATATTGTAGAAAAGAACGATGTTTCGGCATCCAACCCGGACATTGCTGCTAAGATCGATCAGTACCTCAAATCAGCGCGGACCGATTCCGAAGATTGGCGTCCCGAATGGAAATCAGCTAACGATAAACCCAATAAGAAATAATTTTCATCCCATAGCCCACAACTTTGCGGAAATAACTTTCCGAATGTAAGCCGATGGCGCTAGCCACGGCCTCCGAATACACTGAGATTCCCCCATTCCCCCATTCCCCATTCCCAAGGAGCCCAACCTTGATTTATCGCAATCTACTATGCTGGTCGCTTTGCGCGTTGTTCGCCAGTTCCACCGCAAGCAACGTCTACTCGATCGATAAGCAACCGAATGTACTGTTCCTGATATCGGACGATCTCAATAACATGTTGGGGTGCTATGGTGACCCTCAAGCAAAGACACCGAACTTGGACAAGCTGGCCGCTCGCGGCGTGCGATTCGATCGGTCTTATTGCTCGTACCCGCTGTGTGGCCCCAGTCGCAATTCGATGTTGACGGGTCTGTATCCCAATAGCACGGGTATCTTAGGGAACTCGCAAATCTTTCGGCAGACAATCCCGTCGCAACTCAGTATGCCGCAAGCATTTCGGCAGAACGGCTACTTTGCGGCTCGAATTGGCAAGCTGTATCACTACAACGTACCCAATTCGATCGGCACCAATGGGCACGATGACCCAGGTTCATGGGAATTGGAACTCAATCCAGCCGGAGTCGATCGGCTTGAAGAGCAACCAAATATTTTCTCGCTAACGCCTGGTCAGTTCGGTGGGACGCTCAGTTGGCTCGCATCTCCCAAGAGCGACAAATTCCACACCGACGCAATGAATGCAAGCGACGCTGAATGGGTTCTTGAACGTTGCGCAAAACAAAAAGAGCGACCTTTCTTTCTCGCCGTTGGTTTCTTTCGTCCGCATTCACCCTATGTCGCTCCGAAAGAACCATATTTTGGATGGTATCCAGAAAAGGAGATGCGAGTTGTACCGAACATCAAAGAAGATCAAGCGGACATTCCCGCAGCAGGACTTGGAAGTTACAAGAAAGAGCAAGACGCGATGACCGACGATTTGCGTCGACAATGCCTTCAAGCGTACTATTCCTGTATAAGTTTCATGGATGCACAAGTCGGCAAAGTCGTTGATTCGCTCGATCGATTGGGGCTTTCAGACAACACGATCATTGTCTTCACCAGCGATCATGGCTATCACACCGGCGAACATGGGCTATGGCAGAAGATGAGTTTGTTCGAGGAGAGCTCGCGTGTTCCGCTGATGATCGTGGCACCCGGAGTTTCAAACAAAGGTGGAGCTGCAAAATCGCCTGTCTCGCAAGTCGATCTCTTCCCGACGTTAGCCGAACTTTGCGGCGTCAAGCCACCGTCGAATATCCAGGGGCAAAGTCTAGTACCGATTCTCAAGGATCCGAAGGCCGTCGGACGCGGTTGGGCGATTACCCAAGTCAGTCGTGGCGGCGGTCGCAACCGAGCGACGGTCACAAAAGACGCAGGTTCAGACGGCAAGAATTTCTTCGGCTATAGCCTGCGAACGCCTCGCTGGCGATACACCGAATGGGATGAAGGCAAGCAAGGCCGCGAGCTGTACGATCATGGTATCGATCCAAAGGAACTTACCAATCTTGCCGAAAAGCCAGAGCACGCCAAACAGATCGCGGAACTTTCGAAGCAGATGAGCGTTGCCGTTAAGTCGACGTTTCCTCCTTCAGGAAAGACTCCTGAAATGAAGACGGGCCTTTGGGCACCCAATTTAACCGATCCATGATCGATGGCTGCTTTCTTGCCGAGCAACGCGTTGAAGTAATTTACGATCGACCGAGGCTTGTCCCGAACGCCGCAAGGATAAGCCCAAAATGGTGCGGTGCGGTGCGAGCCGCCCGGTGTTACGTTAGGTTTTCAACCCTTTACCGGACGGCTCGCGCCGTTCCGCTACCTTAGCCATGTGGCCTTCGGGGCTAAAGTGCACAATTGCAAAACTAGCGCGTCGAGTTAAAAATAATCCAGGCGAGCAAGGAAAAAACAACATGAAGACTATCCGAACCGAAGGGTGTAACCATCCTCGCGAACGAGAATCGTCCAGCGATTGGTTAAGGATCGTATCGAAACTCATTGCTGTCTCGGTCTTTTTCACGAGCCATCTAATGGCGGCGGATGCCAAGCCGAACATCGTCCTTATCGTGAGCGATGATCAGGGTTATCCGGATCTCGGTTGCATGGGTCTAAAACCGATCAAGACCCCGCATCTTGATCGACTTGCCGCTGAAGGAGTGCGCGCGACTAGTTTCTATGTTTCGTGGCCGGCGTGCACGCCCTCGCGGAGCAGTATCCTGACCGGTCGCTATCCACAGCGCAACGGTCTCTACGATATGGTTCGAAACGACATGGTGAACTATGGTCATCGGTTCACTTTGGAAGACTATGCCGTTTCGCCCGAGATGACACTCGGTTTAGATCCCAAAGAGATTACCATGGGCGACATGTTTCGTACCGCCGGCTATTCGTGCGGCGTTGTTGGAAAATGGGATATGGGCCAAGCCAAACGCTACTTGCCGCTCCAACGCGGTTTTGATTTCTTTTACGGCCACGGTAACAATGGCATCGATTACTACACACACGAACGATACGCCGTCCCATCGATGTTCCGCGGCAACCAGCGAACAATAGAAGATCGCGGCGAGTACGCTACCAACGTCTTTGGTCGTGAGGCGATTTCATTTGTAAAAAGTAACCTCGGCCAGCGCCCTTTCTTGCTCTATTTGCCATTCAACGCTCCTCACGGTGCATCGACATTGGCCGAAGATAACGGCGGGAAAAAACCTGGAGTGCAAGCTCCTGATGAATATGTCGCAATGTACCGCGATTCGATCAAGGAATTAAAGCTTGCTCAGTATTATGCAGCGGTTACTTGCATGGACGAAGTCATCGGCAACGTATTGAAAGCAATCGAAAATGCAGGACAGCTCGACAATACCATCGTCCTGTTCATGTCTGACAATGGCGGCAGCGGTAACGGTGGTAACGAACCATTGCGGGGTTCGAAGGGAACCATGTGGGAAGGTGGCCTTCGGGTTCCGTTTATCATGCGATGGCCAGACAAAATTCCGGCAGGAAACGTGAGCGATGAATTTTTAACGTCGCTTGAAATCATCCCGACGTTACTCGCTGCCACAAGTTCCGCTGCACCCGCAAATCTTAAGCTCGATGGCTTTGATATGCTTCCTGTGCTACGAGGAGAGGCAACTTCACCGCGTAAAGAAATGTTTTGGCAACGACGCGGCGACAAAGCGGCGCGCATCGATCATTGGAAATGGAGCGATGCCGAGAAATCGAAGGGTCTTTTTGATCTTCGTAATGACATCGGCGAGACAAAGGATCTCTCTCGCAAGAATCCCGAGATTGCTAAGTTGCTAAAATCGCGATTTGAATCATGGCAAAAAGAAATGGATGCAAGCGAACCAAGAGGTCCATTTCGCGATTACTAACGAGCCGTCAGTCGGAGGTGAGCGGCACGGCGCTCGCGGGTTGTTGGTTTAATCGCTAGCAGTAAGGTTTTCGTTTAACCGTCAGCCGTAGGCGTACGTGAAAGGCAACGAGTACGCCTTCGGCTGACTGTTAAACGATTAAATCAACAGCCCGCTCGCGCCCTGGATGATTCATCAGCCGCAGTGCGTTAGCACCCGGTTTGTTGGATGACAAGGGAAACCGGACGCCAACGCGTACTGGCTCACTTACTGATGTGCAATGACTAACTCAATCTATAGGAACCCTTCAATGCAACGCACCTTCATTTTTCTCCTGACAGTTACTTCGCTCGCGACATCCATTTTGGCGCAAGAAAAGCCGAACTTGATCATCATCAATGTCGATGATCTTGGATACGCGGACATTGGCCCGTATGGATCAAAGAACAACACGCCCAATTTAGAGCGCATGGCGGCGGAAGGAAGGAAGCTAGCCAGTCACTATGCGGCACCGGTTTGTTCGCCTTCGCGAGCTTCGCTGATGACTGGCTGCTATCCGAAACGCGCCTTGCCGATTCCGCATGTGCTGTTTCCGGCGGCAAGTGTCGGCCTGAATCCTGACGAAGTAACGATTGCCGAAGTGCTCAAAAGCGTCGGCTATTCGACGGCCTGTTTTGGTAAATGGCATCTAGGAGACCAGCCCGGATTTCTTCCGACCGATCAAGGTTTCGATACGTACTACGGTATTCCTTATTCGAACGACATGGGGCCCGCCGTAGATGGTTCGAAGAGCAACCCCGATAAGCCGCTGCCTAAGGCAGCAAATGCGAAAGTCAACGTCGCGAAGACTGAAAAGAGGTTGAGCGACGATGCCGACGAAACTGGTATGAAAGGATCGGATCAGCCTCCCTTGCCTTTGCTCGAAAACGCTAAGGTAGTCGATCGAGTTCGCGTGGACGAGCAATTCGATATCGTTAGGCGTTACACCAATCGCGCCGTGAAATATATTCAAGAGCAGAAAGACAACGCGTTCTTTCTTTACTTGCCACATACGGCCGTCCATTTCCCGCTCTATCCGTCGAGCGATTTTCGAGATAAGTCGCCCAATGGTTTACTGGGAGATTGGACGCAGGAAGTAGACTGGAGTGTCGGCAAGGTATTGGCGACGCTACGTGAGCTCAACCTTGATCGAAAGACGTTGGTGATCTTCACCAGCGACAATGGCGGACCACTCAATCAAGGTGCCAACAACCATCCGTTGCGAGGCGGTAAGGGTCAAACATTGGAAGGCGGTATTCGCGTTTGCACGATCGCATGGTGGCCTGGAAAAGTCCCGGCTGGCACGAGCACAAATTTAATGACGAGTATGATGGATATTCTTCCAACTTTTGCAAAGCTCGGTGGAGCGAAGGTGCCTGCCGATCGAAAGATCGACGGCGTCGATATCTGGCCTGTGCTCGATGCGACGGCCGGTGATAAGCCGCCACGTGATCACTTTTTCTATTTTCGCGGACTTAATCTAGACGCCGTGCGATCGGGGCCGTGGAAATTGCAACTTGCAAACAGCGCCGCCGCTTCCGGCAAAAAAGGCCAGACGCAGTCTTCGAATCAACTTTTTAATCTTGACGACGACATTTCTGAATCGAAAGACGTCGCTTTGCAAAACCCAGAAATCGTTATGCGGCTCCTTTCATTGGCACAATCGATGCACGACGATCTTGGCGTCGACAAGATAGGACCTGGCTGCCGTCCGCTTGGACGCGTCGCCAATCCTGAGCCGCTTATGAATGCCGACGGCAAAGTCCGAGCCAACGCCATCGGCTCAAAAGCGGTTTTTCCGTAACCTTAAGGGTGCTCGAGCATCCTAAGGAAACAGTCAGCGGCCAATTACGGCTGAGCTGTTGGACCGTCGAGAACATACGCCAGCAAATCGAGGATCTCGTCTTTCGTCATGAGCCCTAGAAGATTCGTTGGCATTGGCGACACTTTGGATGGCCCGATACTCACCACCGACTTTCGATCGATCGTCGTTCGTTGATTGGGATCGGCGGCATCGGTATTCAAGGTGATCGTATCGCCACTCAAATTTACGACGACACCGCGAAAGCGTTCATCATCTTCGGTGAGCACATCGATCGGGACAAACTGTTCGTTGATCTCTTTACTAGGATCGACAATTTGCTCGATCAAATCTTTTATCGAATAGCGTCGACCGGCACTCGTTAGATCGGGCCCCGTCATTCCACCTTCGTTGCCAAATCGATGGCATGTGAAACAAGCAGCCGCACCGAACATTTTTCGACCATTTTCGAGATTGCGATTCTTGATTCCCTCCGAAATATTTGCTTGTGCATTGATGCCCTTGTTGGCCAACTCGACGAGGTCATTGAGCTTGTATTCTGTCTCTTTACGACCAGCAAAAATAGCACCGACATTTTCAATTGCCGACTTCCGCACCGGCTTTTGCGCGATCAATTCAGCAAGCTCCTTCTTCTCGTCATCCGAGAACGTCAGCAGCGCATCGTTGCGAATGAACTCGATGAACTTGTCGAAGCTCGCACCGCCGCGAAAATTGTAAGCTTTGAGAAACCATTCCAGATACGCCGTCCGAGTCGCTTTTGTCCAGCCGGTTTTTAGCATGCGAAGCGATCGAGCATATTCAATCTGCTCTTCTTGACTCGGCGATTTAAGCAAGTGCTCCATCGCTTTATCGGCGAATGTGGGCGACTGCAAGTAAACCAACGTTTCACAAAGTAGCCAATTGAGCTCGAATGCTTTTGCCGGAAAAACCGTCTCAAGTTTTGCGACGAACTTGTCGACGTTTGCTTGTTCAATGGTCCCGAATCGATTGAAGACGATTTCGAGCGTTCGAACGTAAGCCAATTGTCGTTCCAGCGGCAACGCTCTCCAATCGATCTTATCGAGTGCTGAAAGAAGTTTTGCGCCAAGCCCCAAATCGATTGCTGGCGTATCATCTTTACGATGTTGCGGGCAAACACCTCCGACACGTACAGCCGCAAGAACCGCTTCGATTTGCGCCGCCGGATTCGTCTCGGCGAGCGCTTTGGATAGCCAACTATCCAGCGGCTGGTGTTCGAGGGCCGTGCGAGCTGCCCAACGCAAGAATCGGTCGTTGGATGATAGATAAGGCCATGCAGCAGAGACTGCCTGCGGATTCTGCTTGCCGTGAAAACCTTCAAGCAACTTGCGAGTCGTCCTCGCGTTAACGCTTTCCGTGGGCGATGCCGAAGGTTGCGATGCGTTAAAGGAATATCCCTTTGTAACGGATTGCGTCGATTCGTTACCAGCATAACTCACTCGGTAAAGTCCTGATTGCACTCGTCGGCCACCGATGGCGAAGTACATTGCACCATCGGCAGGGTTAATAATTGCGTCTGTTAATGGAAGTGGCGAACCGGAAAGGAATTCTTCTTTCGTCGCGGTGTAACTCGAACCTTGTGGAGTTAAATGAACGGCCCACATTTTGCCCCAGCTCCAATCGAGCACAAAAAGAGCTTTCTGATACTTAGCAGGAAATTTTGCTCCGTAGCCAAACGTCGTACCGGTTGGAGAACCGGGGCCGATATTGATCGTCGCAGGCAAATTGTCAACGTAGAATTCGGGACGCTTGCCAGCTCCGTTTCGCCACCCGAACTCGGAACCGCTTACAACGTGATTTACACGTGTCGGACGATACCATGACGTATTGAAGTCGTATTCCATGTCGGCATCGTAAGTAAAAAGTTCGCCATCTTCATTGAGCGACGCATCGAAGATGTTGCGATACCCACTCGAAAAAATCTCGAACTTTTCACCGTCGGGCGAAACGCGATAGACGATGCCTCCAGGACCAAGCACATCTCGCATGAATCCCTTCCCGTCGGGCATTCGCGGCAAGAGGTGATCTTCGCCCCAAATTGGCGGCACGGGCGAAGTCGATTCGAACTTGGCGGTTTTCGAGCCGTTTCCGCACACCAAATAGAGCGACTTCGCATCGGGGGCAAGTACTACTGCATGAATGCCGTGATCGCCACGCGCTTCCATCTCGCGCAGCATCTCAACTTTATCGAGCTGATCGTCAGCGTTAGTGTCCGATATGCGATACAAGCCCGATGGGATCTTGTTTTCATAATCATTGACTCCGACGTAGAGCGCGCCGAAAGCCCACAGCATTCCATTGACAGCACGAATCTTGACGGCAAGTTTTTCGACATTCTTAGGATCGAGCGGTTGGCCTGCTTTAGGAGCAGAAAAGCGAAAAAGGCCACCGTATTGATCGCTCGCCAGTATTCGGCCTTTGTCGTCCAAGCACAAATTGACCCATGACCCTTGATCACCGCCTGGAACAGAATAAAGCAGTTCAATTTTAAAATCTTTGATGGACTTGATGCGATCGATTGGAGTCGCTTTGTTTTCATTGACGACGGGTCCAACCTGCGACGGTCGTTCACGCTTTACTTTCTCTGTTTCCTTTTTCTTCGCCACAGCCTTCGATGGATCGCTCGCCGCCGCAGATGCTTTTACCTTATCGGCTTTCTTTGCTTTTGCTTTAGGTTCTTTCGCCTCAGGTGCTGGCTGGACCGCTTTTGCTTTTGCCTTCTTGCCAGGTGCATCTACAGCCTTGGCGTCCTTCGGGATCGGATTCTGTTCGATAGTAAGCAACCCGCCGTCGGGTAAGGTTTTTAAATACACGTCTTTGATTTCGACTTTCATCGCCGGGCCACGATGGACTTGGAAAGCTAGCAGCCCTTCTAGCTCGCGTTCCGATTCCTGGAAGTCGATAATGTCAGCGGTTGTCTTACCGTTGACTTGATGGATCAAATGATTTCCATTGACAATAATCTTGTATTCATTCCAATCGGCTACAGTGACTTCGATCGGAGCCTGCTCTTTCGTGACCCACTTTGTTCCTTTGCCGTCGATGATCACAGACTGGCCGTTCTTCGCAACAATCCCGCGACCACGTTCGTCATAGAGCATCGCATTGTTGGCAGCCAGTGGGTGAATATCGCATTGATAGCCGCCGATTGACCATTGGCCAACTTCTTTTAGTTCCCTGCTGCGATATTGAATTCCCGAGTTGTTCCCTGTTTGCCGGATCGTCGCCCGAAATTCGAAATTCTTAACATTCCCGCCTCGCCAAATCAGAAACTGATTATACGGAAGCGGCTCATCCTCTTTGGTAATACCGACGATCGTGTAATCTCGAACGCTCCAAAGTTCGGCATTGCCGTCCCAGCCATCGAGACTCGTCCCGTTAAACAAGGAACGCTCTTGGCCTAAGATTGACGAACCCCAAAGAATACAAAACAAAACAAAGACTTTTCGCATAACGATGTGCAACTCATTCATTTCAAAAAAGGGAATCTGATAAAAATACTTTTCTCAACGCTGGGTGGCACGCCCTCAATCTCGAACTCAATAACAACTTACTTTAATGCAAACATAACTCTCTAAACCCAAGCCGGCTCCCAGCCGGTTCGATAATGCTTATTAAGCATCCATTGAGCGGCGTCAGATCCGGTTACTTGAAGCTGTGACGCATTCCATTTTAGTTGAGTACCAGGAAGGCGAATCGCGATCGTTCCAAGCATGACTGTTTCCGTCAACGGTCCAGAGTAGCCGAAATGCGATGTCGTAGTCCCTACACCGCGGCAGGCATCTGCCCATTGAACGTAGTGATCGACACCCGCAACATTCGGAAGCTCTTTCGATTCGAATTTTTCTTCTGGGAATAGCTTCGGTGTCGCGACATGCGGAATCACCAGCGAACCTTTCGTCCCAATCAAAACCGATCCGGCTGAAGGCAATGGATACGATTCAGGAATATCAGAAAACAACTCTCGCGGTGGTTTGAGTCCTTCACCGTCATACCAAGTTACCGGCAATGATGGATCCAACGTATACTCGGTTTTTGGAAAGACATATTTTACGACCGCCATGTTCGTCCAGGTTTCTCGATGAATGGCTGGGGCTTCGGCGATCATCGATATTGGCGCACTGAGTTTCAGCGAGGTGAATACTGGATCGAGAATGTGACAACCAAAGTCACCGAGCTGTCCGGTACCGTATTCTTGCCAGCCTCTCCAACTAAACGGATGATACATTCCTTCCTTAAAAGGTCGTTCTCCGGCAACGCCTTGCCAAAGATCCCATCGTACGTTCCCAGGAATGGGGTCCGCACCGTCGGGACGTTCGATAGCTCGCGGCCATTTTGGTGTCCCGCTTTGCCAAGAATGAACCGACTTGATTTGGCCGATCAATCCTTTTTGAACCATCGCAACCGACGTTCGATAGGCGGTGTGCGATTGAATTTGATTTCCCATTTGCGTAACGACCTTGAATTTAGTAGCCGCGTTCTGCATTTGTCGGGCTTCATAGAGCGTGTGCGTCAGCGGTTTCTGGCAATAGATATGTTTGCCAAGGTGCATCGCAGCTAAACCAATAGGCGCATGCATAAAATCGGGCGTCGAAACAATCGCGGCGTCGAAGCGTTTTGAATCGTCAAGCAACCGCCGCCAATCGGCATAGGTCGCCGCTTGCGGATATTTTTCAGATGCTTGCCCCAATCGATCTTCGCCGCTATCGATATCGCAAAGCCCTACAACGTCGACCGCCGGACTGGCCGCCACCGCCGTCAAGTCGCCCCAACCTTTACCCCCTGTTCCAATACTTGCCACTCGCAATCTTTCGTTCGCACCAAGTATCCTCTGGTAGCTTACGGCTGAAAAGGCTAATGAAGTGCCGACAAGTGCCGACGATTTGAGAAACTGACGACGCGGAGAGTTATTCGACATAATCGGTGGGGCTCCAAGGAAGCAAGGGTAGTGAGGCAGGTAGGCGTTTATCTCCGACTAACCATTGGCCGAAAAATTATGAGGTAGTGGACTACCTTAAATTGAACGGACACTGATGAACAGAAGACATGGACCTATTGTAAACAATTAACTTTGTTACGTGAGCACAAAAATGCCATTTCGATGCTACGAAATGGCCAGAAATTTATCCAACCTGGAACTGTTGGAAATGCCCAAATGAGAGCCGATGGAGCTAGCCACGGGTTCCGAAAGCACTTGGGATTCATCGAACAGTTGAAGAGAAGAACCTGCGGCTAGCACCGTGCCGCTCACATGTTCAACAGCCCAGACCAACCCTCGCTAGGCGGTTAATCTTTGACTATGATAGTGAACAGTTTTCTAAAATGTTTATCGGGCTTTCCCTTCCTCCCACCCTACTCGATGACTTCAATGCAATTTCTTCAGCATCCGATCCGATCGATCCTGTTCCTACTTTCAGGCTCAGCGTGCCTTACCCTATCGTTAAACTTAAGTGGTGTTCAGGCAGCCGACCGGCTGGTTTTTGAAGCAGCAACCACATCGGGCTTGGCTGCTGAAAAAGCAAAACACATTGTTCTCGTTTCTGGTGACGAAGAATATCGGACTGAAGAATCGATGCCGATGCTGGCGAAAATCCTATCGCAAAAGCATGGCTTTAAATGCACGGTCCTCTTCTCATTCGGACCCGATGGAGCGGATTATATCGACCCCAATAATTCCGCAGGCGTTCGAGGATGGGACGTTCTTGCTTCGGCGGATTTAATGCTGATAGGGACTCGATTTCGTCATCCGTCGTCGGATGACGCCCAGCATATCACGCGCTTTCTCGATACAGGAAAGCCGATCATCGGGATTCGGACATCGACGCATGCATTTAGCGGCAAAGGCAATTTTGGGGGCGTATCCTACGGCGAATTTGGACTCAAAATTCTCGGTGAGACTTGGGTAAGTCACCACGGAAAGCACAAAATTCAAGGCGGACGCGGAGTGCTCGAAGCGTCTCAATCGTCCAATCCTATTTTGAATGGCGTAACAGATATTTTCACAGCGTCGGATATCTACGGTGTTTCACACTTAACCAATGAAGATACGGTTCTGCTTCGCGGAGCGGTTACTGAGTCGCTGGATCCGAAATCGGCCAACGTTGTCGGCGAGCAAAACAAGGTCATGCAACCGTTAGCTTGGCTTCATCGATACCAACGTCCCAATGGCAGCGGAACCGGAAACGCATTCTGCACGACCAGTGGCGCTTCGCTCGATTTTGTGAATGAAGATTTGCGTCGCCTAATTGTCAATGCAGCGTATTATCTAACCGGTCGCGACGTTCCTGCCAAAGCCGACGTTGCCTTCGTCGATGCGTTCTATCCTAGTTTCTATGGCTTTATCAAGGATCCTTCCTTTTGGAAAAATGCCACTCTAAAACCCGACGATTTTGGACTTGGAAAATCTCCCGTTCGTCCAGATGTTCCTGAGTCTCCCGATTGGCCATTTCGCGACACTCCAAAAGCTAAGTTGCCCCCCAAGGACGCTGGTGCTTTGCGGCAATCTCCTCGGTTGCAATTTAAGCAGCGGCAAAGGATTGCATTTGTTGGCGGGTCGCTGGCTGAAAGAATGAATTTATTCGGTTACTTCGAAAGTCTCTTGCATACGCGTTTTCCTGACAAGCAACTCTGCATCCGCAATTTTGGCTGGCCAGCAGATGCCGTTGGACTGCAGCAGCGACCGGATAACTACTCCAAGATCGACGACCCTTTCGAAGTTTTCGGTCCCGAAGTTTTTATTTGCTTCTTTGGCTTCAACGAACACTTTGATGGCGTCTTACCCGAGAAATTAAAAGCGTTTCGAGATCAGTATCAAACGTGGATCGACAATGCGAAAAAGAAATTTACCAAGGACGGTGTCGAGCCAAAATTTGTTCTGATTAGCCCGATTGCTTTCGAAGCATCGGATAGTCGCTATCTCCCTGACGGTGCGTCAGATAACAAAGTCTTGGAAGCTTATACTAAAGAAATCGCCAAGCTGGCAAACGAGAGTGCCTTTCCGTTTGTTGATTTGTTTGCTCCCACTCTCAAAGCATTTAACGAAGTAGCGGGAATACAGCACACGACCAATGGCGCCCATCATAACGAGCACGGCGACCGAGTCATCGCGGTGCAGCTCGATCAAAGCCTTTTTGACGATCGGCATCCAACAGGTGTCGATATTTCAAAATTTGCGAAGATTCGAGAAGTAGTCAACGACAAGTCTTGGATGCATTTGCAAGACTATCGGATGCTCAATGGCTGGTACGTCTACGGTGGTCGCCGGACTTGGGATACCGAAACCTACCCTAAGGAATTTCAAAAAATCCGCAAAATGGTCGACGTCCGCGATCAGTACATTTGGGATTTACTCGCCGATAAGCCCGTTGCCGACAAACCTGATGACTCAAAGACAGGCGAAGTTTTTATTCCCGAGACAATGTTTGGAACTCGTGACGAGAAGTTTCGCGAAAAACGCGAACCAACCACCTTGATTTATCCGACGCCGGAAGAGTCGATCGCACAGATGAAAGTTCCTGAAGGCTTTGAAGTACAATTATTTGCCTCGGAACGCGAATTTCCCGAGTTTGCGAATCCTACGCAGCTCGCCTTTGATAGCCGCGGTCGATTGTGGGTCTCATGCATGATCAATTACCCGCAATGGCTACCAGGGGCGTCGAAGCCAGGTGATAAGCTTTTTATCTTGGAAGATACTGACAAGGATGGCAAGGCCGATATTTGCAAGACGTTTTACGATAAGCTGATTTGCCCGACGGGTTTCCAGTTTTTTCAAGATGGGGTTTTAGTGGTCGATGAACCGCGTATCCTCTTTCTTCGCGATACCGATGGCGATGACAAAGCCGATGAAGCGACCCAGCTCATCGATGGAATTGCGACCGACGATACTCATCACACCATGGGGGCTTTCGAGTTCTCACATAGCGGTCGACTCTTTATGTTGGAAGGCGTTTCGATGTCAACGGCACTGGAAACTCCTTGGGGGCCGTTCCGCAACAAGGGGCCATCGGGAGCTTATGTTCTCGATCCGCTCTCGATGAAAATGGAACATTTTCGGACTCCAGGTTATGGAAATCCATGGTGCTTAGTCTTCGATCAATGGGGGCAGGGAATAATCGGCGACGGAACCAATGCCCAGCAACATTGGACAAGCCCACTCTCTGGATTTCCAGTTTCATCGCGCCGAACGATGACTCCGAATTTTGATAACGAAGGAATGCGACCAGCCGTCGGCAACGAATTCTTGCTATCGCGGCATTTTCCTGACGATGTTCAAGGGCAATTTATTTATGCTTGCGTGATCAACATGCACGGTATGCCACGCTTTACCATGGAAGACGAAAGCGGAACGGCGGGTTTTTCTGGCAAACGCATCGAAAATCTGTTGGATTCAACCGATAATTTCTTTCGTCCGGTCGATCCGCAGATCGGACCCGATGGTGCACTTTGGTTCGGCGATTGGTGTAGCGCTTTAATCGGGCACATGCAGTATTCTCAGCGCGACCCGAATCGCGATCATGAACACGGTCGAATGTATCGACTGATTAACAAAAACAAACCGCTGCTTGAACCGGTTACCCAAGCTGGTAAAACAATCCCTCAGTTATTACAACAACTTAACGAGTACGAGCCACGAACACGCTATCGAACGCGAACCGAACTGCGGACCCGCAACGCTGACGATGTTTTGGCAGCCGTTTCTCAATGGATCGATGGCGAGTCGTCGCCAAACAAACTTTGCGAAGCCATGTGGACGCAGGAGAGTTTCCGTCGACTAGATCCAAAGTTGGTCGATCGCATTATGGAATGCGATGACTTTCATGCTCGAGCCGCCGTCGTTCACAGCGTGATCGACACGCGAGACTATTGTCCAAATGCCTTTGCTTTGCTTCGCCGAGCTGCCAAAGATAACCACCCACGAGTTCGTTTAGAAGCGGTGCGAGGACTTAGCTTTTTCCAATCGCTTGAATCTGTGGAAGTCACGCTAAGCGTTACCGATCTTCCGCTCGACTACTGGTTGGACTACACCATCGAGCATACTTTGCTGGCTTTAAAGCCCATCACTGACGAAGCCGAGAAGAGCGGGACTTTTTTCGCAAATGCCCCGAAGAAATGGAAAGACTATTTCGACACCTTCAAACGCTCAACCGGTCCAGGCGGTTTGGCCGTCAAACCGCTCATGACGGCCGAGGATCCCGAGGCTAGCCAAACGCAGCGAGAAAAAGCCATCACGACGCTGGCTGGTATCAAAGGCGGCAAAGCAAAACAAGGTGAAGTTGTCTTTACTCGCGTCTGTTCGGCCTGCCATGTGATTGGGAAAGTTGGCAAGGAATTTGGTCCGAAACTTGAAGACGTTGGCATCAAGTACAAACGAGAAGAGCTTGTAAAGCATATGCTTTGGCCAAATGAAAAAATCGCGAAGGGGTTCGAAACCGTTCAAGTGCTCACGACGGATGGTGAAGTCATCAACGGCTTTATTCTCAAGGAAACAGAGGCGGTACTAACGCTAGGCACATCGACCGGAAAGCCAGCCGAAGTCCTCAAGGACGATATCGAAGTTCGCAAGGAGATGAATGCTAGTTCGATGCCCGAGGGACTCATCAAAACCATCGCGCCATCGGAGTTTCTCGATCTACTCGAATTTCTCGCGGCGCAAAAGAAAGTCGACAAGTCGAAGGAAGAACCGTAGCGAAAGTCGTCAAGACTTTCGAGTTCGCCTTCGGCTGACTGTTAAACGAAATTCTTGCTGCTGGCGGATTGAAAAATGCGATTAACCAAGTACCCCTAAATTTAGGTAGTTATTCTTAACTGCCTCTTAAACGCGTTCGGCAACTCGGAGTTTTGCACTCCGCGAACGCGGATTTTCTTGACATTCACGATCGCTTGGCCCAATTGGCTTTTTGGTTAGTCGATTGAGTAAAGGGTGATCGCGAAAAGCGTTCTTCACCAATCGGTCTTCGAGCGAGTGGAAACTGATGGCGAGAAAGCGGCCGCCCGGTGCTAGGTGTTTCGGGAGCTCTTGCAACGCAAATTGAAGATGTTCAAGCTCTTCGTTGACGGCGATCCGCAACGCTTGAAAAGTCCGTGTCGCTGAGTCGACCCGCCCATGCGTTCGTCCCGGCACGACGCGATGAATAAGGTCGTGAAGTTGCTCGGCGGTCGTCACCGGATTGCTTCGACGGCGTTCGACGATCGCTTTGGCAATTCGGCGACTAAACCGTTCTTCTCCGAACTCGTAGATGATATTGGCGAGCTTCTCTTCGCCGATCCACGCGAGTAATTCACTGGCAGGTATTCCTTCGGTTGGATTAAATCGCAAATCGAGTGGCCCACCCGTTCGAAACGAGAAACCTCGATCGCGACATGCCAGTTGGTCACTGGATAATCCTAGATCGAGCAGAATGAGATCAATCTGAGGAATGGAGAGTTCTTCAAGCACCGTTGGCAGCTCGCGATAACTTTGACATACCAGATCGATACGCGGAGCATCCTGTACACCGATCGCCTGTACACCGATCGCCTGTACACCGATCGATAGAATACTGCGAGATCGTTCAATGGCCTCCGGATCGCGATCGAGTCCAATGAGTCTGCCTGATGCGTTTAGTTTTTGAAGCAGCAATTTTGCATGACCAGCTCCACCTAACGTCCCATCGACGAGCGTCATCGATTCCGAGACGTTTGACCATTCGATAACTTCGGCGTTGAGAACAGGTACATGTGCGGTAGCAATTGGCAACATGCACTTACATGATCGTTGAAGAGAACAAAAGAAAAACCGTCCGCCAGCTTCGGGCAGGAATGACTGCTGCTTCACAGTCAAGCCTGCGGAAAAAGCCAGTGGCCGTAGGCTTTTTCTCTTCCCGAGCTGGAGAACTTCGGTCTTTGAGGTACCACCCATCCAGGTGGTTCGACGAAACCTTCAAACTCAGCATATCCATCTGTCGTGCTGAGTCAACCGAATACTTTGGCCAACTTTAGCGGAATCGTTCGGCTGTTTCCGTAGGTCCATTGGCCACCGGGAGTTGCATCGCCAGAATAATTCTTTGGACGCTTGTTGCGAATCGTCGACAAATGGGAAAGGCAGCTAAAAAAACCATCATTTAACCGGCAAATTGCCCCTAGACTTGCCCGAATCGCGTGATCATTGCAGACGACCTTAATAGAAATATTACGGTCAGCCACGGTTACCTGGCGAGCCACAAATCTCTCAGGATGCAACCCGCACATCTGCAGTGTAGCGTGACGCTCCGCCGTCGCAAATCACGACGGCGGAGCGTCGTGCAACACTTTTCTCTACCGCAAAAATTGAATCCGATAGAACACAGCCCGACCGATTTATCTATTGTTTCGCATCGCTTGCAAGCATCAGCTTTTCAAGTTCTTGGCGCGGATGGTTGGCGATGAATCGATCGAGTTCCGCTAGTTCAGGCTTCGTGTCGCTGAGTCGTGATTTTCGAATTACCAGTCGAGCTGAGACGGCTGTTGAATCGCCTTTGGTGCCGGTGGCTTTCAACGAAACTCGGTCCTGTTCATCCTTGATCATTTCGACTGTGATATCGAGCGTGTTGCCAGGCTCCATGAAGTCGGCAAATTTCACGTTCTTGGCTTCTTCTAAGTGAAGTACGGAACAGTTGAAGTCGTCGGTTGCACGAATCAAGAGGCAAGCTGCTTGATACAACGCTTCCAGCATCAGGACTCCGGGCATCACAGGAAAGAGCGGAAAATGATCGCGAAGGTAGTCTTCGTCGGCTCGAAGGGTCCGCGTCGCCGTGATCCTCTGCCCAGGAATGAGTTCGGTAATTTGATCGAGTTGTCGAAACTTCATAGTGGAGATCGTTTATGCAAAGCGGAGCTGAAATTGCCGGCCGAAAATAGAGCGGTACTAGGCATTCTGCCGTCAAATGTTAAGCTTATCAACGGTATTACCGAAGAATTCTTTAACTATTTAAAGCAAATGTTTCAGACACTACCGACCGCTCCACCCGATTCGATTCTCGGACTCGCCGACGTTTTTCAAAAAGACCCTCGCGATAAAAAGATCAACTTGACCGTCGGTGTCTATCGAGACGAACAAGGTCAGACGCCGATTTTAGCGACCGTCAAGGAAGCCGAACGACGACTGGTCGCAGATGAAAAGTCGAAAGGATATCTCGGAATCGACGGACATCCGGACTACCTCAAACAAGTCGTCGAGCTTGCCTTGAAGGATGCAGCCGAAACGAATCGTGTCGCTGCGGTTCAGACTCCCGGAGGAACCGGAGCTTTGCGAGTCGGCGCGGAAACAGTCGCGCGATTCTTTCCAACGTCTCGTGTTTGGGTAAGCAATCCGACCTGGGTCAATCATAATTCGATTTTCGCCGCCTGCGGATTAGATGTCGAAACCTATCCGTATCTCGGTGCCGACAAAACCTCGTTCGACTTGAATGCCATGCTCGAGCACCTTCAGACGCACGGGCGCGAAGCCGACTTGGTTTGCCTGCATGCTTGTTGTCACAATCCAACAGGCATTGATCCGTCGACCGATGATTGGATCGAGATTGCGAAACTTATGAAGAGCAAACGGATGATTCCGTTTGTCGACTACGCCTACCAAGGATTTGGAGAAGGTTTGTATGAAGATGGAATCGGCTTACGAACACTTTTGGCTTCGAATCCAGAAGCGATTATCTGTAGTTCGTATTCCAAGAACTTTGGCTTGTATAGCGAGCGGGTAGGGGCTGTCATGTTCGTTCATGAGAATCCGTCTAGTGCGGCAGCAACATTGAGCCAGTTAAAACAAACCGTGCGTGCCAACTATTCAAATCCTCCTAGACATGGAGCTGCGACAGTCGCCTTGATTCTTGGCGACGCGAAGCTTCGATCGGAATGGGAACTTGAAGTAGCTGCGATGCGCGATCGCATTTCAAAAATGCGTTCAATGTTCGTTTCAGGCATGGCCTCGACCAATGCCGGACGCAATTTCAGCTTCTTGCTCACGCAGAAGGGAATGTTTTCCTATACCGGTCTGTCGCCGATGCAAGCCGACTGGCTCAAGAGCGAACGCGCCATTTATTTGGTAGGAACCGGTCGGATCAACGTGGCTGGTATCAGCGAATCCACCGTGTCGTATATCTGCCAATCGATCGCTGATTGCTTAGCAGCCACCGGAAAAAGCTAAGCTACGTCTTCGAGTGAAAGACAATGGCATATTTCTTTAATATTGTTTATGGGATCGCGATCCTCTTTTGCCTTCCGTGGCTGATCATCCGAAGTATTCGAACAGGTCGATACCAAGCTGGCTGGAAAGAAAAATTCTTCGGTTACGTTCCTAAAGTAGAATCAGCAAATTCAGTTGTTTGGCTGCACGCGGTGAGTGTAGGCGAAGTCCAACTGCTTTGGACGTTGGTCGCAGGAATCGAGAAGCGTTATCCAAGTTGCAGCCTGTGTATTTCAACTACGACGCAGGCTGGAATGGAGATCGCTGAAAGGGCTTTCTCCAAACATACGGTGTTCTATCTGCCATTGGATTTTACATGGTCGGTTCGTCAAGCGATGAAACGAATTCAGCCAAAGCTGCTCGTGCTGGTCGAACTCGAGGTCTGGCCGAACTTGATTCGAGCAGCCAAGCGCGCAGGTTGTGCGGTGGTGATCGTCAATGGTCGACTTAGCAAACGCAGTTTCGAAGGGTACCGCCGATTTCGCTGGCTCATTCGACCCTATTTTGCGATGTTGGATTTCGTTGCCACACAAGATGCTGACTATGCGACCCGCTTTGAAGCGATGGGAGTGGCAAAGTCTCGGGTCTTATCGGTTGGAAATCTGAAATTCGATGGTGCATGCCCAGATCGCGCGCATTCCGAAGTTGTTGTGCGCAAGACTCAACTTTGTCTAGCCACGGATGACGTAGTGTGGGTCGTAGGAAGTACGCAAGCGCCGGAAGAGCAATACGCCTTGGACGTTTTTCGAAAGATCAAGCCAACTTTTCCGAAACTCAAACTGATCGTGGTTCCACGTCAACCCGATCGATTTGACGAAGTCGGGCGATTGCTCGCGACCTCCGGTTTTAAAGTTGATCGGAGAAGCCAACGCGAGCAATCCTCATCAATCGGTTGGGAGATCCTGCTAGGCGACACGGTAGGCGAACTACGATGGTGGTGGGGACTGGCAGATATCGCCTTTGTCGGTGGCAGCTTTGGCGATCGCGGTGGCCAAAACATGATCGAACCAGCAGCCTTCGGTGTTTCGACGGCTGTCGGGCCCAATACCAAGAATTTTGCTGATATCATTCGCATTCTTCGAGAATCACAAGCCATAACGCAGCTCGATTCGCCTGAAGATCTTTACACTTGGGCAGTAGAGAATCTTACGTCCGAAGAACATCGACGAAGCATCGGGACTAGAGCCAGCCATATAGCCGCCGAGCATCGCGGAGCCCTTGAAAAGACCTTGGATGCCCTTTCGCATTGGTGCACAAAGCCAGCAAAATAGATGACTTTTGTCATTGCGCAGCGAGTCGAAAATCCAAATTGCCTTTTTAAAAAGTCGATGTTCGAGCCACAGCATTTCGGCGCGAGGGTGTCTCGCCCGCTAACTAAAGGTCGAAGCAATGCTTGTATTTCGGTGCGCGGGCGTCCCGCCCGCAAAGGCCGGAGTTGCGCAGCACCGCCCGTTCGCGGCCAAGCTATAATGATTTTTCATTAGCTATAATGATTTTTCATTGCCGAAGAATTTTTGAGATTGTCTATCTGGTCGCCCACCCCCCGCTTGTTGGAGAAGCAACGTTATGTTTTTGTCGAGATCGCTGTCAACTTCCGTTTTGTTCGTTTCTCTCAGTTCTGTTTTTGCAACGCTTTACGCCGACGATTCTATGAACAATTGGACACGCTTTCGCGGAGCCAATGGGCTAGGCGTACTCGAAGACTGTTCCGTTTCGCTACCGTGGAAACCCGAGCAAGTACTTGGTCAAATTGATTTGCCAGCCTTTGGTAACGGCTCACCCGTCATCTGGGGATCGACGGCATTTTTGCTTTGTGGCGACCAATCGAATGCTGATCGCTATCTTGTGGCGGTCGATATTGAAAAGCCACGTAAGCTCTGGGAAAAAAAGTATGCTTCGAGTGTGCATAAGCTTCATGTGCTTAGCTCATTTGCCTCGAGTACCCCCTGCGTCGACGCCAAGCAAGTTTATTGTGCTTGGGGTTCCCCTGAAAGCCTAACAATCAAGGCCTTCACGCATGACGGCCAAGAAGTTTGGTCGCGTGATCTAGGGCGGTATGAAACACAACATGGATTTGGAACGTCTCCAATTATTGTTGGCGATCTTGTGGTGTTATTCAATAGTCAAGATGCCGAGGAACTTCCTGCAGGCGTTGAACCAGGAACAGAATCGATGATCGCTTTGGATCGATCGACGGGCGCCACGGTATGGGAGACGCCGCTCAAGGCTACGCGAGTTTGTTATGGGGTGCCTTGTGTAACGACCATCAATGACAAAGAAGCAATCTTATGTTCGAGTACCGGGAGCGGCTTTTTCGCTCTCGATGCGAAAACGGGAACGCCTCTTTGGTCGCCAGTTCCATCGATTTTTGAAAAGCGAGTCTGCTCTTCGTTGCTTCACACCGGCTCGCTTTTGATATCGACTGAAGGCTCTGGCGGCGGCGGAAATATACTGTTTGCCGTCAAAGACGACGGCTCTCAGGAAGAGGTTTATCGCATTTCGAAGGCGGCTCCCTACGTCCCAACGCCGATTGCGAAGCGCGACATGATTTTTTTATGGGCGGACAATGGCGTCGTTTCGTGTCTCGATGCGAAAACGGGATCAACGCATTGGAGCGAGCGGATAGGCGGTGACGTTTCGAGTTCGCCGGTTATTCTTGGTGATTCGTTAATAGGCATTTCACGCCTGGGCGTCGTTACTATTTTGGCTGCCGATAAAACATTTCAGAAGCTCGGTGAAGTGGCGATGGAGCAAACTGTGCGATCGACACCTGCAGCTACGAAAGATCGGATACTCATTCGCAGCGATGAACAGCTTTGGGTTATCGCACCGTGACTATCTTCGATTCGAACAAGCTCTTAACGCTAGCTCGCAATGGCGATACCGCAGCTACGGGGCAGTTGTTCGATCATTTTCGACCTTACTTGTTCGTCATTGCGCAACGTCAACTGGACGGTCGCTTAAAGGGGAGACTCGATCCAAGCGACGTACTCCAGACAACGTTTTTAGAAGCCCATCGAGACCTACCTGATTTCCGAGGTCGAGATATCAATTCGCTCTTAGCATGGCTTCGACATATCTTGCGCAACAACATCGAAACCGTCCACCAACGCCATTTGGGGGCATTGAAGCGTTCGGCAAAACGAGAAATCGGCGGCATTATTCGAGATGCCGACGGCCAGCCTTTGCCGTTGGAAAAGCTGCTGCAAGCAGACACATCGTCGCCGAGCCAGCGGGCAATGCGAGACGAAGCCGCTGCGTCGCTCGCGCTTTGCATGACACAAATTCCGGAAACGCAATGCGAAGCGATTCGTCTTCGGTATATCGAAGGGCTATCATTGCGAGAAATCTCTGAGCGCATAGACAAGTCGGAGATGGCCGTTGCCGGCTTGCTCAAACGCGGCCTTAAATCGCTTCGCACCGATCTTGTCGCCTTTCAGAGTTCGAGCCAGCAACTCTAGTATCGCACATCATCGGCTCGCAATTGGACAATCCCAAAAGTCATTCTTTCTAAGCCGATCGACAGCATTGGGCGCAAAGAAAAGCTTCCCCGCTCGCTTGACACCTCTCTACAGTGCATCGCCTCAGCAGAACTGCAGCTGACATCGAGGCAGATCGTCAATGGAAGAGTTTGTTTAGTAATCCCGTATTGAAATTCAAGGATAAAAAGATGTTGAAGAATTGGTTTGTAAGTGCTGCGTTCGTACTCGTTGGTTCAGTGTTCGCTACGTCGAGCTTTGCGGACGAGAAAGTGTTAGTAAAGGACGACATTGTCGGCGTCGCCGCGGGCAACGAAGCGTTTTCAACGCTGGTTGCTGCCGTGAAAGCGGCTGGCTTAGTCGAGACTCTAAAAGGCAAGGGGCCGTTCACGGTTTTTGCCCCAACCAACGAGGCGTTTGATAAGCTCCCGAAGGGAACGGTTGAGTCGCTTTTAAAACCTGAAAACAAGGAGAAGCTGGTTGCGATCTTGACTTATCATGTTGTCGCTGGAAGCGTGAAAGCGGCTGATGTCGTGAAATTGGATAAAGCCAAGACCGTACAAGGATCGGACGTCACAATCGAGATCAAAGATGGTAATGTGTTTTTGAACGGCAAGGCGAAAGTTGTCAAGACTGACATTGCGGCGTCAAACGGCGTCGTGCATGTTATCGACACAGTAATACTACCTCCATCAAAGTAGTATTCAAGTTGCCGGCTAGGTAACAATCACTTGACTTAAAGTAAGGCCCGCGTCGATTGACGCGGGCTTTTTTTGCAAAGGCCAATTTTGGATCGATTCGCTTTAGTCCACTCGATGGGTAGCACTGAAAACTCTAAATCGCAAATTCGGATTGCTGCAGCGACTTCGCCAAAGCTGCTTCCGAGGCGGGGTTCGCCGACTAATTTACTTATCAGGAGACGGTTAAAGAAATTCCACGCTTGTCTCGAATACCAATGCCGTATCAGATCTTCGATCCGCATGGTTTGGCTGGCTTGATCTACTGGTATGCCATTTGCCCTCAACATTATTTTGTTGTTATTTGTTGCGCAATTTAGCAATCGCAACAATCAGGAAGCGGCTCTTGCGCCGGCAGCAGTACCATGCTCGCCAACGTTACCTGTCTACTATACGAAGCAAAAATTCGTTGCGGCGCAGGATACTCGCTCCAATCGGCGATGGGGCGCCTCGCGTTGCGACATTCTTTGGGATAACGAACCCCATTCGCCCTTCCGCATTCTTCTTAGCCTCCTCCATGAATACCGGCGTCGTCATCGCAACTTTTTCCTTTACTTCATTCGCACCACTGAAGTAGTTTCAGGATTTCATTTTCGCACTGCGGAAAATCCGCCGTCCATTCCAATGACTTGCCCAGTCATCCAGCTTGACGTTGAAGAAAGTAAATACTCGGCTAAACTCGCAACATCCTCGACTGTGCCAACTCTCTTCAGTGGATAAAGTTCGCACATCGACTTCCGCTTCTCGGGCGTCGAAAGGAATCGAGAAGCCAATCGTGTTTCCGTCAAAGCCGGCGCGATACAGTTCACGCGAATAGATGGTGATAGCTCGGCTGCTAGGGTCCGCGTCAATCCTTCGACGGCTCCTTTACTGGCCGCAACCGAGGCATGCATGGGTAAGCCTTGAGCAACAGCAACGGAACTAAACAAAACGATTGCCGAAGTTTCCGGAACCTGCAAAGCTGGCAAGACAGCTTGGATACAACGAACAATGCCAACAACATTGAGCACATAGTCGTCGATCATTGCTTGAGGTTTCAATTGGCGAATGCTCCCCAAGTTTATCGATCCAGGGCAGTAAGCCAGTCCATCAATCGACGACGGCAACTTACTTGCGTCAATTTCATCCTTGGTCACGTCAAGTTGCAGATAGGCTACATTGGGCAGACTCTCTAAGTTTTCGTTGGTTCGAGAAAGTACAGTGACACTCGCACCGCTTTCAAACAATCGCCAAACCAGCCCGAAGCCAATCCCATGACTCCCCCCTACGATCACGTAGTTTTTGTTTACCATCATGTTCTTACCGTCGTTAATCGAAGTTCATCAAGGTCGACTTCTCCGGCCATCTCTTGAAGTTTGGATACGGCACGCGCTTCGAGTTGTCGAACACGTTCTTTGGAGACACCTAGTCGATTAGCGAGATCCTGAAGAGTCCGCACCTGTCGATGAGAACCCAGTGCATAACGGCTGCGAATGATGAATCGCTCGCGGCGATCAAGTCGCTTGAGCATGAATGCCGTCAGCGAACGCAGGCCTCCCCAAAATTGATCGGTCATCGTTGAAGGTTGTTGAGAATCGAGCTGCTCAAATGCCCATTCTTCTGCGTCGCGAACAAATCGAGCTTCATGCTCACGAGCCGCCACAACGCAGTGATAAGCGGTTCGAGAAACAGCCCGGTATGCATAGGTGCTAAAGCGAAAACCGCGTTCAAAGTCAAACTTTTCAACCGACTGCATCAGAGTAACGATTCCTTCGCTCAACATTTCGTCGAAACATTGTTGCGGCGTGACATATTTTTTGACGATCGATATGACCAAACGGATGTTTGCTTGGATGATATGGTCTCGAATTTCTTGTGCGCTTCGCATCATCTTCTCGATGGAGTCGATCGCCTGTGGGTCGGGAGTATTGACATCGATACCAGCGCGAAGTTCAGAAGCGCGAAATTTAAGTTCATTCATTTGACGGAACAAACTTTGTTCTTCTGCGGGCGTTAATAAACCGGCTTGGCAAAGCCGGCTCAAGTGCTCCGGCAACGATCGAAGTTCTTCGACCTCTTTAGCGAGCGATGTTTTTTCCTCCAAGACGATATCGAGGCATTCGACCTCGGACGCTTTAAAACTAGCGTTCGGGATGAATTCGATGCTCATGCACAGCACGGCTGCCGTTCGCTCAGAAATCGTCCCCTTGTGTTCCATTTTTTGCTTCTTGCCGCTACTGGGCCTTTTAAGAGCAACCATTTTTAAAACCTCCAGTTAATGTAAATCGTTCAAACCGTTCATCCTTTATACCGGTGGTTGGCGTCGGCGACAACCAACAAAACGTTCAAAACGTTCAAAGTTTAAATCTGAGTTCGCGATATTAGGCGAGTGTTCTCGATCCTTTCGTATTGAAAACACTTGATTCATGGCGTATAATGAGATGTGGCAAGTTTACGACCTGACTGAATGAGATTTTTAAAAAACGGCCAAAACGACCATTAATGAAAGATTTACTCTCTCCCAAGCAGGTTGCCAGAGCGTTCAATGTGAGCGAATCGTCGGTAAAGCGTTGGTGTGATAGTGGTCAAATTCCGACGCAATACACCGTCGGAGGGCATCGCCGGATCAACTTGAGCACGATGATAGCGCTAGTGCGGGAAGGAAAGCACACCTTGGTGCATCCTGAAGCACTTGGACTGCCGGCGACAAGTGGTCAGACCATTCGGGTGATCGACCGGGCGAGAGAGCAAATGACGTTGGCATTGCTTGAAGGCGAAGAAGCTCGATGCCGCCAACTTGTCATCGATTTATACTTGGCCGAACACAGCCTGAGTGTGATTTGTGACGGAGTGCTTTGCGCATCGTTTGCGGACATTGGTGATCGTTGGTCCTGTGGGACAGCAGAAATCTATCAGGAGCGGCGCGGCTGCGAAATTGCTTTGCATATCTTGAAAGATCTTCGATCTTTAATCCCTTCGACTCCAACTGGTGCGCCCTTAGCGATGGGTGGGTCACCTGCTGGCGATCTCTATAGTCTCGGCACGGCGATGGCAGAGTTGGTACTTCGCGATTCAAGATGGAATGCCGTGTCATTGGGTGACAATCTACCATTCCATACACTCAGTGCGGCGATTCGAACGAACCACCCCAAGCTATTCTGGCTTAGTTGTACTTATATCGCGGATGAACAGGCGTTCCTTGATGGTTATCGAGCGCTCTACGATGAACACAGTGCCGAAGTCGCATTTGTGCTAGGAGGTTTCGCGTTGAGCGAAGAAATCCGCCGCAAAATTAACTATTCGGCCTACTGCGACAACATGCAGCACTTGGAGGGATTCAGCCAAACATTACGGGTCGCACTCGAAAAGCAGTCACCTGCATGACCATCGGCATTCGCAAATGGGGCATAAAGATAGTAGGCGGAGAACTCTTAGCAGCACAAACGTTCCTTAGATTTACCTCTCGAATGGATCGCTGGAAGATTCGATGGATATTTTCCGTTGCTTTCGCTCTCGATCTAGAACTTGATACGACTCGATGGGATCGAATCTCGATTCACGAAAGCTGGCGAGAGCGGCGACAGACCAGGTGGTAGCCATCATGGAAATGAACTGGTCCTTGCCATGTGGGTCGCCGTTGTCAAAAAACACCTGGACTGGTTTAGCGCGTGTTGCGACGTGCCATGATCCGTCCGATTCCTGAGTCCCGAGGAGAAACTTGATTCCCTTGATGAATTCACGTTCCCGATAAACGCTCGTTTTGTCGTAATACGAAACTTGAGCCAAGATCAAGAGTGATTGGCCGGTCGCGTAGGCATCGCTTGCCATTTCAGGGGTCTGGCCCCAACCACCGTCGCCACGTTGCTGGCTCCAAAGTTTTTCAGTACGCATTCTCAGTCGGTCATTGTCTCGCAAATCCTCCGCCCCTTTCGAGAATAAATCGGGCGAGTTCGTCGTTTCGTTTGCCGGTGCAAGTAATTCGCGGGCGTGCTCTTTTTCCAGCATATAGTCCAACCAAATCAAGCCATTCAATTCTTCAAGGCTATCGGTTTCGTCCGCATGACGCGACCACTCCCTTGCTTTCATAAAAACTTCGCGAAGCCGCTTAGTCTCAGCGCAGTCAACTCCGTAGGCTCGCAATCCATAGACGGCGATGGCAGTTGTCATCGAGCGAGAAGAAGCGGCGGGTGGTCGCAACGACTGAAAGTTCCATGCACCATCTTCTGCTTGGGTCTGCAGGAGGTATTCGAGCATCGCGTCGATCGTCGCATTGTGTTTCGCTCCCGCCAAATCCATCGCCCAAAGGCCGTAAGCCACCGTAAGAGCTTGGCCGCCCACACCCTTGCCTTCACGCATCGATTCTCGCTTTCCGGAAAAAGACTCTTCCGTAAACTCCAAAATGGATCGAGTTAATTCATGTTGCCAAAAGTCGGTGGGAGGTTCGCGGTGAACACTAAAATTATCTGAATAGTGGCGGCGATTTAGCGATTCGGCTAAAAGAGGAAGCGTTTGATGATGGCACGAAAAGCACTGTCGGTTTGACGGATAATTCTTGGCCCCTTTTTCTATCAATGCATAACCGCGATCCAATGCTTCGGTCAAACCATCCGACTTCCGAAACGCTAGTTCTTCCTGCCACGAGACTCGCTCCCTAATCGACTTTGCTTTAGCGTTCCCCTCTCCAAAGATGGAACTCGATATCGGAACATGTAAGAGGAAGCAAAAGCTAAAGGCGATCAAGTTCTTTATAGGAAGCATGCGATTACCCTCACCACCATCATGAATCGAGTCGATCTGATATTCTACAGGCAAAATGGCCTCGCAAACAATGTATTACCGAATTCATCGGAAAATTGTCGCTCAACATACTACCACATCGTACGCGTACCCTATGCAAGTCACGAGTTCAAATATTTCCCGATGTCCGGAATGCCGATTGCAAATTGACCGGTGCGGTAAAGAGTCGGATCAGGGCTCGATCTTGGTTTTGTTGAACGATGCTCATGTCGAGCGGATTGACCTGACCGTCTTTGTTCAAATCGTAGATATTGAAAATGTTTGCTGAGTTCATCGCGTACGACAGATTGTTCCGGACAAACTTAAAATCGGTCGTATCGGTGCGAACAATCGTTGGCGTTCCGAAATTGCCTTGATCAACATCGCCGACGGCGTTACCGACTTCGTAAAGTCGATCGCAGTGATCGGATTGCCGCTTCCGTCGCCAAACGCAGAACTTGTCGATCGATTGTAAAAGAGCTGTCGATTCTTGACGATCGAATTCGCAGTGATACTGAACGTTACCGTGGTGTCGACCAAACCATCGTTGGCGGTGATCGTGATCAATTGATTCACCAATCTTGTCGTCGGTTGGTAAGACCAACTCCAAGTACCATCGAGATTCTTGACAACATCTCCTACCGTTGCACTTAAAGTTACCATATCGCCGTCGATATCGTTCCAGGTTCCCGCGTTCGTAAACGTATCCAATACGTTTACGGTAACGCTGGCGAAATTTCGCGCCAACGTTGGCGGATCGTTGCCAGGGTTGACAAGTATACTGGCAATTACGGTTGTCGAGCTGAGCGAACTCGTAAAGAGTTGGCTTGGAATGACCGCTGTACCTTCCAATGTTTCATCCGATTGCTCCCAAGCTCGATACGACAAACCGACTACGATTCCGTTGAAATTCAAGGCTGGCAAGAAGCCTACGCGCGAGTTGCTATCGCTGGCTAACAAGAGGACTTTGCCGCCTAAGAGTTGCGACGCAACCGCCGAGTAATTCGTCCCATCGGTGGCATACTCCCAAATTCCATTGCTATTATCAACAGCCGTGACGGCTAAACCGAGGGCAGGGCCATCCGCATCGATGACCTGACTGGTCAGCAACGAAGAAACCAGGGTTCCTGGATTTGACGCGACTAGCAGATCCTCGTCGATTGCTTGCAACGCATTCGATCCCGATGAAAATGGAGCTTGATTGATGATTATCCGGAAGGACGTGACATAATTGCCATTGTCTAGGCCAAGTATGACGGTGCTCTGTCCAGGCGTGTACTGCGGTTTGACTATGAAGAGAACGTCGTCGGCAGTGTCAAAATCATTATCCGGGCCTGCATTGCGAAGTTCATAAGCAACAGGCGAACGAGCATCGATCGGATTCAGTTCTTCGCTGAACGTCAACCTCACGTCGGTCGGTAGCGTAGCTGACAACGCCGCGATAATGGAAGTCGAGACAACTGTTGGCCGGTAATAGAATTCTCGTTAGTGTCGTTACTTCCGTTCCGATCGACGTCCATGCTACCCACGCGTGGCAACCCGACTTCACCTGTGGCAGACAATGAGCTCGGCGATACGGTCAAGGATGCGGTACCTGGTTCGATTCCTGTCGTTAAAGCGGAAGAACCCGTAGTCCCCAGGACGAAACCGCCAGTCGGGACGTTGGATGCAGCGATATTGCCCAAGGCGGTAATATTCAATCCAGCGCTGAGAAACGCTTCGGTCAGTTTGTTCGATGTGAAAACTCCTGCCGCAGCTCCCAGACCTGCGAGCGAAGCTGCCAGTACTCCGACGACTTTGTCGATTTCCGTTCGATCATCGGCGCTGGCGACAACCGAGCCGTTGACAACGATACTGTCAGCTCCAGGACTCGCAACCGCGTCGCGAGGGTCGTCCCCGATCCAAGCTCGCGTCGTCATATCAAGCACATGAACCCCAGCGTCCGCAGCTACCGAGGCGGTGCCGCTGGCGGCCAGTCCAGCCGCGACAGACGTGATATCCTCGCTCGAATCTGCCGTGACGAAAAGATTCCCTTCGACATCGATCGTCGCACCCGAGTCGATGAATGCAGTGGTCTTCTTAGTCAGCTTGCTCACGTTTGCCTGGATGAAGTTGTTTCGTCCAATCCAAGCTTGACTCGATTCGTCAAGAATGACAGCGGTTGCCGAGCCTGCCACGCCTGCGGTCTCCGCGCCTCCACCAGCAGCCGCAATTCCGATCACGTCTTCTCGCGATGACACGGAAACCGCAAGTCCGGCCCCGCCATTGGACGTGATATTTGCATTCTCGCCCGTGTAGGCCTGAACGTTATCGGTGTGAGTCAGCGTGACGTTGGCCGCACCGATGCCCGCCGTTCCGGCCGCACCAACGCTACCGGCGAGACTCGTCAATGTGAAATTGCCCGTGGAAGCGACGCGAACCGCGCCGGTTGCATTCAGCGTCGAAGCGGCTCCGGCGGCGCTATCGATTTTTGCGATCGAGTTGGACGTTACATCGTATACCGAAGCCGATCCCGCGATGCCTGCGGAGTTGCCGATGCCCGCGTTGATCGACAATGTCTTGAAAACGTCAGTCGAAGTTGTCTCAATGGTGACGTTGCTCTTCGAGGAAACGACCACCGATCTTCCGATGGATGTTGTCGTGTGCTTTTCAATGATCGCCAGATCCAAGCCAGCTCCGACACCGATACTGCTAGGCGCGATCGTTAGCGAACCAGCCAAACTAGTCATCGTGATAGCGTCGATGGCGGTAACCGTAATCGATTGATTCGATACGCCTCTAATAGTCGAGTTCTGATTGATTGCGGCTCCATTGCCAATCATGGCACTCGTGTTGATCGTATCGATATTGATCACAACAGCTCCTGCCACGCCGACACCGCCGGTACTGGCTGAGCCCGCTACGGCAACACTCGTCGCAGTTGGATCGGGCAGCGGTCCAGGCAAGTCGATGACGGTCGGATTGATGGTCGTTCGCGCGGTGACCGATATCGCACCAGCCGCATCCGCACTGCCGCCTATAAAAGCGTCGGTTTGCGAGGTCATCAATCGCAAGGCAACCGAGCCACCGACGACGGGATTGTTCGACGCGTTAAAACCGGCGCCGACGGCTAGCGTTTGCGGGTTGAGCGCATCGGTTGCGTTGACGGTCAAGTTGCCCGTCGAGAGCAATTGTGAGCCGGTCTTAGCCGAGGCGAGCGTAGTGAAATTCACTTGCTCGATCGCTATGCTTCCAGCCACACCAACACCGCCCGTTCCGCCCGCCGCTGCCGCTCCCCAAATCACGAAGGAGTTCGCTTGTCCCGATGGCGTGATGGCTTCTAGCGTGACCCCTCCGCCGCGAAGGACTGAGCCCGATTCGATGGTAGCTGTGTTGGTGACGTTCAGTACATTGACGCCGATCGACGCGGCGACGTCCAAGCTACCTCCTTTGCTGCTGGAGTTGGAATTGGACGAGCTATTCCCGCTCGTCATAGCCGAAATGCCACTGGGAAGCGTGCTAACGCTGCCGGTATTCGGCGTCTGATTGCGTTGTTTGTTCGTGTTTTGATCGGGCGTACCCGACTGCGAATCCGCCCCCTTGGCTGTCGATTTGGTATCGATCGTACTGGTGGCGCTCGAAGTCGAAAGAACGTTCAGCGCACCAGCCAGCGTGAGGCTTCTCGAAAGGAACGCCGATGAGGTTTCTTCGTCGTCGTTAATGCTGGCACCCACGCCGATGCCGACGTTGCTGCCCGTCACCGTCGCATCGGCTTTCGCCGCGGATACGCGCGTGTGCGTCGCCCGGACGTCGCCGGTTCCGGTGAGCGTAACGGCTCCGCCGGTACCGAAGCTTGCCAGTGTCGTGTTAACGATGATGGCCAGTGCGACACTGCCTGCGATGCCGTTGGTGTTGTTACCGCCAGCGGTCGATTCGGTCGCGGCGATGTGATTGGCATTGGCAGCGACATTGAAATTGCGACCGGTTCCAACGAAGACGACGCTGTTATCGATGACCGCACTGACTTGATGATCCAGTCGGTTCAAGGCGAGCGAAGCACCGATGCCAACCGTATCGACCGTAGCGCCATCATCGTTCGGTTTCGCTTTGGATGCACTGGACGTATTGCTCGTCGCAGTGACAGTAATATCGGACACGTTGTTTAGACCGCCCACCGTTGCGCTGGAGTTGATTCGAGCTTCAGTCGTCGAGTCGATTAGGTTGAGTGCGACCGAGCCGGCGATGGCGACCGTTTTCGCACCTGCGCCTGAGATGGCTTCAGTGACAAACGTATGCCGAGTGTCGCCGGAGATACCCAACATTGCCGCGTCGACGATAAGGCCACGCGAATTGACCGAAGTACCCGAATCAATCACCGCGCGATTGATCACGTCAACATCGTTGATCGAAACCGCCGCACCAATGCCGACTGTGCCTGCCTTGGTCGCTTTGCCGTCGGCCTGAGTAACCTAGGAATTCGGGCTCGTCCGGTAGAATCTGTGGGTCAGTCGTAAAACCCTAAATCGATGCCACTAGAATTGTGGCAACTCCATCCGATCTGGGCATTTCCCCGACCGATGCGTTTGACGTCCTAAACGACGCTGCTTCGCGAGTCACTTCACATCACGGACTCCACAGCGAACTTAATGCGATATTGTAATAAGTCGCACTCGCGTTAAAATAGAGCGTGTTCCAGACTCTACTTAGCCTTACTCATATCGATCGTCTCCAATTTCAATGAACAACGTAACGATTCGCACCCACGATCGCAAAGTCGAGGTCGCTTGGTTTTCGGCGCTTTGTGGCGATGATTATCAGTATCTTGGCGTTCACAACGATCAGCTTCGAAGTAGCTACGAACATTGCGGCGATATTGTCCGCAAAGCTGACGCCAATGGTTATCAAAACATTTTACTTCCCTCGGGTTGGATTGCTGGGCAAGATGCGCTTGCCTTTGCGGCTGCTTTAGCTCCGCAAACAACACAGATTAATCAGCTTGTCGCGCTCCGTATGGGTGAAGTCTGGCCGACGATGCTGGCGCGGGCGATTGCGACCGTCGACCATATCGCTAAAGGACGTCTTTGCGTCAATATCATCTCGTCCGATATGCCGGGCACGAAAGAGAGCAACGAAGTACGCTATGCTCGAAGCAGCGAGATAATTCAAATTCTCCAAAAACTCTGGACGACTGAAGGGTCATTTGAATGGAGCGGTGAGTTCTACAAACTTTCATTGCCGACGACCGATCCTGCCAAAACCTATCAACAGAACGGTGGACCACTGATGTACTTTGGTGGCATTTCACCCGCCGCTCAAGATCTATGTGCGAAGCATTGCGACGTTTTCCTCATGTGGCCCGAAACCGAGGATCGAATCGCAGAAACGATGCGTGGCATGTCCGACAAGGCCGACGCTTACGAACGTCAAATCGATTTCGGATTTCGCGCTCATGTTATCGTTCGCGAAACCGAAAACGACGCGCGACAAGCGGCGAATAACTTGATATCAAGATTGGACTTGGCCAAGGGTCAGGAAATTAAAAATCGCTCGATGGATAGCCAGAGCGCCGGCGTCAGGCGTCAGGACGAATTGCGTGCCCAAAGCTCGGATTTATTTATCGAAGAGCATCTCTGGTCGGGAATCGGGTTGGCTCGAAGCGGTTGCGGGAGCGCCATCGTCGGCAATCCGGACCAAGTCTTCGAGAAGCTTAATCGCTACATCGACATGGGAATGCGTTCCTTTATCTTGAGCGGGTATCCGCATCTCGACGAATGCGATCTGTTTGCCAAATACGTTTTGCCGAAATTATCAACCTGTCGCCTGAACGAGGTTCAACGCCGACTCGTTCCCGATCCTGTAACACCGCTGACCACCGCCCCTAGACGGTAGCTGCCGCTCATTTTTTTAAAAAGCCAGTCAACGCCCTCGACCTTTCACACCTTATTTATCCATACAACCATTCATGCCCAATCCTGTTCGATTTGCTTTAGCTGGTTTCGGAGCGTGGGGAAAGTACCACGCGCAATCGATTTCGACGAACCCTGATTCTCGATTAGTCGCGATCACTGCTCCCTCGGAAGCTTCGCGACTGGAGGCTGCAAAACTCTACCCCGACGCGAAGATTTTCTCGGATGCGATGGCGATGATCGAATTCGGCGATTTCGACATCATCGATATCGTCACGCCAAGCGATACTCATCGGGCCATTGCCATCGCCGCGATGAACAAAGGGAAGCATGTCTTACTGGAAAAGCCGATGGCGATTACACTCGATGACTGCAAAGCGATTGTGGCTACGGCAAAGTCGACTGGTCGGCATCTGGCAGTCGGTCATGAATTACGATTGTCTTCGCAATGGGGTGAAATCAAGAAGATCATCGATAGCGGCACTATCGGGACGGCTCAGTATGTTCTTGTCGAGCTGCTTCGAAAGCCGTATCGATTAGGAGCCAGCGGTTGGCGTTACGATCCGAACCGGGTTGGCAGTTGGGTGCTCGAAGAGCCCATTCACTTTTTTGATCTCGCTCGTTGGTATTTAGAGTCGAGCGGCTCGCCGACAGAACTCTACGCCTATGGTAACTCACGCGATCAAACGCGACTCGGTTTATTCGACAACTTCAGCGCCATGTTTAAGTATCCCAACGGTTCGTATGCCGTCATCTCTCAAACGCTAGCGGCCTTCGAACATCATCAGACGGTCAAAGTAAGTGGAACCAAGGGAGCACTTTGGGCAGGCTGGAGCGGGGCCTTAGATCGAACGCTGGAACCGACGAGTTTTCTCAAGGTATTCGATGGCGAGAATCTTAAAGACGTCGAGTTGGAACGTAAGAGCGGCGAAGTTTTTGAGTTGCGTGAAGAGATTGCGCAGTGCATTGCGATGGTTCGGCACGGAACCAAACCCATTGCCTCAGGTCACGATGGATTGTGGTCCGCCGGTCTTTGCTTGGTCGCTGAAGAATCGATTCGGCAGCAGAAGCCGTTGCCGGTAGCTGAGATGCTTACGTTTTAGTTCCATGGTGATAGGTCGCAATTTATGAATTCCAATTCGAACAAATGGTACTCTGGAGTCACTCGCTATCAATGGCTTGTACTCGTCGTCGCATCGCTCGGTTGGGTCTTCGATGCCTTCGAAGGACAAATCTATAACCTTACTCGCGCCGATATGCTTCCCGACGTGCTCAACTTGCCGAGCGATCATCCGGATGTGAATTGGTGGAAGGATTTTATTTTAGGGTTTTTCTTAATCGGTGGCACCGTCGGTGGATGGCTCTTTAGTTCGTTGGCCGACCGATGGGGCCGCAAGCCGGTGATGGCGCTGACGATTTTGTTCTACTCGATTTTTTCGGGCATTACTGCTTTTTCAACAGATATTTGGCAGGTGGTCATTCTGCGATTCCTCGTCGCGATGGGCGTCGGCGGTGAATGGGCCGTCGGGGCTGCACTGGTTGCGGAAGTCTTTCCTAAACAAGCTCGCGAACGAGCCAGCGGGATCTTTCATGCAACCAGCGTATTTGGACTGTGGATCGCTGCCGCCGTTGGAATTGCCGTCGAACAGAATTGGCGATGGGCTTACCTGATTGGTGTTGTACCAGCCTTGCTCGTCTTATGGGTACGAGTGAGCGTCCACGAGCCCGAAGCATGGAAGCAGGCCAAGAGTTCTAAATCAGAGCGAATGGGGAGTTTTAAAGAACTCTTAGGTACGCCGCGTTGGAGATCCAACGCACTATTTGGAGCTTTGCTGGCGATGGTAGGTCTAGCAACATTTTGGGGAGTTGTCATCGCAGGCCAAGATATCGCCTTCGACTTGCTGAAGAAGCTCGATGATCCTGCAGCCGCCCACAAATCAAAAATCGCTTTTGGATTCATCCAGACTGCCGGAGCCGGTTTAGGGATGTTGGCATTCGGTCCCTTGAGCGCCTACTACGGTCGTCGTCCGGTGTTTGCTGTAATGCATATGGCGGCACTCGTCATGACGCCCGTTATTTGTTGGCTGCCACATCACTTTAATAGTTATTGGCTGTTGCTTTGTCTGCTTCCGATATTCGGTTTTTTTGCGCAAGGCATTCACGCAGGCTATGCTGTATATTTCCCTGAACTTTTTCCGACGCACCTTCGCGCCACCGGAGCGGGCTTTTGTTTTAATACCGGTCGCATCCTTGCGGCTCCCGTTCTCATGTGGGTTTCGACGTGGATGAAATTCCAATACGGATTACAGATCGCAATCACAAGCCTTGGAGGCCTTTTTCTATTGGGACTCGTTTTTCTTTACTTTCTACCGGAAACCAAAGGTCAGCCATTACCCGACTAGGCTGGCGTGCCCGGTCGCAATGAGATCGACCAGTCGCAAGAGATCAACTACCCAGCCGTTGTTCGAGCGATTCTCGATACAGGCTATCGCGATTATATCGCCCAAGAATTTTCACCAAAGCGACTCGATAAAATCGAGTCGCTGCGTCAAGCCGTCGAAATTTGCTCTCCGATATAGTGCTTATCGCCTTCTCGACTTTATTTTCCCAAGCTCAACAAAGAGTTGATCCAATACGATGGTATCGCTATTGGTCGCCGCTTCGGAAACGACGTTCGAGGAAAAAAGTTCGGTCAAGGCTGCGTCGGTCGATTCGTCATCTTGAACTTTATCTTCATCTTGAATATCGAATGGATCGACAAGTTGATCGAATAGCGCATCATCCAACGCACTCAGCATTTCGTCGTCAAATATGCTTCCTGGCGATGCAAAGCGAGGTGCCACTTCGGAAGTCGACGGAGGCGGTGCGCCCTCCTCTGCCGACCCGGCTATTGGAATCGTGATATTTCGCAAGAGTGGAGTAGAACTGACTCGAGATTGAACAAAGGACAGGTCGGTCGTGCCGACGCGGCGGCTCTTGTCGATATCTCGAGCATCTTCGATCGAAACTAACGCACTTGAAACTGCCGATTGCACCGCCGATAAATCTGTCGTTCCAACGCGGTAAGGCGTAGTTGTTCCAACAACGCCGTTGACGTCGCCTGCGGCATGACCGAAATAGAACACCAATGGCGTCGTTAAACCGGTATTCGCGTTGGCTTTGAGAATTACTTGGAGCCATGTATTTTGAACGGCTGCATCGGCCCACTCGATTCGAATTCGAGATGGATTACCGGGCGTTACATCGATCAAGGTTGGTACGGGAACCACGCCATTCCATGTACTCGGATTGACAGTACCTGTAACCAGCCCGGCGGGTCGACGGAATACAAAATCGTTAGCCAGCAATACCGTACCCGCAAGATTATTGACATCGAAAACTAAACCGTTGATTCCCTTAGAGTAGTTTGAAACATTGCTGAACGAAGTTGTCTGTTCTACGTTGCTCGACTTAAGCAATACTTTACTAGTCGCGGGATTGATCGTCGGATCATCGAGTGCGGCTGCAACTCCACCAAAGCTTTCAAAGCCCGAGTTGTTGTAGAAGACATACGACCTGCTCAGGGTGGCTGGGATTTGCGTAACGTTGATCGAGCCATTTAAGAAGCTGAAGCTAAATGGTGGAACATTGGCGTAACCACTGACAATCAATGGCGAAACACCAAGTTGGGCTGTCGCTTTCACGGCAAAGCCAATATTAGCGATCTGCCCGCTCGCCGATGTGGATGGTGTCGCGCGGTAAATTGACAATCGAACTTTTCCTTGACCATCGTCGACGAATGAATCGAGTGTCCAACCCGATTCTGTGATAAATTGCCCGGCGAGCTGAGTGTTTGAGGTGTTGAGACCATCGAGAAGATCAAAAGCTAAAGTATTGTAATCGACGAAGACGTCGACGCCAAAAAGCCCAGTTGCACTATCGGTGATCCGAATCGGCACGTTGGCAATACTCCCGCGTTGGCCAGGAACTAGTGTGTCGGCGGCAATCGTCGGATCGATTCCCGATTGAACTGGAAGGTTGCCAGATGGCAAGTTAGGGATCTCAGGCTGAAGACTTGCCGAAAGCCCCTTACGCGATAGCCACGACGAATCGAGGCCGTCAAGGCTGCCACTTTGAGTAACGTCGGTGATGATTACAGGATCAGTCCATGAGAAAGCTTCGAAGCCTGTGAAGGCACCGACTCGCACGCCAGCGATAAAACCAGCATCTTGAGCTGAATATATTCCATCCGCATTCGTATCGCCGATGAAAATGGCTTTGTGCACACCAGGGTCGGCGATCGACGGAACTGCGATCGCGCCACCAGCTTGGGTGAAGACGGCAAGGTTTTCGATCTGAACCAGATCCGAAGCCCCGTAAACGACGTTGGCCGGAACGCTTCCCAACAATCGAGTGATCGTCTGTGGCCCGGAGCCGAGCGGCGTAGTGCCTGAAAGCGTTAATCGCATGCGTCCAGCCGACAATAAATTGACGGTCGTGCTCCATCCGGCCGGCAGTACATTGAAGAACGTACTGCTGAAATTAATCAAGGCTGGATTAAAAACCACATCGAAGTCGATCGCTAACACGTCATTGCCATCGCTGATGGTCACCGGTACACCCGGGTTGCCGTTATCGAATGATAAATTCAGACTTTGGCCAGCCGTTGTAGTTGCCCCGCGAGCAAAATCAGGAACCGAAATTATTCGAGCAGTCATATTCGTGACGCCGAACGTTGTTACAAAATTGCCGCCCGCAACGCCGTTCGAATCGCCATCAAGCAAGTCACCTGCCAAACTCTTAAAGCCATCAGCTCGGCTAAACAACGTCAAGGTGTAGGTGTCCGCCGCCAGTAGCCCGCCCGTCTTCACGAATCGAAGTTTATTGGCGATCGTATCCAAAAGCAACGATCCACGCACGCTTCCAGAACTAGCTCCAACCAACGTCACGTCGGCGGCGTCGACAGCCGCGTCGACTCCGTCGTACAAATTCAGGACGCTCAAATCCAACGCTGTGTTAAACAAAATGTCAACGCCGCTTCGCGATGGCACGATCCTCGAAACACCAACCGTTGGCGTTATGGTCGTAACCGTTAAGCCGAAGACTTGCTGGACCGTCGCACCAAAACTATCAGTGGCTTGAATCGTTAAAACTCTTTGTTGCCCCAATGTCATGCCCGTCCGCTCTATAACGATCAACTGATTACCGGAAATGGCAAAGTTCGGGCTGCCGCCAGCCGCCGAGTCGTTGATCAACTGGAACGTATGCGAATCGAGGTCGTCGATATCGATTTTCGTCAGCGTGCCGACCGTATTGCTGTTGGTGACTTGTTGGTTGCTAAGTCCAATTCCAGTTGGTTGATCGTTTTGGCCAAGGACCGAAATGGTCACGGTCGTTGTTGAGGAGGCTCCAATCGAATCGACTATCGAATACGTAAAAACGTCAGTCGCATTCGTACCTTGCGGCAGATGATCGAACGCATGGTTAGGATCGTAGGCATACGAACCATCGGCCGCGACATTCAATCGAGCTCCAGAGGATAGAGTCACGAACTGTCCTACGGCATTGACGATTCCGTTTACGGCCGAAACTCGCATGGTGTCGGCTGCGTCGACATCTCGATCGCCAGCAAGCAGACCAGCGGCCTTATAGTGAGAGTCGACTTGAGTGGCCGACAACGCTGTGTTATAGAGTGCGACTTCGTCGATTCTTCCGACGAAATGTAATCCGTTGTTAACGACGCCATCATGCAATCGAGTAGTTCGTGCAGCACCAATCGCATTTTCGCCAGGATGACTTAGGATAACACTAAAGGCCGTTGCTGCCGACGCAGCTTGTGGGCCGTTGACATAGAGCGCCGCTGTACTTGCATTGAAGACGGCTACGACATGATAGGCAATGTTGCTGGCAACCGCCGTCTTAACGATCGGACCAAACGCATTGTTGTTCCAAACGCCAAAATGAAGCTCGCCACCGCTGATATAAAGATTGAGACCGTTCGCCGAGTTCCCCTGTTCGTAGAGTACATAGCGCCCTAACACGTCATCGGCAGAGAACCAGAGTTCAATCGTCTTCGTCGAGGCACTACCCACATAGGAATTGATGCTAGGCGAATCGGGAAACGAGACGTGTTGTGTACCATCGAATCGCAGCGTCGTATCAAGCGAATTTGGAACGAGTCCTGGATATCCGAATCCAACCGCCCCCACGATCGTGCCGTCCGGAGTAAGTGGTGCCAGGTGATTCTCCGCGACCGTTCCACCCGTTTCGCTCAATCGCCAGTAGGCAACTGGAGCATCAGTTAGGACGACGTCGTCATATTGAGACGATTGAACGCGCAGAGTTAGGTTAGCCGCAACCGTATCGCTAACACTGTTGGCGATAGGTGCATCGTTGACACCAGTAATTGTAATGGTGAGCGTCGAAACGCCTTCGGTTTCTCCATCGAAAAGCGTATACTCGAAAACATCCATGACGGTTTGTCCCGCCGCGAGTTGCTGTACAGATGGCTTGCTGTTATCCAAAGTGTAGCTGTAGCTGCCATCTGCATTCCAATTCAACGAACCATACCGGCCGTTGATTGGGCTAACAAATTCACTCTGGATCGTCGTGATACTCAATGCCGTGCCAGCATCCACATCCGAGTCGTTGGATATTAAGTTCCCAGTAACGCTCGTCGTTTGATCTTCGACGACAGTATTAACATCTGGCAGCGCAATCGGAACTTCATTCACGCCCAAAACAGTGACTGTTACTGTTGCCGTACTCATCGCACCAGCGTCGTCGGTGATGACATAGGTAATGGTATCGAAAGCCTGTTGTCCTGACTTCAACTGCTGCAAATCGAGCGACGTACTTGGATCATAGAACAAGTCGCCTTCGCCAAGGAAGAAGATCGTCGCGCCGAGTGCTGAAGTGCTCTGGGCACTGACAAGGCTCAGTACGTCGTTCACTCCCGGGTCCACGTCATTGCTCAGCAGCGTGAAGGCCTCGATAACGATTCCATCATCTTCGGTGGCACCGTTAACCGAGTCATCGAAAGCCGTCGGAGCTGCATTGCCGATTGCGATCGAAATGCGTTGTGTCCGAATCGCACCGGCGTTATCCATCACCGTCAATGTTGCTTGGTAAGTCCCGTCTTGATCGAAGGTATTGATAGCGGAGACGATACCTCCAACAACATTCCCGCTCGAAGTTGAGAAACCGTCGCCCCATTCGAGGAAGAACGTATGCGTGTCGGTTAGACCAGGATCGGCGACGCGAGCAAACAACGTTACCGGAGCGTTTTCAATGCCCAGCAGATCGTCGGCGGAGATGGTAGCCGCAACGTTCCCAACCGACAAGTTGGCTTTATCCGCAACACGAACAAAGTTCACGGTAGAAAACGTCGGGCTTATGTAAGTATCGGTAATGGTTGCCGAAACTTAAAAGGGACCATCGCCGTTGACGCGAAACTTTAATTCCTCCTGATCGACGGTTGGAATTATCGTAAAGTTCGCTGGCGTAACCGACCAGACCACGCTGCGCGTTCCCAGTTCATTTACCGGTGGGAGTCCTCCTAATTGGTAGGTGAGTACATCGCCTTCGACAGCATACGTATGGTGCGCCCAGCCAAGGCCATTGATGAGCGTGCCGTTCATCGCCGTCGGAGCGGAACTCGCAACCGTCAATCCGAGTCCTTCGTTCATTCGCCAGAAGGCGATCGGTGTAACCGACGAAATGTCGCTATTGCGTACAAGATCGAATTGTGAACTTGAAAGCGCTGTGCCGAAGACGCCGACATCTCGAATCATTCCATCAAAGTTAGCGACACCTGAAAGGCTCCCGATAAACCAAGGATTGGATGGAAGCAAAACTGAGACTGGGGCAACAGAGACACCGACCGATCGACCGTTCAAGAGAAATTCGATGGTGTTGTCGCTTCGCCGTATCGCCGCGATGTGATTCCATTCACCGGCCTTCAGTCCAGCTCCAACGCTGGTGAACGGGATAAAGCCTGATGCCGTCGATAGCTCCAGTGCAATCTCGTTTCCCTGAATTCCAAATCGCCATGTACCACCTGCCAAGACTCGATGTGTTCCCGTTACCACATCCGGTTTGACCCAAGCGGCGACCGAATAGCCATTGACCAGATTGCCGAGAAGCGACTGAACGCCCAAGTCGATTCGATCGTTGACACCATCGAAGTCGGGGGCCGCGATCTGATTGGGTGCATCGATTGTCATGGTCGCGGCAGCCCCGACGATCAGCGTAGAATTTACCGTATTCGTTCTCGTCGACGTCGAAACGGCATTGTTGAAGAAGCGATCAGTGATCGTCAGCGTGACGGTATAGTTGCCAGCCGCGACAGGCACAAAATTTAGACTCGATGCAGTCCCGGTCGCAATGGTCGGAACTCCAAGCTTCCGGTCCACGCATACGTTCGCGTTGCCGTAAGCGTTGTTCCGCTCATGCTACCAACAGGAGCAAGCAGGCTAGATTGACTTGAATCCAAGGCCACAACTCTGCCGGCTGTCGGTGTAGCCGGCATGCCGATCACCGCGATCGGGTTCACGATCACGGTTTGTGAGAAAACCGTCGATGCGCCATCTGAATCGGTAACAGTGAGCTTGACTGTGTAGAGTCCTGAAAATTTCGGTTCCAGAGTGAACGCAAAAGCGTCTGAAGTAAGGATTTGTTGGCCGTTGTTCGTCGTGACTTCCCAAAGATAAGTCAATCTATCGAGAATACCGGCATCTGCAACGTCTCCTGCATTAAAAGAAAACGTCCCAAAGCTGACCGGAGCCACGGCGCTCGCTTCAATCGGGCCAGTCATGTTCAAGTCGTTGATGACAGGTGCGGCATTGACAACATCGAATTTCGTTTGTGTCGTTGTTGTTCCTCCATCTTTATCGGCAACCTGAATCACCAAAGTGTAGGTGCCGTTGTCGAGCGGCGTAAAATTCGACGCAGTGGCCGCAGGTATGATAGCCGATGGGAACGCAACGGCCGTACTCGTCAATCGCGAGTCTTAACGCGAGACGACTTCTGCAGCCGATAGAACTCGATCGTAGATCGCGAAATCATCGACAAGGCCATCAAGTTGTCGCAATGTTCCAAGCCATGATCCAATTCGCGCGGCTGTCAAATTGGGAACCACGCTACTTGCAGTCACAACATGACCAATCAACGAACCGTTAGCAAAGACGTTCAAATCTTTGGTGGTCGAGCTGTACGAAACTACCAGATGCGTCCATTGGTTGAGCGGGAGAATACCTGACGTTCCAAAAGTGAAACTCCCAAGAGTTCCAAGCGTTACACGGATTTGACCTGCCGACGTGACCTGTAAATGGAGTGCTCCGGCAACGCTTGCCGGGTCGGAATCGGTGTTATAGATCGCGTCAAAATCGGCCGGAATGTTCACCGGTGGATAGTTCGATGGCTGAATCCAACTTTCGATGGTCAACTGCGGTACGTTTCCAATGGCTGGAACAATGAGGCTATTCGACGATCCCGCATTGCCAAAGCGAAGTGCAGAACTGAGACTGGTCGTTGCCGATGTCTGATTCAGAAGCAGCCCTGTACCTGCAATCGTTGCATTCCGTCCGTTTGCAGTCACGTCGTAGAAAGCCGTGGTGGAGCCGTTGGTTTCCGTGAATAGATAGTAGAGGATCGGCTTGTTCGAAAGTGTCGTCGCGACGTACGAAGGAACAAACGTTCCATCCAAACCAAGCGGTCCTCGATCGGCAGCAATGGCCCCTGACGGTTCATTCAGCGGTAGCCACAATCGTAGTCCGGAATCACTAGCATCGATCTCGCCTTGGCGGACTACTTCGATTTCGGAGAACGTCAACGCGCGGTCCCATATTGTAAGATCATCGAGGCGACCAATGAAAGCAAAACCTTTGGTGAACGTTGGAGTCGAACTGTTCACACGCTGTCCAATGAACAGTCCATTGTCCGCGATGTTTAACCGGTCCATCGGTACATTGAAGCTAATATCGCCCCATACCAAGCCGTCGACTAAAACTTGAATGCGGCGCTGCGACGCATTTCGAACGACGCTGATATGATGAAAATTATTGTCAGTCAGATCGGGTGCTGAAACCGGCTTCGATGCCACAGCCGTTATGCCTTGACCGATAACCGTGATTGCCGTTGAAGTGAAGCTAATCTCCAATTCATTCTGAACAAGCGTACTGAGCACGGTATGCGTTTGCGATTTAGGAGTCTTGATCCAGAACGTCGTCGTGACATCGGATGCTCCATTTAAGGCAGCACCCGGGACGGTCAGTAAGTCGTCTCGGAACCATCGAGAACGAGCCGTCAAGTCAGAGACACTTCCATCAGGTGCGATGACGGACACAATGGCGTTCAAACTTTGCCCATCGCCGATCACCGAATCGGACAGCTTAAATTTGTCGACTTCTGTAGTTGGAATGCCCGTGCCAACCAAAATGGGTAGCTCGATGACCGGATCCGTCATCGGCAACCAAAGGCCGTTTTGACTCGCCGAACTTGGATCGATGACGGTCATCGTACCGAAATTGGCGAGGGAAACAGTGCCTTGTGCAAACCGAGCTTCGATAAAATTGCTGCCGGTCGTCGCGAAATAGCCGATCACGAAACTATACGAGCCAGCAGCCAATGTTACACTGCCGACCGCATTCTGAATCGCATGAACGCCATTGTTGTTAACAATCCGCTCACCCGATTCAAAGACGCCATTGTTATTCACGTCGACGAAAATAACCGAGCCATCACTACTCTGCGTACCGAGCGTAATTGTGCCTGCCGTCAAGGGTGCACCGCTGCCGCCAGCACCGATCACAATTTTTCCTAGCCAAACGCCGGAGTAGTCGTCGTCGGTAATGATTCCGCCTGTCCGAGCCGATATCGTGGTATCGGAAATGCTCAGTGCCGAGCTAAGATTAAATCGTAGATCGGGGTTACTGGCGAGCAGACTACTTAGATTTGTTCCCGGATCGATTGGATCGATTGTCGCACTACCTCCTTGCCCTCGGTTCCAATATTCGCTGAGCCCATTGATGCGTTGCGTGCCCATTGCAATCGCTTGTCCTTCTTTAACCCCAGCCCCACTATTGGCTAATCCGAGATTGGGAGTCGCGAGCACCGTAGGGATTCCGTTTCGCACAAAGACTGGGAACTGATCGCCTTTGAACCGAACGTTAGCGATTCCGTTATCCAGCGGGATAAACGAAACGCTGGTTGTCGTCCCGCTTGCGTTGGCAACACCCGTCACCGTCCATGCTTGATCGGTTACCGTGACAACAATCGGCGAATTCACGAGTGCTCCATCGAACTGATTCAGACTCGAGTCGGTCGCGATTCCGGCTGGGCTACTGTAGAAACGGTAATCCAGCGTCACGTCGCTAGCGTTGCTTGGAATCGATCCTTCCATGTTGGCGAAGATTTCAGCGTCCGACAGAACGCGATTAAAGACTCGCACATTATCCAGTCGCCCTTTGAAGTTGCGAGCGGATTGAGCACGACCTAGATTGACAATTTCGTTCCCCGCAAACGCTGCATGACCCGTTGTCGCCGTATCGAGTACGCCATTGATAAAGATAGCCTGCTGTCCAGTCGAACTATCGAAGCGATACGCTACGTATGTCCAAGTATTGATCGGAATCGCTTGTGTGCCCGTCGTTTCGTTATTGGTAAAGCTAAAGAAGGCAAAGCCATTGCGAATCCCGAAACTCAAACCTTGATTGGTAGTCGATGAATCCGTACCAAAAATCGCGCGATCGGTATCAGTCAGTCGCGGGCGTATCCAAGCTGACGCGGTAAAATTACTTTGGAACCCAAGCGCAGCCGCGTTGGTCGTGGCGATAAAGTCATGCGTGCCGTCCGTGTTGGCACCGCCTGTGTTTGGTCCGTCTAATTCAACCGCCTTCAAGGTATACGGAATCGTAACGACCGTCCCTTCGGTCGCTACGAGATTCTGACTTGCCGTCAACACTCCGGTCGGCAAGTTAAGGGTCGTCAGTTCTGTAAACGAGCTAAGCGTTGTAATTGTCGCTGGCGCTGCGACTTCGATCTTCGTTCCTTCAAACTTTAATGAAGACAACTTCTTGAAGTTTGATAGCGAAGCGATCGTTCGGAGATTGCGATTGCTGGTCAAGTCCAACGAAACGAGAGAACCGAGTCCGACCAGTTCGCCCGCAAAATTCCCAGTCGCCAATCGACGTGGAATGAGATTCGCAATGTCGGTTTCATCCAAATTGTTGGAAGCCAAATTGAGGGTTCGGACATTGGTCAGAAACTCAGCTCCGTTGAGATCGGAAATCGATTTCGAGTTTGCGTCCAAACGAACAAGCGACGCAAATTGGCTCGCATAGATTGGTACATGAATGATCGGAAGCTGCGCAAACGTTTCTGTCGTGTAAGGCGGTGCACCCGTCAAGGTTCCGTTGTTGGCGGGAGTTGTCAAATCGGTCGCGACGGCTCCTGAAAGTTCGTCAAGTCGCCAATAACCTTGAAGTCCAGTCGTGCTCGGACTGGTCGTCGATTTAAACTGCCCTTCGATCGTGTTCGAACTAAGCACGAGGTTCCAGACGCGGACTTCGTCAATGTTACCGTTGAAGAAGAATTGATTGGAACCGAGCGGTGCGTCAGCACCAATGCGAAGCGGGAGCGTTGCATTTTTCTGGAATTTTTGTGTACTTGAGCTGACAAGTACGCCATTGACATAGAGGCTTTTGAGTCCCGTAAACGCACCATTTGCATCAGGGCCTGAGATACCGTCAAAGGTCGCCGCTACATGTGTCCAGGCATTGATCGTAATGGTTGGGCCATTCAAAATGTCCCAAGCAGAACTTGTGCCCGTCGCACCGTTGCCAGTGTAGAACTGAAGTTGATTAGTAGGACTGAGGATGAGCGCATAGCCCAAGCGTTCTGAAGCGTCCGAACGAGTCGAGATAAGTGCCTGGTTCGTACTCGATGTGGCTTGCTGACGAAACCACAATTCAACGGAAAATTCATCGCCGATTGCACTCGAGTTTAGCGTCGTGTCGAACGGGACTTGAATAAACTGCGTCGATCCATTCAGATCGATCGAGGATGTTCCGGGTAAACTGGCCGAAAGAGTAACCGGCATTCCAAGTTGCGTTGCGACGGCTGCTAACAGTTGCGCCGATCCATCCGTTCGCGTCACAGAAACGTCATCGATAAACCAATCATCCAGTGCCGCTGCATTCGCCGTTCCTGTGCTTCTAAAGCGGAACTGGAACGAGTTTCTCAAAGCTGCGTTCGGAAGCGTGATGGCTCTCTTGGAGAATGTCTGCATGTCAGGTGCACTCCCAAGCTGCCGATCGATTTCGATCCAAACCTTTGTCCCGTCCGATGCCAATTTTCCATCGACCGAGTATTCCAAAATCAAATCTTCGTCAGCTTCCGGTGAATCGCCCAGTCCCGTCTGTTGGAAGGAATACGACAGAACGACTTTCGACGCTCCTTGCAAAGCGATTGCCATTGAAGCAAAAACGTCGTTGTTCGACGGCTGACCATTCAGGTTCGCCGAGAAAGCTCCACTGGGTTCATTGATCGCAGTTGCATTGATCGAGGCATTGGTTACCAATGCCCATCGAGTTCCGGAAAAAATTCCGGAATCAAAACTTTCCTGAAATAGAACCGACGTTGAAAAGCCGATTGCCGGATCAAGCTGTCGCGGAATATTTCCAACCGTCGTTTGACTTGACGGAACCGTTCCATCGGAAAGATCGAACGGATCGCGACGACTAATACTCCAGCCGCATCACCGATAATGACGACTGAATGGACGTTGATCGATCCGACCGGTGAGGCATCGTTGGGACCGACACGATCGGCCACAAAACGTAGCAACTCACTCGTTGTAAAATCTCCCGAGTTGCGAAGTTCGTCGAGATCGAAGGTAATCGCGGAATTGGCACTGATCGACAAGCCATCCTCCAACTCGACTGTTTCATTTACTTGTTTCGATATCGCCCTGAATTTTTGAGTCGAAATCGGAACCGGAATATTTCCAGATTGCGTCGAGACCAAGGCATCATTGGATATCGTGCCTTGAGTCGAGCTAGTCCATCCGATATTCGTGAAATTGAAGTTGACGCTTCCGAAAAGACTGAAACTCGCGGCTCCGCCTTGAACCACACGATCGACACCCAAATCCGAAGTACTGGCCGACGCCGTATAGGTATCGGTTGTAATCGCCGTTGCGAGGTCGAGCGTGTTAGCATCATCTAGCAGATTGCCGAGCGGAATTCTGTGCGTCGGTCGACCTGTGACGATCACTTCACCCATTCGATCGGTATCCAGATGCCCGCCGCTAGCGCTTAGCTCATTTCCTACAACAGTCCATAATATCGTTGCCGTCACCACCACGCAGAATATCGCGATCCGGGTGCGTCGAGGTTTTGTGAGTTTGACCGCGAGCGGGCGGTGTGATCTCCAAAGTGAATGGCGCATTGAAGCCGCCTGCGATACGAACTTGCAAGTAGTACGTTCCCGCTGGGACTGCTCGAAGCGAAATTGCCTGAACATTTCGAATGATCACATGTCCGGACTCATCGACAAGATCGAGCCGCACGCGAATTCCCACCTAAGCCAGGCGAGTTCGTGGTACCGGCGACGTCGATGAGTGCCGCATTGGCACCGCCGACTGAATCGACGAACGTCGTACCGCTGGTTTCATTGAAGCTGTAACGATTCGCGAGAGCTGTGACCATCAGAGGCAAGAACTGAAAGCCGGCGTCCGCATGAACGACGTCGTTTCCTTTTCGCGTGTTGATTTCGGTGCTCTCGATATCGCGAGTTTGATAGAATAGGTATTCCTGTTCAAAGACACTTAACCCATTGCCATCTGTCGTCGTTCGATAAGCCTGCGTTCCAATGTCCCAAACGAGACTTGTAAACTCGTAGCGATGCAAACCCGTGTTGTACTGAATGGCGACAAAGTCAGGAACGTCGAATCCGCGACGATCTGCGTCGCCACCGAGGTAAACAATTCGATCGTTCCCATCACCGCCAAGCAATTGATCGCTGTAGGTCGGCAAGAACGTTCGCGACGCGGGATCAAATTCAGTATTCGCTTGGCTACCTAGAAGTGGTAACCGATCAGGGATGAGTTGGAACGTATCATTGCCGTTCCCGCCAAAAATCAGATCGCTCGCTTGGCGATCGTAACCGCCCGACAAGACGTCGTTGCCGTCGTTGCCAAATATCCAATCTTCGCCAGCTCCACCGCGTAGAATGTCGTCTCCCGGTCCACCCAAAAGCACATCTTGTCGAATAGACGAATCGCCTCGAATTCCTAGATCGATCTTCGGAATTGCAGCCAAAGCAACCGCTGAGGTCGTACCTGTTAAATTCATTCGCAAACTATAGTTCGTTGGAACGATGTTAGGCGTCGTTACCTTGAGCAAGTACGTTATACCCGCTGTCAGTCCATTCAACGATATCGAGCTTGCATTTCCGTTCGACGTTCCAGTCTGAATCGGAGCCCCAGGATTATTCGGATCGCTACCGGCAACATAAATCTCAAGTCCCAACGAGTCGATCGGCGAACCGCTGGCTAATTGAATCACTCCCGCAGCAACGGCGTTGGAAGCCAATGTAAAACGATACCAATCGACGTCGGCTGGATTGTCGATCGTCAGTCCGTTGAATTCGAGTCCATCGGACGATGCCAACGTTCCGTCAAAGGCGCGGAATTGTCCGGCCGTCGCGTTTGCTAAGGTAAAAGCCTGGGCTGGAATATCATTGCGACCTCGGAATATACCTCCGACTGAGCTTTCTGTCTTGTCGACGAGGATGGCGTTGCCAGCCAGAATCTCGATCGTGTCGTCGCCTGAACCGCCGTCAACCCAAACCGATTTCTGAACTGTCGGACCGACCGTCACGCGATCATTGCCACCGAGAGCGTCGATCAGGATCACCTGAAAATCACCTTCGGGCGGAATAAGGCTCGACAGAAGCGACGCATTCAACGAATCGACGGTCGCTTGCGAGATCTTCGTTAACTCATTTTCACGCGACGCGGTGTCGGCATTGGCCAACAGTTCGCTAACTCGGAATTTGAGATTTTCAGCGTCCCATACCAAATTGCCATTGGCATCCGTCGCTTCGAAGTCGAGTCGAACTTGGGCGGCAAAGCTGAAGTTGCCATTGTTGTTCGTCAGTCGTGTAATCAGATGATGGTCGGACAACAAACCAGGTTCGGTAACAAAATTCACATCGATTTGATCCGCCGCATTCGTACCGCCAACATACCAGACTTGATCCGATTGACGCGTATACTGCTTCCATTCATCGCCACCCAAACCACCATCCAACGATTCGAAAGTCGAGCCATTAGCCCGGTACAGAATATCCGCTCCGCCATTGCCAAACATGAAATCGAAGGCCGTACCACCGAACAGCTCGTCGTTGCGTTCGCTACCCAGCATCCGGTTAAGCCCAGTGTTTTCTAGTTGCAGTGTTCCGCCGCCGTCGTTGGTAAATAATCGACCTTGTGAGTCGACGAAGACACCAAACTGACCGCCTAGCGACGGATTAAAGCTCCAGGCAAAAAGATGATTCGTGCCGAGTCCAGCAATCAAATCATCATTACCCGATCCGGCGAACAACGTATCGTTGTCCAACGTCGAACCGTTGCCAATGTCGCCCCACAATCGATCGTCGCCACCAAAACCAAATAACGTATCGCTTCCAGGGCCGCCGTCGAGTTGATCTCGACCATGGGTCCCAAGGAGAATGTCGTTGCCGCTATTTCCATCAAAGACGCCAGCATAGTCGCGCGCACGAGTCGCAAGGAAATCAGTGTTCAGCGGTATAAAGCCACTTGGTATCGAACCAGCCGAGACGACCCCGGAATCGATCGCCGCCAAGGTATAGAATCCGATCGTATCGTTACCGGCCAAGCCAGCGATGCGGAATTGTTCGACAAGCAATTTGCCGTTCGCGTCGAGCATCGTAATCGGGATACTGACGCCGTTAAAGCGAACGATTACTCTGCCTGCGATGGTGCTATCAGCTCCGATGAGAATCGTATCGTTCCCAGTGGTTCCATTGATCATCACGACATCGGTGGCGTTGTCATCGGCGCTATCGGCCAGGGAATCATTTCCGAAATGGCCATCGATTATATCGATCGCACTCGGCTCATCCGTTCGTATCGTAAACAGATCGATACCCGCGCCACCAAATTGTTGGTCTGCTCCGCGTTGCCCTTCGATCATGTCCGTTCCCGCCCCACCAAAAATCGTATCGTTGCCGCCTCCGCCGAAGAGTTGATCTTCGCCTGCGCCACCGTGAATAATGTCGTCAGCACCATGCGTGTCGGCTTGAGTCCCAAGTCCGGCTAGCGCTTGCGTCAAATAAGTCGGACCGATAAAGATATCGCCAAACGCAACGTCATTCCCAGCTTCGCCCGAAAATACTTCGCGTCGCATGTTTCCGTTGAGCGTGTCGCCGTCGGCACCTCCGAAGAGCTGATCACCGACCAGGCCAGTTTGCGTGTTGAATTCTCCGATCGAAGCAACCGATGGAGCGAAGGCGAATAACGTGTCGCGACCGGCACCACCATAGAGTCGTTGTCCAGTTTGCGAAGCGGTTGGACTAGCACTGCTTCCCGCATCTCCAAAAAGACGATCATCGCCATCGTCACCGTAAACATTGTCGATCCCTAACCCTCCGTGAACAACGTCATCACCCGATCCGCCACGAACCACATCGTCATCATCGCCGCCGTCGACATTCACATCATTTCCAGCACCACCATCGATCAAATCGTCGCCTAGCATACCAACTAAAAAGTCTGCTCCGCCTTGCCCGCTCAACGTATCTTTCCCTGAACCACCGTAAACATCGTCGTCACCTTCACCGGCGTTGACAATGTTGTCACCGTCACCGGTATAGATAATGTCGTTGCCACCGAACGTCGTGATGCTATCGTTACCATCGCTAGTCGAGTAGGTAAGAATCGCCAAAACAGCCGATCCTGCCGTGAACGAGATCGTGCCGTCATCACCGAGAATAAAGTTGTTTCCTGCGCCACCGGAAATAATATCCGTATTGCCACCGGCGATGATGGCGTCGTTTCCTGATCCTGATGTGATCGTATCGCTTCCGCTGAGAACGGAAACCGTGCTGCGTGCAAAAGTGGGAAGCCCATTGGCGAACACGACTTGTCCGCGATCCGCAAGGATCACGTTGCGACCATCGCCTGCACTGATGGTATCATTCCCATTACCGGCGATAATCACGTCGTTCCCTGAACCGGTCGTAAGGATATCATTGCCGTCTAAACCCGTGTTCGTTGTTTCCGTTGCCGGCAGTAACGATATCGGATCCAAGACCAGGTAGAATCCAATTGTTGCCTGTGCCCGAAGTGATCGTATCGTTATCACTAAAGTCACTCAATAAGCGAATCGAAGCGATCGCGGTCCCGATCAATGTAATGATCGCCGAGTCGCCGATGACAATATCATCGCCATTCAAACTTTGGATCGTGTCAGCCCCACCCATCCCGATAATTCGATTCGATAAATTATTTCCGGTCAGCGCATCGCCCGCTGAGCCGCCGGTAATGTCTTCGATCCCGGCAACGGTTCCGATTTGGTTGATTCCTGTGTTGAGGTTGACCGTAATGGAACTCGAAAACGCGGAATAGTCGAGCAAGTCGCGAGCACCACTTCCGCCGTCGGTCAAACCTGTAAGTCCAGCGCCGGGAGCCATGACAAAGACGTCATTTCCACTCCCAGTCAACACCGATTCGATGGAAGTAAAATCGACCAACTGCTCGATGTCCAAGGTTACCTTTCCAACATTGAGCGTTGCCACGCTGACCTGCAAGTTGTTGGTATGCGACGAAAAATCGAGTCGATCCGAATCGAATGCCGCAGGAGTCGCTGTCCCCAAAAGTTTTCCCGTCAATCGGCCGTTCGCCGAGACGATGAAATGGTCGTTCGAATCACCGCCGGTTAGATTCTCGATACCGAAGAATTGGATCGGGACAGTTGCCCCTGCCTCCAATATGTTTCCTTCATTGAGACTGGTTAAGGTCCAGTCGGCGATGACTTTGCGACCAATCAATGCATCATTCGCGCCCGTGCCGCCGCGAAGGCTTTCAATATTTAGGAACTGAGCAATATTATTGGCGGCTCGCGTCTGACGATTGACGACGACCGGGATATCGCTAAACGATGAATAGTCGAGCGTGTCAATCCCGCCTGCGCCATTCACAGTTCCAGACAGCGTATCCCTTTGATCTATTGCAAAACGGTCATCTTGTTCGCCGCCAGTTAGATTTTCCATGCCTTCGAAGTGGAAGGCGCTATTGATGTTGCCTCGATTGCTTCCTTGAAGCGACCATGTATTGCCACTGCTGCTGCCGATAATAGCTTGAACAACAAAAGTATCGCTCGCCGAACCACCACCCTTGATGCGCTCGATTCCGACGACTTTTAATAGATTGTTAGACGTATCTCGTCCACCGTTGATACTGTTGCTGTTACTGGTCGCTGTAAAGCCACTGCTTGTTAGAACAGCATTCAAGCTCGTCGTCAGGGGACTAAAATCGAGAATGTCGTTGAGATCGGAACCGGCGTTTGTCTCGATGATATTGTCAACGCCCCAGCCATTGGCCAATACGAAGCGATCGTTACCCAGCCCGCCAGTCACCGAATCGTTCCCGTCGTCTCCGATCAGCACATCGTCGCCGCTCCCGCCGATAAGTATATCGTTTCCGGGGCCACCTTTGAGCGTAACCGGAACGGTAACACTGGCATCGACGGTCACCTTGTCATCGCCTGATCCACCCGAGAAGGCAATGCGTTGTACTCCCGTGTAGCTTCGCATCGTCGAATCGGGAACGCCATCGCGATTGGTAAATCGGAACGTAACTTGCGTCGTAGGCAGTCCGGCTTCGAGTACTTGCTTGATCTCGAAAGTTTCGTTCGGGTCACTGCCGTATATTTTACTCCGCTTGCTCGCAAGTTCGCCGGCATAGAGCGTCAACGTGCCGTCATTCCCGAGCTCGGCAACTCCAGGTGCTGGACAGGTATGATTGAAGCTAAACAAACTAATGTCAGCGATATTAAAACTGTCCGAACCGAGCAAGACAACGTCGTAGTATGCACGGATAAACGCGTTGATCGAGCCATGCGCATCGAAAACACAGACGCCCGGCAATTCCGTTCCGTTCGATGGCGTAGGCTTCAAGCTGAACAGATCGGCAAGCTCGTCTAAATAAATCTTTCCATCATGGTCAAGATCGTTCCAGTTCAGGCCAATGTCGGCGCGAACACCTCCTTCGATACCCGCTTTAGCAACGCCGATATCGATGACGGCTCCTACAGAGGCTTCGAGACTTAGTCCCAATTCATCGGTATCCGTACCGGTCGTTACTTGTTCGAGATCACCGAAGTAGAAGCCGTCGATAAACCTACCGGTTTTTGAAATGCCGCGGGTATCAAAGCCGATGGAGAAATCGATAAACGCATTCAAGCTGGCTTCGAACGTCGCGAAGAGTGGTACCGGTGGAAATGGAATCGGTCCGAGACGCTTGCTGAACGGTACATTCAATTCAAGCCGCGGAATGTCCCATTGAATGATGTCGGTCTTTTCGCCAGTAAATAGCTTGAATATCTTCGACGGATCCGCCAGCAGCGGAATCTTGATCCCAAGCCCACCCTTGCCGTTTGCATCGGGTTCGCCAGAAAGTTTTGTTAGCAAGGATTTAGCACTTGCCGCACCGCTTTGACCAGAACTTGCCGTTTGACCTAGGACACTCGTCGAGACGCCTCCGTTAGGATCTGCGACAATAGTGGTCTCCAACGAAGCCGAGTTGACTTGAATCGGCGTATCAGCGTTGGTCAAGTCGACAGTACCGCCGGTCGTCGTCGTGTAGGTAGCCGTGATCGTTCCTGTTGGCGCGGTATTGAAAACAATCTTGGTCTTCGGTACGCCTGCGTCTTTGAATCGAACGACCGTATATTGATTGCGTGGTACTTCGACTGCATTGTTAAACACATGAACCGGAGTTCCGGCTCGCGGGTTGCTTGGAAGCAATCGTTCAAGCCCCGTCCCGGTTGTCGCAATATTGGTAACATCGATCGGCTTGCCAGTCAGATAGAACGATCCAAAGTTGATCACAATGTTATCGCCACTGGCTAGTGATTCTTCAATCGAATCTGCAATGGCAAACGTTTCCTGCAATAATCCGATAACTTGTCGAGCTTTGCGGGCGATGCGTTGCGTCTCTCCGGTCTGGTTCGTCCCGAGCAATCCCAAGCTTAGGAAGGTTATTTCTGGACCGCCCACCAACTGGGAAAGATCGTTGAGTCCTGGAACGGGCGAGGCCAAAAAGTTAATCAACGGTCGAACTGGTCCTACATATTTCTTAAACGAATCAAAAACTGGTTGAATCGCAGTCACTAAGAAGCTGCCTAGATCAAGCTTGACGTCGCGAATCGCGATATCGGGAAATCCACCGCCGATCAAACCGTCATCAGACGTTAAGCCGAGCGCCCAATCGAGTGTAAAATCGGCACTAATATTCGGAAGCAAGGAACTGCCAACGTCGGCGCTCAAATGCAAGTCGACAAAGGCTTCGGTCGTTATGCCCGCATTGAAAAGTTCTTTAATCGGCGTGTCGGCGATTTCACTAAACCACAAGCGATGGCTGGCATCGCTTATAGGATCGAGAATGTCAAAGAAGAGATTACCGACAAAGCCCGTGCCTTTGGACAATCGACCGTTGCCATCAAGGTCAACTTCCGTGAGCAGATCGTTCTGGTCGCCGTCGCGGTTGTAATCGAGATGATCGATCGCTTCGTTCAATTTCGGACCCTCGATCGGACCTGTTCCGCCATTGTTCAAAATACCGTCGCGGTTGTAGTCCTCGACCGGATTGCTCGTCGCGTTGATATTTAAGAAGAATAGCCGGCCAGCCAGCGTCGTACCTGGTACAAGCATCACGTCGACCGACAATCCAATCTCAGGTGCCCCAGCCGTTGGCAGCCCACCGCTATACGTGACGTTCGGGTTGAGTTGGAAGAAGAATCCACGCTGCAGGTTGACTCCAAAACCGATACTGAAGTCGTAACCAAATTGGATGCGTACGCCGCCGCTGGTGCTTAACCCCAAAGCGACCGAGTCGATTCCTAAATCAAAATCCGCGTTGATTATGTCGCTGCCAGCCAAATGAAGGTTGACGAAAAATTCGAGATCAGCGACTGGCGTCGTCAAAGGGTTCGGCACGAAAACTTCGACATCCCGGAAATCGGCGACTTCGACATTGTCGGCGACGTTCGGATCGTTGTGATAGAGCGGATTTAGTTTGAGTATCTTGACGCCGCTTGGTCCCAGGACGCTGAAAATTGTTTGCTGGACGTGGCTTTGCACCGCATCGATCGAACCGCTCGCATTGTTGATCGTTACTTCAAGCTGATCCACCATGTTGCGAAGTTTGCCGATGAAGCTCGCCCCAACATCTAAACCTTCACCTATCAACGGAAGTTTTTCGAGCAAGTCAGATTTCAATCCCGACTCGACCATGTTCAACACCGCGCGAAGGCCGGCGATGATTTGTCCGAGATTGATTTGACTCAGGTCTGTCAACCCAGCTAAGTAGTCGCGGATCCCGTTGAATCGCACCTCGATGCCGCTCGGATGATCCAGACTTAGCACCACCGTAATGGCGTTGTCCAACGTCGAACCAGCAATATTCGCGTCGAGCGAGGCTGTCGCAACGCCGCTGATTCCAAAATCGAACTTGTCAGCCACCGGAATCACCGATGAGAAAACTTGCGAGAACAGAATTCCGCCGATCGTATTATTGTCCGAGGGCGTTAAGGCCGGATCGATACTGATTCCGATCGTCGCATTCGGCAACGCATTGGCAGTGGAATATTCGACCTTCGTCACTCCCGACGTAAGCGATACGAATTGAACTGTAGGCGGACTGGCTGACGTATTGAGAATGTAGTCGACGCCAAGTTCGACCAGCGAGTTTCCTCGCGTCAATACGCTTCCATCCCGAGTGACGACGACTAGGTTTTCAAGCGGCGCGTTAGCCAATGTAAAATTAGTTACACCATTGTTGACGGTCTGGATCGTCGAACCACGCAATTGAAGCTTGCCGTCCAAGGCGGCACTGATCCCGGCAATTCCAGCGCTGGCTCCGATATTCGAATTGATCGAGGCAGTTAAATTCACGCCCGTCGTCTTGAGCAAGTACGGCGTGAGCGAATCGAAGCGGAATCCGAAATCAAGATCTAAATGACCGCCGACGGTCACGTCAATGTTGGCGTTTGTCGCAAGTGTGACCGGTCCAAGGTCTGGCAGATTAAAATCGAAGCCGACCGTCTTGGTAATCGACTTATCGATGTCGATTCGGACAACTGCCGCAGCTTGGAAGCCAATTGCGTTCGTATCAGCATCGACATAATCGATCGTCAGTTCAAACGCATTGGACGGCAATCCAAGTTTGTTCTTGATAGCATCGCCTAGAATCGTGCCTAGGCTCAATCGAGAGGCAATGAGGTTGGCTACTTGATTGAATTTCCCGAGGATAGCTTCGCGTCCTCCTGTTCCCGAAGGAATATCATTCAACGATTTTCGAAGCCGAGTTATTGCCGCTATCAGTGGTCCGGTTGTGACAAACGAAAGCAGTTGTACTTCCGAACTCGTTCCCGTGACGCCTTGTGTTTCCGTTCGATTTTGGAGGATTAGGCCAGTGCGACTTGTTGCGTTCAAGTCACCGACATTCCCCATCGCGATATTAAATTTAACTCGATAGGCACTGCCGGCTTTTCTCGTGACGCTATCGATAACATTCGGTCCGTAAACTCGTGTGAGTTCACTCAAAACCTCAGCCGGCGTGGCGTCCAACGGAATGTCAATGGCGGTCGCAACCGGTGTGCGGCCTCGTATTGTCAATTGAAAGATATGAGGCTCTTCCGCAGAAACTGTGGGTGGTTTTCGTGATCCGCAATCGATTTTAGCCGTGAAATACAAGGAAAACACTCGACTGAGTGATTACAAAAACCAAGGTTCGCTTTCTGATCGGAAATGCTTACCCAAAAAATTGCTATGGTTTGGATGGTGCAATGAGTTTGGCGGATGGATTTACAAGGG